>OGES01000002.1_pt1 | contig 315218 bp, 250 predicted proteins | sample 1570711 | NCBI WGS metagenome assembly OGES01 (sample SAMEA2582133, study PRJEB24529) | metagenome | biome: Human gut stool | place: China | collected 2011 | reverse complement strand
TAAAGTGGCACGCGAGCTGGGTTCAGAACGTCGTGAGACAGTTCGGTCTCTATCTGTTGTGGGCGCGGGAGATTTGCGGGGATCCGACACTAGTACGAGAGGACCGTGTTGGACCGACCTCCGGTGAGCCGGTTGTACCGCCAGGTGCACGGCCGGGTAGCCGCGTCGGGGACGGATAAGTGCTGAAAGCATCTAAGCACGAAGCCAACCTCAAGATAAGATCTCCATACAGGGCCGTCGAAGACGACGACGTCGATAGGCTGCAGGTGTAAAGTCAGTGATGGCAAAGCCGAGCAGTACTAATTGCCCGAAAGCTTTCATAGCCGCCGGCTTCCCGCAAGGGGAGTCGGGCGGGGACAAAAAAAATACAGACTCGACAGTGAGTTTGCTTCCGATCAATGATTTTTTAAGCACAACGTCCTGGGGACGCCGCGGAGGCGGCGCAAGAGTCCCTGAGACGTATAAAAGAAAAAGTAAGGCGGTCATAGCGCGGGGGTTCCACCCCTCCCCATTCCGAACAGGGAAGTTAAGCCCCGCCACGCCGATGGTACTGGTAACCCGGGAGAGTAGGTAGCCGCCCCCTTACGAAGCGCCCCTTGGAGCAATCCGAGGGGCGCTTTCTTTGTAACCATACGCGAACCTCTCTCTACAACCGCTCTTCGGCGGTAGTTGCGTGCGCCACCGGTGTCACGGGGTAGGCAAGCCAACCCCGTGCTAACATATTAAACCGCACTTCGGCGGTTTTCCCTCTGCGCAACCTCTCTCTACAACCGCACTTCGGCGGTAGTTGCATGCGCCGCCGGTGTCACGGGGTAGGCGAGCCAACCCCGTGTTAACATACACAACCGCTCTTCGGCGGTTTTCCTCCACGCAACATCTCTCTACAACCGCACTTAGGCGGTAGATGCGAATGGATTGGTGTCACGGGGTAGGCGGGCCAACCCCGTGCTAACATATACAACCGCACTTCGGCGGTTTTCCGCCACGCAACCTCTCTCTACAACCGCACTTCGGCGGTTTCCCTCTGTGGATGTGCCGAGGAGTGGAGGTTGGCACGTTTGTGCCTCATGCGCCATTCGCTCATCGAAGCGACTGAGAACAAGTCTTGTTATTTTTGTCTTTGTGCCAATGATTCGTAAAACTTTGCGATATTGCTTGCCATGAGGTTTGGCAGAAATCCAAGTGCTGCATCCGAGATAGCTTTCGGTATTCCCCATATAGCTTCCGCAATAGAACCTACTATAGCACCGATGGTATCACTGTCGCCACCGACGGCGATGGCATAGCGGATGGCTTCTTCAAAGCAGTTTGCTTTATTGATAATTCCGAACACAACAGGCATTGTGCCTTGGCAAGTCTCGTCAAATTTGTTGCTTCCGGGAGCGGGATTCACCCATTGAGGGTAAAATCCCTTCATTGATTCAAGCATAGCGTCTTTGCCGTGTTTGCGGGCAATGAATATGGCCGATGCGGTGGCGACAGCCCCTTTGATGCCCTCCGGGTGGTTGTGTGTGGGGAGAGCCGTTTGCTCAGCTTCACGCTGCACGTCGTCCAAATTGTCAAACCACCAAGCTACTGGAGACACGCGCATTGCAGAACCGTTTCCGAAGCTGTTGTAGGGCTTTGGATTGCTTGAGGCAAGCCAGCGTGCGAAGCTGCCGCCATACGCTCCCATGGGGTTCGGATAAGAAGAACACCAGAATCTAAGGCTTTCCTCATAACTGATGCCGCTGACGAGAGCATATGCAATAGCCAAAGTGCAGATGCTGTCGTCTGTAAAGCTGCATTCGTCAGTAAATAGCTCGAAATTCAGGTCATCGGTGTTGTTAAACTCGAAGCGTGATCCAACAATATCACCTATTATTGCTCCAATCATGATTTATCCTACGGCGTTTTAGTTCTTGGTGCGATTAACTTTCCTTGCCGTATTGCGCAACAACTTTTTGGCAACGGCAACGATAGTGCAAATATAGGCAAATGTTTTAATTCCAACAAGACGTTGTGGATTGCGGGGACATTCGGAATTGAACACTTTGGCAGGGATGTAATTTGTGGCTTACGCTTTATTTTTGGTGGGAGGATATACTATTGTTGCCTTCTTGCCGTTATTCTTTAAGCGGGAGATGCATTCCTGCCTTAATGTTTATGAGCATAAGAAAAATCATATATATTGTGACGGCGGTTATGACCACGTTCTGGACAGCCAGGGCGCAGGACGGCACTGCCTACAATTATCTCAACATCCCAACGTCGTCGCACGCATATGCGCTTGGCGGTGTCAATATCAGCGTTGTCGATGACGATATTAATCTCTATGAGCAGAATCCGGCTTTGCTTGGTCCGGAGGTGGATATGCAGGCCGGTGTGGGCTATATGCGCTATCTCGGGAGCAGCAACTTTATGTCGGCGCGTTTTGCAAAGGAGGCTGGAGAGCATGCCGCTTGGTCGGCGGGAATAACGTATTTCGGCTATGGCTCGATGCGGGGGATGGATCAGACGGGTGCTGAAACGGGGTCGTTCAATGTGAGCGACATTGCGTTCAGCGGGATGTATTCCCACGATTTCAACGACCGCCTGCGGGGCGGTATAAACATGAAGTTTCTGTATTCAAACTATGAGCAGTATAATGCGTTTGCCATTGCTGCCGACTTGGGTATAAATTATTACAATCCCGACAAGGATCTTTCTCTGTCGGCGGTTGTGAAGAATCTTGGCGGTCAGGTGAAGCGTTTCGAGGATCATTACGACCGTTTGCCGTGGGATGTGCAGCTGGGCTACTCGCAGTCGCTCAAAGGCGGTCCGTTCCGTGTGTCGATAACAGCCCATTGCTTGACAAAATGGCATCTGCCGTACTACAAGCTCAAGGACAGCAACGACACGCATTCGGAGCTTGTGAAAGAGGATAAATTTATGAGCAATCTGTTCCGGCATTTGATTTTCGGACTTGACTATGCCCCGAGCGACAAGTTTTATGTGGCTCTTGGCTACAATCATAAGACGAAGACAGACATGGCTACCTTCGCGCGCAATTTCATTTCGGGATTCTCAATGGGTGCCGGATTGAAATCGTCGAAATTCCGTGTTGGCGTGGCGATGGCGCAGCCCCACACGGGAGGTTTTACTTTTATGGTCAACCTGTCGACAAACATCTACGAATTTTAACCACACATACAATATGGACAATAAGCGACTCATTACAATAGCCATCGACGGCTTTTCATCGTCGGGTAAAAGCACAATGGCAAAGAAACTTGCAAAAACCATAGGCTATGCCTATATCGACACTGGCGCAATGTATCGCGCCGTGACGCTATACTGCCTGCGCAACGGCTTGTTTGACGGCGACCGCCTCGACACCGAACGTTTGGAAGCAGCGTTGCCCGACATCAATATCACGTTTGGAGTTGATGCCGACGGAAAAACGCAGACAATGCTCAATGGAGAAGTGGTGGAGCAGGAGATACGCCGTATGGAGGTGTCGTCAAAGGTGAGCATCGTTGCCGCAGTAGGCAGTGTGCGCCGCGCTCTTGTCAAGCAGCAGCAAGCCATGGGCAAGCAGAAAGGCATCGTTATGGACGGCCGCGACATAGGCACGGTGGTGTTTCCCGACGCCGAGATGAAGGTGTATGTCGACGCGTCGCCTGAGACGCGTGCCCGCCGCCGTTACGAGGAGTTGCGCGCCAAAGGCGACAGCGTGACCTATGAGGACGTGCTTGCCAACGTGTGCGAGCGCGACCGTATCGACACCACGCGTGCCGAGAGTCCGCTGCGCAAGGCCGACGACGCAGTGGTGCTCGACAACAGCAATATGACAATCGCCGAGCAGGACAAATGGCTGCTTGATCTTTACAATAAACTGTCAAGTGCCGAATAAGAATTGATGGCAAAGGTTGAAATCGATAAGAATTCCGGGTTCTGTCCCGGAGTGGTGACGGCAATCCGGAAGGCGGAGGAGGAGCTGGCGAAAAGCGGAAGCCTTTACTGCCTGGGCGACATTGTGCACAACTCAAACGAGGTGGAACGGTTGCAGAGCAAGGGGCTGGTGACCATCACGCACGACGACCTGCGCCGTCTGCACGGAGTGAAGGTGTTGCTGCGCGCCCATGGCGAGCCGCCTGAAACATATCGCATCGCCCGTGAGAACGGCATTGAGATAATCGACGCCACCTGTCCGGTGGTGCTGATGCTTCAGAAACGCATCCGCCGTTCTTTCGAGGAAAAAGAGCGTCCGCAAATTGTGATTTACGGCAAAGTGGGGCATGCAGAGGTAAACGGACTCGTCGGGCAGACCGACGGGGAGGCGATTGTTGTGGAGGGTGTCGACAACATCGATAAAATAGATTTCAGCCGCGATGTGGTACTTTATTCGCAGACCACCAAGTCGCTCGACGGGCTGCGCCAGATTGAGCAGGAGATAGCCAGGCGCAAGCCTTCAGGGCGGTTCGAATGTCACGACACGATATGCCGTCAGGTGGCAAACCGGATGCCGCGCATGCGCCAGTTCGCACAGGAGCACAGCCTTGTGCTTTTCGTGAGCGGACGCAAGAGCAGCAACGGAATGATTCTTTATAACGAATGCCGCAACGTGAACGCCAACACCCACATGATTTATACTCCCGACGATATCGACCCGGCATGGCTTGACAATGTTGAGACAATAGGCATCTGCGGAGCCACGTCGACGCCGTTGTGGCTTATGACCGATGTGCGGCAAAAAGTGGAGGAAATGCTCAATGGCAGAAAATGACATTGTCTACGGTGACCAGCTGTCGTTTCTCAACGACTTGCGCCACAAAATGAACCTTTCGGCAGAAGAAGAGTCGAAACTCATCAAAAGCTTGAAATTCGTGCATTTTAAGAAAGGCGAGTCTGTCGACGGGCAAAACGAACTGTTGAAAAATATGATTTTCCTCATCAGAGGCTCGGCACGCACATATTATATCGAGCGCGGGCGCGAGCACAATTTCGCCTTTACCTTTGCCTCGCATTTTCTTATCCGTCCGGAAACGATTATCCGTTCCGGACACCATCATATCATCATCAAATTTATGGAGCCGTCGGATGTGTGCTATGTGCCGCTGCCCGACCTCAATCTTCTCGACAAAAGCCGGCAGGGTGAGGTGTTTAAATACATCAGCCTCGGACTGTCGAGCTATGCCGACTTTCTTGAGGAACAGATGGTGATGCTCCACAAACCAGCACGCGAACGCTACCAGTGGGCATTGGAACGCTATCCCAACATCCTCGACCTTGTGACGGTCACACAGCTCGCTTCCTTCCTCAATCTGACAAAGGAGACAATCTACCGCATCCGCAGCGGAAAATACTAATTATGCTTTCTCCGGCAGTCGGAGCAGACGCCTTTCATCACGTAGTTGACGCTTTCGAGCGTGAAACCGTCGGGCAGATGCACGAGCGGTACTGGTAGTCCGCGCAGACAAAGCGTGCGATGGCACTGTGTGCAATAGAAATGCACATGCAGATCCTCTACCTCACACGTGCAGGTGTTGCTGCAAACTGCATATTTCAGCGCGCCGCTGCCATCGTCGATGCTGTGCACAAGATGGTGGGAGAGAAACAGCGACAACGTGCGCGACACCGTGGACTTGTCGGCCGTTTCCAGCATATCCACAAGGTCGAGCAGCGACACTGCCTGACTTGTATGCATCATTGTGCGCAAAATCAGGAGGCGCATCGCCGTTGGTTTGATGCCGCGGGCGGAAAGTTTATCAAGTAGCAGTTGCTCGTCGGTCATTCCGATCAGTCAAGACAGTATTTCTCAATGTTTGAAATCATTTCTTTGGCGTTTATGGCGCCTGTTGTCGAGTTGATGGCTCCCGACTTGTCGATATACACAAACGTAGGCATAGCCTCGATGCCGAACACATCGCCGGCAAGCTCTTTCTCTTTGTCGACGTCGACGCGATAGAAGTCTACTTTTCCGCCATATTTTTGGGCAAGAATTTCAATCATCGGAGCCATTCGCTGGCACGGACCGCACCATGTGGCATAAAAGTCGATGACACACGGACGTGCACCCAAAAACTTTGGCATATCGCCGCTGAAATCCATCACTTTGCTGTTGAATCCGTCGATTGTCAGGTCCATCACGCTTGCGTTTGGATTTCCCGTTGAATCTTCTGCCTGGACAGTCTCTTTGGCAGTCTCTGCCGCGGCGGTTGAATCGGTGCTTTTGTCGGCGTTTCCTTTGCCTCCGCTACAAGCCATGAGCGTTGACAGTGCGGCGGCACACGCTATAGTCAAATACTTGTTCATATCGTTACAGTTTTTCAATCTTGAATCCAGCCTCTCGTACCAGTTCCTCGATGCGGGCATCCGAAGGGGTGTCGGCGGCAACGGTCAGCACTCTGTCGGGCGACGTCAGGTCAATCGACCATTGGTCGGCGGCAAGTTCCTTGCTCAATTTTTCTCCGATAGCCTTCACGCATCCGGCGCATTTGGCAGTAGTCTTGAATTTTCTTTCCATAATTTTGTAAACCTATAATTTCATCTCTCCTATAGCAAATATCTTGCCAACAGGTAGGTGTGGTGACTATTTCTTCTTTTTCTTTTCGGGTGCCTGCTCTGTGCGCGGACTTATGATTTTGCGGTAGCGGGCATCGTCGTTGATAATGCTCAACGCTTCCTTATAGATGTCGTTCTGCTCGTTGACAATCTGGAAATACGCGCCCGTCGAGAACAAATCGTTGGCTATCGCCGCTTTGACAAACGTGCGGAGCATCTCCTTTGATTTGGCAAACTGCGACTTGTCGAAGTCAACCTTCTCCGCTTTGCCGGCGTCAACAAGATTGTTGAGCATCTCGTCGGTCACCGTGAACTCCTTGATGAATTTCTGAGCGTCGGGATACTGCGCTTTCAAGTCGGCGCGGTTCTTGTCCACATATCGTAGTGCGAACTGTGGAATTATGCCTTTGGCTACAAGACGGCGGTGATAGTCGGTGTATTGTGTCGTGTCGAGCGGCACAAACACGTCAGGCATGATACCGCCTCCGCCATAGACGGTGCGGTGCAGGCGCAGGGTGGTATGTTTCAGCGAGTCGGCGAAATGGATGCTGTCAGCGCTTTGCAGCTCGCCGTGGTTGTAGCGGTCGATGATGTCCTTGTCGTAGTCCTCGCGGTCGCCTTTGACATACGGCTTCTGGATGTTGCGTCCCGAAGGGGTGTAATAGCGTGCGATTGTGAGGCGGAACGATGAAGAGTCAGGCAGCAGAAACTCGCGTTGCACAAGGCCTTTGCCGAAAGAACGGCGGCCTACGACCACACCGCGGTCCCAGTCCTGAACGGCTCCTGAGAGAATTTCGCTTGCCGACGCTGAAAACTGATTGATCATCACAACAACCTTCTGTGTCCGGAATGTACCCGAGCCGTCGGCGTTAAGGTTCTGTCGCGGACTTTTGCGTCCCTGGGTGTAGACTATAAGGTTGCCGCGGTTGAGCATCTCGTTGGCTATTTGTGCGGCAATCTGCATATATCCGCCGCCATTGTCGGTGAGGTCAAGAATCAATTGCTGCATGCCTTGTTTCTTGAGTTTTGTGATGGCGTCTTTAAACTCTTTGTATGATGTGGCGGCAAATCGCGACAGGCGGATATAGCCGGTCTTCCCGTCTGCCATATACACGGCGTCGATGCTGTTCAGCGGGATGTCGTCGCGCGTGATTCTGAATTCGAGCAGCTCGGCATTGCTTCCGCGTTTCACCTTGATGTTCACCTTCGTGCCTTTTGGACCACGAAGGCGCTTCATAATGTCGGTGTTCTTCAGCTTGCGTCCGGCGATGATGGAGTCGTCGACGGCGATGAAACGGTCGCCAGGCAGTATGCCAACCTTTTCCGACGGACCGCCGGCAATGGTCTGCACAACGTAGAGCGTGTCTTTCTGCATGTTGAACTGGATTCCGATGCCGCTGAAGCTGCCCTGCATCGTTTCCTGCGACGATGTGGTCTCCTCTTTGGTGCTGTATGACGAATGTGGGTCGAGATTCTCAAGAATTCCCCGCACGGCGTTTTCAACAATCTTTTCTTCGTCGACATTGTCAACATAGAGATTGTTTACGATGTTTTCAACCATAAGCAGTTTCTGTTGTTGCCGCGAAGCGGAGTTGCTGCGCGAGTATTGCGCGGATATGCCAAAAGTCGCCGCGGCGCATATCACAGCGGCGGCTAAATATTTCATTTTTTTCATTTTCGCAGTCTGTTATATTGTTGTCTAAATCTCAAAAGTGTAGCCCGGCGGAAGCAGGTCGGTCACGTCGCGTCCGAGGCTTATCAACTCGCGCACGATGGACGAGCTGATGCTGCCATACTCAGGAAGCGTGTAGAGAAGCACGGTCTCCAGACCCGCAATCTTGCGGTTGATGTCGGCAAGCGTCTTTTCGTATTCAAAGTCCTTAACCGTTCGCACACCACGCAGAATGTAGCGTGCGCCGCATTGCTCGGCTGCCTCGACGGTTAGACCGCTGTAGGCAATGACCTCCACTCGGGGTTCATCGGCATAAAGGCGTCTGATGGCGTCAAGACGGTCTATTTCGGGAAGGAAGGAATGCTTCTTGCTGTTCATGCCCACAGCCACCACGATTTTGTCGAAAAGAGGCAATGCGCGTTCCACGATTGAATGGTGTCCGATTGTAAAAGGGTCGAACGAACCGGGAAAAATCGCTATATGTTGGTTCATAGTCGTATTGTTTAATGAGTCATATCCATATTGTCGTTGTCTTCCACGACAAGGTTGTCTACTATAAACAGCTGGCGTTCCATTGTGTTCTTGCCCATATAGAACTCCAGCATTTCTTTTACAGAGTCTTCCTTGCGCAGCTTCACTTGGTCAAGGCGCATGTCGGGACCGATGAAATCCTTGAACTCATCGGCTGAGATTTCTCCAAGACCTTTGAATCGTGTGATTTCAGCATTCTTGCCAAGCCTGTTGATGGCTGTTACGCGTTCGTCGTCGGTATAGCAGTAGTATGTCTCGTCTTTCACCTTCTTTTTCCCTCGCGACGTGTTTTTGTTGCGCACGCGGAACAGTGGCGTCTGGAGGATATAGACGTGGCCTTTCTTTACCAAGTCGGGGTAGAACTGAAGGAAGTACGTAATCATCAGCAGGCGGATATGCATTCCGTCGACATCGGCATCGGTCGCGATAATCACCTTGTTATAACGTAGGTTCTCGATGCCGTCGGCAATGTCGAGGGCGGCGTCGAGCAGATAGAACTCTTCGTTGGCCTTGATGTCTTTCTGCGACTTGCCAAACGTGTTGAGCGGCTTTCCGCGGAGTGAGAACACTGCCTGGGTCTCAACATTGCGCACTTTGGTGATTGTTCCCGTTGCCGAAAGTCCCTCGGTTATGAAAAGCGACGTGTCGTCGCGCCTGTCGCCTTTGGCGTCGCAATAATGCACGCGGCAGTCGCGCAGTTTCTTGTTGTTGAGGCTCGCTTTCTTGGCGCGTTCTCGCGTCTGCTTGGTCACGCCGGCGATGGCTTTGCGCTCCTTTTCGCTTTCCTGAATCTTGTGGAGCATTATCTCTGCCGTCTGCGACTCGATGTGCAGATAGTTGTCGAGCTCGCGTTTGATGAAGTCGCCGATAAACTTCGCCACCGTCAACGAGCCGTCGGGACTCATGTCGCGTGAGCCGAGTTTTGTCTTGGTCTGCGACTCAAACACCGGTTCCTGCACCTTGATGCTGATTGCAGCAACCATACCGTTGCGGATGTCGGAATATTCGAAATTCTTTCCGTAAAACTCCTTGATTGTGCGCGAAACAGCCTCTCTGAATGCCGACAGGTGAGTGCCGCCCTGGGTGGTGTGCTGACCGTTGACAAACGAATAGTATTCCTCGCCATACTGGTTGGCGTGGGTTATAACCACCTCGATGTCGGTGCCTGTGAAATGCATTATAGGGTAAAGCGGGTCGTTGGTCATATTCTCGCGCAGAAGGTCGACAAGACCATTGCGTGAGTGTATGCGCCTACCGTTGTATACGATTGTGAGACCGGTGTTGAGAAACGAGTAGTTTTTCATCATCGTCTCCACAAACTCATCGTTGTATTTGTAGTTCAGGAATATGTCCTTGTCGGGAACAAACTTGACATATGTGCCGTTTTCCTCGTCGGTTGGGCAGATTGGGCAGTCGTCGGTGATTTCTCCACGGCTGTAGCACACTTTCTTTTTCTCGCCGTTGCGGCATGAGGAAATCTCGAAATATGTCGACAGTGCATTGGTGGCTTTCATGCCCACACCGTTCAGCCCGACCGACTTCTTGAAGGCGTCGGAATCATACTTTGCGCCGGTGTTCATCTTCGACGATACGTCGACAACTGACTCCAACGGGATGCCGCGGCCATAGTCGCGCACTTCCACGGTGCCGTCGTCGGTGATGTTCACAACAATCTGTTTTCCGAAACCCATGGCAAACTCATCGATGGAGTTGTCGATCACTTCTTTCAGAATCACATAGATTCCGTCGTCGGAATGCGAGCCATCGCCCAGCTTTCCGATATACATGCCAGGGCGTTTGCGGATGTGCTCTTTCCAGTCGAGCGTCTTGATGTCGTCGCTCGTATAGTCTGCAGCCGTTGACGCCTGCTCAAAATCCAAATCTTCTGCCATTACCGTTGTCTTTTAAATATGGCGGGCCACTGAGATTTCAAGCTCGTTGAGGTCCATGACGCGTTCGGCTATGGTGCCGTTGCGGTCAATGATGAATATTGCTGGAAGAGAGCCTACGTTGTAGTTCACGAGATTCTTCGACTGCGCTCCAGCGGGGTCGAACACTGCGGTCCACGGCAAGTTCTTGGCTGCGTCTTTCCATGAAAATTCAGAAGCGTCATAACCCACCTGATAGATGCTGAATCCGCGTGAGGAATATTTCTTGTTTATGTCGGCGAGGATGCGGTTGAACTCCGGCGACTCTTTGGCTGCGTAAGTGGTGAAATTGAGAAGCACCACCTTGCCGCTCACTGCAACGTCACTCAGTTTGCGCACCTTGCCGCCGGCGTCTTTAAGGGCAATGTCGAAATAGCCGATCTGGTTGGCGTGGATTGTGTCGGAAGGTGAGGCATTGCGTGGCTGCATGCGCATGCCTGCCATGTATTCGGCCTCCATATATTTTGTCAAAGGATTGCCCTCGCGGAATGTGCCGTAGCCCGTGGCAACAGCTCCGATAATCTTAAGGTCGGCGGCGTTGGATGGGTCAAACAGGCGATGTCCGTCAACGATTTTCTCCACTGTATAATAAGCCACGATGCTCGACGGGTCTTTCAGAAGTCGCTCCGTGAGTTCACGCTTTGTCCTGACATAATCCTGGCTGTCGGCAGCCTTGCCCGACAATGCCTGGACTTTGCGGTTCACCTCGGTGAGCCAGATGGCGTTGTCTGAGCCGGTCAGGGTGTAGCCGGTGTCGAAATTAGCCGTGTCGGCTTTCAGCTCGATATGGTCGAGACTGTCGATGGGGAAGTAGGCATATCTGCCATTGTATTCCAATCGGTAGATTTCAGGGAATGCCGGGGCGGCGCCATGGTAGGCAAACTTGCCGTCGCCATCGGTCTCGATTGAGTCGATGTTCACCCACACGCCGTTGTCGGTGCGCTGCACAACCATTTTCTTGTTTGCGGCGCCGTCGATTGTTCCTTTAATCTCAAAACTATTCTTATCGCCGCAGGCATACAGCACCCCGGCGAGCATCACGAGTATATAAAGCAGTTTTCTCATTACAGTTATGTTTTTATGCCCCAAAGTTACATTTTTTCTGCGAAACTTTTCGCATTAAGGAGACAAACAAATGCATCAAGGCTCCTTTTGTTGACCCAAAACAGTCCGATAATTGCTAATATTCGTAAAACATATTCAAATAACCACAATTCCGGCTCTGAATATTTGCTCCTTTCAAGTTTCAACGATAATTTTGCACCATCAAGATGCAAAAAGCATCTGAAAATAGATGAAATGAAAATTTTAAGTTGTTCGATATTTGCCATGCTTGCCTTTGTTGCAGCGCCGTCGGCGTCGGCTCAGGTGTCGCGCATTGCCTTGGAAACAAGACACTGCCAGCATGAGAACTATGTGAATGTCTACGAATATGATTTCGTCGACGTTCAACCGCAATTCCCAGGCGACGACAGAGGCTTGATGAACTACATCAACCATGAGCGCAAATATCCTTGTGACGCATACCGCAGTCATATACAAGGGCGTGTGGTTTGCAGTTTTATCGTAAACACAGACGGCTCAGTCTGCAACGTGTCGGTGATAAAGGGTGTCCACCCTTCGCTCGACAGGGAAGCGATGAGAATAGTCAAGAATATGCCGGCGTGGAAACCTGGCCGGTTGGGAGGTGAGGATGTGCCTGTAAGATGCATAATTCCGATTGCCTTCCGTCTATAACAAGACCACAAATCTTTTTCATAATCTTATATTTTACCTCCTAACCTGTTGATAGGCCCGGAGGTTTTTTTATGCCATTATGCGTCGTTTTCGGGTTGCGCATACCTAATTGTTGTGATACGCCCCATTCTCTTTACCATTTTTTTGCGATTGTAGCAGGAAAAAAGTGAAAATAACTTTGCGGTTGAAAAAATATCACAACAATCTGCAATGAACAAAACTGTATTATTACTGTCGGCTTGCCTGGTTGCTTCGATTATTCCAGCCAATGCGCGACGCAATAACAAAGAAGTTGAAAAAACGGTTACTACGACCACAACGGTGGTGCGCGGTGACACAACAATCACTACTACAACTGTAACATCGACGCCGGCTGCGCAGGAAAGCCAGCCTGGCAAACGCTCGTTTAAGTCGCGCCTTTCTCTTGGAGGATATGGCGAGGCTGTGATGACTCGAAATTTCTATAGCGACAATGTGAACCGATACTCTAAGGCGGAGGACTATAAGGATGCGAAAGGTCACAACCGTTTCGATCTGCCTCACGCCGTTATCATGCTTGGATTCGACTTCGGCCGTGGCTGGACTTTCGGCTCGGAAATTGAGTTTGAACATGGCGGCACGGAGAGTGCTGTCGAGATGGAGGCGGAAGAAACAGGCGAATGGGAGAAGGAGATTGAGCGCGGCGGTGAGGTCGCTCTTGAGCAACTGTGGATAAACAAGGAGTTCCGTCCGTGGATTCAGGTGCGCGCCGGACACATGGTGGTGCCTGTGGGCTCGCTCAACAGCAACCACCTCCCAAATGAGTTTTTCACGGTCTACCGTCCGGAGGGCGAGGCTACGATTCTGCCGAGCACTTGGCATCAGACGGGCATCAGCGTATGGGGAAATTACAAATGGATGCGCTATGAGGTGATGGCTTTGCCGGCGCTAAACTCTTGCTTTTTCTCGAAAGACGCATGGGTGCATTATGGCGCAACTTCTCCTTTCGAATTCACTCCGGCAAACAATATCGCCGTGGCTGCCAGACTTGATTTCTTCCCGGTGCAGGGGCTGAGACTGTCGGCAAGCGGATATTTCGGCAACTCGTTCAACAACACGTTGCAGGCTGACTTCAACGGCAAGTACAAGGACGTGAAGGGGGCTGTCACTATCGGTTCGTTCGACATGGAGTATAAAGGCTATGGTTTGATTGTCAGAGGAAACGCTACTTACGGTCATCTCGGCGACGCCGATAAAATTTCAGACTATAACCGACTTCAGATGAAAACGTCGCCCTACAAGCGCACGCTCGTGGGAAAGGAGGCTTATTCTTATGGCATAGAGGCTGGTTACAATATCCTGCGCCCGTTCTCAAGCATAAAGTACGACAAGCTGTATGTGTTCGGCAGATATGAGGCTTACGATGCCTACAAGCCTGCCAACGGAAACTACCGCGACTATCCGTGGACGGAAATCAAGCGTATGGCCGTAGGCCTCAATTATATGCCGATGAAGCAAATCGTCATCAAGGCGGAGTATTCAAAACGGTTCTTGAAAAGTCAGTACAACGATGAGCCGTCAATCTCTTTGGGCGTAACCTACACCGGCGACTTTCTTTAACTCGAAAATCAACAACAACTACTACAAATAATAAATACAATGAACAAAATCATTAAATTCCCGATGCTTGCCCTTACTGCGGCAGCAATGACTCTTGGTTTCGCTTCTTGTAGCGACAACAACGACCCAACTCCCGATGACTCTTCGGCTAAAGACGCCAAATTCGAGGCTATCGCCAAGCAATATCTGGCAAACACTGTCAACATCACTTATCAGAACCTTGCCGACAAGACTGAACTTCTCGTTGACCAGCTCAAGGCTCTCCGCGCCGACAAGACTGATGCCAACGTGCGGACTGCATGCAAAACATTCCTCGAGGCTCGCGCTTGGTGGGAGAAGAGCGAGGCTTTCCTTTTTGGCGCTGCCGGTGATTTCGGAATCGACCCGCACATCGACTCTTGGCCTTTGGACCTTGACGGTCTTCTCGTGGCGTTGAAAAACGACGCTCAGATTGCTGCGATGGATTCTGAAGACGGTGATGCTTATGCTGGCAACAAACTCGGTGCCGAACTGCTCGGTTTCCACGGTATCGAATATATAATCTTCAAGGACGGCGCTGCAAAGCCTGCCTCTGAAATCACCGACAAGGATTTGGTCTACGCTATCGCTGTTGCAGGCGACTTGCGCAACAAATGCTATCAGCTTCAAGTTTCTTGGGCTGGCGCAGACGCTTGTCCTAAAAACCGTGTCGCAAAATTGGAGGATCTTGAGTGGAACACGACTACAACCGGCGGGTTCTCTTACAACGAGAATATGCTGAACTCTGGAAAGGCTGGAAGCACGTATGTGACTTGGACCGCAGCCATGCAGCAGATAATCGATGGTTGTATGGATATCAGCGATGAGGTCGGAACTTCAAAAATCGGCAAGCCTCACACTGGTGAAGACAAAAACTACATTGAGTCGCCTTACAGCGAGAACTCAATCACCGATTTCTACGACAACATCCTCAGCATCCAGAATTCTTACATGGGCGGCATTGAGGGCAAACGCGACGAGGCTAAATCGCTTCATGCTTATGTCAAGAGCGTGAACGCTGATCTTGACTCCAAAGTGGTGGCTGCCATCGACAATGCTCTTGCCAAAATCAAGGGTATGAAGGCTCCGTTCGTGAAGAACTACACCGACGCTTCCTGCCAGGAGGCTATGGATGCATGCGACGCTTTGAACAAGGTTTTGGCTACTGTGAAAGAAGAACTTGCAAAATAAAAAATCAATCCCATATACAACAAAATGAAAAGACAACTTACAATCGTAAGTCGTTATATGGCAATGAGCATCTTGGTATGCTCATTTGCCGCTTGTAGCGACGACAATCCAAAGCCGGGAACCGGCGACGAAAAGGAACTAAGTGAAGAGTATTATTCCGGTGGAAAACTCGGTACAACATTCAACCAGTCGGCGACTGCCTATGAGGACCCGACTGTCCCTGTTGAGGAAGGCGGTATGAGCGACCGGTTCAAGTATGGCGAATATTTCTTTGAGCGTGCGTTCAACCAGAGCAACAAGCCGTTCAATGGCCTCGGACCGCTCTACGTTCGCAACTCTTGTATCTCATGCCACCCTGGCTACGGCCACGGTCGCCGCATGGACCGCTATCGTGCAAACGACTGGGGAAACGGCTACCTGCTTGTGGTCTACGACCGCAACACGAATGCCTACTTGTCGTCGCTGACCGGTATGCCGCAGACAAAGGCGGTGGAACCGTTCAAGGCTCCGCTCGACGAGGAGAAAATACAAATCACATGGCCTACCTACACCGATGAGTGGGGAAACAAGTTTGACGACGGTGAGACTTACGAGTTGATATATCCGGAAGTCAAGATTCCTGAGAGTGCGTTCTATGTGCCTATCGAATGCAACAACAAGCCGTTGCCTTATGCCGATGTTGAGGTGCGACTTGAGTCGACAATCGGTATTTACGGAACTGGATTGCTCGACGCTATCGACGATGCCGACATCCTTGCGCAATACAAGGCTGAGGAGGCGAAGGGTGCGAAGTTGAATCCTGCTATCTTTGCAAACGGCGACTTCGTGAAGAAATATAAGGACGGACACGTGCTGCGCTACACCTACGCTCTCTCCCGCGGCCCGTTGCAGGACGGCCCTGGCGCCAACGCTATCTGGAACATCACCAACGTGACGCGCAGCGACCGCCGTTCTCACTATATGACGGAGGCTTATGCCAAGAAGGCGATGAACGACAAGGACGTGCAGGATAAGTTCTATGAGTATTTCCCTGACTGGAACAAGACGGGAAACGTGGCCAACGACATCTACAACTATCTTATGAACAAGGAACTCCCTGTTGAGATGACCGACGATGACTATGTTAACTTCTACATCTGGCATCGTGGTCTGGCTGTGCCTGCGGCGCGCAATCTCGACAACCCAACGGTGAAACGCGGAAAGGAATTGTTTACCGAACTTGGATGCACTTCGTGCCACCGTCCGTCATGGACTACGGGCGACGACAATTTCACCGATCCAAACGGGTTCTTCAAGAATGCCGACGCTCGTCTGCCTCGATATCCGCACCAGAAGATTTGGCCGTACACCGATATGGTGCAGCATCGCTTGATGATGCCTAACGACATCCGCACCGGTTGGTGCCGCACAACTCCGCTGTGGGGACGTGGTCTGGCTCTCGTTTGCTCTGGTCATCAGGACCGTATGCATGATTGCCGCGCCCGCAACGTGCTGGAGGCGATTATGTGGCATGGATGCCCGGGTAGCGATGCCCGTTGGGCGGTGGAGAAATTCCGCAAGCTGAGCAAGGCTGACCGCGACGCTGTTGTTGAATTCATCAACGCTATCTAACCGTTTTGATGAGAGTACTGAAGAAAACGTCATTCGGGCTGATGGCAATCATCCTTGTGGTGCTTGCCGTCGGCACGATTTTACAGAAAATCGACAGCTCTGCCGTTGCCGCCTACACAAGCCCGTGGTTCGTGGCTTTGTGGACGGTGATGGCGGTGTCGGCTGTCGCATATATGCTGCGCAGCAGGCTGTATCGCCGGCTGCCGGCTTTTGCTGTTCATGCATCGTTTGCCGTCATTCTTGCCGGGGCGCTGACATCGTGGCTCACAAGCGAGCACGGCACGCTGCGCCTGAAGAATGGTGCGGAGGCAAGCGCGTTTACGCTCGACGACGGCTCTGTTGCGAAAATGCCGTTCAGCCTTAAGCTGCAACGGTTTGAGATTGAATATTATGCCGGAACGGAGGCGCCGATGGACTTTGTCAGCCATCTGTCGGCTGATGGGGTGAATGGCACCGCGTCGATGAACAATGTGTTTTCTCATCGCGGCTACCGTTTCTATCAGTCGGGCTATGACAGCGAGGGCGGATCGGTGTTTACCGTGGCTCACGACCCGATGGGCATCGGTGTGACCTATGCAGGATATGCTCTGTTGCTTGCAAGCATCTGCTGGTTCATGATGTCGGGAAAATCGCGTTTCCGCAGTTTGTTGAGAAAGTTGTCGGCAAAGCCGTTGGCGGTTGTGGGAGCACTGATGGTGGCAATGTCGGCGCAGGCTTCTGATTTGCCGGTTTTGCCTCAACAGCAGGCGGAGGAGATGGGCAATCTGTACGTGCTTTACGGCGACCGAATCTGTCCGTTGCAGACTATGGCGAAAGAGTTCACAGAGAAACTTTGCGGCAACGCTACGTTCGACGGATTGTCGGCGGAGCAGGTGCTTTCTGGCTGGCTGTACTACCCAACTGATTGGAGCAAGGTGTCGATGATCAAAATCAAGAGCGCCGAGGTGCGACGCTTGCTTGGTATTGATGGCAAATATGCTTCTGTGCGCGATTTCTTTTCTGAAGTCAACGAGTATAAGCTCGAGAAACCGCTCCGTGGCATTGACCGCTTCGCCGATCCTCAGGGGCTGCGCGAGGCTGCCGAGAAATTCGACATTATAAACCGTCTTACAACCGGCAAGTCGTTGAAAATATTTCCGCTGAAGGATGTTGAAGGCAAAATTGGATGGTTCTCGCAGGGCGATGACAATATCCCTGTCGAAACCGACACACAGGAATGGATGTTTGTGAAGATGAGTCTTAGTTACGCCAACGAACTGGTGCAGATCGGACGATGGACCGACTTGTCTGACTTCTACACGAAAGTGCGCAAATATCAGCGGAAAAACGGAGGCGCGACATTGCCTTCCGACACTCGTTTCAAGGCGGAGAAGACTTACAACACCGTCAGCAACGCCCGTCCGCTTGCCATAACATTGATGTGCGTGGGGCTGGTGGCTTTCTTCTCGTTCTGCCTGTTGTCGGCACGCGGCGGCCGCCCTCGGCGGTGGGCGGTGTTGACGCTGCGCGCAATCGCGGTGGCGGCGTGGCTGTATATATCCGTTATTATCGTTCTGCTATGGTTTGTGAGCGGTCATATCCCGATGTCAAACGGCTATGAGACGATGCTGTTTCTGGCTTGGTGCGCAGTGCCGATAGCGATGCTTGCCGAGCGTCGCATGCCGTTGGCTCTGCCAATGGGCGTGCTGCTCTGCGGAATGACTACTATGGTGGCGATGATGGGCTTCTCCAACCCGAGGATGTCGCAGCTGATGCCGGTGCTGCAGTCGCCGTTGCTGAGTGCGCATGTGGCGGTGATTATGGTTGCCTATGCGCTGCTTGCGTTTATGGCTATGAACGGCATCGCCGCTTTCGTGATGCGTATGCGCAACCGCGCTGCCACAGATGAGATAACGGTGCTGAAAGAGCATAGCGAACTGTTGCTGTATCCGGCGGTGATGCTGCTCACCATAGGCATCTTTCTTGGTGCCGTTTGGGCAAACGTGTCGTGGGGACGCTATTGGGGATGGGATCCGAAAGAAGTGTGGGCTTTGATCACGATGATTGTCTATGCTTTCGCATTCCACCGCGAGTCATTCCCGTGGCTGCGGAGGCCGATGGCTTTCCATGCCTATATGGTGTTGGCTTTTTTCAGTGTGCTGTTCACATATTTCGGTGTAAACTTTTTCTTGACAGGTATGCACAGTTACGCATAAGATTAAATATAATAACATTGACGTTTACTTCAATTAAGGAGGCTGTCCGTAGTGAATACGCGCAGCCTCCGCTTTTTATTCCCATAACAGAATATTGCTGTCTGGTAAAGCTTTTTACAGAGCGACATAAAATTTAAACATATTTCCTGACTTTGACAGATTTATTCTTACCGACAACACGCCAATGCGCCAAGCCTATGTAAAAATGTTTTGCAATATAATTAGCTAAAATTAACTATGGGAGGGTAATTATTGTGTTCTTGTTTGTTAAATTTGTAAATTCGAAAAACAAATTGCAAAATTATGAAGAATCCATGGTTAAACATTTCACTTAGCGACACTGTCGCCGATTGCGACAACACGATGTCACATTCGCTTTGTGGCGGTAATCGAGGAAAATCGGAATAATCCTTGATGCCGGCACTTATAATTTGGAGATATTAAAAACAACTGAAAACTCTAAAAACAAATAGTAATGAAACGGAAAATTACTATTCTGACGATAGCCTTTTTATCGTCGATGCTAATGTATGCTAGTGCTTTTGCAGCAGCAACCGGGCGTTGTGGAGATTCAATAACATGGACTCTCGACGATTCAGGCAACCTCACGTTGTCAGGAAGTGGCGAAATGTGGAACAATGGCTATGACGATTCGCCTTTTAAGGATTATGAAATAAGAAAAGCGACAGTCAAATATGGCATTACGAGCATCGGGGAATCTGCTTTCCGCGGTTGCAGTGGCTTGACCGAACTGACATTGCCAAACAGCATTACGAGCATCGGGGATTTTGCTTTCTCTTTATGCAGTGGCTTGACCGAACTGACATTGCCCAACAGTCTGACGGAAATCGGAAAATCTGCTTTCCGCGGTTGCAGTGGCTTGACCGAACTTATATTGCCGAACAGCGTGACGAGCATCGGGGATTTTGCTTTCCTGGGTTGCCGTGGCTTGACCGAACTGACATTGCCTAACGGCATTACGAGAATCGAGGAATCTGCTTTCCGCGGTTGCCGTGGCTTGACCGAACTGACATTGCCGAGCAGCGTGACGAGCATCGGGGAATCTGCTTTCAGTGGTTGCAGCGGCTTGACCGAACTGACATTGCCGAACAGCGTGACGAGCATCGGAAATTATGCTTTCAGCGATTGCAGTGGCTTGGAGAAGATTACAGTAGATCGTGGAAACAAACGCTACGACTCCTGGGGTAATTGCAATTCAATAATTGAAACGGGAACCAATACATTGATTGTTGGATGCAAAAACAGTGTCATACCTAACAGCGTGACGAGCATCGGGGATTGTGCGTTCTATGGTTGCACTGGCTTGACCAAACTGACATTGCCGAACAGTGTGACGAGCATAGGAGATGGTGCTTTCAGTGGTTGCAGTGGCTTGACCGAACTGACATTGCCTAACAGCGTGACGAGAATCGGGGATTGTGCGTTCTATGGTTGCACTGGCTTGACCGAACTTATATTGCCGAACAGTGTGAGTAGCATCGGGGATATTGCTTTCACATATTGCAGCGGATTAGAAAAGATAACAGTAGAGAGTGGAAACAGTTGCTACGACTCCCGAGATAATTGCAATTCAATAATTGATACAGAATTCAACACATTGATTGTTGGATGCAAAAACAGTGTCATACCGAACAGCGTGACGAGCATTGGGTATTATGCTTTCTATGGTTGCAGCGGCTTGACCGAACTGACATTGCCGGACAGCGTGGCGAGCATAGGAGATGGTGCTTTCATTTGTTGCAGCGACTTGTCGAAGATAACATCGTTGGCTGAAATTCCGCCAATGTGTGGCTCCGGAGTGTTTGACAGAGTCAATAAAACTAACTGCGAATTGATTGTTCCAGTTATATCTGTCACTGCTTATAAGCTGGCGGAAGTCTGGAATGAATTCAGCAACATAAGGGGCTTTTCCGGAGTTGAGGTTACCGTGGCTGACAAGACACGGAAGATAGTGGTAGAATAGCCGCATCGCGCGTTGACATTGTTTCGTGGCGCATAGCTCGCGTATTCCGTCTTTTTTACGTTGAGCATATATAGACAAAAGGACTGGCACGGGTGTCGGTCCTTTTGTCCATAAAAGTATTGCCGCAGGGCAATCGTCAAAACTATTTCCTGACGTTGGCAAATCTTGAATGCTGGTTTTTGTATTTACCTATAAAACGAGTCATTCCAGTGGCTGCGGCGGCCGATGGCTTTCCACGCCTATATGGTGTTGGCTTTTTCAGTGTGCTCTTTTGTGTAGGCATCATCGTGAACACTCGCCACGGCACGGCCGCTGGGGTCGTTGACACCGCGGAACGAGGCGTCCCAGGCGAGGGCTTCGGCGGTGGAGCATGCCACGCTCGGCACGCTCGGCACGCTGCGAGCCGCACTGTCGGACGGGAAATATCCTTCAAAGATGGTGCGGTAGTAATATTCTTCCTTGTTCTGCGGCGGGTTGATGGGGAATCGTTCTGCCGCATGCGCCATCTGTTTGTCGGTGACGGCTGCTGCAGTCACTTCTTTGAGGGTGTCGATCCAGCTGTAGCCCACTCCGTCGGAAAATTGCTCTTTCTGTCGCCAAGCAACGCTCTCTGGGAGCATATCGGCAAAGGCTTCGCGGACTATGCGTTTCTCGATGGTTTTGCCGGGACACATCTTGGATTCCGGATTGAGCCGCATCGCAACGTCAAGAAATTCTTTGTCGAGAAACGGCACGCGTCCTTCAACGCCCCATGCCGACAGCGACTTGTTGGCACGCAGACAGTCGTAGAGGTGCAGCTTTGACAGCTTGCGCACGGTCTCTTCATGAAATGCGCGTGCGTCGGGTGCTTTGTGGAAGTAAAGGTAGCCTCCAAACACTTCGTCGGCGCCTTCGCCGCTGAGCACCATCTTTATGCCCATGCTCTTGATTACGCGGGCGAGCAGATACATCGGCGTGGAGGCGCGAACGGTGGTGACATCGTAGGTCTCGATGAAATATATCGCATCGCGCACGGCGTCGAGACCCTCCTGGATAGTGTAGTTGATTTCGTGGTGCACGGTGCCTATATAGTCTGCCACTTCACGGGCTTTTGCCAAATCGGGCGCACCTTTCAATCCTACGGCAAAAGAGTGGAGTTGAGGCCACCATGCCTCTTTCTTGTCGTCGGTCTCGATGCGGCGTGCGGCAAATTTTTTGGCAATGGCGGAAATTACCGAACTGTCGAGTCCTCCGGAAAGCAGCACACCGTAGGGCACGTCGCTCATCAGCTGCCGTCTGACGGCGTCTTCAAGGGCGTCGTGCAGGGCTTTTACATCGGCGGTGTTGTCTTTGACGGCGTCGTAGCTCATCCAGTCGCGTTTGTACCAGCGGACCATCTTGCCTTCGCTGCCGCGGTAGTAATGTCCTGGCAAAAATGGCTCATACTCGTCGCAGAAGCCTTCAAGGGCTTTGAGCTCGCTGGCGCAGTACACGCGCCCTTCGTTGTCATGGCCTATGTAGAGCGGAATCACGCCTATGGGGTCGCGGGCAATGAGGAAATCATCGGTTTCCTCATCATACAGTGCGAAGGCGAAGATGCCGTTGAGGTCTTCGAGAAAGTCGATGCTTTTGTCGCGGTAGAGCGCAAGGATCACCTCGCAGTCAGACCCTGTGGCAAAGTCGTATTTGCCTTCGTAGCGCTGGCGGATGTCACGGTGGTTGTAAATCTCGCCGTTGACTGCAAGAATCTGCTTGCGGTCGGGGGAGAACAATGGTTGGCCGCCGCTTTCGGGGTCGACGATTGAAAGACGTTCGTGGGCGAGAATGGCCGACTTGCCGCAATAGATGCCGCTCCAGTCAGGACCGCGGTGGCGTATTTTTTTTGACATTGCCAATGCCTTGGGACGCAAGGCCGAAACGTCGCTCTTGATGTTGAAGATTGCTGCTATACCACACATGATAGTATCGTTTTTTTTAGACTTGTTTGGTTTTAAGATATTTGTCGATGTCGGCTGCCGCTTGGCGTCCGGCGGCAATGCACCGCACCACAAGACTTGCCCCTGTGGCTGCGTCGCCTGCCACAAACACGTTGTCGGGCAATTCGGGTTGCTGGGGCTTAAGAAATCCCATGGCGAGCAACACAAGGTCAGCGTCGATGACTTCCTTTTTGCCGGTGGGTTTCATCAGCGGGCGTCCGCCTTCGGGGTTTGGCGTCCATTCCACTTCCTCCACCTCCACTCCGATGACATTGTTGTCCTTGCCGATGAATCTGGTCGACGACAGACACCACCTTCGTTCGCAGCCTTCCTCATGGCTCGAACTTGTGCGCAGCACTTGCGGCCACTGTGGCCATGGGGTGGCTGGGTTGTTGCCTACCGGAGGCTTCGGCATGATTTCAATCTGCGTCACAGCCACGGCGCCTTGACGGATGCTCGTGCCTATGCAGTCGCTGCCGGTGTCGCCTCCGCCGATTACCAGCACTCGCTTGCCTTTTGCCGTCACCCGCTCGTCGGCTGAGAATGTCTGTCCGGCAAGCACCCGGTTTTGTTGGCTCAGCAGGTCGAGCGCGAAATGCACACCGTTGAGGTCGCGTCCGGGAATGTTGAGGTCGCGCGCCTGGGGGGTGCCTGTGCAGACGGCATAGGCATCGAATCCCTTGGGAAGATTGAGGATGTCGATGTCGGCATTCACCTCAAAAGTTATGCCTTCTGCCTTCATCACATCGACGCGGCGGTCTATGATGGCTTTGTTGAGCTTGAAATTGGGAATGCCGAAGCGGAGCAGCCCTCCAACAGCCTCGCGGCGTTCGAACACGGTGATGTCGTAGCCGCGGCGGTTCAATTGGTTGGCTGTTGCCAGTCCGGCGGGACCGCTGCCCACTACCGCCACTTTTTTGCCGTTGCGTTGATACTGCCGCGGCACCACATATCCTTCGCGGAATGCTGTCTCGGCAATTGCGCCCTCGTCTTCGCGGATGGTGACTGGAGCGTCGACGGCAAGTTTAAGCACACAGCTCTTCTCGCACAGGGCAGGGCATATGCGTCCGGTGAATTCCGGAAAATCGTTGGTCAGCGACAGTATTTCATAAGCCTCGTGCCAGTTGCCTCTGTAGATGGCGTCTTGAAATTCCGGAGGGCGGTTGCCAAGCGGACATGCCCAGTGGCAGAACGGCACGCCGCAGTCCATGCAGCGGGATGCCTGCAGGCGGCGTTCGGATGTGTTGAGGGTTTGTTCCACTTCTCCGAAGTCACGGATACGGTCGTGGATGGGGCGATAGCCCGCCTCCTGGCGTGGTACGGTAAGAAAAGCCTTAGGATTACCCATATATGTTGTTTCGTTTTATCGGTTGGGGAAATATGTTAATAGTCACGCTGCACCTCGGCGATTTTCTGTTGTAGTTTGAGCATCTGTTCCTCGGCAAGCACCCGCTTGTATTCGATAGGTGTCACCTGTATGAAGTCGTCGACATACCGGTTCCATTCATCAAGCATCTGGCGTGCCAGCGCCGAGCCGGTGTAGCGGTAGTGCTGACGAATGAGCTCGTGCAGCTCCTTGCGTGCCGTGGAGTCTTCGATGAGCGAGAGTTCAACCATCTCCATGTTGCAGAAGTAGTCAAACTTGCGGTCGGGATCCCAAACGTATGCCACGCCGCCGCTCATGCCGGCTGCGAAATTGCGTCCGGTTGCTCCGAGCACCACAACGCGTCCGCCGGTCATATATTCGCAACAGTGGTCGCCGACACCTTCAACAACTGCAATGGCACCTGAATTGCGCACGGCAAAACGTTCGCCGACACGGCCGTTGATATAAACCTCGCCGCTTGTGGCACCATAAAGGAGCGTGTTGCCGGCAATGGTGTTTTTCTCTGCCGCGAAATGGCTTCTGACTGGGGGTGCCACGGCGATGCGTCCGCCGCTGAGTCCTTTGCCGAGATAGTCGTTGGCCTCGCCCTCAAGCTTGAAGCTTATGCCATGGGCGAGAAACGCTCCGAAGCTTTGTCCGGCAGAGCCTTTGAATCTGACGGAAATGCTCTCGTCGGGCAGACCCTCGTTGCCGAATTTGTCGGCAATCAATCCCGACAGCATCGCGCCTACAGCGCGGTCGGTGTTGGCGATTGCATATTCGAGCGACACTTCTTTGCCGTTGCTGATAGCCGGATCGGAGGCTGCTATGATTGTGCGGTCGAGCACGCTGTCGATGTCGTGCGACTGCTCCTCTGTGTGGCGTATGCTTGCGTCGCCGCTTTCTTTATGCAGTAGGCGGGAGAAGTCGAGCAGTTCTGACTTCTGGCTGACTGCTTTGTCTATCTCAATCAAATCGGTGCGGCCTATGATGTCGTTGAATTTCCGGAATCCCATCTCTGCAAGATATTCACGCACCTCTTCGGCGAGAAAACGGAAATAGTTGACCACGTGGTCGGCATGTCCGCGGAAGTGTGCCCTCAGTTCAGGATTCTGTGTGGCAACGCCCATAGGACAGGTGTTTGAGTGGCATTTGCGCATCATCACGCATCCCAATACGATAAGCACTGTCGTGCCGAATCCAAATTCCTCGGCGCCGAGCAACGCCATGCTCACGATGTCGTGTCCGGTTTTCATTTGGCCGTCGGTCTGAAGGCGCACTTTGCCGCGCAGCCCGTTGCGCACGAGTGTCTGCTGCGTCTCGCTCAAACCAATCTCAGGCGAGATTCCGGCATACCGCATCGATGAAGCCGGCGACGCTCCTGTGCCTCCCTCGGCTCCTGAGATTACAATCAGGTCGGCCTTTGCCTTTGCCACACCCGCCGCGATGGTGCCGACACCGCTTTCCGCCACGAGTTTCACGCTGATGGCTGCGCGCGGATTGACATTCTTAAGATCGAAAATCAGTTGCGCGAGGTCTTCGATTGAGTAAATGTCGTGGTGCGGTGGCGGAGAGATGAGTGAGATGCCTGGAATGGAGTGGCGTGTGCGGGCAATCACCTCATTGACTTTGAATCCGGGCAATTGTCCTCCCTCGCCGGGTTTCGCTCCCTGTGCCACCTTTATTTGAATCTCCTCGGCGTTGACCAGATATTCCGTTGTGACGCCGAAGCGGCCGGAGGCAATCTGCTTTGTCTTGCTCGACAGCGACACTCCGTTGACCGCCTCGTGGAAGCGGCTGCTGTCCTCACCGCCTTCGCCCGTATTGCTGCGTGCGCCGAGTCGGTTCATTGCCAGGGCAAGCGCCTCGTGGGCTTCCTTGCTGATGGCTCCAAACGACATTGCTCCAGTTACGAAATGCTTTACAATTTCTTCTACCGGCTCCACTTCGTCAATCGGAATCGGATTTTTCTTGAACGTGAAGAAGTCGCGCAGAAATATCGGTTCTGCTTTGTGGTCGGCGGCGGCTGTGAATTCTTTGAATTTATTGTAGTTGCCTTGACGGGTGGCAAGCTGCAGCAGTGCAATCGTTTCAGGATTCCAGGCGTGGCGCTCGCCGTCTTTGCGATATGAGAACTGCCCGATGTTTGGCAGAATCTCGTCTTCGTCTTTAATGGAGAAGCCATCATCGTGGAAATGCGTGTAGCTGTCGGCGATTTCCTTCAGGCGGATACCTCCGATGGACGATGTCTGTGTCCCGAAATAGTTGCGCAGCAGCTCCTCGCTGACTCCTACAGCCTCGAAAATCTTTGCTCCGCGGTAGGAACGGATGGTGCTGATGCCCATCTTGCTCATTATTTTGTAGAGACCCTTGCAAAGAGCCTTGATGTAGTTGCTTTCAGCCGTTTCGTAGTTCATCTGCACATCGCCGCGCTTCACCAGGTCGTCGAGCACGGCGAATGCCATATAAGGGTTGATGGCGCTTGCTCCATAGCCAAGCAGCAGTGCGGCATGCATCACCTCCCTGATCTCTCCGCTCTTGACGATAAGAGCGGTCTGCACACGTTTCTGCACCGAAATCAGATGATGGTGCACAGCACTCACCGCCAGCAACGACGGAATTGCCACATGGTCGCGGTCGACGCCCTCGTCGGTCAGTATTATGTAGTTCACACCGTCGTCGACCGATGCCTCGGCGCGGCGGCACAGCTCATAGATGGCTTCCTGCAGTCCGGCGGTGCCTTTTGCCGCATCAAACAGCATTGGCAGCTTCACGGTGTTGAATCCCTTGTATCGGATATTGCAGAGAATGTCGAGCTGGGTGTTGGTCAGCACGGGGTGGGGCAGACGCACCATCTTGCAGTGCGACTCGCTTGGCAAAAGGATGTTCATGCCCACAGCGCCGATATATTCTGTCAGCGACATCACCAGCTGTTCGCGGATTGGGTCTATGGCGGGGTTGGTCACCTGTGCAAACTGCTGACGGAAGTAGTTGAACAGCAGTTGCGGACGGCTGCTCAACACGGCAAGCGGCGTGTCGTTGCCCATAGAGGCAGTAGGCTCCGACCCGTTCACGCACATAGGCTTTATGGTGCGTTCCACGTCTTCGCGCGAGAATCCGAAAGCACGCAGCTTTCTGCCGAAGAGACTGACGGCATTGTCCACTTTGCGTCCGCTGCGTAGCGTGTGCAGCTCGATGCGGTTTGTCGACAGCCATTGTCGGTATGGGCGTGCGGCGGCAAGCTGCGCTTTCAGCTCGCCGTCATAGTATATCTTGCCTTCTTGTGTGTCGACAAGCAGAATTTTGCCAGGTTGCAGACGTCCTTTTTCTTCGATGTCGGCAGGTTCGATGTTGATTACTCCAGCCTCGCTCGCAACCACCATCATACCGCCTTTCGTAATCAGATAGCGCGCCGGACGCAGACCATTGCGGTCGAGCATTCCGCCGGCATAACGCCCATCGCTGAAAAGAAGTGCCGCCGGTCCGTCCCACGGTTCCATAAGGATGGAGTGGTATTCATAAAAAGCTTTCAAATCCTCGCTGATAGGATTCTTGTCGTTGAACGACTCCGGCACGAGCATTGCCATGGCGTGCGGCAGACTTAGTCCCGACATTACGAAGAATTCCAGCACATTGTCGAGCGAGGCGGAGTCGCTCATGCCAGGTTGGATGATTGGACGTATGTCCTTGACGTTGCCCAACGCCGGCGTCGACAGCACGCTTTCTCTTGCCTCCATCCAGGCGCGGTTGCCGCGGATGGTGTTGATCTCGCCGTTATGCGCCAGCAGACGGAACGGCTGTGCCAAACTCCAGGTTGGAAACGTGTTGGTGCTGAAGCGGGAGTGCACCAACGCCAGCCCGCTTGTGAAATATGGTTGTGTGAGGTCTTTGAAATACTCGCGCACCTGGGTTGACGAGAGCATACCCTTATAAATTATGTTCTTGCTTGACAGCGACACTATATAGAAGTCCTTGTCGTCGATGCGGCGCTCGATGCGTTTGCGCACAAGATATAACGTGCGCTCAAAAGTGTCGGTGTCGGTAACTCCGGTAATGAAAATCTGCTTTATGTCGGGTTCTGTGTCACGGGCGTCTTTGCCGAGAATCTCTGAGCGTACAGGCACATTGCGCATGTGCATCAACTGCAGTCCCTCACGCTCCACTTCTTCAATCACGATTCCCATAATTGCGGCTTGGCGTTTCTCGTCTTTCGGCAGAAACACCAGTCCGGTGCCGTATTTGCCTTTCTCCGGCACTGGAATGCCTTGAAGAAGAATGAATTCGTGTGGAATCTGAATCATAATCCCGGCGCCGTCGCCTGTCTTGTTGTCGGCACCCTCTGCGCCGCGGTGCTTCATGTTTTCAAGCACTGTCAGGGCCGCATCGACCAGTTCGTGGGATTTGTCACCATTGATGTTGACGAGCATGCCCACACCGCATGCATCGTGTTCGTAGGAAGAGTCATACAGCCCCAAGGGCTGGTGACTTGGATAGTCTTTTTGGTCTATCTTCTTGGAAAAAAGATTGTTTTTGTTCAAATTTTCTTTCATAATCCCGCTTTTTTCTCTTCTTTGCTTACATTTTGACTGCAAAGATATGGAAAATCACCAAGCTTGCAAACTAAATGCGATAAAAATAGTCGTTATTATGGAAAAAAGTTTTGCGAACACGTTTAAAGTGGCAAAAAGAAAGCGAAAACAACAAAAGTGTGACACAATAATTAAAATGGGTGCGCGGGTGATTGTTTTTATTGGAAAATAGGCTGCGGTTTGGCAAACATTTTCAAACAAGTTTGAATGTTTTTCACTCACCTTGCACTACTTTCAATAAAATAGGCTGCGGTTCGGAATCGCAAAATCAAATAAATTTGTTTTGCGCTTCACTCACCTTGCACTATCTTTGCAGTTGATAAAACAACAACCGGATGAAACCAAATTTTTTGAAGGGGCTTCTTAGGCGAGTGCTTGTGTTGCTCCGTTACATTTGGCGCGGCTGCGTCAAAATGTGGAATTGGTATCGGCGCACTTACAAGCAGGCGCGTTGGTATGGAAAAGTGGGTATTGTGTGTGCCACGGTGGTGGTGTCGTTTGTCCTTTATTTGATATTGGTCGACATCAATTTCTTGTGGCTTTTCGGAAAATCGCCGAGCTTATATGACATAGCCCATCCCAAACAAGATGAAGCGTCGATTGTCTACAGTGCCGACGGCAAGGTGCTCGGACGTTACTATCGCGAGAACCGTATCCCTGTTGAATATGACGAGATTTCGCCAATGCTCATCAACGCGTTGGTGTCGACGGAGGATGAGCGTTTCTATTCCCACCACGGCATAGATTTTCAGGGTGTGGCGGCTGCGATGAAGGATATGGCTGTGCACCACGAGGCGCGTGGAGCGAGCACGATTACTCAGCAGCTGGTCAAGAATATGTTCCGCACACGCACGGAGTATTCTACTGGACTCACTGGATTTATACCTGGCGTGCGTCTGTTGGTGATGAAGACGAAGGAATGGGTGACGGCTGTCAAACTGGAGATGTTCTATACAAAAAAGGAGATTCTGACGATGTATCTCAATACGGTGGATTTCGGCAGCAATGCTTTCGGCATCCGCACGGCGGCGAAGACTTATTTCAACACGACGCCGATGCAGCTGAAGACGGAGGAGTCGGCTGTGCTTGTCGGTATGCTGAAGGCCACTACGACCTACAATCCGCGTCTTAATCCGAAGAATTCAAAAAGCCGCCGCAATGTGGTGTTGAGCAACTTGTTGCGCAAGAAGTTTCTTACGCACGAGGAGTATGACTCGCTGAGCGAGCTGCCGATAGAACTGAAATATACGCCTGTGAAGCCTACCGACGGCAAGGCACCGTATTTCCGCGACGTGCTTGCCGAGGAGCTGCAGAATGGATGGTGCAAGGACAATGACAAGGATCTCTATGGCGACGGACTGCGCATCTACACGACCATCGACTCGCGTATGCAGAAGTATGCCGAGGAGGCTGTGATGAAGCACATGCAGCAGGTGCAGCGCAATTTCAAGTCCGACTGGGGCAATGAGAATCCGTGGCGCGACGAGAACCGCGAGGAGAAGAAGGGATTTATTGAGGACATCGCCAAAAGAACTGACTACTACAAGCAGTTGTCGGCACGTTATCCCGACGACCCTGATTCGGTGAATTATTATATGAATCTGCCTCACCGCGTGAAGTTGTTTGACTACAATGCTCCCGACCAGGTGCGCACGGAAATGATGAGTGCGATGGACTCCATCAGATATATGGTGAAGTTCCTGCATTGCGCATTTGTGGCGATGGAGCCTGAAACGGGCGCTGTCAAGGCCTGGGTCGGCGATATTGACTATAATCATTGGCAATATGACAAGGTGACCGCTGAGCGTCAGCCGGGATCCACATTCAAACTGTGTGTCTACACAGCCGCGATGGAGGCTGGACTCGGCCCGTGCGACGACCGTGTGGACGAGTGGAAGCAGTATGACGCTTTCGACAAAGACGGCAAGCCGACGAAGTGGACTCCGCGCAATGCCAACGGATACTATACCGGCGGAGCGATGTCGCTGAAGCACGCGTTCTCAAATTCGATTAACTCGGTGGCTGTCTCGGTGGCGCATGAGGTGGGCTTGAACCGCGTTTCCGACGTGGCTCATAAACTGGGCATCACGTCTCCGATAAAAGAAACTCCGGCAATGCCGCTCGGCACGGAGGATGTCACTCTGCTCGAACTGGTCGACGCCTACTGCACGGTGATGAACAAGGGCAGGCACAACGTGCCGGAATTTGTCACCCGCATCGAGGACAAAGACGGCAAGGTGCTTTATGTGGCTGAACCGAAAAACGAGCAGGCAATCAGCGAGGAGTCGGCTTTCTTGATGCAGCAGATGCTGCTGGCTGGTATGACGGAGCCGGGAGGCACGTCGCAAGCCTTGTGGAGCTACGACATCCATCATTTCGACACCAATTTCGGAGGCAAGACAGGCACTACGTCAAACAACAGTGACGGCTGGTATGTGGGCGTGACGAAAAACCTTGTTGCCGGATGCTGGTGTGGAGGAGAATACCGCAGCGTGCATTTCCGCAGCGGACGGATGGGGCAGGGTAGCCACACGGCGCTGCCTGCGTTTGGCTATTTTATGGAGAAAGTGCTGCGCGACCCGCAATTGGCTGCGAAATATCGTGGAAAGATTTCCGACAAGCCGTGGCCCGGTCTGAGGGTCGACGACCGCCCGTACAATTGCCAGGGCTATGTGGCGCCTTCCGACACTACTGATGTTGACAGCACCGATGTTGAAGACATTGATATGCCCGAGGAAGAAATCGAGCTTGACAACAACGGCAATGAAATTCCGTCGGAACCGGCACAGGGCAATATTTGACGGAACAGTATAAAAACAATAACCGCGGAGGGCATAGGCTTTCCGCGGTTGTTGTTTGTGAGTGTTGCTGATTAGTATTGTTCCTTCTCGTTGGGGAAATCAGAGGTCTTCACGTCCTCGATGTATTTTGCCACAGCGTCGGTGATGATTGTGCCCACATCAGCGTAGCGGCGCAGGAAGCGAGGCGAGAATCCCTTGTTGATGCCGAGCATGTCGTGCATCACGAGCACCTGTCCGTCGACACCGCCTCCGGCACCGATGCCGATGATAGGAATTTCAAGCATTTCTGCCACTTTTTTTGCCAATGTGGCAGGGATTTTCTCAAGCACGATTGCAAAGCATCCAATCTCTTGCAGCAGTTTGGCGTCTTCGATAAGTTTGTTTGCCTCAGCCTCTTCGCGGGCACGCACGGTGTATGACCCGAATTTGTTGATTGACTGTGGTGTCAGTCCGAGGTGACCCATCACGGGAATGCCGGCGCACAGGATGCGCTCAATCGACTCACGCACTTCGGCGCCGCCCTCGAGCTTCACGCAGTCGGCATGTGTTTCCTTCATGATGCGGATAGCCGAAGCCAAAGCCTCTTTAGAGTTGCCCTGGTATGTTCCGAAAGGCATGTCTACAACCACGAGCGCGCGGTTCACGCCACGCATCACCGACTTGCCGTGATAAATCATCTGGTCGAGCGTCATCGGCAGAGTGGTCACGTTTCCAGCCATCACGTTGCTGGCGGAGTCGCCCACGAGAATCACGTCCATTCCAGCCTCGTCGATGAGTTTCGCCATCGAGAAATCGTAGGCTGTAAGCATAGATATTTTTTCTCCGCGCTGCTTCATTTCGAGCAGGCGGCGAGTAGTCACTTTCCGTTTGTCTTCTGTGTAAGTTGACATAATCAATTAGTTTTTAAATTTAATTCGGCTGCAAAGTTACGTCTTTTAAACGACAAAAGGAAAAAAAGGTGCTGTCCACATCTGAAAATCGCTGAAATGTGCTAAATTTGCAAATAAAACATAAAAATCTGTGATATTATGATTGTACACGAACAGCTTTCTTTTCAGGATGCATTGTCGCTTGCCACAAAGCGAATTTTTGAAACAAATGGACGCTCCCGCCGGTCTGAGTTTTGGTGGGCTATGCTGGTTGCCTATTTCATATCAAATTTCCTTCCTCCGTTTTGGCTTGTGACCATACCTATATCAATCAGACGGTTGCACGATACGGGACGCAGCGGATGGTGGATGTTTTTCCCAGTAGTGGCCACAATCATTATTGTCTCAATGTGTGTCTCGGATGTTCTTAGCTTTATGACGATGGATGATTTTGAGGACACCATTACTCCGTTTGTGGTATTTGGCAAGTATATATTTTTCTGTGGCATAGTTTCTGTATATCAGATTGTGATGATAATATTCTTTTGCCAGGACAGTGCGGAGGGCGAAAATCGCTACGGAGCGTCGCCGAAATATGAGGAAGAGCCTCCATGTGTCCCTCCGGAAGAAAGAAAAGAATAATGCTTTATGGATATCGAGCAGGTCAGGGAATACGCTTTGTCTTTGTTTGGTGTGACAGAGGATCAGCCGTTTGGCGATGACGTTGTCACCTTTCGTGTTGAGGGCAAGATTTTTCTGTGCCTTTGGCTGGGTGGAAATCGGCTCGGCATGAAGGGTGAGAATCCGCGGTTTGCATGTAAATTGGCTCCGGAGAGAAACGAGGCGTTGCGCGAGCGATATGCGGCAGTGACTCCAGCGTTTCATTGGAACAAGAGGCATTGGAGCGACGTGTATTATGGGCAACTTGCCACAGAAACCGTAACGGAGTGGATAAAAGAGTCGTATGAGCTTATAGTCAGCAAGCTGCCAAAGGCGGTGAGAGCAAAATATCAGTAACATTATATTCAGAATGAAAGCATATACATACATAGAGAAGGGCAAGTTTGCCTTGATTGACAAGCCTAAACCAGAGCTACAGGAAGCGACAGACGCCATTGTCCGTGTGACTCTCGGCAGCATCTGTTCAAGCGACCTGCATATAAAGCACGGGAGTGTGCCGAGAGCGGTGCCGGGCATCACTGTCGGCCATGAGATGGTCGGCGTGGTGGAAGCAGTAGGCGCCGACGTGAAAGGCGTGAAGGTAGGCGACCGTGTGACCGTCAACGTGGAAACCTTCTGCGGTGAGTGCTTCTACTGCAGGCACGGCTATGTCAACAACTGCACATCTCCTCATGGCGGATGGGCTCTCGGCTGCCGTATCGACGGCGGACAGACGGAATATGTGCGTGTGCCGTTGGCGTCGCAGGGCTTGAACCGCATTCCCGACAGCGTGACCGACGAGCAGGCTCTGTTTGTTGGCGATGTGCTTGCCACGGGATTCTGGGCGGCTCGCATAAGTGAGATTACGCCTGACGACACGGTGCTGATTGTCGGTGCCGGACCTACGGGCATCTGCACGTTGATCTGCGCGATGCTGAAGCGCCCGAAGCGCATCATCGTGTGTGAGCCGTCGGAAGAGCGGCGGGCTTTTGTCAAGGAGCATTATCCCGACGTGCTGCTGACCACGCCGGATGCCTGCGAGGAGTTTGTGAAGCAACACAGTGACCATGGCGGCGCCGACAGGGTGCTGGAAGTGGCTGGCGCAAAGGATACGTTCCAGTTGGCATGGCGCTGTGCGCGGCCTAATGCCATTGTCACGGTCGTGGCGCTTTATGACGCTCCGCAGATTCTTCCGTTGCCCGATATGTATGGCAAGAACCTGACGTTCAAGACCGGCGGTGTTGACGGTTGCGACTGCGAGGAGGTGCTCAGGCTCATTGAGCAGGGGAAAATCGACACCACTCCGCTTATCACGCATCGCTTCCCGCTTTACAGAATAGAGGAGGCATACCGTATATTTGAGAACAAGGAAGACGGCGTAATCAAGATTGCCGTCTATAATTGATACCTTTAAGATTATTAACCATTGAGTTGCGAATTAAATGATTTTCTAACTAAATGAAAAAAACGAACATGAAAAATTTCCTGACATTACTAATCGCTATGCTTTTGCTGCTTCCGACGGCCATGCATGGAACCGGCAAGAAGGTGGTAACATCTATCGACATCACTATTCCGTTGCCCAAAGACGGTATGGGTATCGAGGATGGCGAGCAGATACAAATCACCGCAGCCAAGACAGCGTATGGCGACCTGGTTCAGCAAGGCATCGCGTCGGTCTTCAGCATTTTATGGGAAGGCGAGTTCAACAGAAAAAATTCCGATTCTCCCAAGTTTCAGGCAGGCTATACGTATCGTGCCAGCATGAAACTGATGCTCAACACCCAGGGACCCTACATCCTCAAGTATGCGATGCGCGATGGCGACTACTATGTCGACGACACCATGCTGAAGATTACCGTCAACGGCGAGCCTGCCAGAGTGCTTGTCGGAAGTCCTTACTTCCCCCGCTGCAGTTTTGTGGTTACCGTGCCTGGCGGCGATGGCGGCAATCTCAAAAAGGAGAATCTGCTCTTTGACTATAATGCAAACAAGGAGAAAAATCGTGCCAGCAATAATGTCTATACAAAAGAGACAGCCGATGCATGCTGTGCTTCATTCCATCCCCATGATGTGGTCTCCATTACTGAGACCCACGACCCGTTGCCAGAGTTTGAAGGACCCAACCGAGTCTTTCTCACCAAGGTTATCGTAGACACCGGCAACAAGACGGATTACTTAAAGTTTGCCCATGCGATGGACCAGTATATGAGCGGCTATTACAACCTCAAGGAGGTGTGGCTCAGCGACAAAGTCAACGCCGTGGAGTTTATGCGCGAACTCGACGAAGGCATGAAGAGCAATCTGTTCCCCAACTATTATCATTTCTATGGCCATAGCACCATGTTCCTTGCCGGCGACGCAACTCTGTGTGTGCCAGCTAGTCAGGCTGCTGCCGTCAAAGCGCAGATGGCACGTCACAGCAAGTTCCCGTGCTACACCGTAAGAACATATACCGGTAACGTGTACGAAGCCCAGAAGGCCGGAGTCGGAGCCACCAAGAATCCATGTACAAGGCACAACTTTGTGGCACGTCTGCATACAGCCGACCGTGTGATGCAGCACTATACTTGTAAGCAAGACCCTAAAGTGTATTACTCGTGCAGCATCTGCGGGGAGTGTGAGCGCAATCCGCGCCACACCTTCATGTTCGTCGACAAAGAGGCGGAGAAAAAATACATACCGGGTGTTCATTCATTTACTGCCGACCTTGCTACCGAGCAGGCCTATGTGGGCACCAATGCCGCGGGCGAGCATGTCTATTGGAAGAGCTGCAAATGGTGTGGCTTGTCTTACAACTATGAGCAGCGCCACCTAACAGAGAAACACTTCCGCCTGTCGGGATCTGATGGCACGTTGGCACTGTATCGCAAGCATATGGAGGCAGCGCTCGACATGCGTGAGGACGAGGCAAAACTGAGCACTACCGCTCAGCCGGATATGTTTACACTGCCAGCCCGCAGCACTGTGAAGAAGAGCAAGTGGGCAGAAGACGAGGTGACGCGCGCCCTTTGCGACAACCTTGTCGACGAGCAGCTGCTGGGCAACGACTACACCCTTACCGCCACGCGCCAACAGGTGGCATCGATAGCCAAGAGGCTCATCAAGGAGATGACCGGAAAGGACGCCAATGAAGGTAAGCTGAACCTCTTTGCCGACATCGCCGGTGGCAACCTCGACATGAATGCCGCTGTAACCCGTCAGGAGATGGCAACGCTCATTTATCGTGCCATGCGCTATATTGAGAAAAACTCGGAGTATACTTATACCGAATACGACTCCAATCTTGATGCCTATACCGACAGTCAGCAAATCAAACCGTGGGCGAAGGAGCCTATGGCGTTTATGGAGGCTCTGGAGCTTGTCGATCCCGTTACCTCAACCACTCTTGTGCCCGACGGCGCTTGCTCCATCGAGCTGGCGCTCGCCACTGCCGAGCGCGCCACGATGGCACAGCACACCGGATGGGCGCAGACCGTATCAGATGGTGAAAAGAGTGATTATATCTCTGTTGCCAACAGCCACGATGCCCTTGGTTCCTCCAATTCCACATTGGGCTTCTACGAGTGTGTGTGGGTCTATCGTATGAGAAACAACAACGGCAAGATAGAAATCAAGGATAAATATACGGGTCAGCATCTCGAGTTCAACAGGAACTATCTGCATCCTGTGCGCTGGCGTGGCAACGGTGTGTCAAACGTTTCACAAAAGGTGAGAAACGTCCGCAACAAAATCAATAAATGGCAAAAGAAAAACGACAGATAGAGAAAGGGTAGGACGTGATGAGCAAACCTCGTCACAGCCAATGACCAATAACGAGATGGCCGCCTTTGTCACTATGACAGAGGCGGCTGTTTGTTGGTATGCTCGGCATGAGCATTGCGTTATCCCGAACTCGTGTTTTTAATCTTTCAAACAAGCAAGCGGTATTACTTTGACTCCGTCTGGACGCGTGTAAGCCATACTGCCACCTGTCATGACAATCATTAAGTCGGGTTCGCGCAGCGGCACCTGCTTTTCTGTCTCATTATGCACTTGAATGAGTCGTTTAATTTCCAAAAGATGTTTGGCTCCTTCTTCTATCTCACGACTGCCAAGTTTACATTCTATAAGGGCGTAGCGTCCATCGTCGAGATGAAGCACAAGGTCGGCCTCCAGTCCGTAGCGGTCACGATAGTATGATAAATGATTGCCAAAACCTGGAGTATAAGCCCGAAGGTCTCGTGCACACATCTGTTCAAAGATGAACCCAAAGGTCTTGAGTTGAGTCATCAATGCTTCTGGAGAAAGTCCTAAAGCAGCAATTGCAATAGACGGGTCTACGAAAGCCCGCTTTATACCACTTCGAATTGCTGTTTTACTTCGGACGGCAGGACACCACGCTTCAATATTGTCAATAACAAACAATTTATTGAGGGAGGTTACATAATCCTCAAACGCACTCATAGAAAGTGAAACTTCCCCAGAGGCTGTTACATCAGCTAACAGAGCTGTGTTTTTTGCCAATGTAGATATGTTACGGGCATACGAACGCAATATTGCACGTGTAGTACGCTCATCCCTTTGTACATCATCTACTCTGGAGATATCGTCCCGACAGATGGCATCAACATAATTGCGTGCAATAAGTAGCTTTGCCTTATCACTCTTCATATTAAGAAATGCTGGCCATCCGCCACGACAAGCAGCATAAATCAAGTCTTCAATCTTCATATCTGAAGTGATGCCGTCTATGTCCAAGTCTTTATTATCAAACAATTCTTTAAGTGAAATCTTTCCGTTAGACTCTCCTGACTCCCATAGACTCATTGGCAACATCTTCATTCGTGATATTCTACCCGTACCAGAATGATGAATCTTGCTTCTGTCAACGACAGTAGATCCGGTAAGAATGAACTGTCCTGGAACCTGGCGTTTGTCCACCATTGTACGCACTGCATCCCAAAGAACAGGAGCATCCTGCCATTCATCTATTAGACGAGGTGTCTCACCCATCAACAACAATGATGGTTTTGAAGCAGCAGTTGCAGCGTATTCTTCCTGCATCTCTGTGTCCTGCATCTTTATGACACTTTTGCTCAATTGCTCTGCAGTTGTTGTCTTTCCGCACCACTTAGGACCCTCTATTAGTACTGCCCCAAAAGCCTCAAGACGCTCTGCCAGTTGAAGGTCTGCAATTCTATGTGAATAACTCATATTGTAACCACGGTTTGATTGTGTATGCAAAGTTAATGACATTCAGTTGTATATGCAAGCAAAAACTAATATTTGTGCATATTTAGTGCGATGAATTGTGCCGTTTTGTAACTAACTTTTGCGGTAATTTGTAACTAACTTTTGCGGTAATTTGTAACTAACTTTTGCGGTAATTTGTGACTAATTTTTGTGGTACACTTTTGCAGCGGTTGAGTACGTGTTTTGCTTATCGTTGCTTATTTCCATATTTGACCAAGGTCAAAATCGGCTGCACATTTACAGCACGTTCCGAGAGAAGTCAGTAGAGGTCATAGTACCCTGTCTATAGGGAAGGACTGAATCGAGCAGTGCAATAGTAAATGACCGCTACCTTGAGAGTCTTTTGTAGTCAGATGCCCGAAAAGGAATTCTCTATTCACACGATAGGACGGAATCCGACAATAGAATCGAAGTGACGTGCCTCGAAGGGATGCCGGAAAAACAAAAGAGGGAGGAAAACTGTTTGTTTTCCTCCCTCTCAATTTGTCTGTCGCGTTGCTATTGCTTTGCGTTGCGCTTGATAGAGTCGTAGATGTAGTCGAAGATGTTGTAGCGGGCACCAATCTTTGAGAACGCCGGGTTGTTGCGGCTTGGGCAGACGCGGTTGCTGAGGAAAATGTAAATCAGGTCTTCCTTCGGGTCAACCCAGAACGATGTGCCAGTGAATCCGGTGTGTCCCACCACTTCCGCACTTGCTGCATCCGTTATCGAAGAGTAGCTCGGACGCTTGAAGTTAGGCTTGTCAAATCCGAGTCCGCGGTGCGAATTGAGCGATCTCATTGTCAGGAACGTGTTGACAGTAGACTGCGAGAGGATGCGCTCGCCGCCATACATTCCTCCAAACAGCCACATCTGGCACAGTTTGGCAAGATCGTTGGCGTTGGAGAAGAGTCCGGCATTTCCTTGTATGCCGCCGGAGAATGCCGCTGTCTCGTCGTGGACAACGCCGCGGATATATCCTTCGCGGAAATACTCGTCGAGCTCTGTCGCTGCGATTTCTTTTTCAGGGAAGAAGTCGAGCGGGCGGTAGACGGTGCGGAAAGCGCCGATGCGGTGGAAAATGTTGTCGTAGACATAGCGGTCGTGGCGCACTCCGGTCACGTTCTCCTCCGCCTGACGGAGCAGGCAGAAGTTGAGGCAGCTGTACACATAATTGTGGTTTGTGCGCTGGCGTTCGTTGTAGATCATATTCATCACCGAGTCCATCGTGATTTGTCCCACCCACAGGTTCTTGCCAATCTGCACGTTGAATTTGTCGGTGCGTTTAGGCGAAGTGATGTCGGAGCGCACGTGTGCGGTGTTGTTTATGTATGCACCTCCGGCAAACCGCTTGTAGTTGGCTGATTTTTTGCCCACGCTGAGCGCGCCGGTGTAGCTTTTAGGGTCGGTCATTTGTTCGTAGATGCTCAGCGACGGTGGCATACCCGTTTCGTGGAAAAGCAGGTCGCGGATTGTCAACACGCCTTTCGACGAACCTTTCAGTTGAGGAATGTAGTCGCTGAGGAAACCATTGATGTTTAGCTTCTTGTCGTCGACGGCTTTCATGATGCCCGACAGGGTTCCAGTGGCTTTCGACACAGATGCAAGGTCGTAGAGCGTGTTGCCGTTGACGGCGTCGTCTTTTCCGTTGTCGGTGTATCCGTAACTTTTCTTTACAACGATTTTTCCGTGGCGTGCCACAATTACTTGGCAGCCAGGGAAGGCTCCTGCCTTCACGCCGAGGTTGGCGATTGAGTCGATTTGCTCTACGAGTTTCTGGTCAAGACCTACGGCTTCAGGCACGTCGTAGCCAAGGCGTGACGCCATCACAGTGACGCCGTCGCCAACTTTTGCAACTCCGGCAACGCTTACCGGCATGCGGCCAGAGGCGTCGCTACCGCCGAACACCACTTGTGCGGCATATTCCTGAGCAAAGGCATGGTCTTCGTAAGCCTCGATTACAGCCGCGCTTCCGGCTATCTCCTCGCTGAAGTCGGCAAGGTCGTAAGGCTTGATGAAGAACACAAGAACCACTTTGCTCTTTCCAGCTTTCGCGATGGCTTTCGCGATGGCACGCTTGGTGCCGCCGTTGTTGTTGAACACACCGATTACCAATGCCGATGCGTTGTCGTTGTCTTCAGCCCACGACTCGGCGTTGTGTTCGGTGAGATGGTGGGTGGTGATGTCGGTATAGAGGGCGCATGTCTGAGTGAACACCTTTGCGTCGTCGACTTTCTCACCTGCCACAGCCACGCTCACCTTGTTTTCAAGATGCTTCACAGGCAGGCAGTCGCCGTCGTTCTTCACTATGGTCATCGCCGCTGCGTAGAGCTTGCGCAGCACGAGCTGTGCGTGGCGTGAGTTGATGCGCTCCATCATACCGTCGATGTTGACAGGCTTGTAATTGTTGAGGCCGAGAGCGTATTTGTATCTCAACACTTTCTTGCACGTCAGCTCGATAGACTTTTGCTTGTCGCCTCCCTGATTGTAGTAGTCGAGAAGCTCGTTGAAACTTTTTTCGAGATTGTACGGTTCAAGAAGCACGTCGGCACCTGCGAGGAAAGCCCTCAGTCCGTTAGGATTGCCCGACTTCCTTGCCCCCTGCATTGTAAGCGCGTCGGTAAACACCAGTCCGCCGAAGCCTAATCTCTGTTTGAGCAAACCTGTGACAACGCTTGGAGTCAATGATGTAGGGTTGTTGCCCGTTTTCAATGCCGGTATCTGAAGGTGTCCTACCATCACGCCCGAAAGTCCGGCATTGGTGTAGGCTTGGAACGGCACAAGGTCGATCGACTCGATGCTTGCAAGCGAGCGGTCGACAATCGGCAGCGTCTTATGAGAGTCCTTCTCCGTGTCGCCGTGTCCGGGGAAATGCTTAGCCACCGACAGCACACCGCCGTCCTCAAGACCGCGAGAGTAAGCCACTACTTTGTGTGCGACGTTTTCGGCGTCCTCGCCAAACGAGCGCGTGCCGATTACGGGGTTCAAAGGGTTGCTGTTGACATCTGCAGTAGGGGCGAAATTCACATTCACACCTATCTCTTTGCATTCGCGAGCCATTTCGCGTCCGTATTCATAGATGAGCATATCGTCCTGCACGGCGCCGAGCATCATGTTTTTAGGGAAACGCGGAGTGTCGGGCATGCGCATCGACAATCCCCATTCGCCGTCGAGGGCGATGGCAACCGGTGTCGATGAGATGCTGTTGACGTAGTTTGCGAGTTCGGCGTAGTGCTCAGCCTTGCCGCTGGAAAAGTATGCCCACCCGATATGGTATTTTTCTACGGTCGATTTGATTTGGCGTTTCGCAGCATTGACATCTTTTGACTGGAAACTTTGAGCAATCAGCTGACCCACTCGTTGCTCCGGAGTCATGGAGTTGTAGACAGAGTCGACCCAGGCATCCATTTCATCCTGGGGCTGGTTGCTGATAAACAATGGAGTCTTTGCCGTAATGATGCTGACGGCGATAAGACTGATGCCTAATAGTAAAAATTTTCTTAGATGCATTGTCTTGGGCTTATTTATTGGTTATACGTTTGGTGTGGTCAAGCGACAGTTTGGGGTTTTCCTTCACATAGTCGGCGATGTCGAATTTCATCGGGCGGTCGCTGCTGTAGAGCAAATTCGCCTTTGCGAAGGAAACGAGGTCATCGTTGCCCTCGTAGATGTAGCTTATCGTCGAGATGCGGTAGGTGCGGTTCTTGTCGATTTTCTTTCCGTTGATTTTTGCGTTTACGGCTTTGCCGTCCTTGATTGTGAACGAGATTCCGCGGCTCACGCATTGTCCGCCTTTCATTGCAAGGTTGTCGAGGCATTCCTGAAGCAGCGCGCCGTTCATCTCGAGCACAACGATGTTGTTGTCGAACGGCATAAGGTTGTAGACCTCGCCGAGACTCAACTCGCCTTTATGAAAGTCGGATCGCAGACCTCCGGAGTTTGTCACTCCGGCGTCGACTTCAACGCCCGACAGCCGTTCGCCGACAGTCTTTACGGCATCCGCCGCCCAGTTTCTCATAACGGTTGAGTTGCGTTGCATATCCTCGTCGGTAGAGCCGATGATGATAGCCATCACACGAGCCACTTCCTCGTCGTATGGCTTCAGCCACGCTTCAGTGGCGGCGTCAAGACGGCCGTCGTAGCGGGAGTCGATAGGCAGCAGCTCGTAATCAGGCAGCTTCTGCAAGTCGTCGAGGTCGATGGTTATTTTTGTTATAGTGTGGCATTCGTTTCTGTTTTGAGCCACCAGAACACTTTTGCCAGCCTTATTGGTGAACACGTATTGGTGGTTGCCTGTGGCCGGATTGATTGAAGTGTGTGAGTGTCCGCCGAGGATAAGGTCGATGTTGCTTGACGAGAGCGCCATCACGCTGTCTGACGGAAGCCCTGCTTTTCCGGGACGGTAGCCGATGTGAGAAAGCACGATTGCGTAGTCGGCACGGTCGTCGGCTTTAAGAGCTCCGGCGATGCTGTCGGCAAGAGCCATTGGGTCGCGGTATGTCATTCCCTTGTAGTTGTTGGCAATGACGAGACGGTCCGGATTTGCTCCGACACCGATTACGGCAAATCTCTTGCCGTGGAAATTGCGTATGATGTATGGTTTGACAAGGTCGGACAATGCCGTCTCTTTCAAGCCATAGTTGGCGTTGATTACGGGAAATTCCACACGTCGGTAGTTGTCGGCGAGCGATTCGATGCCGTTGTCAAACTCATGGTTTCCGATGGTCGCCGCGTCGTAGCCCATGCGGTTCATCATTTCATATTCCACCTCGCCTTTGAACAGCGTGAAATACATCTGTCCCTGCACGTCGTCGCCGGCATCGAGCAGCATAACGTGGGTTTCTGCCCGGCGGATGCTGTCGACCGCCGCTTTCACGCGCACCATGCCTCCCGGTTTCGTCAGTTGTTCTGGACGCACGTTGCTGTGCATATCGTTTGTGTGGAGAATCACAAGGTTCTCCGCCATCGCTCCCGAGGCAAGGATTGCTCCAAGAGCGCATGTCGCTAATGTTTTACGTAGTCTCATTGTTGGTCTGTCTTAAATTTTACGAATTTACGCAAAATCTTTCAGAAACAAGACTGTCGTAAACAATAATTATAAAAAGATAAAAAATTTTCAATCAGCGGGTAATCAGATATCCTCCGCCGGCAGGCACAACCGAAAGCCGTTGCAGCCCGTAGCGGTTCTCGAGCGCCTGCCCTTTTACGGGCACTCCGTCGGCCTCGCAGACGTTGAACCGCGAACCGCATTGCTTGCAGTATGCCTCGAGTGTCGATGAGTCGAAGTAAAGCACCGCTTTTCTGCTCACCTCCACAGGGCATGCCCTGTCGTATGCCACAGGGCCGTTGATGCCGTAGACGAGCATCACGCCGCCGTATCCGGTGAAGGTGCGTTCGGTGTATGCGAAATTATCGGGAATCCTCTGCTCCCGGTCAAATATGCGGCACATTCCGTAGCCGCTCACACCGTATGTGTTCCACAGGCCGGCGTTGCTGAGGTCGATATTGACGTTGAGCGCGGGAATGCGTTGGCTGTCGACCGACTCGCACGCCATTGCGGAGAGCATCACCGACAGCAGGAGAATGTATTTCAGTATCTTCATATTGTTGGGCGTATTTGTAAATGATTGGACGTCATTTCAAAAGATTGTCGATGGCGCGGTGGTATTCGTCGAAGCGGAACGCCTTTAGCGTTTTGGCAAACAGCGCCTCGATGCGGTCGTTGCATAGGTTGCCGATTGAGCCTTCGTGGGTGTGGTGCACCTCCTTGACCGGCTCGAAGCGTCCAGCTTCGATGTCGAGACCCACTTTCTTGTATGCGTCGCGGAACGGCATACCCTCGCGTGTCAGACGGTTTACCTCTTCGACGGAGAACATGAATTTATAGCGGTCGTCCTGAGCCACATCGGTGTTTACCTTGATTTCCGACAACATTGCGTTGACCATGTTGAGGATTGACTTCAATTCGTCGAATGCCGGAAGAAACGCCTCTTTTATCAGCTGCATGTCGCGGAAGTATCCCGATGGCAGATTGTTGAGAATCATCGTAATCTGATAAGGCAACGACTGCAAGCGGTTGCATTTGGCACGTGTCAGCTCGAAAACGTCGGGATTTTTCTTGTGGGGCATGATCGAAGAGCCGGTGGTGTATTGGTCGGGCAACTTGATGAAACCGAAATTCTGCGAATTGTAGAGGCAGGCGTCGAAAGCCAGGCGCGACACCGTGGATGCTATTCCTGCCAGCGCGTTGGCAACCGTGCGTTCCGTCTTGCCGCGTCCCATTTGCGCATAGACCACGTTGTAGTTCATCGATTCAAAACCAAGCAGACGCGTGGTCATCTCGCGGTTGAGCGGGAATGAAGAGCCATAGCCGGCTGCAGACCCGAGCGGGTTGCGGTTTGTGACGCGGTAGGCTGCTTGAAGCACAGTCAAATCGTCGGCGAGGCTTTCGGCGTATGCGCCAAACCACAGTCCGAACGACGACGGCATAGCCACTTGTAGGTGGGTATAGCCGGGGATAAGCACGTCTTTGTATTTGTTGCTTTGGGCAATGAGCGTTTGGAAAAGCTTCTCTGTGGTCAGCGCCACAGCCTCTATCTCGGAGCGCATAAACAGTTTCAGGTCGACCATCACCTGGTCGTTGCGCGAGCGTCCGCTATGGATTTTCTTTCCAATGTCGCCGAGACTGCGTGTCAGCATAAGTTCCACTTGAGAATGCACGTCTTCCACGCCTTCTTCAATCACAAATTTGCCGTTTGCCGCCTCGTGATAGATTTTTTTCAGTTCGGCGAGGAGCGCAGAGAGCTCATCTTTTTCCAGCAGACCGATGCTTTCGAGCATCGTGATGTGTGCCATCGAGCCAAGCACGTCGTAAGGTGCGAGATAAAGATCCATCTCGCGGTCGAGTCCTACAGTATATGTTTCAACATCGTGGTCTACCACCACTGATTTTTCCCAAAGTTTAGTTGCCATATTCGTAAATAAAAATTTCCTTACAAAGTTACACTTTATGCGCAACACCGCAAAATTATTCCCGCGGCGCGCGCCGCGGGAAGCGATTGTCAGAGCGCGCCTTTTGTCGACGGCAGGTCGTAGCGGAAGACATCGCGTCGCGAGGCAGCGCGCAGTGCTCTTGCCAGCGCTTTGAATATGCCTTCAATCTTGTGGTGCTCGTTGGAGCCGTCGGCGTTGACATATAGGTTCATCGCCGCCGCGTCGCTCAGGCTTTTGAAGAAATGGAAAAACATTTCGGTGGGGACGTCGCCTATGCGCTCGCGCTTGAAGTCGGCGTTCCAGACGAGCCACGGACGTCCGCCGAAATCGAGAGCCACAGTGCAGTTGCAGTCGTCCATCGGCAGCACAAAGCCGTAGCGTTCAATGCCGCGTTTGTCGCCGAGAGCCTTTCTCAGTGCTTCGCCGAGAGCCAGCGCCGTGTCTTCAACAGTGTGGTGCTCGTCGACATAGAGGTCGCCTTTAGTTTTTATGGTAAGGTCGAATCCCGAATGCCGTCCGATTTGGTTGAGCATGTGGTCGAAAAATCCTAGTCCGGTTGAAATGTCGCAACGACCGTGACCGTCAAGGTCAAGGCTGATGTAGATGTCGGTTTCCGACGTTTTCCGGCTCACCTGTGCCGTGCGTGCGCCGCCACGCAGATAATCGGCAATGCAATCCCATGACTCGGCGACAAGCACGCACGTCTGCTCAAGTCCGGCATCCTCAATCATCCGCTTGCCGGCGTCGGCATTCTGCAGCAGGATGCCCTTTGCACCTAAATTCTTCGCCAATTGAATGTCGGTAATCCGGTCGCCGATTACGAAAGAATTTTCGAGGTCGTAACTGCCATCCATATATTTCCCGAGCAATGCCGTGCCCGGTTTGCGCGTCGGCTTATGCTCATTTTCAAATGTGCGGTCAATTATGATATCGTCAAACTCCACGCCCTCGCCCTTGAACGTCTGCAACATCTTCTCGTGGGGCGGAAGGAAGTCGGATGTCGGGAACGACGGTGTGCCGAGTCCGTCCTGGTTGGTCACCATCACAAGTTCAAAATCGAGAGTCGAAGCGATGAAATGCATGTTGCGCAGCACGCCGGGAATAAATTCCAGTTTCTGAAGCGAATCCACCTGGAAATCCACCGGCGGTTCGACGATAAGCGTGCCGTCGCGGTCGATGAACAGCGCGCGTTTCTTATTTTCCATAACCTTTGAGAGTTGAAATTAGACGATTGTTCTCATCCTCGGTTCCGACAGAGAACCGCAGGCATTGCGAGCACAGCGCCACGCGGTTGCGGTTGCGCGCCACGATGCCGTTGTCGCGCAGATACGCATAGACGGCGTCGGCGTCTGTCACTCTGACAAGTAGGAAGTTGGCGTCGGAGTCAAACACCTTCTCGACCACCGGCAAGACGGCAAGCTCGGTGGCGAGGCGTTTGCGCTCAGCCACTATTGTGGTCACCCATCCGTGCACCTCCTCGCGGCGGTCGAGCATGCGCATGGCATACTGCTGTGTGAGCAGGTTGATGTTGTACGGGTACTTGACCTTGTTGAAAATGCCTATGATTTCCTGTGACGCGAAAGCCGCTCCGAGCCGCACAGCCGCACTTGCCCACGCCTTCGACAGCGTCTGCATTACAATCAGGTTTGGATAGCGGTAGAGTTGTGTCGCCATCGATCCTTTTGTAGAGAAGTCGACATAAGCCTCGTCGACCACGACAATTCCGTTGAATCCAGCGCACACCGCCTCTATGGCGTCGCGCGGGAAGGCGTTGCCGGTAGGGTTGTTGGGCGAGCATATCCATATCACTTTGGTCTTGTCGTCGATTTGCTCAAAGATTTTTTGAATGTCGATAGAGAAGTCGTCGGCAAGCGGAGCGCGGCGATATTCCACATCGTTGACCTCCGCACACACTTCATACATGCCATAGGTTGGCTCTATCGCCACCACGTTGTCGATGCCCGGGCGGCAGAACACGCGATAGACCATGTCGATGCATTCATCGCTGCCCACACCGAGGAAAATTTGGTCGGCAACGACACCGCGCATCTGTCCGATGCGTCGTTTGAGCTCCATTTGCAACGGGTCGGGGTAGCGGTTGTAGGGATTGTTGTACGGGCTTTCGTTGGCGTCGATCCACACTGACGCCTTTCCGCTGAACTCTGTGCGGGCGCAACTGTAGGGCGTCAGGTTGTAGATGTTTTCTCTGACAATCTTTTTCAAATCCATAATCTTACCTCTTTTTTACTTGTTCAATTCTTACGGTCGCCGCCAATTTGTGTGCGAGCAGACCTTCTCCCTCAGCCATAGTCTCGACCACCGGGCCGAGCGTGGCGATGCCTTCTGCCGTCAGCCGCTGGAACGTGATTTTTTTCATGAAGCTGTCGATGTTCACGCCGCTGTAAGCCTTGGCATTGCCGCTTGTGGGAAGCGTATGGTTTGTGCCAGAGGCATAGTCGCCGGCGCTTTCGCAGGCATACTGACCGAGAAACACGCTTCCGGCGTTCTCCACCATCTCGGCGAGCTTGTCGGCGTCGGTGTGGTTTATTATGAGGTGTTCCGGAGCATATTCGTTGGCTATGCGCATCATTTCGTTGTCGGTGCGCACCACAATTATGCGGCTTTTCTTCAACGACTGCTCTATCAAATCCACGCGCGGCAACTCTTTTGCCTTCTCCACGGCATTCTTAGCCACTTCGTCGGCAAGACGCTCGCTTGTGGTGACAAGTATCGACTGGCTGTCGGGGCCATGCTCGGCCTGCGACAGAAAATCGGCGGCGACAAATGTTGGATTGGCTGTTTCATCAGCCACAATCATCACTTCCGACGGTCCTGCCGGCAAATCGACAAGCGTGTGGGTCTGTTTCGCCACAAATGCCTTTGCAAGCATGACGTAAAGATTGCCGGGACCGAAAATCTTGTTTACTTTTGGTATTGTTTCAGTTCCGAATGCCATTGCCGCTATCGCCTGTGCGCCTCCGGCCTTATACACCTCGGTTACGCCAGCCAGACGTGCCGCTACAAGGATTGTCGGGTTGACGCGACCGCTCTTGTCGGGAGGCGTGCAGATGGCAATCTCGGGGCATCCGGCAAGGCGTGCCGGGATGGCAAGCATCAGCGCCGTTGAAAACAAAGGCGCCCTGCCTCCAGGCACATATAGTCCGACGGAGTGGAGCGGCACGGCTTTCTGCCGGCACACCACGCCAGGGGTCGTTTCCACCTCAATGGGCTCCATCAGTTGTGCGGCGTGAAACTTGCGGATGTTGTCGGCCGCAACCTTCATCGCATCCTTCAGTTCTTGACTGACAGCGGCTTCCGCCTCCTCAAACTCCTGTTCCGTCACCTTCAGCGACTCGATTGATGGGCAGTCGAATTGACGCTCATATTTCAGCAAAGCAGTGTCGCCGTTTTCTTCGATGTCGTTGATGATGTCGCTGATAGCCGACACCGCCTCACCAATGAGATTGGGGTCGAAGTCGCGAATCAGCAAATCCTTTGTGTCTTTGGGATACTTGTAAATCTTGATTTCCATTGCTACAATACCATTTTTTCAATGTTCAACACCAGTATGCCTTCAGCGCCGGCAGCCTTCAGTCGGTTGATGATTTCCCAGAAGAATTTTTCTTCGAGAACGGTGTGTACCGAACACCAGTCCTTGTCGGCGAGAGGCAGCACTGTCGGACTCTTGATGCCTGGCAGAATCTGCAGCACCGTGTCGAGCTGTGTGCGCGGCACGTTCATAAGGATGTACTTCTTGCCGGAAGCCGCCTTTACAGCCTCAAAGCGGAACAGCAGTTCGTCGAGCACCTCCTGCTTTTCGGCGTCGAGGGCTTTTCCACCGATGAGCACAGCCTCCGAGTCAATCACTTTCTCCACCTCGCGCAGGTTGTTGCTCACGAGAGTGCTTCCCGACGACACGATGTCGAAGATGGCGTCGGCAAGACCGATGCTCGGCGCGATTTCAACCGAACCGCTGATTTCGTGCAGCTCTGCCGAGATGTTGTTGTCGCGGAAGAACTTGGATAGTATGACCGGATATGAAGTGGCTATTTTTTTGCCGTTGAACCACTGCAGCCCATCGTAGCCGGCGCTGTTTGGCACAGCCAGAGAGATGCGGCATCGGCTGAATCCCAGTTTTTTGATTACCGTCACGTCGCGTTGTTTCTCGAGCACCTCATTGTAGCCCACAATGCCGAGGTCGGCAGTTCCGGTAGCCACAGAGTCGGGAATGTCGTCGTCGCGCAGAAACAGCAGTTCGACAGGGAAGTTGCGCGACGGCACGAGCAATGAGCGTTTCACTGCGGTAAGTTTGATGCCTGCTTCTGAGAGCAGGTCCATTGTCTCGTCGTAGAGACGGCCTTTTGATTGTACAGCAATTCTAAGCATAGTTTTTTAAGAAATAAAAAAACGACCGGTCATCCTATGAGGCGGATAATCGGTCGTTAGTAGTCAATCATATATGAAACTTACACAAAAGCCAACTGGCCAGCCTCTTTTGGGGAAAGGTCGACGTGATGATGACGATGATATGTAAGTTGCATAGTCTGCATAAAGTTGTTATTTTGTTTGCAAAGATACGTAAATTCTTTTACTGTGCAATGAAAAATCAAATTTTTCTGGCAAATTTTTATTCATCAGCGTGCTTAGATGTTTATTGTCAGTCCTTCTTTGGCGAGAATCGTGTCGGGAAAAACGGCTTTTGCCTCGTCGAGCAACATCGACTCGTTGATATAGCGCGAGGAGAAATGCCCGATAACCAGCCGTTTCACTTTTGCGTCACGGGCAATGGCAGCCGCATCGGCGGCAACCGTGTGGAGAGTCTGCTTGGCGCGTTGCCGCAAGTCAGAGAGGAAAGTCGCTTCGTGGTAGAGCAGATCGGCGCCTGCCACCTCGCTGACCACGGCCTTCAGCGGCATCGTGTCGGAAATGTAGGCATACACGCGCGAAGGGTCGGGGTCGGTGGTCAAGGCGTCGTTCGGCACAACGATGCCGTCGGGCGTCACATAGTCATCGCCAGCCTTGATGTTGTTGCGATAGCATGTAGGCACCTGCCAGCGTTGGATAGCGTCGGGGTTTATGTGCCGAGGCTTGGGCTTTTCACGAAACACGAATCCCACGCAAGGCAGCCGATGGACAAGCGGCACAGTGTTGACCGTCAGCGAGCGGTCTTCATAAATGATGTTGTTGCCATATTCGTAGGGCTCGAAGCGCACGTTGAGGTCGTGGGCAGAATAGTCGAGCAACGGCTTGAACAGCCGCACTCCCTCTTCCGGCAGGTGTATCACAGTCTCGCCGTCGAGTCCGGTCAGCCCCATTGTTGAAAGCAGCCCAGGCAGCCCGTAACAATGGTCGCCATGCAGATGCGAGATGAATATGTGGCGCAGTCGGTTGAACTTGCAGTGCGCGCGCATCAATTGAGTCTGAGTGCCCTCGCCGCAGTCAATCAGAAACGATTTTGAGTTCAGACATACCAATTGTGCGCTCGGATTATGGCGCACGGTGGGTTTAGCCGACCCGCATCCCAATATTGTAACCGAAAAATTGTCCATAGGTGCAAAGATAGTGCAAGCCGAGAGGAAAGAAAAGAGCTTGCTCGATTTTCTTTCCCGAGGTACCCCTAATTTTATGAGAAAAAATATTTTCAGAGATATTGTGCGCATAAGCAAAATAAATCGCTATTTTTGCATAATTGATTAATCGAATCAAACGAGTTGTTTCAAGACTGATAAAACCATAAAAAGCGATGCATACACTTGAGGAATATATCAAAATGGCGGGAAATGCCGTCGACACTATAGCGTGCCCTGTAGGGAGAAATCCCGAAGGCTTGTACAAACCGATAGTCTACGGACTCGAGCAAGGCGGCAAACGCCTTCGCCCGGTAATCTTGCTCGCCGCGTGCGACGCTGTAGGCGGTGACAGTGCCAAGGCTCTGCCGCAAGCGGCAGCCATAGAGATGTATCATAACTTCACGTTGCTCCACGACGACGTTATGGACAAGGCTGACCTGCGCCGTGGAAAACCTACGGTTTGCAACAAATGGGACGACAATACCGCCATCCTGTCGGGCGACACCATGCTCACCCTCGCCACGCAGCTCGTGGTCGACGGTGTGGAGCCGCAAAAAGCGATGCGCCTGTTGAAGGAGTTCAACGAAACGGCAATCGGAGTCTACGAGGGACAGCAGTATGACATGGAGTTTGAGGCGCGCACCGATGTGACCATCGACGAGTATATGGAGATGATTCGCTTGAAGACGTCGGTGCTTCTTGCCGGAGCGGCACGCATAGGCGCAGTTATGGGTGACGCCGACGAGCGCAACGCCAATGCGCTGTATGATTTTGCAGTCAATCTCGGACTGGCGTTCCAACTGCAGGACGACTGGCTCGACGTGTATGGCGATCCCGATGTGTTTGGCAAGGCTATCGGTGGCGATATAATGAACAACAAGAAAACATATATGCTCATCAACGCAATGCAGAAAGCCGAAGGCGCCGACAAGGAGGAGCTTGAATTCTGGCTCGGCAACAAGTCGGCTTATCCAGGCGAGAAGATAGCCGGAGTGACCGGCATCTACGACCGTCTCGATATCGGTCAGATTTGCCTTGACGCTGTGGCTGAATATAGCCGCAAGGCTGTGGAGGCACTTCATTCAGCCGATCTTGCGCCGGAGGCAGTGGCATTTTTCGAGGCGTTCGACAAAATGGTGATGGGAAGGAAAAAATAAGATGATCGACACGCATTCTCACATATATCTTGAGGAGTTTGACAACGACCGTGAGGCGGTGGTGGAGTATGCCCGCAAGGCTGGACTCCGCCATCTGGTGCTTCCTAATGTGGATATGCACACATACGACGCCATGGTAGGCACTCATGAGGCATATCCCGGTTACACTTCTATGGCGATGGGGCTGCACCCGACTTCGGTCGAGGCAGATTGGATTGAACAGCTGGATGCCACCGAGAGCCATTTCGACGACCACAAATTTGTGGCGGTAGGAGAGGTGGGCATCGACCTTTATTGGGACAGCACCTACCGCAAGGAGCAGATGAAGGCATTCCGCGAACAACTGCGTTGGGCGTCGTCGCGCGACTTGCCCGTAATCATACACTGTCGCGATGGACTTGATGAGATATGTGATGTGTTTGACGGTTTCGGACGCACGTTGCCCGAATGCGTGTTCCACAGCTTCGGAGGCTCTTTGTCCGACCTGCACCGCATACGCCGTTATGGCGATTTCTATTTCGGCATCAATGGAGTCGTTACGTTTAAAAACGCGCATGTCGACGACCTTCTCAAACCTATCGGATTGAACCGCATACTGCTTGAGACCGACTGCCCGTATCTGACACCAGTGCCTTACCGCGGCAAGCGCAACGAGAGCGCATATATTCCTCTGATTGCAGAGAAGATTGCCGACACGCTTGGCGTGAGCGTGGAAGAGGTGTCGGAGGTGACCGACCGCAATGCCGCGGATTTTTTCAAAACGCAGTTTTAAGATTTAAAAAGCGCCCTGTGTCGACTGAAAATCATTGATTCTCAGTCGGGATGACTATGCAAAAAGATTTTTGAGACAATTTTTTTTGAAATTTTGATAATTAGGATTAATTTTGTGTAATAACGAACTAATCAAAAACTAATTATTATGATTTTACGACAGACCTTAAAGCGAGGAGGCGCTGCGGTTGTCGCTTGTATGGGATTAGCAGGCTTGATGATTTCATGCGACAGTGATTTTGATCTTTCGAACATCAACACTGACATCACTGTCGGGGGAAGTATTGCCGCGCCCATTGGTGCTACCGACACATTGACTCTCTCAAGACTGATTGATCTTACAGACAATCTGAAAGTGGATGAGAATGGAGCGTATGCTCTTACGTCCAACGGCTCAACAGTGCTTGACATTGACAGGATTGACCATGTCCAAATCAAAGACTTGAGCACAACGCCTGAGTATTTCAACTTCTCTGTGCCTTCAATTCCCGGCACACTGCCTACTCTTGATTTGACCACACCGATGAGCGTGACGATGGCAATCAACGCTGTTCAGGATATGCCGAATGAGGTGGAACGCATCACGTCGCTAAGCGTCAGTCCGGTAGTCACTACGGTGCATCTTAAATTGTCGGCTCCTGGACTTGGCAAGATTACGGGCGCCGGAGTGAAGAATTTTGTGATGGATTTTCCTGATATGCTGCAGTTTGGTGCGGGAATAGAAGGGATGGATTACGAAACCAACAGAGTGACAATAAACAAGAATTTCGATTCCGAAGGAAACCTTTCAGTGGCACTCCCGATTGTCGGTATGCGTCAGCTGCCCGACATCAAGAACCATAAGATGACAGTCAATGAGCGTGTGGTTTGCAGCGGTACGTTTGTTGGCGTGGCGAACGGAGTCACTGCCGCCGACCTTTCAGGAATGCAGTTGACTTTTGTTTACGACGTGCCAGACTTCCAGGTGGAGGATATTCACGGAACGGTTGACGCCGACGTGGTTATCAAACCGGAAACTGTGAATATGGGCGATTTGCCCGATCTCGTGACAGACGAGTCGACATCGTTGAACCTCAATACTATATGCCTTAAACTTGACGTGTCAAATCCTGTAGGAGTGCCGTTTGGCGCGGATTTGACCCTTCGTGCCCTGGACAAGAACGGCAGATACATAAATGAGACGGTGACAGCACACGTTGACGTCAATGCCGGCACCACAGAACCCGTCGTTACAAAATTACTGCTCACAAACTCGGATAAAATGACCGAGCCTGGCTATACGAAGGTTTTCGTTCCCAACCTCGCTAAATTGGTTAACAAGATTCCGTCGGAAGTGGAAATCAATGCCGACGTGAATGTTGACAAGACAAAAGAGCATCATATCATACTTGGCAAAACATATCACAGCAGTGTTGAATATGTTGCCTATATGCCGTTTGACTTCGGTGCCGGGTCGCATATCATATACCGCGACGGGGTCGATGGCCTTGCCGACGACATCAAGGACTTCTCCGACAAGGTTAAAAACCTTGATCTGGAAATTGCCGCCGACATTTACAGCACTGTGCCGTTTGATGTGGCAGTGTCGATAACACCGCGCGATGTTGAAGGCAACGATCTCTCGGATGTGATTGAATACACGAAGACCGTGAATGTGTCGCCGGGAGCGGAAGGACAGGCTGCCCAGAAACGCACCATCACGCTTAAAGAGAAAGCAGAAGGCGCTATCGGACGACTTGACAAAATTGACATTGTTGTGGAGGGCAACACCAGCGACGCTGTGACCGTTCTGAAACCTACGCAATATGTTCTTGTAGGACTCAAGGCGCGTCTGCCACAGGGTGTGACAATCAAAAACTAACCTAAAAAGCAACAAGATGAAAAAAATATATATGTTGGGGCTTGCGGCTTCGCTTTGCCTGCCATTGGCTGCGCAGACTCCCCGAAACGGATATTTCTCAGAGAATCTTCCGATGCGCCACAATCTGAACCCGGCGTTCGCTCCCGAATATGATTATGTGGCGATACCTGCCATTGGCGGCATATCGGCTGGTATGAACAGCAATGTGGGGGCTGACAACTTCCTGTTTAAGAAAAATGGTGAAGTGGTGACTGGTCTGCACAGCAGTGTGGGCAACGATGAGTTTCTGAGCGGCTTGAAGAGCCGGAACTATATGGAAGTGAACTCCGGCGTCAGTGTGGTGTCGTTAGGTTTCAAGGCTCTTGGCGGTTTCAACACCATCGGCATCAACGTGAAGTCGGCTTCATCGGTTACGTTGCCTTACGAATTGTTTGAGTTTGCCAAGATAGGTCAGGTAAACGGCGCTCCTACATCTTATAATATAAAGGACACGAGGGTGCAGTCGTCCAATTACCTTGAGCTCGCTTTCGGACATTCACGTAACCTTGGAGAAAGATTTAGAGTTGGTGCAAAGGTGAAATACATCGCCGGTGTCGCTTATGCCGACGCGCGCATCGATGCCATCGACGTGGCTATGAGCGCCGACAAGTGGAGCGTGCGCGAGCAGGGAGAGATGTTTACCACCGACGCAATTGACATTCAGTATAAGCCCAACGGCGAGATTGACGACATCTCCAAAGGTTCGTTTGGCGTGGCTGGCAATGGTTTGGGATTTGACTTCGGCGCTTCGTACAAGCTGCTCGACAACCTCGTGTTGTCGGCTTCGCTCACTGATGTGGGCTTCGTTGCATGGAAAGGCTCTAACGCGTCGGTAAATCCAGACGAGTTTGTGTATGACGGTTTTCATCACCTTGTGGCTGAAAAGGATCCCGATGGAAGTTCGGCTCTCAGCCGTGAGGGCGACCAGCTGGAGGAAGACCTGCGAAAATTGGTGCGGTTCCAGAATGAGACTGGAGCAAGCCGCACGCAATCGTTGCAAACGATGCTCAACCTTGCCGGTGAATATTCAATCCTCAATGATAAAATCGGATTCGGATTGCTGTGGTCTACACGACTCGGAACTCCTCGCAAGTGGACAGAGGTGATGGCTTCTGCCAACTTCCGTCCGGTGCAGTGGTTCAATGCAACGGTCAACTTCTCAACGTCGAACCTCGGACATTCATTAGGAGCTTTAATCAACTTCTGTCCGAAGGGCTTCAACTTCTTCTTTGGCTCGGACTATATTCCGTTTAAGTATTCTAAAGAGGGAATCCCTTTGAGCACGGCAAAATTCAATGTTGTGCTTGGTATGGCGATTACATTCAATCATGGCAAGTAATTGCTTGAAAATAAATAGTTTGGTCTGCGGAAATCGGTGTCGCCGATTTCCGCTTTTTTTATTGGCGGAAAATTTTTTTTGAGGAAAATGCAAAAAAAGTGATGAAAAAATTTGTAGATACGAAAATTATGTGTACTTTTGTAATGATTTCAAATGTGATATGTAAACAACTATGATGACAGAAGCAATCGCGCACCTGACAGCGCACAACATCAAACCGTCGGCACAACGAATTGCCATTATGGAGTATCTCCTTAGCCACAGGACGCATCCCACGGTCGATATGATTTACAACGACCTCATAGGAACAATGCCGACCTTGTCGCGCACCACAGTCTACAACACGCTGCGCTTGCTTGGCGAGAACGATGCGATTCTCGAGCTGACAATCGACAAGCATATCGCGCACTATGACGGCGACACGTCGCCGCATTCTCACTTCCAGTGCAAACGTTGTGGCAAGATAATCGACATTCCGTTGCAAAAGGTTGATGTTGAACAAAATGAGCACGATTTTGTTATACAAGAAACGGAAGTTTACTATCGAGGCTATTGCCGCGAATGCATTGAAATCATGAAAAAAACAGAATTAAAACATTGATAAAATAAAACAAATTAAATCCTTACAACTATGGCAAAGAAATTTATATGCACAGTGTGCGGTTACGTACACGAAGGTGAAACAGCTCCGGAAAAATGCCCACAGTGCGGTGTTCCAGCAAGCAAATTCAAAGAATTGAAAGAAGACGAAGGCTTGTCTTTCGTTACAGAGCACGTGATTGGCGTGGCTAAAGGCTGCGACGAAGAGATGATCAAGGACCTCAACGCTCATTTCAACGGCGAATGCACAGAAGTGGGAATGTATCTCGCAATGTCGCGTCAGGCAGACCGCGAGGGATATCCTGAAGTTGCAGAAGCGTTCAAGCGTTATGCTTGGGAAGAGGCTGAGCACGCAGCGAAGTTTGCCGAACTGCTTGGTGACATGGTTTGGGACACAAAGACCAACCTTGAGAAACGAATGGCTGCAGAATCGGGCGCCAATGCCGACAAGATGCGCATTGCAAAGCGTGCGAAAGAGTTGAACCTCGATGCTATCCATGACACTGTTCATGAAATGGCAAAGGATGAGGCTCGTCATGGACAAGGCTTCGAGGGCTTGTACAAACGCTTCTTCAAGAAGTAAAAACCACAGACTGTATTTCTGACAATATGGTGTGCCGACCGACATCGGCACACTTTTTTTATGTCTGGGCATACGGTTTGTTGCGAGGACTTGGATGGTTAGTACATTTTTTTGTACTTTTGCACCAATTATCAAGATGTTTGGAACAATGAAACAACGCATATACAAATTATTGCTCATTTATGTGGTGCTTGTGGCAATCTTTGCCTTGCAGCATCCAGTGTTTATCGCTTGCTACCACTCTTTGTTTCGCGGAGTCGGACTTGGTGGCGTTTGCGCCGCCACTTGGCATGGCTTGCGTATGGATATGGCTATGGCAGGCTACCTTGCCATTGTGCCGGGACTGCTTGCTGCGGCGTCGGTGTGGACGGCAGGCAGGGCAATGCGATACGCCGCCTGCATTTATTCGGCGGTGGCAGCTGCAGTTGTGTCGCTGTCGTTTGTGGTCGACTTGTGTCTTTATGGCTATTGGGGCTTCCGTCTCGACGCCACGCCGGTGTTTTATTTCTTCACGTCGCCCGCCGATGCCGTGGCGAGTGTCAGCGGTTGGTTTGTGGTTATGGGATTGCTTGCCGCCGCGGCCTATGGCGCAGGGGTGTATTGGGTTTTACAGAAAATCTTGACGGCAGACGTTCCGCTTCTGCCCGCATTGCGTTCCCGGATAGTTGCCACGGCGGTGGCTATAGTCCTCACAGGAGTGCTCTTCATCCCAATCCGAGGCGGTTTTACGACGTCGACAATGAACCTGTCGGCCGCATATTTCAGCCAGAACCAGCGACTGAACCACGCCGCGATAAATCCGTTGTTCAGTTTTATGCATTCAATGGCGCATCAAACCGACTTCGCGTCGCAATATCGTTTTATGGACAATGCCGAGGCGGAACGTCTGATGGAGGCTTTGCGCGACAAGCCTGTGACTGATGCCGACTCGGTGCCGCGGCTGTTTACCACGAACCGTCCCAATGTGATTTTCATAATCCTCGAAAGTTTCAGCAGCCACTTGCTGCCGTCGCTCGGCGGTGAGAATGTGGCACCCAATCTTGACGCAATGAGCAGGGAGGGCGTGACTTGCACTAATTTCTGGGGCAACAGTTTCCGCACCGACCGCGGTCTGGTGTCGATAATCAGCGGCTATCCCGCACAGCCGAGCACGAGCATTATGAAATTTGCCGAGAAGGTGGAGCATCTGCCGTCGATACCGAAGGCAATGAAGCGAGAGGGCTACGACTTGAAATATTATTATGGGGGTGATGCCAATTTCACCAATATGCTGGCATATCTGGTGTCGGCAGGATTCGACAAGGTGGTATCGGACAAGGATTTCCCGCTGAAAGACCGTACAGGCAAGTGGGGAGCGCCCGACCATCTGGTGTTTGAACGGATGCTCGCCGACCTTAAAGCCGATCCGAATCCGCGGAGGCCGATATTCAGAATCTTGCAGACGTCGAGCAGCCATGAGCCGTTTGAGGTGCCGTTTCATAAGTTTGACGACAAGGTGAAGAATGCATTCGCCTACACCGACGACTGTCTGGGCAAGTTTGTGGATGAATTGCGGAAATTGCCGATGTGGAAAAACACGGTTGTGCTGCTTGTCCCCGACCATCAGGGAGCCTATCCGCATCATCTTGACGACCCGTTGGCGCGCCACCGCATACCGCTCGTGTTGGTTGGCGGTGCTGTAGCCGCACCGATGAAAATCGATGTCCCCGCGTCGCAAATCGACATAGCGGCCACGTTGCTTTACCAGCTTGGCATTGACCATAGTGAATTTATATTCAGCAAGAATATGCTTAATCCGGCGTCGCCGCATTTCGGATATTTCACCGAGCCGTCGTTTTTCGGAATGGTGACCGACACCAACCAATTGGTCTATAACCTTGACGGAGAAAAGGTGATGCTTGACGAGGGCTCAGAAAAAGGACGCAATCTGCTGCCTGGAAAGGCATTCCTGCAGAAGCTGTATGATGATCTTGACAAACGATAATCCATTATGATAGACTGGCTGAATACGATAGACACACAAGTGTTTCTGGCACTCAACGGCTTACATGCGCCATATTTTGATGTCTTCATGAAACTGTTTACAGGCAAATGGATATGGGTGCCTATGTATGCAGCGGTGCTGTTTGCCGTGGTGCGCAATTACCGGTGGCGGCAGACGCTTGTAGTGCTGGTGTGCGTTGCGTTGGCGATTACGATAGCCGACCAAGTGTGTGCCACGCTGATACGTCCGGAAGTGTGCCGGCTGCGCCCCTCCAATCCAGAGAATCCGTTGTCGGAGATGGTGCATATTGTCGGGGGCTATCGAGGCGGTTCCTACGGCTTCCCGTCGTGTCACGCAGCCAATTCGTTCGCTCTTGCCTCATTCTTGACATTGCTGTTTGCCAACCGCAAACTCAGTCTTTTCATTTTTGCGTGGGCGGTGCTTAATTCCTATTCGCGCGTCTATCTTGGAGTGCATTATCCAGGCGATTTGCTTGTCGGAGCAATTATCGGCACTGTGGCGGGTCTGGTTATGGCTTTTGCCGCCGGCTATGTGGCAGACCGTGTGGACAGACCGCATCTGAAGCCGAGTGTCAACACTGGTGTGGTCACATCGGTCGGGGCGTTTACGGTGGCTGTGATTGCCGTGGTTTCATGTTTCGTGAAAATGTAACAGAATTGTTGCCGGAATGACATAAAAATGAAATGCTACGAGTGCTATCTTTGCACTGTAGCATTTACAAAAGCATTTTTCCATTAATAGAGATAGAGAGGCACCGCCTGGATAGGTAGTGCTTCCCGTTATTTTAATCCGTGCGAGCGGATATACTCGTTGACAGCGTCGACAAGGTTGCCGTTGAAATCAGAGCGGCTGCCGCAGTCGGTGATTGCCGTGAGCGGATGGCGGTCGATGATGCTGTCGAGCAGCTGCTGCATTGTCGGAGCCGATTTGAGGGCGGCATATTCATCGTAGGTGTACGACAGGAAAGCCACCGTTTCGCCGATGCCGCGGTTGTCGAGCAGGAAACCATTGGTCAGCGCTTGCGGTCGGCAGTTGCCGCGCAGATCGGCAGGGTCGGGGTATGACACGATGCGTTGGCGCGACGCGTCCATTATCACCGGCACGTTTTGGGAATAGTCGCGTGTGGTCTTGTAGATAATCACATGGGGCATGGAGCTTGCTGGTTGCAGAGCTACAACGGGACGCTCCTCGTTTACGAGCGGAAGCGTTACGGGCTTGTTGGCGCAGCAAGTCACGGTCGCCGCCAATGCCGTTCCAACCAATACGGAGGCACAGGATTTTATCTTTGTCATAGACAATTACATTTGGAATGTTTTGAAATCGCCGTCAAACGGCTTTTCTGAAATCAGGGGCTCGAGCGACGGCATGATGCCGGGGGCAGCCACCACGACCGACACGTTGCGGTCTGTGCGGAAAAACTTATGGACGGCGCCAGCCTCTTCCGCAATGAGCAGTGCAGCGCACACGTCCCATTCGTGCAGGTTCATCTCCCAATAGCCGTCGAGCAGTCCGGCGGCGACATAGCAGATGTCGATTGCAGCGGCGCCAAGACGGCGCATGCCTCTGACGTAGGGCAGCACACGCACCAGGTTGTCGACATTGCAGTCGGTTGTGCGGTCCTTGTCGACAGGAAATCCGGTCGACACCACCGCTTTGTGAATGTCGGTCTTCGTGCTGCAACGGATTGGGCGGTTGTTGAGGAAAGCCCCTTTTCCGCGCACGGCGGTGAAAATTTCGCCAAGATATGGCGCATAAACAACACCGACAACGGTCTGTCCTTTATGCTGCACGCCAATCGACACGCAGAAATTAGGCAGACCGCTGCTGTAGTTTGTAGTGCCGTCAAGAGGGTCAATCACCCATAGCCAATCGTTCATGCGCTTGTCGCATCCAGCCTCTTCCGAAAGCACGGAGTGTTCGGGATAGGCGCGGCGTATTTCCGAAATGATGGCTTTTTCCGATGCTTTGTCGGCATTTGTCACCACGTCGCTGTCGTTGAATTTAGCCTCGATGTCGAGGCGGTCGCTTCTGAACAATTCCAATTGAATCCTGCCAGCTTCTTTTGCCCAGCGGATACAGTCGGCAAGCAGTTGCTCGTATGTGGTCATAGCAATGAGTGAATGAAATCGATATTAATCGTTGTCTTCCTCGATGATAGGAATCTGGCGTTTGAACACCTCCTTGAACGAGATGATTGACTCCGTGCGCGCCAATCCGAGGTTCTGCAACTTGTCGTGGATGATTTCGAGCAGATGGTGGTTGTTCTTGGCATACAACTTTATGAACATGTCGTATTGACCCGTTGTGAAGTGGCATTCCACGACTTCTGGAATCTCTTTTAATCGAGCTGCGACCTGGTCGAAATGCGAAGGGTCTTTAAGGAAAAATCCCACATACGCGCAGGTTTCATAACCGACCGCAGAAGGGTTGACCAACGACTCCGAGCCAATAAGCACGCCCGTGTTGATAAGTTTCTGTATGCGTTGGTGGATGGCCGCGCCCGACACGTTGCATTCGCGTGCAATCTCGAGATAAGGTTTGCGCGCGTTGACCGAAAGCATTTGAAGGATTTTATAATCCAAAGAATCTAATTGTGAATTAGCCATATGTGTATGATTTTTATTTTCGTTTTTTTTATCAGCTGCAATGCATTATCTTTGCATTTGACAAATAAAAGTGCATTGTTGTGCATTTGTTAGCAAATATACTTCAAAAAAATGAAATTCTATGAAAATTTTGAAGATTTCTTCAGAAAATAAATATTTCGGAGATGTCGTTGGCCTTTATGAGGCGGCATTCCCTGCAGATGAAAGACGGGAAGTGGCAGAATTTTCCCGGCTTGCCGACACGGAAAAGAAGTTTCACATCAATGTGTTTGTCGGAGACAATGACGAATTTATCGGGTTTCTGACAAGTTGGGAGTGGGATGATTTCCGCTATGGTGAGCATTTTGCCATCAGTCCGGAAATGCGTTGCGGCGGAATCGGCGGAAACGCATTGCGCTGGTTTCTTGCGTCCGACAGCCGTCCGCTGGTGATTGAGGTTGAGCCGCCGACAGATGAGATGGCATGCCGCCGCATAGGGTTTTATGAGCGCAATGGGCTTCGCTTGTGGAACGACGTTGAGTATGTGCAGCCGCCCTACAGCCCTGACCGCCATGCGATAGAGCTGAAGCTGATGACTTATGGCGGGATTTCGCTTTCTGCCGGCGACAAATATGTGAAGCGTATACATCGCGATGTTTATGGAGTGAAGTAGAAGATGAAACTTATACGAATGATGCTTATATGCTTCGCTGCCGTCATGATGGCGGCATGTGGAGGCAAGGTCGGAGGCAAGCCGACGCTGATGGTCAGCATTCCGCCGCAAAAATATGTGCTTGAACGCATAGCCGGCGACAAGTGGACTGTGGGCAGTATGATTGAGAAAGCGACCTCGGCGGAGAGTTACGATCCCGACATGTCGCAGATGATGGATTTGGAAAACTGCCGGGCATATTTTGTCATAGGAAATTTGGGCTTCGAGCGGTTGGCTGCCGGCAAAGCAAAAACCGTTGTCGACTCGTCGAAGGGCATTTCTGTAATTGACGGACACAGCCATCACGGCGAGATGGAGGCCGACCCCCATGTGTGGATGTCGGTGGAGAATATGCGCATCGTGGCAAAAAATATGACCGACGCTCTTGTGAAAATAGACAGCAACGGAAAGGATTATTATCAGGCGAACTACAGAAAACTTGATGCCGAGCTGGCTGCGTTTGCCGACTCGTTGCGGCAAGTGCTGGCTCCGGTGCGCGGGCAGGCATTTGTGGTGTGGCATCCGGCGTTGTCGTATTTTGCACGCGACTATGGTCTGGAGCAAATCGGCATTGAATATGAGGGCAAGGAAGCTCCTGCGGGATTTGTGGCAGAAAAAATGAAAGAGGCACGGAAAAAGAATGCCCGTGTGTTTTTTATGCAGACGGGAGCCGGCAGCCGGCAGGCGGAGACGGTGTGTGCCGGCATCGGACTGCGCCGCGTGGAGATAAATCCGCTGAGTTACGATTGGAAAAAGGAGATGAGGAGGATTGCAGATGGAATCACATCAGAATAAGATAATTTCGGTAGAAAACATTACGGTGGATTTCGGCAATTTCCGCGCTCTTGACAATGTGAGCGCAGAAATCAATGCCGGCGATTTTGTGGCGATAACAGGTCCGAACGGTGGCGGGAAAAGCACGTTGCTGAAAACGATGCTCCATTTGCTGACGCCCACGAAAGGACGTGTGCGCTATTTCAACGGCGATGAGGAAGTTGACGGCCTGCGTTTCGGATACCTGCCGCAGAAAAGCAACATCGACAACCGCTTTCCGATAACGGTGGAGGAGGTTGTGGCTTCGGGACTGCTCGGAGAACGCCGGAACTGGCGCGGAAAATTTTCCGACGCCGCCAGTGAAAAGATTGAGGCGACAATGAAGATGATGGGCGTCGACGGATTCCGCCGTCAGGTGATAGGCACGTTGTCGGGCGGTCAGTTGCAGCGCACGTTGCTCGGAAGGGCAGTAATCTCCAATCCCGACATAGTGGTGCTCGATGAGCCACTGTCGTATGTTGACCACGCATTTGTGGAGCAGATTTATGGTATTGTCGCCGATTTGGCGAAGCGTAGCACGGTGATGCTTGTGTCGCATGAGATGACCGTAATCTCAGAAATGGCAAACCGTCACTGGATTGTCGACCACGCACTCCATCAATGTCACGCCGCCCATCACTACCTGAAAACCGAATGCGACAGATAGTGGCATTTGCTTATTTCAAAATAAATTATTAATATTGCAATAGAAAGGGATCGCAAACCTTTGTGATGCTTGTATACAAACATTGAAAAACGATATCTTATGAAGAAAGTAATGCTGGTTTTTGGCACACGTCCAGAAGCTATCAAGATGTGTCCGCTGGTGAAGGAATTCCAGAAGGACGCTGAAAATTTCAAGACAATTGTCTGTGTGACTGGTCAGCACAGGGAAATGCTCGACCAAGTGCTTACTATTTTTGACGTAAAGCCTGACTATGACCTCAATATAATGAAGCAGGGACAGGATTTATATGATGTCACTGCCCGGGTGATTCTGGGTATGCGCGACGTGCTGAAGGAAGCGCAGCCAGATGTGGTGCTTGTGCATGGCGACACAACAACGTCGACTGCGGCTGCTCTCGCTGCGTTCTATCAACAGATTCCTGTCGGGCACGTGGAAGCGGGATTGCGCACCCACAACATCTATTCGCCGTGGCCTGAAGAGATGAACCGTCAGCTGACGGGCCGCATCTCGTCGTTCAACTTCGCTCCGACCCCTCTTTCGGAAAGCAACCTCAAGGAGGAAAAAGTGCAAGGAGAGATTGTCGTTACGGGCAACACCGTTATCGACGCGCTCCACATGGTTGTTGACAAACTGACGCACGACGAGGTTCTTGCCGCAGAGCAGAAAGCCGTGCTCGCAAAGGCTGGCTACGACATAAGCCGTCTTGACAACGGCAGAAAACTGGTGCTTATCACAGGCCACCGCCGTGAGAATTTCGGTGATGGATTCATCAATATGTGTACGGCCATCCGCGACCTCAAGGACAAGTATGCCGACGTTGACTTCGTTTATCCGATGCACTTGAATCCGAATGTGCGCAAGCCAATTCATGAAGTTTTCGGCGAAGATTTGAATGGTTTGGGCAATATGTTCTTCATCGAGCCGCTTCAGTATCTTGAGTTCGTGTATCTGATGAGCAAATCAACGATTGTGCTCACCGACTCGGGCGGCATCCAGGAAGAAGCTCCCGGTCTGGGCAAGCCTGTGCTCGTGATGCGCGACACGACAGAACGTCCGGAGGCGCTGGCTTCGGGAACAGTGCATCTTGTGGGTACCGACTATCACAAGATTATGGACGAGGTGAGCAAGCTGCTTGACGACAAGGCTGCTTATGATAAGATGTCGAAGGCTGTCAACCCTTACGGTGACGGCAAGGCATGCCGCAGAATCGTAGACTTTTTCAAAAACAAGTAAGCAGATTTGAATATAACATCAGCCGCCCTGCAATCGCGATTGCAGGGCGGCTGGATTTTTATGTGGCAGGGTTCCTACAGGATGCCCTGTGCCATCATTGCCCGCGCCACTTTCATGAAGCCAGCCACATTGGCTCCCTTCACATAGTTTGTGTAGCCGTCGGCTTCCTTGCCGTATTTCTGGCATTGGGTGTGGATGTCAGCCATGATGCCGCGCAGCTTGGCATCGACTTCCTCTGCGGTCCACGTCAGTTTCTGTGAGTTTTGTGCCATCTCAAGTCCGCTGACCGACACGCCACCGGCATTTGCCGCCTTTCCTGGCGCATAGAGGATTTTTGCGTTGACAAACTCATGCACAGCTTCCGGCGTGGAAGGCATGTTGGCACCCTCCGACACAGCGAAGCATCCGTTGGCAAGCAACGTGCGCGCGTCGTCGCCGTCAAGCTCGTTCTGTGTGGCAGACGGCATTGCGATGTCGCACTTCACGCCCCATGGGCGTCCGCCCTCAAAATATTCGCAGCCATATTTCTCAGCAAACTCGCGTATGCGTCCGCGGTAGATGTTTTTAAGTTCGAAGATAAAGTCGAGCTGTTCCTGACTCAATCCTTCAGGCACGTAGATTGTGCCGTCGGAATCGCTCATTGTCACAACTTTGGCGCCGAGCTCAAGCAGTTTCTTCGCTGTGTAGGTCGCCACGTTGCCGGAGCCGGAGATGGCAACCTTCTTGCCCTTGATGTCGATGCCGCGTGTGGCGAGCATATTGAGTAGAAAATAGACATTACCGTAGCCGGTGGCTTCAGGGCGTATCAGCGAGCCTCCGAATTCAAGGCCTTTGCCTGTAAACGTGCCGGTGTTCTCGCGCGCCATCTTCTTGTACATGCCATACATGTAGCCCACTTCGCGTCCGCCAACGCCGATGTCGCCGGCAGGCACGTCGCGGTCGGGGCCAAGGTTGCGCCACAGTTCAGCCACAAATGCCTGACAGAAGCGCATCACTTCCATGTCTGACTTACCTTTTGGGCTGAAGTCCGATCCGCCCTTGCCTCCGCCCATAGGCAGCGTGGTGAGTGAATTCTTGAATGTCTGCTCGAAAGCAAGAAATTTCAGAATCGACTGGTTTACTGATGCGTGGAAGCGGATTCCTCCCTTGTACGGACCTATGGCATTGTTGTGCTGGATGCGGTAGCCCATATTGTTGTGCACCTGTCCTTTATCGTCTACCCACGACACGCGGAACGAGATGATGCGGTCGGGCAGACAAAGCCGCTCAATCAGATTGTAACGTTCAAATTCGGGATGCTCGTTGTAGACATCCTCGATTGATGTGACCACTTCTTCAACCGCCTGCAAGTATTCCGGTTCGTTTGGAAAACGGCGACGCAAATCGTCGATTACTTCTGTTGCTTTCATATACTGTTGTTTTTGTAGATTTTCAAATTGCCACAAAAATACAAACTTTTTCCATACGATTGCTATTATAAATGGGAAAATGTAACCAAAAGTGTTATTTTTATAACATTTTTCAAATTGGGAATAAATTTTCAGCAATAAAAAAAACCGGGATGATTCCCGGTTTTCTCACACAAATCTTATTCAAAAATCATTAAGTTGGACTATGAGAATCCTATATCTTATCAAGTGCTTGGGCAAGGTCGTCGATAATGTCGTCGATATGTTCGATGCCTATTGACAGGCGCACGGTCGACGGCGTTATGTGCTGTTGCGCAAGCTCTTCTGGTGTCATCTGCGAGTGGGTGGTGGTGTAGGGGTGGATTACGAGGCTTTTCACGTCGGCTACGTTTGCGAGCAGCGAGAAAATCTCGAGAGAGTCGATAAATTTCCATGCCTCCTTCTCTCCGTCTTTTATCTCGATGGTGAAAATGCTTCCGCCGCCGTTGGGGAAATATTTCTGGTAGAGGGTGTGGTCGGGATGACCGGGCAGCGACGGATGATTGACCTTGGCCACCTTGGGATGCTTGCTCAGATAGTCGACAACCTTGAGGGCATTTTCTACGTGACGTTCTACGCGCAGCGACAGCGTTTCCAAACCCTGCAGCAGGATGAATGCGTTGAACGGAGAAATTGTGGCGCCGGTGTCGCGGAGGATGACGGCGCGGATGCGTGTCACGAAAGCAGCCTTGCCAGCTACGTCGGCGAAGATTGCGCCGTGGTAACTTGGATCGGGTTTGGCGAGGGTTGGGAACTTGTCGGCATTGGCCTTCCAGTCGAAAGTGCCGCCGTCTACGATCACACCTCCGAGACTCGTGCCGTGGCCTCCGATAAACTTAGTGGCGGAATGCACCACAATGTCGGCACCGTGTTCGATTGGACGGATGAGATATGGGGTGCCGAATGTGTTGTCGACAATCAGCGGAATGTTGTGGCGGTGTGCCACTTCCGCGATGGCTTCGATATCGGTGACGTCGGAGTTGGGATTGCCGAATGTCTCCGCATAGACAACCTTGGTGTTGGGCTGGATGGCAGCCTCAAGTGCTTCGAGGTTGTTGACGTTGACAATGGTGTTGGTGATGCCCTGAGTGGCAAGTGTGTGGGTAATCAGGTTGAACGATCCGCCGTAAAGGTTGTCGGCGGCAACAATGTGGTCGCCCTGCGAAAGGATGTTTTGGAGAGCGTAGGTGACGGCGGCTGCGCCAGAGGCTACTGCCAGTCCCGCCACTCCGCCTTCCAGAGCGGCAACGCGGTCTTCAAACACTCCTTGTGTCGGATTGGTTAGACGTCCGTAGATGTTGCCAGCGTCGCGCAGGCCGAATCGGTCGGCTGCGTGTTGCGAATTTCTGAACACGTACGACGTGGTTTGGTAGATTGGCACGGCGCGTGCGTCTGTTGTCGGATCCGGTTGCTCTTGACCAACGTGGAGTTGGAGCGTCTCGAAGTGATATTTCTTTGTTGCCATATCTATATGCTTTTAAGATTGGTTGCTGACTGATTTTCTATTCTCACACCGCAAAGTTATGGCGTAAAGATGAATCCTCCAAGAGCTTTTTGAAACTTGGAAAATTGTTCTTGAAACGATGGTGCTGATAGCAAAAAAATTCTGCAAACGGTCATAATTAAGTCCGTTTACAGAATTTTATTCTTTTGCCTTGTTATGTGCTTCAATTATGTAAATTTGCAGTACAACTGCAAATTTACATAATTGAAGGCAGATGTTTGTAGTTTATCAGTTTTATTTCCCTTGATTCGTTTTCAAGCGATCCGTTGTAGATTATGCTGTTTGACCCCACTATGTCGCCGAAACTGCCGATAAACGATTTTATCCCTTTTTCAAAATCGGGATGGTATGTTTCCGACGATTTGATTTCGTAAAGGTTTAGCATACCCTCTCTTTTTGTTATGAGGTCGACTTCATTTCCGTTGCTGTCGCGATAGAAGCATAGATTGTTGGTGCGACCGGCGTTTAATCTTTGCTTCAATGCCTCCGCAACAATCATGTTTTCAAAGAGATGCCCGCGCATCTTGTCACGTTTGATTTGCGACTCGGATTCTATTTCAAGCAGAAAGCTTGCCAGACCGGTATCGGTGAAGAATAGCTTGGGCGATTTGGTGAGGCGTTTCCGGGTGTTTGTGAAGAAAGGCTGGAGCATGAAGATGATGTATGAAGCCTGGAGTACGGACAACCAGGATTTAACCGTGTTGACCGACACCCCGATTTCGTTGCTCACTTCCGAGCTGTTCCAAATGCTTCCTATGCGTGTCGCACAGATGCGGATGAATTTTTGGAATGTGTATAGATCCTTGATGTTGATGATATTTCTCACGTCGCGCTCAAGGTAGGTTGTGACGTAGTTTGAATAAAATGTGTAAGTGTCCTTGCCGTCGCACCATATGCCCGGATAGCCTCCCTTGTATATAAGAGAGTCGGTGTCGGTCTCGTAATTGTTGAGCTCGTTTATGGAGAATGGCAGCAATTCAAAAACAGCGGAGCGTCCGGCAAGCGACTGTGATACGTTTTTCAGCATTGAGAAATTGTTGCTTCCAGTCAGAATGAAACGCTTTTCATAGTCGTTGTCAACGATTCCTTGTATGTACGACAGCAGTTGTGGGGAATTCTGAACTTCGTCAAGAATAATCCCCTCTGTGGTGTTGTTGAGGAATCCTACGGGGTCTTCCATCGCCAAATTCCTGACATCGGGATTCTCAAGACTAAAATACGGATATTCTGGAAACATGTGTCGGGCAAGCGTTGTCTTGCCGGATTGACGCGGCCCTGTAATGGTTATTACAGGAAAAGATGCAGCAGCGTTTTCAATTGCCTGGGTGATTTTACGGTTGATAAATTCGGTCATGCCTTATGTAAATTTGCAGTTCAACTGCAAATTTACATAATTTTGGGAATATTCAATATGAAATAAGTGGGAAATTACGGATTAATCAATTTTGGCATCAGGGGTGTCAATTCCGTCGGAGTCGGGGTCTACGACATATTTCGGTGACTCACCGTAGCGGTTTTCAAACGGTTCGCTGTCTTGGCAGAGGAATACAATCATGACTATGTGGTAGGCGATATATGCGATGGCAAACAATACGAATTTGCCGAGAAACGCTGATATCGCTGCCGGAGGAAAATTGATTAATGAGCTGATTCCTAAGTCGATAACGAATATTGTGCCGAACCCATACGTGGCGATTATTCCTGCTCCCCACCACCATCCGCTGCGTCCGGTGTCGTGCAGGCGGCGGAATGTGATTGGAATCATCAGAAGATTCAACAGCCAGGATATCGTGTCGTGAGTGATTGCGCAGATGATGATAACGACAAGCGCGGTCCACCAGAATTCCGAACGGCGCGAGCGGCCGTTAAACTGAAAGATTTTGTTGCATGCGGCTTTCAGTGCCTCTCCGATAGAAAGTTGTGGTAATTGTTGTGTATTCATAATCAAAGGTTTTAGAGAGTTTCTTGTCAATTACGAGCGATTAGCACGGTGGCATATGCGGAGATGCCTTCCTGACGTCCGGTGAAGCCAAGCCGCTCGGTGGTGGTGGCTTTTACCGAGATGTCATCTGGATCGCAGCCAATGCATTCAGCCATAGCCTTCTGCATGGCTGGTATGTGAGGGTTCATCTTCGGGGCCTCGGCGCAGATGGTGATGTCGGCGTTTCCAAAGGTGTAGCCTTTTTCCCGCAACAAGTCGGCCACGCATCTGAGCAGCTTCTTGCTGTCGATGCCTTTGTAGGCAGGGTCGGAGTCGGGGAAGTGGAAACCGATGTCGCGCAGCGCCGCAGCTCCGAGCATTGCGTCGCAGAGCGCGTGGATTGCCACGTCGGCGTCGCTGTGGCCGAGCAGCCCGAGTGAGTGCTCGATTTTCACGCCGCCAATCCAAAGGTCGCGACCTTCAACAAGGCGGTGCACGTCAAATCCGAAGCCGGTGCGGAAGGGTAAAGCCATATCGTTTTATTTTTTGCCTAACAGGTGTTTGAGTCCGTCCATGTCAAACGTCAACGAGAAACGGAGCGTTTGGTCGAGAGGACTGTTTTGAGCCGTTGCAATCATATATGCGGCGTCGAGCTGCACCACGTTGAGCGAGAATCCGGCACCAAATGAGAAGTACTGGCGGTTGCCCTTCATGGCGTTCTCATAGAAGTATCCGGTACGCACGAAGAACTGCTGGTTGTAGTTGTACTCGGCACCGACGGAGAGCGTGATTTCCTTCAGCTCTTCCTTGAATCCGCCCGGAGCGTCGCTGAACGACTTGAAGATGCCTGAAATCGACGACGTGTTGCGCCAGTCCTCAAGTTTCGACTCATAAGCCTCCTGGTCATAGTTGCCTTCGGCGTCGGTATAGTCCGACTGGCGTGGACGTGTGGGCACAAGCAGCTTGTTGGCGTCGAGTGAGAGCGCTATGTTGTTGTATTGAGCCACCGGGAAGGTGAATGTTGTTCCGAGACGGAAGTTTGTAGGCAGGAATGCAGGGTCATTGCCGTCGTTGTACGACACCTTTGAACCGATGTTGGAGATGTTGAAACCCCATGACCATTGGCATTCGTTGCGTCCCACCACAGGATATGTGGTCAGGAAGCCCGAGATGTCGGCGGCGAATGCCGACGCTCCTTTCTGCTGTTCGGCAGAATATGCGTCGGAGAAAGCGAGGTCGGAATAGATGTAGCGCAGAGCCACACCCATGGAGAAGCTTTCCGACAGTTTGCGGGAATAGCCGAGGTCGAAAGCCATTTCGTATGGGTTGACGGAGTTGACAACAGTTCCAGCACCGTCGGTCATCTGAATCTCGCCGAGCGAGAAGTAGCGCAACGATGCGCTGACAGCCTGGTTGTCGCCGCTGCCCATTTTCCAATAGCCGGAAAGGTTGGCAAGGAATATGTCATTGACCAATTTTCTCAACCATGGGGTGTAGGAGAGACTGACTGCCGCCGAGCTGTAGGCGAAGGCGTATTTCGACGGGTTCCAATATTGCGAATAGGCGTCGGGCTCGGTTGCCACACCGAGGTCGCCCATGGCTGCGCCGCGGGCGTCGGGGGCGATTCCGAGCGATGTCACACCGGTTTGCACTGGGTTGAATTGGTTCTTGCCGTTGCTGTCGGCGAGAGCAGGCAAAGCGATGAGCGATGCCAAAGCAATGATTATATACCGTCTAATTTTCATTCGTTTTCTATAAATGTAGTTCTATTTATCAAAACTGAAAATAGTGGTATTTATTGCTTTACGACTACGATTTTTTTCTGACGGAGGCTTTTGCCGTCGATGATTGCCGTTGCGTTGTAGGCTCCTTCGGCAAGGCGGTTGCCGTTGTTGTCGCTGCCGTCCCATGTGTATGGGAATGAGCCTACGTCGGTGCGCAGCACCACGTTGCCGCTGTTGTCGCTGACAACGAGTTGCGCGTCGGTGTAGTTGTCGGCGTTCTCAACATCGAATGTCACTGAGTGTATCAGGGCTGTCGTATCGACGGTGAGTGTGGCGTTGTCGCTGACGGCAACGTAGAAGGCTATTGTGCGTGTGGCAACGTTGCCCGACATGTCGGCAACAACAAGTTCTGCCGTGTGTCGGCCTGATTTCAGGTTGTAGATGCCTTGGTCGATTATGCAATTGTCGGCTCCGTCGAGCTGGTAGGAGCACACAGGATAAACATGCTCTCCGCCGTCGATAGAAATGTAGGCAGTCGTGGCAATCTGCTCATGCGACAGGTTGAGGGCAACATCATCGGTCACTTCCGCTTTGAGGCGCAGCGACGATTCCACCTCCATCCCGTCCTTGAACGTTGATTTGTCGTTGATGTAGAAGGCGTTGATGGTTGGTGCGGTAGTGTCGTCGGAATCGGCAGAGAGCGAGCGGTCGAATGTCAGTCCGTTGTAGAATCCCGACACCACGGTGCCGTCGTTGCTGACAGCGGTCACTTGCAGCGGTTTCTCTTTGTCGTCGGTCGTGATGCAGTTTGGCGCGATGATTGTGGCTGTAAACTCGCCGGCTGTCACGTCGGCGCTTGTCACGGCAAGTTCGGCTCCGCGCTCGGTTAGCGTCTCGTCACCTTGTGTCATATAGTATTTTTCGGAGTCGTAGAGCGAAATCTTCGCATAGCCGTTGAAATCGGTATCGATTTCTCCTGCGTCGTTTCTGACACGGCCTTTTATGGTTATTGGAGTCATAGCACCTATGGCGATGCCCTTCGAGGCGGCGACACCGTTGACTTCGGTCACCTCGGTGCGGTCACACGGGATGTCGACGAGCATTGCCGGGTCGCCGAGCAGGTGGTATTTCAGACGGTTGCGTGAACGGTCGGTTGAGAAGTTTTTCGCAAACATCAACACGCGTCCCCAGGTTTTTTCGTATTTAGCATAGAATCGGCTGTCGGATTCGCTGATGCCGAGATACTTGGCAAACGAGTCGGTCAGGCGTCCGTTCAACGATGTGTATGCCTCGCGTGTCGCTGCCACGGCAGCGATAATGCCGCCGTCGGGGTTGAGCAGCAGTTTGTCGATGAATGAAGTCTGTCCGCCGTCGTATCTGCCCACGTCGCATGAAGAGAAATACATCACTGGCGGCACGTCATATTTCGTGTCGATTGCTTGCTGCAGGTTCATCAGCACGGTCGGTTTGGTGAGCGATGAAATGTTGGAGTGCCCCACGAAGAGGATGAAATTCTGTCCTACATTGAAATCTTCGACCAGTTTCTCGCGTGTGGCCTGCAGATTGTCCACGTTGTCGTAAGGCTCAAGATAAATCTTGTTGAAATTTACGGCATTGTCGTTTCTCGTTCTGATTTCCGGAGTGTCTGATGTCTTCGGGGTTATCTCATAGTTGAAGTTGTCGATAAACGATTCAGTCTGTGTCGTGTGGATGTATTGGTCGCCATATTCGCCAATCATGAGCATGTTGCTCTTCCACGTGTCGGTCTTGCCGGGTTTGTGCGACATGTAGGCAAGCAGTTTGTCTACGTATGTTTTGGCTTCGGCTGCAGAGACAAACGGGATGCGTCCAATCGAGATGTTGAGCAGAGCGTTTGAGCCTTCCACGTTGACAGCCTCGTCGTTCATCACGCCGAAATAGTCGTCGGAGCAGTAGGAGGACACGCTGTGGTAGCTGTTGTCGGTCTGATAAGTGAGCAGTGTTTCCTCGATGTCGCCGCCGAAGATTCCGCGGTTGTCGTAGTTGCCGCTGCCGAACAGCAGCAGATAGCGGAATTTCAACGGGTTGCGTGAATAGAGCATCTTGCACAGCTGACGGTATGCGAAAACATCGCGCATGCCGTTGCCGAACTCGTTGAAAATGTCGTCCTGCAGCACCACCTCTACGTCCATGCCGTCGTGCTGGCGGTGGAAATCGGCAATGCGGTCGGCTTGGGCTTTCAGTTTGGGAGTGGTGATGACGAGCATGTCGGGCGTGGCGAGTGAATGCAGGTTCTGGTTGGCCACGTTGCCAGCAAAAGACACTTGCTTCTGCTGTTTTCCGGTGTCGAAAATCACGTATTCCGCATAAGCCGTTGTGCCAAGATTCGGGACAATGCAGCTTGTTCCCTCACTTGTTGTGATGGTGTATTGTTTTGTGTTGTAGATTTTGTAAGGAGAATTGTTTGGCGTAAACACAAGCCAGGCGTGTGTTGTAGGAGTGGTGTTGCCGATTACGAGTCCTGACTCTTTGGTTGTCTTCACGAGCCAGCGCATTTGTGAGGAGTCGGCAGGAAGGGCAAGCGGCGACTTGTAGGAGACGGAAATATAGTTCATCTTCGCAATCGGCAGCGACACAGACGTGCTCACTTTCGCTGTCACCGACTCAGCCTGCGCCATCGCCTCTGTCACGGGGGTGGACCCGAAAGAAGTGATCAGTTTATAGATTGCGGCATCGGCTGATTTTGACACATTTTTTGTGTCTAAAACCGTGCCGTCGACCGACAGTGTCACAGTTTGCGAGTCGGCGGTTTTTACGCCTGCTGACATGTTTACAACCACATTTGTTCCGCTGATGATGCCTGGTGTAGACATCGTAAATTCAAACTCTTTTGTGCTTGAGAAATCTTCGCCGAGGAAAAGTTTGCCTGAGCGGGTAGGGTTTACGATGTCGTTCTTGTGCCAAATCGACACCACGCCGTTCGAGCGCCATTCCTTGACGGAGGCAAGATTGCTTTCGTTGGTGTCGACGGTTTCAATATCGCGTGCGTCAAAATCCTCGCTGTCTGTAAGGAAGTAGTAAGAAGCGGGAGAGTAGGCGTTTTTTGAGATTGAGCGGTATATGTCGAAGTTGGTGGTGTAGTCAATGCTCCTTATTTCCTCGTATGTCAAGCCGTTGGCATAGAAGTATAATTTGTCGCCGGTGCGCATTGCCGGCACTTGCTCGAGGTCGTCGGTATAGTCTTTGTTGTAATTGTCGGTGGTCTGGATGCCTCCAGTGCCGAAAATCTTCACTTTTTGGGGGTCGGAGAATCCGAATTGCTTCAACTGTTCGCCGGTGATTTCATAGACGCCGGTTTCGCCGACTTTGATTTTAACCCATTTCCCTGATGAAAGGACGGAAGAGTCCTTGAATTTTGTCGCAGCCTGGCTGCTGAAAGAGGCGAGAATCGCGCCAACAGCCACAGCGATAATGTATTTAGTCATATCTCCTTGGTTATTTTATCTTTATGTTTATTGATTCAAAGTCGCCCAAACGAGCGGTTACACGGCTGTTGATTTCCGCATTGTGCCATTCGCCGTTTTCAATTAGTATCAAGTCGCCGATTTTCAGAGTGAAATACCGGCTTGCCGTCGCGATGCATTTGTCGAAGTCGGCAGCTGACGGCAACGTGAATTTTTCTGTATCTTCCCCGTTGATTTCCAGTGTTGCGGTGTTCTTGCCGAGCATTGCGATGTCGGTAGGAGTCATCTCGCCAACGATATGCGATGCGTCAAACGACGTTGCCAACGCTCTCGGTTTGCCGTTGGCGTTGAGGGTGTCGAGCAAGTCTTTTGCCTCAAACACAAGGCATAGCCCAGCCTCCTCGTAGTATCTGTTTGCAAACCGTTGCGCGATGTTTTTTCCGAGGCGGCACACGTGTACCGCGGCGGCTGCGCTGAATTGGAAGCGGCTTGCGAAGTCGGGCACAAAAAACGGTTTGCCGCTCTTTTGGATTGCAGAGTCGGGGATTACGTCGATTTCCAGTTTTTCAGGATTGTCGGTGTTTCGGAATTTTATGATTTTCATTTGTTCCCGTTGATTCTGTTGTACATTACTGCCAGGTGGGCATAGATGGAAGTGTTTTGGATAACCACATTGTCAGCCACCTTGATGCGGAACGGCGTGAAATTCCAGATGGCGCGCAGTCCGTTTGCCACAAGCAGGTCGGCCGACTCCTGGGCGTGCTCCACCGGCACGGCGAGGATGCCGATTTCAGCCTTGTATTGCTTCTCGCGTTCTGGAAGTTCGGAGATGTGGTAGATGGGAATGCCGCAGATTTCTGTGCCCACAACTTTCTCGTCAACGTCGAAACCCGCCACGATGTGCAGACCGAACTGCATCAGTCCGGAGTCTTGAATCAGTGCGGAGCCGAGGCTTCCGGCGCCGATCATGAAAGCGGTGTGGTCGTTGTGGAATCCGAGGAAATTTGACAATTCGGTGGCGAGCGTCTCAACCTGATAGCCGATGCGTGTTTTTCCCTTGATGTTGAGAAACGACAAGTCTTTGGCAATCTGCGACGCGTCGACATTGATTTTGCGTGAAATCTGTGTCGACGAAACATATTCTATCTTCTGGGTGCGAAGCATATTGACGTATGCCAAGTACCACGGAAGCCTGCGCAATGTTGGCTCAGGCAATAGAATCTTCTGACCATCCTCGTTCATTGTAACTCCTAATTTATTAACTTCCTTACAAACTGCAAAATTAGTTTTTTTTGTCAAATTTTGCAAATGTGGATATCTGAATCGAAGATTAAACAAGCAAGTGCGAAATTAATATATTAATATATTCTGCTTGATATTATTATTTGTTGCGCTTTTTTATTTGTTAGGGCTGCGATAATTGTTAATTTTGCATATTTGTCATTGTAAAAGCTATTATTATGAACCGATTTTTGCGAATACTGCTGTATTTAACCATTCTATTGAATTGCATTCCCGACGCGTTTGCAGCCCGATTCAGGGTGTCTGACGAATATGTGACAGTCTTTGCCGAACCCGAGAGAATAACTAACCTCGGACGCGCATACCGTGGCGAAGTCTATGAATCGGAGGGTACTGACGGGAGTATGTTTGTCTTCACGTTCCATGGCCGCAAGGCGTATATAGCCTCTTATTGCTGCGAAATGGTGGACGAAGGCAGCAGCGTCACTGCTGCCGACGGAGACGGCAGTAGTCAACAAAGCCAGACTTCCGTCGCTCAGCGACAGCCGGCGTCGGAGCCTGTTGCGGAAGGACGTGAAAGCGTAGAGCCGTTGCAGGAAAATAATATGGATAACCGCATCGAGTATGTCGAGGAATCGGGCGACGGCGCAGCCTCTGGCGCACACATGCCAGGATGGATTACGGGCATAATCTCGCTGATGATGCTGTTGGGCATTGCCGTGGGGCTATGGTCGCTATTTGGCCCTAAATCGTGCGAGAATTTCTTTGACTCTCTTGCGGGAACAAGGGTGACCTGGTGCTCAAAAGCCACCTATTTCCGGCCGCTTATTTTCGTGTTTGTCGCAGGCGCGGCGTTTGGCGTGACGCATAACTTCTACGTTGCATTCGCATTGCCGGTGGCGTATGAGATTATCCTGCTGTGCATGCGGGCAAAGAAACTTGGAGGACTTCGTCCGGCAGTGGTGGAGGCATTCTTTTTGTTATTCCACGGCATAGGGTATTTGATTTTTTGTTGGTTGTTTCTTGCAGCAGTGTTTCTTGCCGGCGGCTCGTCGAAAGGCTCTAACTCTAAAAAGCGCGACGTCAACCACCGCTGTGGGAGATGCTGCTATTATGTTGCCGGCACTCCCAGCGACCAATGCTCTTTTCATCGCCACACCGTCCATCCTGACGATTACTGCGAAACATTCAAAGGATAGTAAAAAAATAAGTAGGGTTCGAACCCTACTTATTTTTTCTCCTACTTGATTCTCTATGTCGAAAAATAATCCGATGCGATTATTCCGAAGCCACTGCGATGCGTTGGGTGATTGACGCCTCGTCGCCGCCGTTGGTCGATACCGTTGCGCGGTAGATGTAGATGCCGCGCTGCACGCGCATTCCGCTGCCGTCGGTCAAATCCCATGTTATAGGCATCGACTTATACATGTCGCTGCGTCCGGTCAACGATGTGCTCCAGACACTGTGTCCCATCATGTCGTAGATGCTCAGCGTTACGTTGAGCACCGCGTCGGGGCGGTTGTGCTCGATGTAGAAGTTGGCCTTTGTCTTTGCCGGGTTGGCTGTTGAGTAGACTCTGAACAGCTGCGGCTTGATGCCGTTGACCACACTGAATGCGATTGTCTTTTCCGACATGTTGCCAAGCACGTCCCACACGCGGAACGTCAGTGTGTGCTGTCCCTCGGTGAGTTCTCCCATCTGGTAGTTTATGTGGCTCACGCCGTCGGTGTCCTGCGAGAAATAGTTCTCAAGACCGGAAACAACGGTTGTTCCGTCGATAGTAGCGGTTATGCCGTGTCCGATGTCGACTGGCGACAGGTTGATTCCCGACACGTCGTAGACCGATGCCACGAGAAAAGGAGTCTCGTTCACCTTGTCGCCGTCTTTGAATGCCGTTGAGTTGAGTGCGAGCAGGCGTATCTCCGGTCCGTCGGTGTCGTCGGCTGGCGACTCGTCGAAACCGTAGATGTAGAAGTCCTCGTTCTTGCCTACGGCGTCGCCTTTGTTCTCGTCCTGAGCATATAGGTTGACAAGAGCCGGAGTGTAGTTGTTGATAATGCCCGTAGGCATACGGAATTTCATTTTGAACAGGCCGTCCTTAACCTCTCCCGAACCAACAAACAGTCGGTTGGTGTGGTCTTGGTAGGTCACTTTGCACTTGTCGTCGGTGTCGGTGCCGCCCTCGTAGTAGCCGTTGGTGGTTATCGACACTTCCGCGTCGTAGACGGTGGTTGTCAGCGTACCATTGTAATCGGTCATGGTAATCCCGTCGGCATCGACAACCTTTCCTTCGAGTTCCACTTCCTGTCGCGCCATAGTCTCCGGTTTCACCTCGCCGTCGACGCTTTCGCCGTTGACCGCTGTCAGCCGGATGTCGTATTTAGGATATTTCAAGCGCAGCGCAGGGTCGCCGATGAGTGCGTATTTGAGGCTGTGCTCGGTGTTTTTTGTCAGTGTTGAAGAGTAGCGCGAATGGGTGTACCAATAGTTGTTCTTGGCATTCATCACGATGTCGCCGAGGCGTGGCATCTCGCCGTTTGGCAGAGGCTTGAACGTCTCGGCGCCGACAGCGCGGCAGAGGTCGCCGTTGCCGCTTATCGACGTCACGCGCGAGCCTGTCAGCAGTCCGATGAATCCGCCGCGCGAGTTTAGAAACAACACTTCGCCTCCCGACACGGTAGGAGAGTCCCAGCGAGTGAACTCGCAAGTGCCGGTAAACACGAAAGGTGGATGGCTGTAGAAGAATTCGTTCTCAATGTCGGGCCAGCGCAGCAGTCCGTTGTGGGTCCACGATGTGGGGTTGGCATGGCCTACGTAGGAGGCAAACAGCACACCGTTCTTGAAGTTTTGAAGCATCTGGGTGCGCGCCTCCGGGAAAGTGTGGCCCGAACCGCTCGACGAGGCTTTGTAGGCATCGATAAACAGCCGTTGTATCAGATAATTGCCCGCTCCATTCGTTCGCAGACTGTCGATGGCGTCGTTGGAGTCTCTCATGTGGATTCCGCTGTCGCCGTCGTCGGCAATCATCATTATGCGCGTCTTCCAGTTGCCCATGTCGGGGTTGCTGATGTAGTCGCTGATTTTCTGCACAGTCTCGGTTGCTTCTGCCGCGCTTTTAACGGGGATGCGTCCGATGCCGATACACATTTTGCGCAGGCTCGTGCGTCCGGCGTCGCTGCCGTCCTCAAGGAAGCCGTACACGTCATCGGTGTTGAAACTGCTGCTCTCGCTTGTGATGTCGGCCGACTCCCAAGTGAGCAGCGTCGGGTAGCCGAGGTTGCGTGCCGTCGAGGTGATGCGTCGGTTGTCAAACACCGCGCGTCCGAACAGCAGCAGGTAGCGGAATTTGTCGTTGCTGTATTGGTCGGCTGACGCAGTGCGGTCGTACCACATCTTCGCCACCTTGCGGTATGCCATTGCGTCGGGGGTTCCCGACGAGAATTCGTTGTAGATTTGTTCGTCGGTAAGCACGGTCACTGCCATGCCGTCGTTGGCGCGGTGCATGGCAGCGAGGCTCTCCGCCTGGTTTCTGAACGCCGCCGGCGTGATTATCAGCATCGTTGGCGGTGTCATGGCGTGGATGTCCTGATTGCTCACGTTGCCCACCAACGATGGAGTGGGGAAGGAGGCAGCGGTGTTGAACGCCACGTATTCGCGCTTGCCATTTTCCGTTTGGCGGAACTGTGCCGAAGCGTTGTCGGCAAGGAAGTCAACTTTCAGCGGCGCATAGGTTGTGGTTACGTCCCATATCGCCGTCTTTTCATTGATGCCGCTGACGGCAAACACGCTGTCGCGGCAGTTTGCCGTGAAGCTGCGGAAGTCAATTTGCTTGTCGGCAAGGTTGAGGTTGCGCAGGTAGTTGACGGTGATGTAGTCAAGGTTGGCAAGGCGCACAGCCGTGCCGGTGGAAAACGACAGCTGCAGTGTCATTTTTTCGCCAGGATAGGACACAGTGCCGATAGATGAGGCAGTGGAGCAGATGTCGTATTCGTTGCTGCCGCTGAGCGAGCTGACGCTCACTTTCATCACTTCCTGTTTTCCGGAAGTCACGGTGAGCGCGCGCGCGGTGCCCGATGTGTGGTAGGCTGCGAATGCCACTTTCACCACCGGGTCGGTGTCGCTGACGATGCCGGGCAGGTTGAACTGAAAACTTTGTGTGCCCGCAGAGCGGAAATCCTCGCCGAGCAATGTGCGGCCGGTGGTTCCTGGGGCGGTAAGCTCTTTTTCGTGGTAAATGTGGGCAAGCGTGTTTGTTATCACTTTGTCGGACGCTTTCTCCGCTTTGGCAGTGGTCTGCATCTCAGCCACATCGATGTCGTTGCGGTCGGTGATGAAATAGTAGCCGGCGGTTGCATACGGGTTCTGTTGCTGCTGAAAGCGGATTTTGCCCGATGTCTCTGTCCACGACACGTTGCTTTGAGCGTAGAACAGGATTCTGTTGCCCGAGCGCATCACCGGCACTTGCGGCAGGTCGTCGATGTAGCCGTTGCCCATGATTTCAGAAATCATGGCGCCACCGTAGCCGAATATCTTCACTTTAGAGATGTCGCTGAAGCCCCAGCCCGACAATGTCGCTGCTGAAATCTGGTAGATGCCCGTGTCTTCAACTTTTATTTTTACCCATTTGCCGGTGTTGAGGGCGGAAGTCTCGGCGTATGACGCCGCATTGCCGCTTATTGCCGCAAGTAGGGCAAAAAAGAATAAAATATATCGTATAGCCTTGTGTTTCAACATAATCCGAATATCCAATCGTTTGCTGTAAGGAAAAGATTCCTTATCAATATATTAACGCAAACGGTTGGCGTTTATTGTAGCGTAGAGCATATTCGCCACGGAAATCGCTTTTTCTGTTTTCGCGGTGTACTGTTGCCATTCGCTGGCAGTGCCGTGCCACAGGTCAAGGTCGACATCGCTGTCGATGCCAGGGATGGATCCTTTGTGGCTGTACTGCCAGAAAGTCCAGTTTTTGCCGCGGTTGGGTTGGGTGAACGAGCAGAGCCACACGCCGCAGTCTGCAAACTCGTCGCGCACGTGGTTGTCGAAACCTTTTTTGTTGCTGTAGATAATCACTGGATAGCCGTAGGCGGTAAGCTCATCGACCATGTCATGGATTTTGCGGGTGACGATGTCGGCGGGGGTGTAGGGGTTGGTGTGCGACTCCACGTCGATGACCAGTGGCAGCGACAACGGGCGTCCGGCAATGGCTTTGAGCAGATTGTGCGCTTGCTTCACGCCGTCGACGTCGAATCGGAAAAAGTGGTAGACGCCGGTCTTCAGTCCGGCTTCGTGGGCTTTGCGTAGGTTGCTGTTCATCGCGCTGTCGCGGAACGTAGCCCCTTCGGTGGCTTTGACAAAAACAAATTCGGTGCCCGCCGCACGGGCTTTTGCAAAGTCGATATTGCCGTTGTGGGCAGAAACGTCGATGCCTGATATCTTGTAGGCGTCGATGTCGAGCGACTCCGACGGCGATATGACGTTGCCGTTGAGAATGGAAATCGCAGCTGTTGCCATGCCGATGAAGGCAAGCAGCAGCGCCACAATCAGTAATATGTGACGTTTGCGCAGTGCCATGCTATTTCTTTATTTTGAATCGCTTGCCGTCCCAATGGTATGTGATACCGCTGTTTACGAAAGGCATCACGGCAGCGGAATCCTCGCGCGACAGGAACTCTCCGACCATGAGACGCGCCTCCACATCGCCGTTTGGAAGAAAGCGGTAGTCGATGAGCGGGAAGTCGATTTTCGACTCTATCTCGCTGAGAGTCTTCTTGTCTTTGGCGGTGAGGAAGTCTCTGACTTTCGGCTCCTCAATCAGGCTTACGCTTGGAGAACCCAAGGCATAGGTCTGGCTGAACGAGATGTGGCTGTCGGTGGCTGGCATCTTTACGCGGTTGATTACGCCGAAGAGCTTGTCGCCGTGGTTGTTGACATACATCTGCACCTCCGTTTCCGACACCGATGATGTGGAAACCTTCATGTAATGGTCGCCGGCGATTGAGTCGATTACGGCCTGTCCGCCAAGCCGTGTCGGCATGTGCTTGCGCATTCCGCTGGCGTAATAGTCGAGCATGTCCATCCTTACCGACTGTTCGATTGTGTTGAACTCGTCGGCAAAGAGAAAGAAGTCGGAAACCGACTCGATGCTCACTTCGGCGACAGAGTCTACTTCAGTGATGCTGTCGGCATCCTCATGCCAAGAGGCAGCCTGCGGCGATGGAAAAGTTCCGGCATACGCTGCCGATACAACGGCGATGCCGAGCACTGCATATATAGGTTTCATAGCACTTTATCGTTTGCTCTTTTTATTTTTTCTCTTGAATTTGCCGAAGCTGTCGTCGCCGTCGGCATGGCGGCCCTTGCTGTTCGACTTGCGCTCGGAGCTGTGGGCGTAGTCGCGGTTTGGGTCGGCAATCTCGGCATATAGGCGCTTGCCGAAGTAGCGGGCGTTTTTCAACGCCGACACGGTGCGGCGCGATTCGCCTTTTTTCACGTCAAACAATGCGTAGCCGGGGAACAGGTCGATGCGGCCAATCTCCACGCGTCCCTCCATGTTCTGGTTGAGGGTCTCTATCAGGCGCGCCGGGAAGAAACCGTCGTTCTTTCCAGCGTTCACGTAGATGCGCTCATATCCCTGCTCTGCGGTGCGGCGGTCTTTGTTCTGCCGCGAGCCGCTCTGATGTTTGTCGCGCGGCTCTTTGTCGTCGCGTTTGGCTTTCCGGTCGCGCGGCTTGCGCTCTTCGTAGTCGATGGCTTCGGGCGCGTCCTTGTAGTATTCAAGCAGACGGTTGAATTCAAGCGACACGATGCGTTTCAACAAGTCGTTTTCCGACAGCCATTCCAACTTTTTCACGATTCCCGGCAGATATTTTGCAATTTCGTCCTCGTTCACCTTGACGCGTTCTATGCGGTCGGCAAGGTTGTATAGTTGCTTTTCGATGATGCGTTGCGGTGTAGGCACCGAACCCTTCTCGAACGTTTTTCCGATTTTCTTCTCTATTGTGCGCAGGCGCGACTTCTCGCGCGAGTGGATGATGGCAACCGACACACCGGTCTTGCCGGCACGTCCGGTGCGTCCGCTGCGGTGCGTGTATGTAGCAGGGTCGTCGGGCAGTCCGTAGTTGATGACGTGTGTCAGATTGTCCACGTCAAGTCCGCGTGCTGCCACGTCGGTGGCAACGAGCAGCTGCAGGGTGCGTTCGCGGAATTTCTTCATCACCGTGTCGCGCTGCATCTGCGACAAGTCGCCGTGGAGGGCATCGACATTGTAGCCGTCGGCAATCAGATTGTCGGCAATCTCCTGAGTTTCGCGCCGGGTGCGGCAGAAGATGATTCCGTAGATGTTGGGATTGGAGTCGGCGATACGCTTGAGGGCAAGATACTTGTCCTTGGCGTTCACCATATAATATATGTGGCGCACATTCTCCGAGCCCTCGTTGCGTGTGCCTATTACAAACTCCTGAGGGTTGTGCATATAGTTTTTCGCTATTTTGGCGATCTCGTCGGGCATGGTGGCTGAGAACATCAGCATTTTGCGGTTGTCGGGCACGTTGTCGAGGATGGCGTTGATGTCGTCGAGGAAGCCCATGTTGAGCATCTCGTCGGCTTCGTCAAGAATCACGGTGTGCACGCCGCTGAGGTTCACCTCGCCGCGCTTTATCAGGTCGAGCAGTCGCCCAGGTGTGGCAACGATAATCTGCACACCCTTGCGCAGCGTGCGGATTTGGCTCTCGATGCTCGAGCCGCCATAAACCGGCAGCACACTGAGACCGGGAGTGTATTTCGAGAAATCGGCAAGGTCGCCGCCGATTTGCAGGCAGAGTTCGCGTGTCGGTGATATGATTAGAGCCTGCGGTTGGCGCAGCGACGTGTCGGTGCGCTGTATTACGGGCAGTCCGAACGCCGCGGTTTTGCCGGTGCCGGTCTGTGCGAGAGCCACGACGTCGCCGTCTTCGTGGAGCAGGTGTGGGATTACTTTCTCCTGTACAGGCATCGGTTTTTCAAATCCCATATCCTTGATTGCGTGCAGCAGGTCTTCTCTTATTTCTAATTCTTCAAATGTCATCTGTTTTTTTCGTCTTAAATGTTTTCGTTCAGCGCGCTTTGCCCCAAATCTGCTGCAAAATTACGGAATTTTGGGCTATGATTGGCAAATACTTGTAAATTAATTTGGTGTGGCGGTGAAAAAGGGGTGTCGGAGGCGTTGTACCCGATGGCTTGTCGTTAACACATGTTAAACTTTTGGCGGGTTGCCGATAATTTGGTGCTGGGAATATGCTTTGTTATTAAAGTTGGCATAAAACTGACGGATTGAAACAAAACTGCAGTAAATTTAATTGCTATGGCTTGAATAAGTGGGCGAAGAAAACAAAAAATAAAAATGTGTTATACAACATAATTGTATAGCAATGCTGTACAGGAATGTTTAATAAAATGAAATTTTACCGAAAATTAAAAAAACAACTCACAAACGTAAAATTTTGATTACAATTCTTGTAAATATTGAAAAATAACGCTTATTTTGTGGCTTAGAAATCGTTTGAGACAACGATGTACTAATATAAAACTATGTTTAATGAATCAAGTATGGACAGAAAAAAATTTACTTCATGTAAATTAGTTGCGGCTGCCGCAGTCGCAATGTGTTTGCTAGGCAGTGCGGGATTCGAGGCTAATGCCGCCCCCGCTCCGCAAGTTGTATCCGCTCAGAAAGCAACTCTAACCATTTCTGGTACAGTAAAAGACTCCAAGGGAGAGCCTGTCATTGGCGCCAACGTTATGGAGAAAGGTACCAATCGTGGTATAGTTACTGACTTGGACGGTAAGTTTACGCTTAAAGTAACCCCTGGAGCAACAATTACAGTTTCTTATTTGGGCTACAAGACACAGACCCTCAAGGCTGCGCCGACAATGAACGTTTCCTTGGAAGAGGACAACGCTCTTCTTGACGAAGTCGTTGTGGTAGGTTTCGGTACTCAGAAACGTGCCAACCTCACCGGTGCTGTCGCAACAGTCGATGTGTCGAAGGCAATGGACGCACGTCCAGTGGGCGATGTTACCAAAGCCCTTCAAGGTGCTGTTCCTGGTTTGACTATCACAACAGGTGACGGTGCGATCAACTCAGCCGCATCTATCAAAATCCGTGGTACGGGTACGTTGTCAAACGGACAGAAGTCAAGCCCGCTTATCGTTGTCGACGGTGTGCCTACCGACGACATCACTTTTGTCAATCCTGACGATATCGCAGAAATCTCAGTATTGAAAGATGCTGCTTCTTCTGCTGTATATGGTACTCGTGCAGCATTCGGTGTTGTATTGATTACTACAAAATCAGGACAGAAAGGCGACCGCGTTTCTGTAAAATATTCAAACAACTTCGGTTGGAGCAACGCAACTGTATTGCCTGACTATGGCTCAGTGCCTGAACAAATCGAAGCATTGCTTCAGACCAACTACCGTAAGGGTGCCGACCCGGAATTGTTCGGTATGTATCTCGACAAGATGCTTCCTTACGCAAAGGCTTGGTACGAGCAGAACGGTGGCAAGAAGAAAGGCTACAGCGAGATGTTGCCATACCAGAGCATGGACAACGTGGGCGACTTCTATCAGGACCCTGTGACAAAAGCCACTATGTACTATGCTGACTGGGATGTAAAGGATATTATGTATCGCACTGCTCCTTCTCAGAAGCACAACGTAAGCTTGGACGGCAGCTCGGGCAACACAACATACCGCGTTTCGTTCGGTTATGACAAGCGTGAAGGCTTGATGTCGTTTGTAGACAACTCTGTGAAGCGCTACAACGCAAGCGCCAACATCTCAACTCAAATATTCTCATGGTTGAAAGCCGGTGCTCAGGTAAACTATTCGCAGAAAGACTATGACGGACAGAACATGTGGGGCCGTGGAGGTTACACATACTTCTGGCGTTGGGGTTCTTTCTTCGGTCCTTACGGATACCGCAAGTATGACGGCGACGGCAAGTACTACGACGCTCAGCCGATCGCTGACCGTAAGCAGAGCGGTGAGCATGAGGATATTGCCCGCAACACTCGCTTGCAAGGTTGGATGGAGGCGAACCCAATCAAGGGCTTGAACATCCACGCTGACTTCACATACGACATGATGGACATCAACGTGCGCAAGTCATATCTGCCTATCTTCGGCTGGAACAACTGGTCTAACTCAAGCACAGCTCCATCTTATTTGGTACAGCAGAAAGACACTTACGCTCAACAGGAGAATACCCGTCAGAATGTCTGGACAGTCAATGCTTACGCTACCTACGACTTCGATGTGGCTGAGGACAACCACTTCAAGGTTATGGTCGGCGGACAGGCAGACCGCAAGTATTACAACTACTTCTCTGCACGCAAGAATGTCCTTTCTGACAATGACAAACCTTATCTTGGCTTGGCAACTGGTGGTGCCGACGGTACAAGCATGACAATCACCAACACCATCACCAAGCACGCAACTGCAGGTTTCTTCGGCCGTATCAACTACGACTACAAGGGAATCTACTTGTTGGAGGTTAACGGTCGCTACGACGGTTCTTCTTCATTCCCAGCCAACGACCAGTGGGCATTCTTCCCATCGGCATCTGTCGGCTACCGTTTCTCTGAGGAAGCTTACTTCGAGAAGGCTAAACAATATGTAAGCAACGCTAAGTTCCGTGCTTCTTATGGTCACATCGGTAACGAGGCTATCGGTGACTATATGTTCTTGGAGCAAATCTCTAAGTTGGACACAAGGTATACCAGCTGGGTAAATGCCGGCGGTACATTCTTGTCAATGTTGAACACACCTTCAATGGTGTCTTCTACTTTGTCTTGGGAGCGTATTGCAACTACCGATATCGGTCTTGACCTTGGTTTCTTGAACAACCGCCTGAACGTTACGTTCGATTGGTTCCAGCGCGACACTAAGGACATGCTTGCTCCGGGTATGACTCTTCCGGCTACTCTTGGTGCTTCTGCTCCTTATGCAAACAGCGGTTCGCTCCGCACCCGCGGATGGGAGCTCGGTGTCAGCTGGAATCACCGCTTCGGCGATGTTGACGTTTTCGCAAGCGCCAATATCTATGACGGCAAGACAAAGGTTACGGAGTACAACAACCCTAACAAGTTGATCAACCAATTCTACAGCGGTATGGAGTATGGTGAAATCTGGGGCTTCGAGACAGACCGTTACTTCGAGGAGTCAGACTTCACAGGCAAGAACGCCGACGGCTCATGGATTTATGCTCCGGGCGTAGCTGACCAGACCGGTTTGCAGCAGGGCACATTCGTTTATGGTCCTGGTGACATCAAGTTCAAGGATTTGGACGGCAATGGCGTAATCAATGGTGGCGATCCTACAATGAAAGACGCTGAAGGCAACCTTATTCCTGTAGGTACTGTACGCAACCACGGAGACCTGAAGAAGATTGGTAACGCAACTCCTCGCTATGAGTACTCATTCCGTTTGGGTGCTGCTTGGAAGGGTATCGACGTTGACTTGTTCTTCCAGGGCGTAGGCAAACGCGACATGTGGTATGTGAACGCATTCACAATGCCATTCTCTCGTGGCGCCGATGCTTCTTACGCTCACCAGAATTCTTACAACAAGATGATCTTCGACGACGCTCGCAACATTATCGGTTACGAGATCAATCAGAACAACGATTATCCTTGTATGTATGACGGTATGGTAGGTGCAGGTGCAGTTTCTGGCTTGTCACAAGGTCGTTACAACTTCTATCCTCAATCGAAATACTTGCTCAACATGGCTTACCTCCGCTTGAAGACAGTGACTATCGGTTACACTCTTCCACAGGAGATTACAAAGAAGGCTCTGATTCAGAAAGCACGTATCTATTTCACTGCTGAAAATCCTTGCTTGATTTACAACGGTCTCGGCAAGAACCCGATTGACCCTGAAATCGGTAGCACATGGACAACAAGCAAGGCTTACAACAATGGTACTTTCGGACGTTCAGATCCAATGATGCGTACTTATTCATTCGGTTTGCAGGTAACATTCTAATTCTCTAAATTTACGAAACAATGAAAACAAAGATAGCATTAGGCATTTTCGCACTCGCCGGACTCTCGCTTGCAAGTTGTGACGATTTCCTCGACAACAACCGCTATCCGTTGACTTCGGAGGTGAGCAACCCTGAGTTCTGGAGCAATGAGTCGCTCGTTGAGCAGGAGTGCAACTATATGTATAATTTCTTCTCTGGATATGGTCGTGGAAACTCTCTCGGTGAGTTTTATTTCAGCACTCTTTCTGACGACCAGGCTGGTAACTCGTTTACGGAATGGAACAACAAGACTGTTCCGAGTTCATCTGGCTTGTATTCAGGCCCGTATGAGAACATCCGTCACTGCATGTCGATCATCGAAGGCGTGCGCAGCTCAAAACTTGAGGCTGCGAAGCGCAACAACTTTGAGGGTCAGGCTCGCTTGAACCGTGCAATCCAATTCTTCACTTTGGTGAAACGCTATGGTGATGTGACTTGGGTTGACCACAAAGTTGACGTTAACGACAAGGGTCTTCTTTACGGTCCGCGCACAAACCGCGACGTTGTTATGGACTCTGTGCTCCGCGACCTTGACTATGCGATTGCAACAATCTCTGCCAATAACGGCAAGCAAGTTTGGAGCAAGGATTTGGCATTGGCAGTGAAGAGCGACATTTGCTTGTGGGAAGGCACATTCTGCAAATATCGTACTGCTGCTGAAAACGGCTATGCTGCCGATGAGGCACGTGCTAACAAATACTTGCAGGAATGCGTCAGCGCTTCAGAGCAGCTTATTGGCAAATATCCTATCGGCGCAAGCTATAAGGCTTTGTATCAGAGCGTACGCTCTGATGCCCAGAAGAATGGCGAGATTATCTTTATGAAGGCATACGACCAGCAGAATATGTGTCACTCAACCGTTTCTTACACTTGCTCCTCTACTAAGGTGAACGGTATCACAAAGGACGCGTTCGACGCATATCTCTTCAAAGATGGCAAGCCTTTGGCTTTGACTTCGGAGAACAAGTCAGACCTTCCAGTCTACAACGATAAGGGTGAATACTCAATTGCAGATCTTCTCGCTGTCCGTGACGGACGTCTGTCGGAAACTATCGACCCGGTTATCTTCTATCAGGACATGACATGGCAGCGTGCAGGCGCAATGGCGATGACTTCTTCTACGGGTTATGGTGTAGCCAAGTTTGACGACACTTCGTTGCCTATTGACGACCGTCAGAACACAGTGAAGAACTACACTTGCGCACCTCTCTACTGGGGAGCACTTATCTGCTTGAACTATGCTGAGGCTAAGGCTGAGCTCGGCACTCTTACAGATGCCGACATGAACCTCACTCTCAACAAGCTTTATGAGCGCGCTGGTCTTCCAGACCAGACTGTAGCATCGTTGACTGCAATGAACGACCCTGCTAACAATATGGGCGTAAGCAGCTTGATTTGGGAAGTTCGCCGTTGCCGTCGTTGCGAGTTGATTATGGACAAGGACTATCGTTATTGGGACTTGGTTCGTTGGCACAAACTCGACCTCCTCGACAGCTCAGTGCATCCAAACATCCTCTTAGGTGCGAATGCTTCTACAGCAACTGTTAAACCTGATATGAAAGGCGACTACGTAGATGGTTCGTTCAACCACGTGCGTACGTTTGATGCTCGTCAGTATCTGTATCCAATTCCTGGAGACCAGATTGCATTGACCAACTCTGCTGTTTCTCAGAACACACCTTGGAAATAAACAGTAGCAAATAATTGATATTGAAAGGGCGACCCCGGCGGGCCGCTCTTTCTTTTGGCAGGCAACGGCTGTGGAAAAATGCGATTTGCCGATGTCGCATAAAATTCGTACCTTTGCACCCTGATTCAAGTAGGTATATATTAGGTAAATTATGATAGCTGTAAGCAATTTAGGAATGCAGTTCGGCAAGCGTGTGCTTTTTCAGGATGTGAATCTGAAATTCACGCAAGGAAACTGCTATGGAATTATCGGCGCGAACGGCGCCGGAAAGAGTACGTTGATGCGCATCCTCTCAGGACAGTTGACGCCGACCCACGGCATGATTCAGCAAGGACCGGGCGAGCGCATGTCGGTGTTGAGCCAGGACCACTTTGAGTTTGATGAATTTTCGGTGATGGACACCGTGCTGCAAGGACACACCGTGCTTTGGGCTATCATGAAAGAGAAAGACGCCCTCTATGCAAAGGAAGACTTCAGCGATGCCGACGGCATCCGCGCCTCTGAGCTGGAGGAGAAGTTTGCCGAGCTCGACGGCTGGAACGCAGAGAGCGATGCTGCCGCATTGCTCAGCGGTCTGGGCATCAAGGAAGACAAGCACTACATGCTGATGAAGGACCTCAGCGGTAAGGAGAAAGTGCGCGTGCTTCTGGCGAAGGCGCTTTTCGGAAATCCCGACAACCTGCTTCTCGACGAGCCTACCAACGACCTTGACCTTGAGACCGTGGCTTGGCTTGAGAACTATCTGTCAAACTGCGAGAACACGGTACTCGTCGTGAGCCACGACCGTCACTTCCTCGACGCCGTGTCGACCCACACCCTCGACATCGACTACAACAAGATAACGCTGTTTGCCGGCAACTACAGTTTCTGGTATCAGTCGAGCCAGTTGGCTCTCCGCCAGCAGCAGCAAGCCAACAAGAAGGCAGAGGAAAAACGCAAGGAGCTTATGGAGTTCATCCAGCGGTTCAGCGCCAATGTGGCAAAGTCGAAGCAGACCACAAGCCGCAAGAAGATGCTTGAGAAACTCAATGTAGAGGAAATCCAGCCATCGTCGCGCCGCTATCCAGGAATCATCTTCACGCCCAACCGTGAGCCGGGCAACAAGATTCTTGAGGTGAAGGGATTGAAAGCCACTCAAGACGGCGACCTGCTCTTCGACGACGTAAACTTCCAGATTGAGAAGAACGACAAGGTGGTGTTCCTTAGCCACGACCCGCGCGCCATGACCGCTTTGTTTGAAATCATCAATGGCAACCGCAAGGCCGACGCCGGCACTTACGACTGGGGACAGACAATCACCACGGCTTATCTGCCACTCGACAACACTTCGTTCTTCAACACAGATTTGAACCTTGTCGACTGGTTGTGCCAATACAGCAACGACTCGAGCGAAATCTATCTGAAAGGATTCCTCGGAAAAATGCTGTTCTCGGGCGAGGAGGTGCTGAAAAAGGCATCTGTGCTCTCCGGTGGCGAGAAGATGCGCTGTATGATTGCCAAGATGATGATGACCGACGCAAACACTCTTGTGCTCGACTCTCCGACAAACCATCTCGACCTTGAGTCGATCCAGGCGTTCAACAACACGCTGCAGGCATTCAAGGGCAACATCCTGATGTCGAGCCATGACCACGAGTTCATACAGACGGTCTGCAACCGTGTGATTGAGTTGACGCCAAACGGAATCATCGACAAGATTATGGACTTCGACGACTATCTCACCGATGAGAAAGTGCAGGCTACACGTGAAAGAATGTACAACACCAAATAAATATATACAACGATGGTAAAGCATATCGTAATGTTTAAACTCAAAGGCACGGCTGAAGAACGCCGCGCCGTGGCTTCTCAGTTCAAGGCCGCCCTGGAGGCGCTTCCTGAGAAAATCGACGTGCTCCGCTCGATAGAGGTGGGGCTCAATCAGAATCCGGCAGAAACGTGGGACGTGGTTCTCACCGCAGTTGTCGACAAGATGGCGGATGTGGAGGTCTATGCCAAGCATCCGGCGCATGTGGCTGCGGCAGGGCTGCTCGGTGAGCATAAGGATATGCGCGCCTGCGTTGACTACGAGCTGTAGGCTTTGTGCCTATGGGCAACAGACACAAGGCGGGGTAATCTCTTTTGAAGGGATGCCCCGCTTTTGCATTTTTATTGGGTGTGGAAATTGTGCGGATTTCGGAAAAATCACGTACTTTTGTATCAAGTAAGAACAAACCAGACATATAACTATTATGAAATTATTTAAACCAATTGCAGCCGTTTGCTTTACGCTTGTCGCTTCGGCATCGGCTTTTTCAACCCCATCCACTGTCGACCTGCAGGGCGAGACGTTTACCGTCGACACGCTGCGTCATTACAAATGCGGTCCGGGCATGACACGCACCGCGCTTGAATACCGCTCGACCACAGGAAACACGCGCATTCAGGCGTTTGTGATAAAAACAATGCTCCGCGAGGCAGAAAATGTGAAATTCAAGGTGGAGATTGGCAACGACTCCTGTCTTAACGCCGAAACGGTGACTTCGATGGGACGGCGTCACTCAGTGGAGGGCGAACGCTATCTTACGGGTGTGAACGGCGACTTTTTCATCACCGGAAGTTTCGGCGGACCGTATTCGCAATACGGCATCGTGGGCTATCCAAACATGTCGAGCGCAAGCCGAGGAAAACTGATGTCGCCCGACGTTATCGACAGGGTGAGCCGTGAGAACGCCTTTATAATCGACAAGGACGGATATATGCGCATCGATGCCACCGACCTGTCGTACAGCGCGTCGATAGGCGGCGTGGAGATGCCGATTTCAAATGCTAATTTCCATCGGCTTGACGGAGAAACGGTGGTTTACAACTCTTATATGGGAAAATACACCAAGACGGCGGCAGGAGGCGTGGAAGTGGCTTTCACGCTCGCTCCCGGCGAAACTTGGGCATTGAACAAGAATCTGAAAATGGTGGTGAGCCAGGCGGCTTACGACGGCGGAAATATGGCGATACCTGCCGACGGAATAGTCATCTCGGCCGACAAGGCTGCTACGGCAAACATCGAGAAACTGCGGTCTCTGAAGCCGGGTGATGAAATTACTGTCAACTATTCGCTGTCGTTGCCGTCGTATGGCAATCTCAAGCCCGAGGGCGTGCAGGAGATTATAGGCGGCGATGTCAAAATCCTTCGTGAGGGGGAGACGGTGATGGAGGCGAACCGATGGATCAATCCTCGCGATGCGTTCAATCCACGCATGCTGATTGGCTACGACAAGGAGCGCACGATGCTCGTAATCTGTGCCATCGACGGACGCAGCACCATCAGCGGCGGCACTACCTATCCGCAGGGTGCCGACCTTATGCGCTCATACGGATGCTACGACGCTCTTGATTTCGACGGCGGCGGCTCCACATTGATGTGGGACGCGATGGAGGGTACAATCAACCGTCCGTGTGTGTCGCCCGAACGTGCCGTGGGCAACGGCATCTTTGCGGTGCTCCACGCTCCAGACGATGAGGAGGTGGCTGAGATACGTTTTGCCGACTATGCGGTGCGGATGCCTCGGTATGGCTCTTATCGTCCGGTTTTCTACGGATATAACAAATATGGCAAACTCATCGATATGGATGTTGACGGCGTCACGCTTTCCTGCGACGGCGCGCTTGGCGAGATTGTGGCAGACGGATCCACTCTCTATGCCACCGGCAGCGGCTCGCATGTGCTTACAGCTTCGCTGGGAGCAGTAAAAGCGGAGGTGACGGTGGCGATTGTCGCTGCCGACGATGTCAAGGCGGCTTATCCGGAAGTGGTTCTCGACAATTGCCGTGAATGGAAGATTGGCTTGAACGCTATTGTCGGAGGCAAGGAAATGGTTATCGAGCCGCGTGCGCTTGACTGGACATCAAGCGACGCATCGGTGGTGACTGTTGCTGACGGCGTGGCGAAGGGATTGAAAAACGGAACGGCGACGCTGACAGGCGTCAATGGAAGCGTCACATGTTCGGTCAATGTTACGGTGCAGTGCCCTACGGCGGAACTGATGCCTATTGAAGACGCATCGAATCCGGAGGCTTGGAAAATTGAGAGTTACAATGTGAAGGGTGATGCGGCGATAACTGCGCTTGCCGGCGGCGGTCTGGCAGTCGACTTCGCTCTGTCGGGCACGCGTGCGCCCAACCTTACGCTTGTCCCTGTTCAGCCGACGCTTCTCTACAGCCTTCCTGACGAGCTGCGGCTTACGATGAAACTGACTGGCGGAGTGGCTGTCAAGAACTCGGTGGTGTCGTTCACGCTTGCCGACGGCAGCAATGTGTCGGCTAATCTGTCGGGATTTGAGTCGGGCGACGCTCAAGATTATACGGTTGACTTTGCGCAAATTGCCGATGTCGACAATGTGGGCATTTTCCCGATACGTCTCAATTCGTTGCGCCTCAATCTGTCGGGCGGAAAGAAAGACACTGCCTATCGTCTTGAAATCCCGTCGATTAAGACGCGCTACAAGCATTTCAACGACGCCGGCGTATATGATTTGACTGTCGACGACGCCGATGTTGCGCCTGTCTATTACAACCTGCAGGGCATGCGGATTGCAAAACCGCAGCCTGGAACTGTGGTAATCGTGAAACGTGGTGCGAGAGTGACAAAAGAGATTGTTGTGGAATAGTGATTGCTGTTCTGCAGTACATACAAAAAACGGGAGGCTTGGCGGCTTCCCGTTTTTTGTATGTACTGTCAATCTTCCTCCGGAGGAAACTTCGGAACGAGGCGCATAAGCCTCAGAATTTGCGAGCGGCGCTTCTTCATGTATGACGAAGGATTGGCGGAGTTGAATCGCAGCGGATTGGGCAAAGTGGCGGCGATGAGTGCGCATTGGCGGGCGGTCAGCTGGTCGGCGGTGGTGTTGAAGTTTTGTTCAGCCACAGCCTCCACGCCGTAGAGTCCGTCGCCGGTCTCGATAGAGTTCAGATACACCTCCATGATGCGCTCCTTGCTCCACAGAGCCTCTATAAGCACAGTGAAATAAGCCTCGAAGCCTTTTCTCACCCACGATGACGACGGCCATAGAAACACGTTTTTAGCCGTCTGCTGGCTTATCGTGCTTGCACCGCGGTGACGGCCTCCGTTTTCAGCCTCGCGCACGGCTTTCTTGATTTCCACGAAGTCGAATCCGTGGTGAGAGGCGAAGCGGTTGTCTTCAGAGGCGATTACAGCCATCGGCATGTGTCGCGACATCTCGTCGAGCGGCACCCATTTATGCTCGCAGCGCACCTTGCGTCCGTCGAGCATCTGCTCAACGCTGCGTATCGCCATCAGAGGCGTGTATCTGACAGGCGCCCATCGGTAGATGGCTACGCTGATCACCGACAGCAGCACAAAGCCGAGAATGATTTTGCCAAAGAGCATCATGAAGATGCCGAAAGTTAACTTCCTGACCATTTTGTTTGAGAAAAAAGCTGCATCAAAGCCTGCTTTACGCAAAGCGGGACAATGATGCAGCACATTGATAGCTTTTTCTATTTCTTCGCGCCTTCGACAATCGATTTCGTGTCGCAGGCAATCATATATTCCTCATCGGTCGGGATGACAACTACGCGCACCTTCGAGCCGGGACGTGTGATTTCGACCTCCTCGCCACGGCAGTTGTTGCGCTCTGGGTCGAAATCGATGCCGAGAAATTCCAGTTGCTTGCATACGCTCTCACGCAGCTGAATCTGGTTTTCGCCCACACCGGCTGTAAACACAATCACGTCGACACCGCCAAGCGCCGCTGTGTATGCACCAACATATTTAACTATGCGGTATCTGTACATGTCGAGAGCCAGTCGCGCACGCTCGTTGCCGGCGGCAATGGCAGCGTCGATGTCGCGCATGTCGGAAGAGATGCCAGAGATGCCGGTCAGACCGCTCTGCTTGTTGATGAGTTTCTGCATTCCGGCATTGTCGAGATGCTCTTTCTCCTGGATGTAGAGCAGGGCAGCAGGGTCGACATCTCCGCAGCGGGTGCCCATCATCAAGCCTTCTACCGGAGTCAAACCCATCGAAGTGTCGATTGACTTGCCGTCTTTTACGGCGGTTATTGAGCCACCGTTGCCGATGTGGCAGGTGATGATGCGCTGCTGCTCGTAAGGCAACCCTAAAAATTCGCATGAACGGCGTGCCACGTAGCGGTGGCTTGTGCCGTGGAAGCCATAGCGGCGCACTCCGTATTTCTCATATACCTCATACGGGAGAGCGTACATATATGCGCGTGCAGGCATTGTCTGGTGAAAAGCAGTGTCGAACACACCCACCTGTGGCACGTCGGGCATAATCTCGCTGATAGCCTCGATGCCCACGATGTTGGCTGGGTTGTGGAGCGGAGCCAAGTCGTAGCATTCCTTCACCTTGGCGATAACCTCGTCGGTGATGAGCACGCTCGAATTGAATTTCTCGCCTCCGTGCACCACGCGGTGGCCTACGGCGTCGATTTCTCCGAAATCCTTGATGCAGCCATATTTAGCGCTTGTCAGATTGTCGAGGATGATGCGGATAGCCACATTATGGTTTGGCATGGACGTGGTGATTGTCACCTTTTCGCCGTTGTATTTGAATTTCAGGAAAGAGTCTGGCAGACCCACTTTTTCCACGCCGCCCTCGGCGAGGACGTTTTGCGCGTTGTCGTCGAGTTCAATCAGCTTGTATTTCACCGATGAACTTCCGCAGTTGAGTACGAGGATTTTCATTATTTTTGATTTGCTATTATGCTTTGGTTGCAAGTGATGATAACAGTTTTATAGATGTCTTCCCAAGAGCATCCGCGCGACAGGTCGTTGACCGGCTTTGCCAAGCCTTGCAGGATAGGACCCACTGCCTGTGCACCGCTGAGTCGCTGCACGAGTTTGTAGGTGATGTTGCCCACTTCGAGCGACGGGAATACAAGCACGTTGGCAGTGCCGGCGATGTCGCTTTGCGGAGCCTTGCTCTTGCCCACTGAAGGCACGATGGCTGCATCGGCTTGAAGTTCGCCGTCGAGAGCCAGCTCCGGAGCCATTTCTTTGGCAATCTTTGTAGCCTCGATAACTTTGTCTACCATCTCATGCTTTGCGCTGCCTTTGGTTGAGAAGCTGAGGATGGCAACACGCGGATCAAAGCCGCCGAGCACCTTGGCTGTCTCTGCCGCCGATACGGCGATCTGTGCCAATTCCGGAGCCGTAGGATTAGGCACTACGGCGCAGTCGGCAAACACCATCATACCGTCAGTCCCGTAAGGAGAACCTTCGGGAAGCAGCATAAGGAACGCGCCGGAAACAACGCTGATGCCTTTCTTGGGCTTGATAATCTGGAAAGCGGCACGAAGCACGTCGCCTGTGGTGCTCAACGCACCAGAGACCTGACCGTCGGCATCGCCGTTCTTGATGAGCAGACAGCCCAGATAGAGCGGGTTGTGCACCTGTTTATGCGCGCCCTCGAGCGTCATGCCCTTGGCTTTGCGCAGCTCATAGTAGAGTTGCGCATATTTCTCAGTAAACGCCTCGTCGGCAGGGTCGACGATTGTGGCATGCTCAATGTTTTTTAGACTCAATTCCGCTGCAAGTTGTTTGATTTCAGCGGGATTGCCGATTAGAGTGATGTCGCAGATGCCGTCGGCGATAAGATGGTCGGCAGCGGTAAGCGTTCGTTTTTCCGCACCTTCGGCGAGGACGATGCGTTGTTTGTTTGCTTTGGCTTGTTGGGTAAGTCGTTCAAATAGAGTCATAATCAGTATTGATTTTGTATTTTTTTCTGACTACAAAATTACCAATAAAAATTGTTAACGAGGTATAAAAACTTGACTTAAACTTTCAACCAATGTGCAAAAAATCTTCACGAAACTTAACGAGGCTTTAGCCTCGGCAAAAGCACTGTTGCATGCGTTGCGCCACGTGGCAGAATCAGATTCTGTTGCCTTGCAGCAGCACCGCATTTGCGCCGCCCTTGAATCCTCTGTGAAAGAGCGTGGGAAGGTATATTTCGCCGACTTCTACTGCTCTTGGAAGAAGGGCGCAATTGAGAACGCCAACAAGCTTATCTGGAAGTACATCCCGAAGAAAGCCAATTTTGCCGACTTCTCAGACAGAAGAATTATGGAAATTCAGAAGAAGCTCAACCGTAGACCAAGGGAAAATTGACTTTGACACGCCAAAATATAGATTCTTCAAGTTCTTTCGCTAATTTTGCACTTGCTGTTGGACTCTACGAGATAGGCTGCGATTCGGAAAAGAAAATTGAGCAAGCTCTTTTCTTTCCACTCACCTTGCACTATCTTTGCAATATGAAAGAGAAACAATTCAGTTGGCGCAAGAGGGCTAAAAGTTTTGTATATGCTTTTCGTGGCATCGTTATGCTGCTGCGGGGGGAGCATAATGCGTGGATTCATTCGGCGGCGGCGGTGACGGCGGTGACGCTCGGGTTGTGGCTTGGCTTGTCGGCGTTGGAATGGGTGGCTGTGGCTATGTGCATCGGGGCTGTGCTTGCCGCTGAGGCGTTTAACTCGGCTATAGAGGCGCTTTCCGACCGTGTGTCGCCGGGCTACGACGAGGCGGTGCGCCGCACCAAGGATCTTGCTGCCGGGGGCGTGTTGCTGACGACTGTGGCGGCTTTTGTGGTCGGACTGATTGTGTTTGTTCCTAAATTGATTGACTTGCTATGAAACGTGTATTTGTGATTATATTGGCTATTGCCGCCGCGGCTATGGGTTGCCGCGCGCAGGAGGTTGTGGAAATCAACAGCACCCGCCAGGCGGTGAAGCGCACCGGCGATGCTTTGCTTGTGGCTATGCCGCTGGCTACGCTGACGGCTGTGATTGTGGAGCGCGACTGGCAGGGTTTGAAGCAGGCTGCGTTTTCAACGGCCACCACTCTCGGAGCGTCGTATCTGTTGAAGTATACGGTGCACAAGATGCGCCCCGACCGCAGTGACAACCACGCATTTCCGTCGGCCCACACGGCGGTGATGTTTGCCAACGCCGCATTTGTGCAGCGCCGCTACGGCTGGAAGTTTGGCGTGCCTGCCTATGTGCTTGCCACGTATGTGGGATGGAGCCGCACCTATGCCAAGAAGCACGATTGGTGGGATGTGGTGACCGGCGCGGCGATAGGTGCCGGCAGCAGTTATATTTTTACCCGTCCGTTTGCCAAAAAGCATAATCTTGCCATGGCTCCCGTGAGCGACGGTGAGCATTTCGGCATTACGGCTTCGTTTAACTTTTAATCGACAAAGATGATAGTATACAATACGACTTTCCATGCTCATAATGATGCCGTGGAGCGCTTTCTTGAATGGCTTCGCGCGGAGTATATTCCCAGAGCCACCGTCGACGGGCGGTTGTCGGAGCCGCGGCTTACGCTTGTGCTCAACGCCGAGGAGAGCGACGGGCGCAACTATTCGTTGCAGTTCCGCGCCAGCGATGTCGACACGCTTCGTGCGTGGTATGAGGAGGTGGGCGACGACCTTGTTGAGGAGATGGCAAAACGCTTCGGACATCAGGTGGCTGGTTTCTCAACGCTTCTTGAGGAGGTGGATTTGTAGATGGAAAGACAGGCTGACTGGGACAAGATTATCATTGGCATAGACCCTGGCACAAACGTGATGGGGTATGGCATTCTCGGCGTGCGCCAGCGCAAGCCGGAGCTGATTGCCATGGGCGTGATTATGCTCAGCAAGTTTGACGACCGCTATATGCGTCTGCGCCGCATCGCCGAGCGTGTCACTGGCTTGGTAGAGCAGTATCTGCCTGACGAGATGGCGCTTGAGGCACCGTTCTATGGCAAGAATGTGCAGTCGATGCTCAAACTCGGACGCGCGCAGGGGGTGGCTATGGCTGCCGCTTTGGTTAAGGACATTCCGATTGCCGAATATGCGCCGCTGAAGGTGAAACAGGCGATTACGGGCAACGGTGCCGCCTCAAAGGAGCAGGTGGCTGAGATGTTGCGCCGCATTCTCAACATTCCGCGTGAGGCAATCGACCCGCATCTCGACGCCACCGACGCTCTTGGCGTGGCGTTGTGTCATTTCTACGAGTCGCAGCGGCCTGTAGCGCAGAAATCTTATTCTTCGTGGAAGGACTTTGTGGCGCGCAATGCCGACAAGGTGGCGAAGCATTAAAAAAGAGACCGTTTCCGTCGCGGAAATGGCCTCTTGAATAACTAATCACACTTTCAACACCGTAGGGAATTATAACTTATGCGTCGGCATCTCCGCCGATGAAAAAAACGAACTATCACACAAAACTAATGAGTCATTTCTTGAAATGCTGTCTTCTTTTTAGAGGCAACGTTTCAAGGGTGCCGAAGTGCGTTATCTCCATGTTTTGAAGCGACAACAATTGTGCCAATGCGCCGATGCGCCTCAAAATTGTTTGTAATCAATATGTTATAAACGAATCTTTGCGTAATCTGTTTCTCAAAGTGGGGAATTTTTCCACACGATGAGGTGTCGTAAATCCTCACTTTGTGTGGCAGAATATGTCAAAGTCCGTATTGCTTTATCTTGTTGTAGAGCGTTTTGCGGTCCACTCCAAGCAGTTGAGCCGCCTTGCTCTTGTTGTATTTTGTCTGTTGCAGGGCCTCGATGATGCGCTCCCGCTCCTCGTCGCTGTTGCGCAGATGCAGCGATGCCGGAGCCTGTGCTTGCGGAGCCGCCTCGTCGGCAGGTGCTGACGCCGGGGTAAGACCGTCGGCAAAATCCCGAGGATGAATCAACGTGTCGGCGGCAAGCAGAGTGGCGCGTTTCACGAGGTTTTTCAACTGCCTCAGGTTGCCCGGCCATGCGTAGTCCATCAGTATGCGCTGCGATTCAGCGTCGAAACCATCCACGTTGCGGTCGAGCTCGCGGTTGGCTTGACGGAGGAAGAAGTTGGCGAAGAGCAGTATGTCGCCGCCACGCTCGTGGAGTGCCGGCATCTGCAGCGTGAACTCGTTCAGGCGGTGGTACAGATCCTCGCGGAATGTGCCTTTGGCTATTGCAGCCTGAAGGTCTTCGTTGGTGGCGGTGACAAGACGCACGTCGACATCGATTTCCTTGGTGGCGCCTACAGGACGCACCTTGCGCTCCTGAAGCGCACGCAGCAGCTGCACCTGTACCTCGTAACTTAGGTTGCCCACCTCGTCAAGAAACAGTGTTCCGCCGTTAGCTTCCACAAATGCACCTGTCTTGTCGGCAAGCGCGCCGGTAAACGAGCCTTTCACATGACCGAAAAATTCAGATGCAGCAAGCTCTTTGGGTATTGAACCGCAGTCGATGGCGACAAACGGCTTGTCGGCCCTCTTGCTCTGACGGTGGATGCGGTGGGCTACATATTCCTTGCCTGTGCCGCTCGCGCCGTTGATAAGCACCGACATCTGGGTGGGAGCCACCAGCGACACCATGCTGTACAGTTTTCGTGCCGCCTCGCTCTCGCCCTCAAGAAAATCGGGGTCGGAGTCGTCGGCGCTGTCTGTGGCCGGTTTTTCAGCCACGTCGTTGTCGGCGGTTGTGCCGTTAGCCAAGGCATCGTTTATTTTTTGCAGCAGCAGGTCGGGCTTTATGGGCTTCGACACATAGTCGCTCGCGCCTTCCTTCATTGCAAGCACTGCATTCTGGATGTCGGCGTAGCTTGTCATGATGATTAGCGGGGCGTCGATGCCTTGCTCCTTTTTCCATGGCAGCAGTGTGATGCCGTCATCGTCGGGCAGGCGGAGGTCGGACAAAATCAAGTCGAACGCAGTCTTTTCAAGCAGTCGTTTGGCGGCAGTCACGCTGCCTGCTGTCTCTGCTTGAAAACCCTTTTTCCCGAGCCATGTGCGCAGCATCGTTGAAAAAGTAATATCGTCTTCTACTATAAGTATTGATTGCATTGTCGTTGAGGTTTTGTCCTTGTTGATGATTTTACAAAGATAGTCAACCACGCGTTAAAAAGCAACTGTCTTGTGTTAATTGTTGTGATTTGTATGGGCGTTTGCGTATTGGTGGAAGATATTTGCAAGAAAAGAAAAAAAGTGCGATATTTCGGTTGAAATTGTAAGAAATGGACAAAATACTTGAAATATTGAAAAAAGAGGGTCTGACATCGTTGGAATTTGATTTGACGGTCAGTCCTGAATTATATGTACGCACGCGTATTGAGCGCGGCGGCAATCGAGGAAGGGCATACTATTTTGTGCGTAGTGGCGACACTGCCGAAAGGGGAGAGGGAGCGTGTCCCGACGAGGCGTTTGCCAAGATTTTAAAAGAGTTGGTGGATGCGGCGGTGTCGGGAGAGCCTGCCGCCACCAGCCATCGCCTTGCCGTCAACGACGGTGGGCAGACAAGCGCGCTGACTGCCGGGCAGCTGACAGCTGTGGCGGAGTCGTTGGCATGCCACGTCGACGAGCTTTCGCTCCTCGACAATTTCAAGCCTTATATACGCTGACGATTATCGTTGCATGTTGGTCAGAGCTTCGAACGCACGCTCGATGATGGTGTCCACGCCTCGTTGACGGTCGGCATCGGTCATGTCTGTCTGACAGCCGTCGGTCGGCTGCACTCCAAACTCCGTGAGCTGTCGGTCGGCGTCGTAGATAGGCGCCGCGCTGAACCGCACGCTCCAGCCGTTAGGCAGTTCCGACGTGAACGGCATTCCGCATCCGCCACCTGTGGCATCGCCCACCACAACCACGTTGGGCAGACTCTTCATTATCGACACGAAATTGTTTGCGGCGCTGTAGGTTGAACGGTTTGTAAGCACGGCTATCGGCTTTCCGGTCCAATGCACCCTGCCTTTTGCCGGGGCGATGTAGTAAGCGTATGGCTCGGAGAAATCGTCGTGTCCGGAGCCGGTCTTGTGCGAGATGTATCCTGCGAGAATGCGCTTGTCGATGAACCGCGCCACGAGAGTCTCAGCATTGGTGATGATGCCTCCTCCGTTGTCGCGCACGTCGATGATTAGACCGTCGGCAAGGGCGAGCGTTGCCAGCACGTTGTCAAGGTTGCCTTCGCCGATGCTGTATGAGAACGACGGGTAGCGCATATAGGCATAATTGTTGTCGAGGATGCGGTATGAGATTCCGCTTGTGCGGCGGTAGTCGAAGTGCAGATAGTGCTCCTCCACAAGCCTCTCGTCGTAGTTTTGCGGGAATTGTTCCCAAATCCAGTAGCGCGACGTGTCGAATGATGACGACAGGTTGGTGTGTCCGTCTTTAAGCTCTTTAAGCATCTCGGAGCATACGCGGAAAAGCTCTTCAGAGGTCATGCTGTTGCTGATTTTCGGGGCATATCGGTCGTGCACCTCCTGCCAGTCAACGTTTTTGTATTGAAAGAAGCAGTAATGGCGGTCGAGAGCCGACCACAGCGCCTCGAAATTGCCTGTCGGCGTGTCGGTAAACTGGGGCTCGTCGTGGCATGCCGTGAGGCTTGCAATCGACAGCAGCATAACCAAGATGTTTAAACAGACAGTTTTCATATTCAATAAGTTGCTGATATTATTTTTGCACGTTCAGGCATTGCTCGGCGCGTGTCAATCCGCAGCGATTCCCATTGAATTCCCACCACAAGGCTATGTGTGGCGCGGCGTTGGCTGATGTTGTTTTCCCAAACCGTCGTAAACTCATTGCGGTATCCCAGGCGTAGCGACGACGTGCCGAAATGGAAGTCGAGGCATACGGTGTTGTCCATATCGAAACGGTTGTGCCAGAACCCGAAATTAATGGTGTTGCGATAGTTGCCGAGATACATCTCATAGAACGATTGGTCGTAGTCGGGAAGAAAGAAACCTCCAACCACCGGCAGCGTCGCCTGCCAGCGCACCGTCATAGGAAGCCTGCCGGCATTGAAGCGGTAAGCCGCCATGCCGCTTGCTCCGGCATAGAGGCGTATCAGCGGCGAGCACACATTGTTGGAATTGCGGGGATTGTAGGTCACGCCTCCACGGAAACCGATGCCGGCGCCGGCATGTAGCGTAAGCCCCTGCGCCACGCGCCATCGGTGCAGCATGGCGAAATCCACATCTGCGATGATGGTGTGGAGCGAGTTGTTGCCGGCGGGGTTCGACGGATGGTCGTAGGTGAAACCCGCCTCAATTTTGTTTGTCCACCGCTCTGGGTTGAAGCGAGATGCGCGTTGCCTCTCAAATCCTATGCGCAGATGCATTCCGTCGTAGAACAGCGGGCTGAGATACGTGTCGAGGCTGTGTGTCGCGCCTGCGTCGATTGCCACAGTCACAGTGGCTGGACGCAGAACGGTGGAATCCTGCGGCTCCGCCTGTCCGCATATCGCAGCGGCAAGCAGCGTTGCCAATATCGACAGTCTCAGGCGCATCATTCCTCGGTTTCGTCGTCAAACAATCGTTGTTGTCCGGTCAATTCATCGCGCACGTCGTTCTGGTTGATAACGTCGTCGCCGTCCACGCTGTCCACATCGATATCGACAGCCGGAGCTTCAAGTTCTTCCTCCGGCATCTCGCGCGGCTCAATTTCCTCGATGCTGTCCATGTTGAAGTTTGTGACGCGTTTGCCTTTGGCTTTGAAGCTCTTGGCGCCGATAAATTCTTCAGCGTCGATTATGAGAGGCTCGCGGAATTCGTCGGCACCGCCGAAGGTCACGCGGAAGCGCGGGTATCGCTTGTCGGACAGCGTAATCAGTGAAGAGTCGGGGTTGTCGCCGATGAAGCTTTGCTTCTTCGATGCTGCCTCAAACGTGAAACGCTTGATGTAGGGGTAGCCCTGGTCGGCATCGTTGAGCACGGCTGTCCACACCTTGTTCTCCTCGAATTTCTCGATGAGCAGGATGTTGTCCTCATAGTGGTTTCCAGCGTCGAACGAAGATGTGTAGAATTGTCCGTTCTTGAGCACGATCAGTATCTTGTCGTTGGCGTTGAACTCGCCGAGCGATGTGCCGCGGCCGTCGTAGTTCAGACGCAGCACGTCGGGGTCGAACCACACCTCGCGGCCGCCGAGCGTCGACACTCCGCGCTCTTTGAGCGATATGCGGTGCACCTCGTTTTTCGTCACCATATTGCCCATCGCTTGCTTGCCCTTGATGGCAAGGTCGGCAAAGTTTATGTCGAACTGCAGCACCTTCAGGCGTGGTTTCTCTTTCAGAGTCACGCGCAGCGTCTCAGCCTCGCCGTTGGGGTTGGCGGAGAACCACCATATCTTAGTGCCTTTTGTGCCTTGTGTCATGTCGTATTCCTTGTCGCGCGTGATGCCTATCACGGCGAAACGCTTCATGTAGACCACGCCACCCTTGCCGTTCTGGTAGACAAGATTGTAGATTGTGCGCTGGTCGTTGCGCTTGAATACGTTGATATACAGTATGTTCTTGCCGACGTAAAGTTTGTCTGCCACTTTAGTCACTTTGTATTTACCATCCTTGTAGAAGATAATCACATCGTCGATGTCGGAGCAGTTGCACACAAACTCGTCTTTCTTCAGTCCGGTGCCAATGAATCCGTCTTCGCGGTTGATATACAATTTCTCATTGGCTTCGGCGACGCGCGTCGCCTCGATATTGTCGAAACTGCGTATCACGGTGCGGCGTGGATAATGGGCGCCGTATTTATCTTTCAGATGCTTGTACCAGTCGATGGTCACTTCGACCATTCGTGTCAGCTTGTCGTTGATAACGTCGATATGGTCTTTCAGCGACTGGATGTAGGTGTCGGCGCTGTCGGCGTTGAATTTAAGGATGCGCTTCATCTTGATTTCAAGAAGTTTCAGGATGTCGTCGCGTGTCACGTCGCGCACAAACGATGGCTTGAAAGGCTCCAGACGCTTGTCGATGTGTGCCACAGCCTCGTCGACGCTTTTGCTCTGCTCATACTCCTTGTCCTTATAGATGCGCTCCTCGATGAATATTTTCTCGAGCGAGGCGTAGAGCAGGCTTTCACGCAGCTCTCCGCGCTGAATCTCGAGCTCGCGTTGCAGCAGGTGCTTGGTGGTGTCCACACTGTGGCGCAGCACGTCGCTCACCGACAGGAAATGCGGCTTGCGGTCGGAAATCACGCAGCAGTTTGGCGAAATGCTCACCTCGCAGTCTGTAAAGGCATAGAGCGCGTCGATAGTCCGGTCGCTCGACGTGCCAGGCAGCAGGTGTACGATGATGTCGGCGTGTTTCGCCGTGTTGTCGTCCACCCGTTTTATTTTGATTTTTCCCTTTTCCTGAGCTTTGATGATAGTCTCGATGACGCTTCCCGAAGTGCGTCCGAACGGCACGTCGGTGATTTCCAATGTCTTGTTGTCGATTTTTTCGATTTTTGCGCGCACGCGTACTGACCCTCCGCGCTCGCCGTCGTTATATTTCGACACGTCGATGAAACCTCCGGTAGGGAAGTCGGGATACAGGGCAAACTCCTCGCCGCGCAGATATGCTATCGCAGCGTCGAGAATCTCCACGAAGTTGTGCGGAAGGATTTTTGACGACAGGCCGACGGCGATTCCCTCCGCACCCTGCGCAAGCAGAAGCGGATATTTCACCGGCAACGTCACCGGCTCGGGCTTGCGTCCGTCGTAGCTCACGGTCCAGTCGGTGGTCTTGGGGTTGTAGACCGTCTCGATGGCGAATTCTGAAAGACGCGCCTCGATGTAACGTGGCGCTGCGGCGCTGTCACCGGTGAGAATGTTACCCCAGTTTCCTTGCGTGTCGACAAGCAGTTCCTTCTGTCCGAGCTGCACGAGGGCGTCGCCGATAGAGGCGTCGCCGTGGGGGTGATACTGCATGGTGCTTCCCACGATGTTCGCCACTTTGTTGAAGCGACCGTCGTCGAGTTCCTTCATTGTGTGCAGGATGCGCCTCTGCACGGGTTTCAGACCGTCCTGGATGTGGGGCACGGCGCGTTCCAGAATCACGTATGACGCATAGTCGAGAAACCAGTTTTGGAACATTCCCGACAAATGCTTGCTTTTGTCTTTCGGAACCACATAAGTGGAGTGAGCCTCGGCGCCGGTTGAGGCGTCGTCGATTTTTTCAGAGATGTCGTCTATTTCGTCTTCTTTCATAGTTGGGTCAGTTTTTTAGGCTTCTGGAAATATGTTTTTGTCGTTAAAAAAGTAGGTTATTTACCAAATAAATACAATTTCAGAGGAAAGCCTCTGCAAAAATAAGAAGAAAATCGAGAAAATTTATTTACTTTGCACCTTAAAATAACGAAAAGGCGGTCAGCAGACCCCCGGAACATTGAATTTATTAGAAAAAACAAGATAAAAAATGGCACAAGAAGATTTGTTCAAGAAAATTGTGGCTCACGCCAAAGAGTATGGTTTTGTATTTCCGTCAAGTGAAATCTACGACGGTTTGTCGGCTGTTTACGACTACGGACAGAATGGCGTTGAGTTGAAAAACAACATCAAGCGCTATTGGTGGGACGCCATGACGCAGTTGAATGAGAATATCGTTGGTCTTGACTCAGCTATATTCATGCACCCGACAATCTGGAAGGCTTCCGGACACGTCGATGCGTTCAACGACCCGTTGATCGACAACCGCGACTCTAAGAAGCGCTATCGTGCCGATGTGCTTATCGAGGACGAAATCGCAAAATTCGACGATAAAATCAACAAGGAAGTAGCAAAGGCTGCAAAGAAATTCGGAGAGGGTTTTGATGAGAAACTTTATCGTGAGACAAACCCGCGCGTGCTTGAGCACACTGCAAAGCGCAACGAGCTGCATGAGCGCTATGCCAAGGCTATGAACGACATGAACCTTGAGGAATTGCGTCAGATTATCCTTGACTACGGCATCGTATGCCCGATTTCAGGCACAAAGAACTGGACTGAGGTGCGTCAGTTCAACTTGATGTTCTCGACAGAGATGGGAAGCACTGCCGACGGTTCTATGCGCGTCTATCTGCGTCCGGAAACGGCTCAGGGCATCTTCGTGAACTTCCTTAACGTTCAGAAAACAGGACGTATGCGCATTCCGTTTGGTATCGCACAGATTGGCAAGGCTTTCCGTAACGAAATCGTTGCGCGTCAGTTCATCTTCCGTATGCGTGAGTTCGAGCAGATGGAAATGCAGTTCTTCGTGCGTCCAGGCGATGAGCTTGAATGGTTCAAGAAATGGAAGGAGACCCGCTTGAAATGGCACAAGGCTCTTGGCCTCGGCGATGAGAAGTATCGCTACCACGACCATGAGAAATTGGCTCACTACGCCAACGCCGCTACCGACATCGAGTTCCTTATGCCGTTTGGCTTCAAGGAGGTTGAGGGTATCCACTCGCGTACAAACTTCGACCTCAGCAACCACGAGAAATTCTCTGGCAAGAAGATTCAATATTTCGATCCGGAGCTCAACCAGAGCTACGTGCCTTATGTAATTGAGACATCAATCGGTGTGGACCGCATGTTCCTTTCAGTTTATGCTTCTTCTTACGAGGAGGAGAAACTCGAGAACGGAGAGACCCGCGTGGTGCTTCACCTGCCTGCTGCTTTGGCTCCAGTGAAGGCCGCTATCATGCCTTTGGTTCGCAAAGACGGACTTCCAGAAAAGGCTCAGGAAATCATCGACTCTCTTAAATTCGACTACAAGGTGCAATACGACGGCAAGGACTCTATCGGCAAACGCTACCGCCGTCAGGATGCAATCGGTACGCCGTACTGTATCACTGTCGACCATCAGACTCTTGAGGACAACACCGTTACCATCCGTCACCGCGACACGATGGAGCAGAGCCGTGTTGCCATTGCCGACCTCGCTGGTATCCTCGACAAGGAGGTGACAATGAAGTCGTTGCTTAAGAAATTGCTCTAAGAGGATAACTAAACCAATAGATCGGTTATGAAGATAAAAACATTGTGGATTGTGCTTGCGGCAGTGGCAGTGCTGATTGTGCCATTGCTGATTTTCGGCGGTTATGCAGCTGTCAAGTACAATACTATTGTTGCTGACAGCAACGAGGTGGAGAACGCTTGGGGCAAGGTGCAGACTGCATATCAGCGCCGTGCCGACCTTGTGCCAAACTTGGTGAGCACGGTGAAGGGCGCCGCTGCCCATGAGGCAAACACGCTGCAGGCCGTGACCGACGCGCGCGCAAAGGTGGGAACGGTCAACATCACCGCCGACCAGCTGACCGAGGAGAACTTGAAGAAGTTCCAGCAGGCGCAAAATGAGCTGTCGGGCGCGTTGAAGTCGTTGCTCGCTGTTTCGGAGGCGTATCCAAACATCAAGGGCACGGAAAACTTCCGCGACCTTCAGACGCAGCTTGAAGGCACCGAAAACCGCATCTCAACGGCGCGTGTGGACTACACAAACGCTGTCAACAAATACAACAATTCCGTGATGAAATTCCCAGGCAACATAATTGCCGGAATGTTCGGATTTGAAAAGAAACCGCAGTTCCAAGCCGATGAAGCGGCTCAGACTGCTCCAAAAGTAGAATTTTAATGAAAAAATTTCCTTTATTGGCGTTGTTCCTTCTGGTGCTCTCGGCGTGCAAGCTCGATCCGGTGCGCGACGTGTGGAAGTACTATGAGGACTGGCGCAATGAAAACAATGCGTGGCTGGCACAGCAGGAGGCGCGCACAAATGCCGACGGCACACCTTACTATCAGAAGGTGACACCTGAGTTTGACCGCAACGCCTATGTGTTGATTCATTACTTTACCGACCGTTCGGCGACGGAGGGCAACTTGTCGCCTCTGATTTCTTCGACTGTCGACGTGAAGTATAAGCTGCTTACGTGCAGAGGTGTCGGCGTCGACTCCACCTACTTGCTGACGTCGCCTGCCGACAGTGTTTACCGCTCTGTGTTGAGTGCCAACATCACCGGTTTCCAAATCGCGTTGATGGCTATGAACGTGGGTGATTCGTGCGAGGTGGTGATTCCTTACCAGCAGGCTTACAGCAACTCTGGCAAAGGCACGATTCTGCCTTACTCGCATCTGCATTATTTCTTGAAACTCAAGGATATATATAAGTATCAAAAGAAGTAGCAGGCAATGAAGCGTTTGGTTGTTATCGCAGTGCTGTCGGCTCTGACATTGGCGGGTTGCAAGACAACGGAGAGCAACTACCGTGAGTCGTATGAGGCGGCGGTGCGCAGCCGCAATGCCGCGGAGGCTGATCTCGACAGCGTTGTCGAGCCGACAATCCACAACAAGATAATGGAGGCTTCGCGTCCGTATGTGCAGACAGTCGACGGCTGCTCGGCATTGTATCTTGAAGGCAACGTGTGGCAGGCGTTTGACGACGATGTCAACAAGATGAAGCGCTACAGCGTGGTTGTGGGTGCGATGCGTCAGATGTTTAATGCAAAGGCGTTTTGCACGCGCTTACGGCAGAACGGGGCGAAGGCTTACGTGATTCAGAACGGGGCGAAGGACTATTTCGTCGTTGCCGAAGGATTTGACACGTTTGCCGAGGCTGCCGACTATGTGAATCACATTGACAAACGGCTGAAGATAAAAATCCCTTTGAAGGAGCCGTTCGTTTATCGCACAATACGCCTGTGACGGACGAAAACAAATAGTGAAGCCTTCAATGCCGCGGCATTGAAGGCTTTTCAGCAATAAAAATATGGATATGCTGAAATCATTGATGATAGTGGGGTGCGGCAGTTTTGTGGGCGGAGCGTTGCGCTATCTGCTGACACGCACGGTGCAGAATTGGTTTGACGGATGTATGCCCGCCGGCACGCTGGCTGTCAACGTGCTTGGCTGCTTGCTGATAGGTCTGTTCTGCGGACTGTCGCAGGAGTGGATGCCGCAAAGCCTTAAATTGTTTCTTACGGTGGGTTTCTGTGGAGGGTTCACCACATTCTCCACATTTATGAACGAAAACATGCAAATGCTGCGCATTTCCGATGCTGCCGGAATGTGCCTAAATGTCGTGGTCAGTCTTGTGGCTGGCTTTGTCGCTCTCTATGCCGGCTATCAGGCGGCGCGACTCTTCTGACCTGCAAATAGTTAAAGTAATGCAATGTGTTGCTTGGTCAGAAAGACTTAACACGTACTTGGCAGGCGAATATCCGCAGGTGATTGCAGATTAAGTAGTAGTTTAGAATAATTATCTTCAGAATAACCTTGAAATTTTTCTTCACATTTAGTGGGATTCCCATATTTTTGTATTAATATGGATTTAAAGCAGTTATAACGATTTTTTAAATCTTTCCACTTTTCACTTTGTGGAAATAGGTGACTATATACGACAATACCCTAAATCCAGTGGTAACAAAAACGTCTCATTTCTAGTTGAATATTAAGGATTTTTAGGCTTTTAGATGTTTCTGCCATAGCTTATACGAAGAACTCTGGAACGCTATTATTCTGCGTTACTATCATCATCTAACAATGTAGTTTGTCCACTATTAAAAATATCAATCACAATACCTATCAAAATAGAAACGGAGTAAACCAATAAGTAACATACCAAGAAATATACGGGATAATTCACAGTATTTGGTTCTTCTATTGCTATTCCCATATTAGCAATAGAGGAAATGATAATCATTACTATAATGGAAATTGTAGATACGAACAAACAAGCAGCAAAACTTGAATTTAAATCTTGAATAAGTTGTCTGCCTTCTTCCGTTTTCTTTATTGAAGCAAATTTATCGCCAATAATAAAAGTCAGCATAATAGTATATGCCGTTAATATTAGAGCAACCATTGCGGGAACGATAGAAATACCCACTCCTACAAGATGCTTTAACTGTAAAAGAATATCTGCATCTTTTACATACATCAAAGTACATAAGCCTAATGAAACGATTAAAGGCAATATACTATCTAGCCATAAATTTGTCCAGCCATAATTCCTCAATATAGCTTTCCAACCGAATATAGAAAGTGGTTTTCTCATAAAATACGAATTTAGTTAATGAATAATACTTCTTATCGTATTATATATAGTTGAGCAGACATCATTCACTATTTGAGGAACAACTAATTTACGTGGATGTTCACTACTATCAATCTTTTCTAATTTTGCATTTTCGGTTGATTGGATTGTTGCTTGTACATAACCATTTTCTTCTGAGAGGTTCACGAGACTTTGAAGCATTCCATCATCTTCACTGTTCAACGGATGTTCTTTTGAGCCTGTAGCTGTAAATTCTATTCGTCTTGCTCCCATTTCTCTGAGTTTTCTATCAAAAGCAGCTTCAAATCCACGAGTATGCCCAGGATTTGAATATGATATATTTGCATATAAATGGGTTACAGCATGGGCATTAAGTATTCTCTCTAAAATATCACGTTCTATAATGACATCAACATCAAAAGTATCAGGCTCTACACGATTCAACGCTTCTGATAGATAAAATACGATATTTTTCAAACTAATATCGCTATTACATTTTACAGCCAAAGTATGGACTGATGGAATAAAATACAAATCAGTTTCTTTCTTATTGGCTACAATATCCTCGTTCCAATCATCCATAGTTACATCTTCTCGGATGCGTTTGTTATAGAAAGCCTCTGGGTCAATAATTGTATATGAAAGTAGTCCAATTTGTATCCAATTAGGATTGCCGTTTTCATCCAACAAGTTACTAAATGTAACATATTTCAGACTTCCCGATTTCCCACCACGTGGAAAACCTACTAATGGGTCTTGTTCGTATAGACTACGAAAAACTTGTACATAGTGTTCCGCTGTTTGCTCCCGTCTTGCTTTTATATTGATGAGATACCACGTTGTTTGTCTATTTAATACTCTATCCATGATGTTCAAATTATCTATTTTCTGCAAATATAAAGATTTATTTTGACTACAACGATAAAGATACAAAATCAGCAATAAATTATCTCCTATTTTGTCGTTAAGAAGATTTGACTATTATGCAAAAACCCTTATTCATAGTCTTTTACGAGCAAGAAGAACAAAACCACCACACTTTTAAGAGTTTTTTGGGAATTTCTACAAAACTCACCAAAGTTATGTATAGCAAAGAATAAAACCTTGCTATATGAAAACCATAGGAGAATTCAAATCATTATTCGATTTATTGCAAGCCTTCCCAACGGAAGAAAGCTGCATTGAGTATTTAGAAAAGAAACTTTGGAATGGGACCCCAGTTTTTCCATATGACCCAACTTCAAAAGTTTACCGAAGGGGTGATGGACTGTATCGTTGCAAGAACACAGGTAAGAACTTCAACATACGGATAGGCACGCTGTTTGAAGGCTCTAAAATCTCTTTGCGTAAGTGGTTTTATGCCGTCTATATGGTAACTTGTCACACAAAGGGTATATCTTCTGTACAATTATCTAAGGACATTCACGTTACACAGAAAACGGCATGGTTTATGTTGCACCGCATACGTGAAGCCTTCAAGCAAGACTACAAGGAAAAGTTTGATGGTGAGGTTGAGCTTGATGAAACATTCGTTGGTGGTAAGAATAAAAACCGTCATTGGAATAAGAAAGCGAAGAAATGCCAAGGCAGAGCATTCGTTGATAAGGTTCCCGTAATGGGCATATTGCAGCGTGGCGGTAAGGTATTCTGCAAGGTTGTTGAGAATACGAGTTACAAGCAGCTAACACCACCTATTCTATGTAAGGTTAAGCACTCCGCTACGATATACTCTGATGAGTGGCAAGGGTATAGACTTATTCCGAAAGTCTATAAGCATCACGTTGTTGACCACGGACACGGCATCTATGTTAGTGGTGGTGCATATACGAACACGATTGAAGCCTTTTGGGGAAATTATAGCAAACGTGCTATCAACGGCATATACAACTGGGTTAGCCGTAAGCATATGCAACGGTATTTTGATGAGTTCTGTTTCCGCTATAATACTCGCAACGTTTCTATAAACGAACGCTTTGCGGAGGCTATTCTGCATTGCAAGAGTAGATTAACGTATAACAAACTCACAGCATAATGATTGATAGAACAAATTTGCCTGATTTTCTTCAAGAGATGCCTGTAGAACGGCTGCGGGAACTAATGAATGTTGATGACAATAGCGGAAATTTCGACAAGACTATGGATAAGATGCTACATACAGACAAGAAGAAAAAGGCAAAAAGCAAGGCAAGAACTAAATCCAGCCTTTCCAAATATTAGTAATCAATAGTGTGTCTGCTTAGTCCAATGGGCAAGCATATCACCAATCCAAAAGAACCCGCCCACTGGGCATTCATCATAATTTTGGTTGTCGTGTTTGCGTTTCTTTGTTTGTTCCATAATGCTTCAATATTAGACGGTTGAACAATATTTGCTACTGAGCTGGAACCTCAGTAGTGCAAAGGTACAAAGATTTAGCGACAACGGAAATGCGAGCAATCCGTGAGGACGCTCGCATTTGCTATATTCCCAAGTAAAATACTGGGTTAAGTAGGATTTGATAAAAATCTATAAAGTTTGTTCAATCAGCTCTAAAAAAAGTAACAACCATCCAATTCTTAGCATTTATATCCATTCCCATACAATGGTTACCATTTCGATAAAGTTCTCTAAAGATGGTGTCATTATCTCTACAATAGGAATATCCAAAGCGTATTTGGTCTTTGCCTAATGAACCGAAAAAGCGTCCATTTGGGCTAAACTTGAATACACATTTCTTGATTTTCTTTGACTTGGGATATTTGGTTAGTATCACATACAAGATACTGTATGTGCTTTTGCTACCATTGCTCAAAACAATGGTATTGGCATTATTCAGTTTTGAGGACTTGACAACAGAAAGTCCTTCGTTAAGCAGCATTGTTTTTGCAAAGGCAAAATCATTGCAACGCACAACGGCTTCACCCATTTGAACTACAGAAGACTGTGCCCAAGAGTATACGCTGCACAAGGTGACGGTTAGCGACAACAAAAATCTTTTCATACCCCTATCATTGTTTATCGTTTTCTTCTTGGAGTTTCTTTTTAAGATACTCACGCATGAGTTCATCAGTTTCTTCACGCTCACGTTTTCTGCGTCCAATCCAAGCAAATAAACTGAACACACAACCAAAAATCACTCCCGATATTCCAATAGTTTCAATGAGTGAAATGATTTTCAATGGACTATTGGTCATCTTTGCAATAGCAATGCTTGGTGACATTCCTTCTGCAAAGAAAGGAACAAATATAAACACAAGTATTGCGCATACTGCTCCTCCTAAAAATGCTTTCCAAAAGACTTTCATAATGGCGAATTTTACAAGATTTCTCCGCAGACAGCCAACTCGGAGATTTTACAATGTTTATTGTTAAAGAAAGTGGGCTGCCCTCCGTATTCTCTTGTAGGTATCGCCAAACACCTGAATATACAACACGGATAGGCAGCCCACGTATATGAGCTGCTCCGTGCCTTGTATATTCTTTGTAGAGATTTGGCGATTTTACAAGAGATGAGGCACTTTTCAGTTATTTCAAACTTTGTCTTCTCTAAGACGGTGCAAAGTTAGCGAAATTTTTGTAACTTTGCACCTATATAACAGAATATTATGACAGCAGACTCAATACAGTTACTTATAGGCATCGGCCAAATCTTGGCTGTGGCTATTATCCCAATCATTGTTTGGTTTTGGGGAATTAAATATCAAAATCGAAAGGCTAAACGTGATGCACAACTTAATTTATTTCTTACATTGATGGCAAACAGAAAGGCTAATCCTATAACAAAAGAATGGGTAGATGCCTTAAATACTATTGATGTCGTATTTCAGGAAAATTACAAGGTAAGACATGCTTGGCGTGAGTATCTTGATAGTTTGAATGCTCAATCGCCGCATTTTCAAAATAACAATGCTTTTCTACTTGATTTGCTTTCTGAAATGGCGTTGGCCCTGGGCTATAAGAATTTGAAACAAACTGAGATTGACCGTTTCTACTCACCAACATATTTTGGGTCTCAAATGTCTCGCCAGGAAATTTTGTTCCAAGAAAATTTGCGCGTTCTAATGCACTCGAAAAGTACTTCTGAGAGTTTCTCTGATGAAGAGTATGAAAAGCATCATACTGATTTGATGCAAAAAGGCTCTCCTGTATAAATTGACAAATCATATTTAAATCCATTTATACTCTTTCATCAACTCCCGAAAATACATTTGAAACTCTCTCCGATTGCGGAATTTCCGCTCATCAATCTTTATGCCAGCTATTTGAGTGAACTTGCGAATTGTTATCAAATCCGTGAATGGAAATTTTGAATTGCGTTCCTGCTCGGTTATAACATGACCGTTTATCTTATTACTCTTTCGGATTATCGCTATTAGATGAGTGAGAAGCGCGATTGTAGCCGAATTTCCAGCACTCTCGCCACTCGTTTCTCTTTCGGTTATATCGTGTAGTGGCGGTAACATATCCAACGAAAGGAATGCCTCTTGAAAATGCGTCTGCCCATCAATATCTCCGCTGACAGATATGTCGGTACTGCCATCGGGGTTCTTATCCCAGCGGATTGTTATGCTCTGCTCGTTCATGTGCTACAGATTAAATAAGTGATTTTATTAACTTTGTATTACTAAATCATTTATGCTGTTGCACACGCAATAAATTCGACTTATCTTTGTGCTGTTTTTAATGCAATGGCAGACTTTCACTGACAAGATGCCATGTTTAAATAATCCTATTCTTTGTTAATGACTGCTTTTCTCTACCATGGTGACATTGGCATGGGAATTGCTATACTATGTATAGTGCCATCGGCATTCCGTTATGCTTAAAGTCTATTGGGATATAACGGCAGTTTTCAACCAATCTTACTGTAATTAAGATGGCGGAGTACCTTCCGTATAAGAGGGCAATAGACTTTGTATAATTTTAAGGTAATTAGGATAATGGGAATTAAGCCAGGACCAAAAAGAATTGCTATTTCCACAGGTAAGCCTGACCGTCGTCAAAGAGACAACAAGCAGACACCTGGAAATACACCTTCTTTGAAACCTCATATTCATAAGAAGGGAGATTGACTTCCTGCAAAAAAACGGATGCCAAATAAGACATCCGTGGAAGTAATTGATAAATTCTCGCTCTAACCTTGTTGCAGCAAGGTCATGAGTTCTTCCAAAGTCACCGTCAGTTTGGCACTATGACGGTGGCTTTTCTTTTATAACTTTGTATGATTATAACGCTTGTTGGGGTAATTTTATTGTTGTACCACTCTTTTGGGGTAATGTCATATAAACTCACCTTATGTTTTTACAAACAAAGCCTCTTCTACTTATATTTATTAATTTCTAAGTTGTACTATATATTTGAAATTGCAATCAAAAACTCCAGACAAGAAAAATCCTAAGAGTTTTTGATTGCAATCTTTTATAGAACGATTACAGCATATTATATATAATACCTCTCAAGGCAAAAGGTTTTATGAAAAACTTTACCAAAAGAGAGTAAGTTATAATTCCCCAAACTATGGATAATGGAAGAACCACGAAAAAACACCAATCTGGAATCTTATGATTATAACCATTCCCTTCGAATTTTTTATTTATCAACCATATCTTTTTGTTTGGGAAAAATCTTAAATAAGAGTATACTAATATCATTAGTAGATAAATGGATAATAAATATCCATCATTTCTATGGTATGAATCCCTTAATAGTTCGCACAAAAATAATGCGAATGGGAAAAAGAGAAACGCAAAGACCATTGCCATATACAAAGGGCTAAGAAACTTTGCGGACTCTCTTTTTTTGTTATAAGCCCAATATACTCTATAAAATATATAATCTATCATACTACCATTCTAATAATACACCATTATCTATATCATAACGCTCTTCAATGGCTGCATCGAGGTGTTTTCCAATACTTTTTCCCGTAGAGAGCTTTGTTACAATATCTATATCAAATAGTTTTTATGAATATTTCTCATAATAGCGGAGAGGACGAGATTCGAACTCGTGGTAGAGAATAACCCCTACGACAGTTTAGCAAACTGTTGATTTCAGCCACTCACCCACCTCTCCAGAAGGAAAGAATGTTATCTTTTTTAATTTTACAAAGATAGTTTGTTTTGTTTTCAGACAAGCGTTATTTGAAAGTCCATCCTTGATACACGTTCGAGCGATACGGGCACAGCTCACCGGAGAATGTCAGCTGGTCGCTGCTGAAATTTGAGTTTACGGTAGCGCTGCAGCGGGTTGAGCCTTTGGGCAGAGTGAACGTCACGTCGGCGGAAAGGGCAGTGCCGGTCACATACATAGTGTAGTTCAGATTTCCGCGTTTGTCGTAGTCGATGCGTTTTTTTGTCACGCGTCCCTCCACGGTAAGTCCGCCTATGCCGTTTGGGCTGTTGACAATGCCTTCAAGAGCAAACTGCACAACGGCTGTGTCGCCCTGCACGAGGACGAAGTTGGTGGTGCGGTTCACGTTGACGGTGCGTCCGTGCTTGCCGCGAATCTGGTCGGCAGTGATTACAAAGCGTCCTTCCTCCACGGCTTTTTTCGCCAGTTCGAAACTGATTGAGTCTTTGATTTCTTTTTCGCGTTTTTTGCGTGCTTTTTCCGCTTTCTTCTGCTCTTTGGTCAGAGTCGGAGTTTTCTCGGTGGCATAAATGTCGTCGGTCGGTTGGTTGTCGGCGACAGCGTAGCTTGCCGTAAGCAGACAGCCGACGGCAGCAATGATGAGAATAAATTGCTTTTTCATAGTCTAATTATTGGGGGATAAATTGTTATTGGAAGTTTCTTTTGTTGAAGCCTCTGAACCGCAGCTTCACGAGCGGGATGAGGACAATCGTCAGCAGCGAGCCGCTGAAAATTGTGAGCATCATCATTTGTATGCAGAATTCGATGTTTGACGGCAGCAGTCCGCCGTCGACCATCACTTTGAAAGTCTTGTAGGTTTCGGCCATCTCCGGACGGCCTTTCATGATTTCCATCATCGCAGTTGCTGTGCGGTAGAAAAAGTCGGGGTCGGCGAAGTCGAGGTAGCAGTAGGTGGCAAGCGCGCAAATCATCGACGCTCCGACAAATATTGTGATGCCGAGCATCCATAGCGCTGAAAACGATGCGTCTAAGCCGTATTTGCGGTAGGCGGAACGCAGCAGCGAGAAGTGGAGCGCAGGCACGCAGACGAGCATAGGCATGGCGATGATGCCGAGCAACGAGTTGCGGTCGCTGAGAAACGACAGCACCGATACAACAGCCAGAAACAGACCCATATACACACCGTTATGGACGCCTTCTCGATATATGTCCTGAGATGTCAGCATTGATAAATCAAGTAAAGAGTTGTAAAAAAAACGTCGGTTGCCTGTAGTAAATCAAGGTTGTTGCAGGCCGTTCCCATTGTTTAGACTGCAAATTTGCAAATTTTTTCCTATGTCGCAAATTTTTTGGAGCATAAAACTGCGTTACGGCATTAAAAAACATTGTCGGCGGGGTAGTTTTGTGCAATAGATGTTGTACCTTTGCAATGTCGTTCGCGCGACGCAATTAACATCTTGAAATCAGAAAAACTCAACAGATATGAATGTTGTCGACAGATTTTTAAATTATGTCAAGTTCGACACTCAGAGTGACGAACTTACCAATCTTACACCATCCACTCCGGGACAGATGATTTTTGCCCAGGCTCTTGAAAAGGAGCTGCAGTCAATGGGGCTTGAAAACATATCGCTCGACGAGAATGGCTATTTGATGGCCACTCTTCCGGGCAACATTGACAAGAAAGTGCCTACTGTGGGATTCATCGCCCATCTCGACACGTCGCCCGACATGTCGGGACGCCACGTCAACCCGCGCATCGTGAAGGCTTACGAGGGCGGCGACATCGTGCTCGACAAAGACAGCAATGTGGTGCTTTCGCCTGCCGATTTCCCTGAGCTTTGCGAATACAAGGGTCAGGACCTTATCGTGACCGACGGCAAGACGCTACTCGGAGCCGACGACAAGGCGGGTATCGCTGAGATTATCACTGCTGTGGAATATCTGCAGGCTCATCCGGAAATCAAGCACGGTGACATCCGCATCGCGTTCAATCCCGATGAGGAAATCGGTCTTGGCGCGCACAAGTTTGACGTGGAGCGTTTCGGCGCCGACTGGGCTTACACGATGGACGGCGGAGCGATGGGAGAACTCGAGTTTGAGAACTTCAACGCAGCGTCGGCTAAGGTTACGTTCAAGGGACGCAACGTGCATCCAGGCTATGCCAAGCACAAAATGATAAACTCTATCCGCATCGCCAACCAATTCAGCATCATGTTGCCGCGGTGGGAAACTCCGGAACACACCGAGGACTATGAGGGATTCTATCACCTTATCGGCTTTGAGGGCACGGTGGAGGAGTCGAAGCTGACTTACATTATCCGCGACCACGACCGCGACCGCTTTGAGCGCCGCAAGAAGGAACTTGAGCATCTTGTGCGCAAGGTGAACCACGAGTATCCCGGTTGCGCATCGATAGAAATCAAGGACCAATACTACAATATGCGTGAGAAAATCGAGCCGGTGATGTATATTGTCGACATCGCAAAGCAGGCTATGGAAAATGCCGATGTGGCTCCGAAGGTGCAGCCTATCCGTGGCGGCACAGACGGCGCGCAGCTGTCGTTCAAGGGGCTGCCTTGTCCCAACATCTTTGCCGGTGGACTGAACTTCCACGGCCGCTATGAGTTTGTGCCGATTCCTTCAATGGAGAAAGCAACCGATGTGGTTGTGGAAATCTGCAAACTCGTGGCTCAACGATAAAGAAAAACGATGTATGCCGCAGAAAACTCTCGTAGTGATTACTGGACCCACGGGGGTGGGAAAAACGGCGGTTGCCATACGTCTGGCGCGTGACCTCGGCACGGAAATCGTGTCGGCGGACTCGCGCCAGATTTTTCGTGACATTCCCATCGGGACTGCCGCTCCTACAGCCGACGAGCTTGCCGCTGTGCGCCATCACTTTGTCGGAATCCTCGGTTTGGACGAATACTACAGCGCCGCGCAGTTTGAGGAGGACGCGCTGGCGGTGATCGGACGCTTGTTCCTGACCCACGACTATGTGGTGATGTGCGGAGGTTCGATGATGTATGTCGACGCAGTGTGTAAGGGAATCGACCAGCTGCCCACGATAAGCGACGACGTGCGCCGCGACGTGGCGCGCCGGCTTGCCGAGGATGGTGCCGACGCTATGCGTGAGGAGCTGCGCAGGCTCGACCCCGTATACTATGAGCAGGTTGACTTGAACAATGTGAAGCGCGTGGCGCATGCGGTGGAAATCTGTCTGCAGGCGGGAAAGCCTTACTCGTCTCTGCGCACGGGCACAGTGAAGCAGCGGCCGTTCAGAATTGTAAAGATTGGTTTGAACCTGCCGCGGCAAGAGCTTTTCGACCGCATCAACTGCCGTGTTGAGAAGATGGTGGAAGAGGGGCTTGTCGAGGAGGCTCGCCGCGTCTATCCGCTGCGCCACCTCAATTCGCTCAACACAGTAGGCTACAAGGAGATGTTTGCCTATTTCGACGGCACTATGGACTTTCCGACAGCCGTGGCGCGGTTGCAGAAAAACACGCGCGTCTACGCCAAGAAGCAGCTTACGTGGTATGCCAAGGACGCCGGCATGCATTGGTTTGCCCCGACCGACTACGACGCTGTACGCCGTCTTGTTTCCAATCCGTCGCTCTGAATTTTCGGGCATCGCCTGGAAAAAAGTTGCAGAAATGCGGCGTAAATGCTGGAAAAAGTTGCAAATTCGCATATCAAACAGTGGAAAAAAGTTGCAAGATATGCTTAAAATCGGTTGTTGGAAAGGCGTTAGTAGCCAATTTCTAATGACCGATTTTGGCTAAATTAACCCCGCTGCGCCAGCCGATTGATTCGAAAGCGCGGCGGTTGCCGCATAAGCCTTTACTTTCCGATGCAGTGGTAGATGAAGCCTTCCTCTGAGAGTTCGGCTTCGTCGTAGATGTTGCGTCCGTCGACGATGACGTTGCCGCGCATCGTACGGCTCACCACTCCCCATGAAGGCAGGCGGAACTGTTTCCACTCGGTGAGAAGGGCAAGGGCGTCGGCATCGACCACGGCGTCATACATGTCGCGCGCGTATGCCACACGGTTGCCGATGCGCCGGCGGCATTCGTCCATTGCCACAGGATCGTAGACCACCACCTCTGCGCCGGCTTCAACCAGCTTGTCGATGACAACCAGTGCCGGAGCCTCGCGCATATCGTCGGTCTCAGGCTTGAACGCCAGTCCCCACAGGGCTATGCGCTTGCCGCGCAGGTCGCCGCCGAAGAAAGCCGAGAGCTTGTCGTAGACGATTGATTTCTGACGTTCGTTGACCGATTCCACTGCCTCGATTACGCGCATGCGGTAGCCATGCTCCGCACCGGTGTGGATAAGGGCTTTCACGTCTTTGGGGAAGCACGATCCGCCGTAGCCGCAGCCAGGATAGAGGAACTTTGTGCCGATACGGGCATCGGCGCCGATGCCCTTGCGCACCATATTGACATTGGCTCCGACAAGAGCGCACAGATTGGCGATGTCGTTCATGAACGAGATGCGCGTGGCAAGCATTGAGTTGGCTGCGTACTTGGTCATTTCCGCCGATGCGATGTCCATGAATATCACGCGGAAATTGTTGAGCAGGAACGGACGGTAGAGGCGTTCCATCACTTTGCGCGCACGCTCCGATTCGATGCCGATTACCACACGGTCGGGCGACATGAAGTCTTTTATCGCCGCGCCTTCCTTCAGAAATTCCGGATTTGACGCCACCTCAAACGGTACGTCGACACCGCGTCGCTTCAGCTCCTCGCGGATGGCGGCTTTGATTTTGTGGGAAGTGCCGACAGGCACGGTGCTCTTCGTGACGAGCAGAGCGTATTTGTTGATGTTGCGGCCGAATGTGCGCGCCACCTCAAGCACGTAGCGAAGGTCGGCGCTGCCATCCTCGTCGGGAGGGGTGCCGACGGCGCTGAACACCACTTCCACCGTGTCGATCACGTCTTCAAGACGGGTGGTGAAATGCAGGCGTCCTGCCTCCACGTTGCGCTTGACCAAGTCATCGAGCCCCGGCTCGTAGATGGGGATGTCACCGTTTCTAAGGTTTGCAATCTTTTTCTCGTCGATGTCGACACAGGTCACGTCGACGCCGACTTCGGCGAAGCATGCGCCCGAAACAAGACCTACATATCCAGAACCAACAATCGCTATATTCATTTTATATCTTTTTTTACAGTTTTACCAATCAAAAGGAATGCCAACACTCTGTTTTTCCCTATCGCCCAGTTGGCTCCAAGCGCTGCAAGAATGATGAAGAAAGCGAAAAACGCCGACACCATCACCGACGGCATAAACGTGAGCCCAAGCATGCGCATAGGCTCCTGAAGCGGAGTGAGAGGGAAGAGGAAAAAGTAGTGGAGCAGGTAGATGCCGAGACTCTCGTTGCCGAGAAGAGTCAGCCAGCGTCCGGCGCGCGTCGAGGCAAACGTCTCAACGTCGCTGCGGTAGACCATCCCGAACACCACGGTCATCAGCGAGGCGTGGAGCACGGGTTGCGCCACAAACTGGCACCATGCCGGTAGGGCAGGAAACTCCCACGTGTATACGGAATAATACCATGCTGCGAACGCCACTATGACAGCCGCTGTGGCAACCCACGGCTGTGTAGCCATGCGGCGGAACGCGTCGGAATATTTGCGGGCGAACACTCCCATCATAAACACCGGGAAAAACTGTGTGAGCAGTCCGATGCCTACGGGGTCGAAGTTTGCGGCGGGGTCGGAAATAAGGGGCGACACAAGAATCAGCGCCAGATATGCGGCGGCTGGTATGGCAACCTGCATCCACAAGCGTCGCGCGGCAGTCATCAGACGGCTTATGCCGGCATAGACAAGCACCACCTCAAACAGTGTCAGCGTAAACCAATAGCCGTCTTTCCAATACGTGGTGAGAAGTTGCGGCCACGACTGCGACAAGGGCGATTGCAGACGGCTGTGTGGGAAATACCACATCCACAGCGCACTTACTGCCAGAAACGGTATTATAAGCTGCCAGAAGCGTTTGCGCAGATTGGGCATGGCGAAATCACTGTTGCCGGTAAGCTTATAGGTGAAATAGCCGCTGATAAAGAAAAATATCGGCATATGTATTTCTCCAACAAGCTTGAACAGCACCGCACTGTCGATGTCGCGTATGCACATCGTCAGCACGTGCCCCATCACCACCAGATATATGGCGATGCCCTTCAGCACATCGAACGCAGCCACCCGTTTTTTAGTTGTTGTCATCGTTTTTGGTTTACTCGTGGCAAAGTTACTCTTAAACTGCCATTTTTCAAAGAAACAGCAGTGGAATAGGCGCAAATAAACGCTCAGAAAAAAATATTTGCAAAAAAGTTTTTTTGATTGAAAAATTTCATACATTTGCAATGTGTTGCCCACGCTGAAAATCTTGATAGAGTTGAGGCGAGGCAAACGAATATATAAAAAGGCGTTAACTGTGCGCTTTGGTTTTGACGTTCAGAGAACTTCGCAACTTTCGGTGAGTTTGAAAGTTGCAGACTGTGTATTTGCCGGTTGCCCATTAAAGGTAAGCCTTGAAATGTCAGTCCCGACAATTTCAAGCGTCTTATCCTTAACACCAATCACAAGATGTCCACCCTCCATGTTGGCGATAGCCGACACGTAGGAAATCACATCATTTTTCTCGTCCCCACAGAACGAGTTCTTCAAATTCTTAAATTCCTTCCATTCGCAGCGAGCATTCTCTTGTTGGTACTCGTGGAGGAGGTATTGTTGTAATTCTTGTTCGAGCATAATCAATACTTCATTCTGTTTCAGTAATATTTATATCTCAATATAATCACGTCTTCGTGATAATGGTAGTTCTCTGAAAATAACAGGATTCCCTTCACTTGTCAAAAATAAGGATACTCTGTTTCCATAAAACTTGGTTAGGAATAAATGAAAACTTTTGAGTCCATCATCTTCACAAAACCATTCGTCTTTGGGAACAATAAAATATCCATCGCCGATATTGTTATTCTGATAGTCTGACTTCCTTACCACCAAAACATCTACATTTGTGTTATACAATTTAATCATTGTGATTTCCTTTTAAGTTCGTAATAACAATCATATGCTGCTTGTACGTCCGCCATAGCATCATGTTGGTTATTAAAGTGCTTATTAAACAATTTGTAATAAAGTTCATCCAATTTGGGATATTTATTTGGCATACTTAGCCGTGTATGGAATGACAAATAAGGTATTTTGCATATATTACTGCCCATTTTCATCGTGTCAATTACTATATGCTTCTTTTTTTCAAATAACGCATTTTCTATCCCTTTGATTCTTATTATTTCAGATTTAATGACATTTAAGTCAAATGAAACATTGTGTCCTATAATGATGTCGGATTTATACAAGGCTAAATCCAAGAAAGAAATAACCTTATCCCTGTCTTCTCCATTTTTTACTGCTCTCTCATTAGATATACCATGAATTTTAGTGGCAGATTCAGGAATACTATACCCGTCAGGTTTCAATATAATGTTTCGTTTTGCCAAAATACCATAGTTGTCATCTTCTATTATTAATGCAACTTGAACAAGATAAGGCCAATTTTTCAAATCAGTGTATGGAAGGTTGTCGTTAAGAGGTAACCCTGTTGTTTCTGTATCAATAAATAATTTTACATTCTTAAATGGTGTTCCCCATAGATGATGGCCTTCTTCATTATATGTGTCATAATAAAAAAATGGTATAGCATAAATTAAATCATCTTTCACAATATTTATATCGACACCATAATTCCCTATATGGAGACGCAAATCTTGGCAAGACCAACCAACAGACACTCTGTCAAATATAAAACTGCTTAAAGGACGTTGATTTGTATCCAAGATTGCACACTTGATTTCATTGGCAGCACCTAAGAATTTCCCGACTTTTTTACCTGTATAATTCCCGATAACTATTATTGGATTTAGTTCGCTATAAAAGACTCTTGCATAATCCCATTTAAATGGAATTATTATTTCCTCTGCGACTTTTCCTACAATGTTATAGCCACCATATACATGGTCTTCTGTTTCTGATAATTTATCGTGTTCTTCTATTACGATTCCTTCTTTGTCTTTATCGAAATCATACACAGCTACCCAATTGCAATTTCGTTCCTCATAAGGTGTGACTTTCCATCGTGTCCTATCGGGCTTCATATTGTCCCAACACAATGTGGACATTGTATTATATAGTGTACGCCCTTTGTAGTATAAATGAATCTCCACTTCTGTTTCATCTACAAACCGAATAAAATCAAATTCTGGAGATTTAAAAATATCTACTCCGTAACTTTTACATATGCAATCATACTTTAAAATCTGCCATTTATCTGTGTATAACCGTGCAATAAAATAATCATTATCCAATTCTCTTATATTTAGATATTTTTCAACATCTGTTCTACAAGAAAGTGAAAATAGCTTATATGAGGATTGTATTTCAACAAAATAATCAGATTCATATATTATTTTAGAATCCTCAATAATACATAGCTTTCTATAATTCTCTATTTCTACTATAGCAAAGTATTCTCCATTATGCAAAATCCCAAATTCAACAATTTTATCACAATTATAACTGAATAAAATTGTCGTTAGACGATGATTATCGTATGAACAGTAGTATACACTTGCTTCATTCTTTTTGCAGTCATACGTATTAGATTCTCTATTATCAAACACACACCATTTATCATCCCTTTTACCAATTAAAAAAGATACTTTGTGCTTTACGTTTACTTGTTCTATTGGCGAAATAGAAGTATGTCTATCCCAATTCTCAGGATAGATATTTTTTACAAAATAAGTTCCATCATAGAAATCTATAGTTTCTAATATATCATACGGACTGTCATCAAATTCATTTTTCGTGTTTCTAAGATAGTATTTTTGAGATAGAATTTTGTATTTTGAATTAAATTCATCACAAATAAACGAGTATGTGATATTGCCCTTGTCATCATACCCATCACATTGCATGTGCTCTCGTTTTAAGACGAAATATACATCTGTGATTTCGAATAATCCATCAGGAGCGCCGCATTGATTTGTTGCTGCTTCAACCAAATCATCATCTGAATAATGCTTGCCTCCTTTTGAATATATGGCATCATATTTACATGGAATAATTTCCTTAAATGCAATTGTTATTGTTTGAGAACTGAAGTGCTTTACAAAGTGTGTATTAACGATACCATATTTGTAACCTTCATAATTATTACAAAGAACAACTATAGAGTAATTGTTGTACAAATAATCTAAATCCTCATATGCAGATGGATTATATGGATTATAATAACATTTTGATATCTTTGTTATTATTTGATATTTTGTATCTACAATAACTTTTCCATCAAGGTTCACAGTTCCCCATTTCTCGTTTTTACACACAAAATAACCATCTTCTGCCTTATTGATACTATCATAGATAAAAGGTAATACAATAGTAGCATCAAATCTTAACAATCCCCATTTTTTTGACAATGTGTCTTGTGCCCAAATTACCTTACTTGTATGATATCCAAAACTTAAATAGTTTAATGGTAAGATGAATTCTCCGTGTTTATTAACGATTCCATGTTTATTTTGCTGTGACACATCATAATAGCCAACAACCTCATCTACTGGGAGCACATTATCAAATTCGGCAAATGACTTTTCCCCGAATTGATTAATGACTCCACTAAATATACCATTGATATACGTACCTGCAACTTGGTCATTATAGAAAAACACTTTACGACTATATATTGGTTGTATTACGACTTTACCAGATTTGTCCAAGCACCCCCATGTTCCTCCTGATATAAAGAAACCGGTTAGGTCATCTTCCATTAACGTTCCACCTATATTGAACGGAATATAACCGCATGCATCAATGTCTGGATCACGATGCTGCCCCATTGGTAATAAATTATAGCTATTGGGAAGATCTATCCATGACTTCTTGGCCACGGAATTAAGAATGTAATTATCTACAGACATAATTCTCCAATTACCACCAACATTAATCCATAAAACGTTCTTTTCAGAAATCTCCTTTCTTCTTTTCGTTTCCTTCTTTTTTGTATATATATTAGTTAAAGATTCTTCTAATAGATAATCCTCATTATCAGTATTAATATTGTATTTGATTGATTTTAGACTAATATTATCTTTTTTAAAGTCTATTATATATATACCTTTACGCAGTTCTATCTTTAATATGGAATTTGGGAAAGCTTCACCAACTTCTTCAAAATCGCAATAGACAAGACATTGAATGTCTACTAATATTTTTAATATTGAACTCATACAATTTCCTTTTTGAAACGTCAAACATCTATCTCGCAATTCACTCCAGGAATGAGAATATCATATCCATGGGAAGAATTCCATATCGTTTCTGTGTGCTTTATATCAATAAGAGAATAATCAAGCAATTCATTACCATATACCAGTAGTGGAACTCTTTGTGTATGTTTATTCAGTTTCTCTACATTTTTTTTAAATTTAACGCTGTCAGTATCTTCGATTACAGAATTCAAGATGATATATTTTAAGGCTTCACCATAATCTACATATTCCTCTTTTTCAAGGTTGGGACAGCGCTTAATAAGCCTATACTCTTGTTCATGCTCCCATTCGTTGCGCTTGTGAAAGAATATTTTTTTTATTTGCTTCTGTATGGCATACTGAATACTTTGAGAGTCATTGGGCTTTGCTATATAAAACGACTCTACAGCTTTATCGTATGACACATTTATATGTTGAACATCTTTATCAAGATTGTTACATAAAGTATCTTTATCAAATACAAGGCAGACACCTTTACCTTTATCTGCATATAGCCCCCACATTTGATGGAGGTCAAATCCCAATTTGTTTTGTTCCATATCATCAATGGTAAGGCTAATTTGACGATATTTAGCCATCTCATTTTTTATTGTTTCCAATATGTCAGATGACAAATGTTGAATAGAATTCCCCGATAAATCAACATAGGAAAGTTTGTTATTTTCATGAATGTCATTCATGTCACATAAACTTCCAAATCTAAGACTGTGGGATTCCAATATTTTAATGGCTGTATCAAATTTCGTGTAATGATACAATTTGCTTATGCTCTCGAATTCTTCTCTCATATTTGAATACTTTGTGTTACTGGCATTGCTTCCAATAGGCCCATTTTCTACCGACACCCCATTCCTGACATAACGAGGAATGGAGGACGTACAGGAGGTAAGTCTTGCACTTGGACACGATGAGCCTGTGTCGGTAGGCTGCCCATTATACAATGAAGCGTCAGCCGTTAAAAGCTGTTTGGTGTTATCTTCCAATGTTATTGCTCAGGGGTTAGATTAATACCGATATTTTTTTCTTGATAGGATTGTTATAATTCGACCATAAAGGTAGGTAAATAAACTAAGATTAAGGGGAAAAAAGAGTGGAAAATTGGTGTTGAGGAGATGTTTTAACGTTTGCGGGGGTGCTTGTTTTTTTGTCGGTGGATTTGGAGGCGAAAAGGTGTCGGGCGGGCGGCTTTGACCGGCGAAAATGACGATATGCATCGACAGAGGGCGGCTATAATCAAAAAAACGTTCAAAAAACGGCAATCGATTTTTTTGTTACGATGGGAAATGCTAATTTTGCAGACTGTACGTACAAGAAAGAATTTATGGATATATCTGTTATAGTTCCGCTGTATAATGAGGCGGAATCGCTGCCTGAACTGGAGGCTTGGATTGAACGCGTGATGAAAGCCAACGGGTTCTCGTATGAGATTATTTTTGTCAACGATGGCTCGACCGACGCTTCGTGGAAGGTTATCAACGACTTGAAGGCCAAGAGTGCGGCTGTGAAGGGTGTTTGTTTCCGCCGCAACTATGGCAAGTCGCCGGCGCTTAACGTGGGATTCGAACGCGCCGAGGGCGATGTGGTGATTACTATGGACGCCGACCTTCAAGACAGTCCTGACGAGATTCCGGAACTTTATCGGATGATTATGGAGGATGGCTACGACCTTGTGTCGGGATGGAAGCAGAAGCGCTACGACCCGCTGTCGAAGACGATTCCTACAAAGCTTTTCAATGCCACGGCGCGCAAGGTGAGCGGCATCAAGAATCTGCACGATTTCAACTGCGGTCTGAAGGCTTATCGCAAGGATGTGGTTAAAAACATCGAGGTTTATGGCGAGATGCACCGCTATATCCCTTATCTTGCCAAAAATGCGGGTTTTGCACGTATCGGCGAGAAGGTGGTGCACCATCAGGCCCGCAAATATGGCACTACGAAGTTTGGCTTGAACCGTTTTGTCAACGGTTATCTCGACTTGCTGAGTCTGTGGTTTATCTCGAAGTTTGGCGGCAAGCCGATGCATATTTTCGGATTTCTCGGCTCAATAATGTTTCTTATCGGTTTTGTGTCGGCCATAGTGGTTGGCGCGATGAAGCTGTGTGCCATGTATAATGGCATGCCTTACCGTCTGGTTACCGACTCTCCGTATTTCTACATCGCTCTGACGATGATGCTTATGGGCTCGCAGTTTTTCCTTGCTGGATTTATCGGTGAGCTGATTGCCCGCAATGCCGAGGGCCGCAACAGTTATCAAATCCGTGAGGAGATTTGACGTGGGTATGACGGCTTTGCGCAACATATTGCTGGCGTTGTCGATAGGTGTGATTATGTGGATGGCGTCGTGCAGCAACAACGGCTGCGAGGAGAATTCTTCGAGTCTTCCGTTGGCTGGGTTTTATTCGTCGCAGACGAAGACGTCGATTGCGATTGACTCGTTGACGGTCTATGGCATCGGGTCTCCTGGCGATTCGGCGATTATCCGCAACCAGTCGTCGACCAAGCAGGTCTATCTGCCGTTTGATGTCGACGCTGATTGCTCACGCTTTGTGATTCAGTATAACCAGCAGGATCTGGAGGGCATAACCGACACGGTGACGGTCTGTTACGACCGTGTGCCGTTTTTCTACTCCAAGGACTGCGGTGCGTTTTATGTGTTTGACGTCACGGACTACAGCGTGTCGCACAATCTGATTGATTCCATCCAAGTGCCGCAGCGGCGTATAGACAACACCAACACTGAAAATATCAAGATATTCTTCCGGACAGGGGAGGCCGGCGCACAATGAGGCGGCTGGTTGTGATTGCGGTGTTGCTGCTGACGCTTGTTGTGGCAGTGGCTCAACGCAAGGTGACTCCGGTGGCGTCGACCGACGAGCTGAAGCCTGTGACGAAGGAGGAGCTGAAGGAGATACGGCGCCAGGAGAAGCTGAAATTCCTGCGCACCGACTCGTTGACGCTCGACTCGTTGCGCCGCGATTCAATCGAGCGTGCGTCGAAACGCGTATATCGCCCGACGCTGATGGGAGTCACGCTTGGTGTCAACTTTTGGGGGCCTCTTATGCGTGCGCTCGGTCAGGACTATGGCGATGGCGACGTGTGGGCGGCAGTGAATATCAGAAACCGCTATATCCCGGTGGCGGAAGTGGGTTTCGGACAAGCCGACTGCTCTCCTGAGGACGGTAATTTTACATATAAGAGTAAACTTGCTTTGTATGGCAAAATCGGAATGAACTACAATTTCCTTTATGCCAAAGACCCTAAATATCAGCTGTATGCCGGTGTGCGCTTTGCTGCGTCAAAGTTTAACTATGACGTTACCGGCATCACTGTCGACAATGGCTATTGGGGCAAGGACCCGTCGACGTTTGACTTGCGCGGGCAAAGCAGCTCTGCGTTCTGGGGCGAGGCAGTGGTAGGCATTCAGGTTGAACTGTTTAAAAATTTCTCAATGGGATGGTCGGTGCGCTACAATTTCCCGTTTTCCGTCAAGGATTCGCCCAATTCGCGGCCGTACTATATCCCGGGCTATGGCGTGCGCGACAATCATTTGAACGTAAGTTTGTCGGTGGCATACACGTTGCCGCTCCATCGCGACAAGCCAAAGAAAGAGGTGTCGCAGCCGAAACCTGACGCAGTGGTCGATGATGTGGTGGTGCCTGAACGCAAGGAATAATAGCGTTTGGAGAAATTCTTGATCTTTCGGAAGTTTCTAATGTGAGATAATATAGGCTGCGGCTCGGTTTGCTCGGTTTTTCGCTCGCCTTGCACTATCTTTTGATAATATAGGCTGCGGCTTGGAAAAAGAAAATGAACAAGTTCCTTTCTTTTTCGCTCGCCTTGCACTATCTTTGCACACAAAATAGGGTGGATGTGGAATCTATCTTGTCTTAATAGCATAACTATTTATTGCCTTATGAAAAAATTGGAAAGTATCTTAGCAGAGAAATTGCTGAAAATCAGCGCAATCAAACTACAACCAGATAATCCGTTTACTTGGTCGTCGGGATGGAACTCGCCGATTTACACCGATAACCGCAAGACCTTGTCATATCCAGAAACCCGCAGTTTCTTGAAAGTGGAAATGAGCCGATTGATTATCGAGAATTTTCCTGATGCGGAAGTTGTGGCAGGTGTTGCAACCGGTGCCATCGCTCTCGGAGCTCTCGTGGCCGATACTCTTGGCAAGCCTTACATTTATGTGCGCTCGTCACCAAAAGACCATGGCTTGGAGAACCTTATCGAAGGCAACCTTAAGCCTGGACAGAAGGTGGTGGTTATTGAGGATCTTGTTTCAACAGGCGGCAGCAGCTTGAAAGCCGTAGAGGCAGTGCGCAACGCTGGCGCGGAGGTTGTCGGCATGCTTGCCATCTTTACATATCAATTCCCGTTGGCAGAAGAGAATTTCAAGAAAGCCGGTGTCAAACTGCTTACTCTCGGCAACTATACCGCGATACTCGACGCAGCATTGAAAATCAACTATATCAAGGAGGCAGATCTCGAGACATTGAAATTGTGGCGACAGGATCCTGAAAACTGGACGCCTACAGCAACTATCGACGAATAAAACAATCCTATGGCTACATTCAAGAGTTCTGAAAGAATCGTGTCGGCGGGTCGTGACTTGATTTATTCACGTCTCAACAACCCTGAGAGTTTCAAGGGGATTGCAGACAATGTACCCGACGATTTGAAGCAGCAGGTGGGCAACATCCGCATCGACGGCGATGTGATAACATTGGAGGCAAAACCGGTGGGTGATGTTTCATTCAGAATTGCCAATGGTGTTGAGAACGAGAAGGTGCATCTGGAAACGGTAAGTTCGCCTTTCCCTCTTTCCATTGATGTGTGTCTTGCCGACGGCGGCGCTCCTGAAACCACCAATGCGCATGTGGAGGTGAAAATTGATTTGAATCCTATCCTTAAGACGATGCTTTCAAAGCCTATGCAGGATGCGGCAGAGAAGTTTGCCGATTTGATAGCGGTTATGCCGTATAATTAGACAATTGCAAAAGAAAGAATAAAAAGGTCGCGTCTCTTGTGTGGGACGCGACCTTTTTTTGTGGGGTATGCTGTAGGGCATCAGTCAAGTTTGGAAAGTTTGGGATGAGAGCCGCGGTAGGCGGGCATGCACATCCCGATTTTTGCACCGACAAATGTAGGGTCGGCCAAAACGTAGCGGTGGCCTTCAAACGAGTAGCAGGTGCCGTTGCCTTGATATTCAGGCAGGCGCACGGCGCACGCCACATGCCCGGGATACTCGACGAGCAGGCAGTCGAGCCCCGTCACTTGCCTTATGAGCATGCTGAACAGCAACGCGCGGTCTTCGCAGTCGTTGATGCCGTAGATTGCTGACTCTTCGGGGAAGAGGGGCTTCTCAAATCCGAACTGCTCTTGGTCGGTGGCATATTTGAAAGCGTGCTGCACGAGGTTCAGCAGGGTGCCTACAGCCGCTTCCGGAGTCATCCCGGCTGTTGTCTGCCGTAACTGCGATGTCAGCTCCTTGCGGAACGACGGCTGCAGCGATGAGTGGGAATATTCAATCAGCGGAATCTGTGGATAGTCGTAAAGAAGTTTGGCAAGGTTTGCGTTGACATTGCACGCCACAGATGTCTTTTTGTCGGTTAGTTTTACAGAAACCATCGACTCCGTTACCCTTGGGGCTTGTCGGAACACGGGGTTTATTAGACCTCCCGCGTTGCGCTCGCCCGGCAGACGGTAGGTGCGCACGCTTCCGCAGGCTGTGGTGCGTCCCGACTTTGCGTCGAAAACCAACGTGAACCGCTTCCCGTCAACATCAATGTAACTGCTGCTGTAGATGGTGGTGGAATATGGCACAAGCAAGGCCAGACATCCGTCATTTTGAGCCACGCGCACATCGTAGCCTGTGTGGCATAGCAGATATTGGCGCATGGCGATGCGCGTGTCGGCAGATGCCGTCGACAGTTGGTTTGCCACGTAGGTTTCCACAAGTTTCAGCATCATCCAGTCGTTGAAGCGATGGCGTTCGGCAATTTCTTTCAGGGCATTGCCAGTCTTGGAGCCAAGACCCTGACTGTCGAGAGCCTGCCAGAAATCGGCGACGCCATTGTTGTCGGAAGAGCGGAGCGCAGCCTCTTTCAGTGCCGGCAGCATAAGCCGTGTGCCGTAGAAATCAAGCGTAATGTTGTTGTGTACGGCAGGCGCAGGGCCGGGAGCGGGCGGAGTGGCTGCCGGTGTCGGATGATTTGCCTGCGGTTCCGGTGTCGTTGGCTGTGGAGACGGCGAGTCGACAGTAGGGGCAGTGCGTGGCTTCGGCTTGCTGTCGCGGCTTTCGCTGCGGAACACGTTGAAATCCTCCCATGCGGTTCGCAGGAAATCAGTGTATCCAGTCAGCACCTCCTGCCTGAACGACTGGAATCCGTCCATCAGACCGCTGCGGAATGATTCAAAATCGTCATTATCTTGAGCGTGGCAATGGAATGCCGCCCCCATGACAATGACGAATATGAGCAAACGTTTCATCTACAGAGGATTAGTTCTGAGGGGCAGAAGGAGAGATGCCTTCCTGAATGAATTGCGACACGCGGTCGGCATAGCGTTGTGCCGCCTCCGACTCCTTCAGCGCGTTTTCGTAGGCGCGAACACGGGCGCGTGTGGCAGCGTCCTCGCTGATGATGAAGAAAACCTGCATGTCGTATGTGTTGCATTTCTTGCTTTTTGTGTGCGGGCGTACGATGGTGAAACTCTCTTGGAGCTCAGCGCCGATTTCTTTCTGCACCTGAGCCTCGTAGGCGGCATAGAAATGCTCGAATTCAGCGTTGATGTCGGCAGAGTTTGCCGCGATGTCCTCCACGATGCGGGCCTTCACTTGAGCACCGGCTCTCTGGGCGTAAGCCACTTGGGCGTTGGTCACAGCCTGACGGCGTCCGACGTTGTTTGATTTGAAATTGTCGGCAGTACCGATTATTTCCTCAGCCACTTCGCCGTCGTTGTACAGTTTTGTGTAGTGTTCAAGCAATGCAACCTCAAGAGTTTTCGAAGAACCGTAGATTTTCCATCTGTCCTTCTCCAATTCTTTTTTCTTTTTCTTATAGTTCTTTTTCAGTTGCTTTACAAGTTCTTTGTTCAGTTCCTTTTGCAGACTGCTCTCTGCGTTTGTAGTTAAAGCCGGTGCCGCAAGAATCAGCACGAGGCACAATGCGATGAGTTTTTTCATAATGCATTTATTTATTGGTTAGTAAAAAAATCGTTGTTTTAAAAATATCCGGCATCAATCAGCTTGAATTTCGGGTCGGGTTTAGGCTGCCATGTGCGCACCTTTATGATAGGATTCTCGGGGTCGTTTATGTCCACATAGAGAAACAGGTAGCCAGTGTCGCCGTAGTTTGACGAGTAATAGTCCTGTTTTATCTGGATTGCGTACGACTCCATGCCCTTGCCGAGTTTCTTGACCGAGTTGTCGGAGAAGCGAATGTTGATAAACTCCTTGCTTGCAAAACTGCGCGCCATGCGTGCTATATACTCGTTCTTGCCCTCCCGCGTGTAGCGCACATACTGATTTTGGGCATAATGCGAGTTGCTGTCGGCGAATCGGTTTCCTCCAGGGGTGATTACGCACCCGGAAATAATCACGGCATTGTCGTCGAACACGTTTCGCAGATAGTCGATTCTTTTCAGTGCGAATGCAGTTTTATAGTTCTCAAGGAAGTTCATCAAAGCCTTTCGTGTGGCTTCATTCCATTCGTCGTTGTTGAGGATGTCGTGTTCAGCCTTTTTGCCAAGACCGAAAGCAATGTAGTCGATGCGTTTTTTCGAGTCGAACGTAAACACCACGTCCTCGACAAACGATTTGCGCAAGCCGTTGCGGAACGAAAACGACATTTTCGCATTGCGGCACACCACGCGGTCTCCGTTCTGATAGAACGTCAGTTCTGAGGTGTCGAGCACTCGGGCACGTCCGTAGTTAATTAGGCTGCGGAACATTTCGGCGCCCTGCGGCGTGAAATATTTTTCAGCAGCCGCATAGTCCTTGGCTGTTATTGCGGCAAGCACCTTGTCGATTGTTTTGCGGTATTCTGTGTCGTTTGATAAATACTCAATGGCGTTGGTCACAGGAGCGGTCTCGATAGCCGCCTCTGCCTCACGGGTAGCAGCGACTGAAGGGGTGTCGCCGCTGACATTGATGTATGATTTGCGGAACGCCTGACCTCTTACGGTCGACATCACCGCATCGATTTCGCTGTCGATGTGAGCCTCCCCACGATATTCATATTCGCTTTTCAGTCTAAGATTGTCGGTTATTGCGCCAGGGTTTAGCTCAATTACGCCGCGTCCGTCTTTGGCGCTGTAGATATTGCTCCAGTTCTGTCCGTCGAAATATGTGTAGTCGTAACTTGCCACAGGCTTGTCTTTGTATGTCACCGCTACCTCAAGCACGTTGTCCGACGTCTTGCGCATCGGTCTCACCTTTATGCCGTCAAAGATGTCGTTCATCTGAGCCGGAATCCATGTTGACAGCAGATGGTTGTTCGAGTCCCTGACCTCATTCGGATGCTGCAGCGTTTTCAGCATGGCATACGCCCAATAGTAATAGCGCAGCGCATCGTCGATTTTTGCATTTTTTTCAGCAGTCTCCGCAAGTCCGAGCATCTCGTCGATGCGTCGTCGGCGCGCCTCGAAGATGCGTGAAATTTCCGATTTCAGGATGTAGCGTCCCACATGTGCGTCAGGCTCGTATTCAATCACGATTTTCTCAGTGTTGGTGAGCGTGGCTTGTGAGTAGGTCTGCACCTTCGACCGGGCATAAGTCTCGCCGTCCACCTGCCCGTTGTGGCTCAGCTCATCTTCCGTCAGCGTGAACGAGCTTTGCACCTGCACGGAAATCTTGCTTATAAGGTCGGCAAGCGCGTTCTTGTCGGCCTCGGCATCGCTTGATCCCCAGCCCTCGCCGTAGATGTATTGCCGGCTGCTCTTGATTTCTTCCCAACTTTGCGCTCCGCAGGGGAAGAATATGATTGCGGCTATTATGAATGTCAGCAAACGTTTCATTGTTGTCAATATCTTAGATAAGTGTAGATGGAATTGAATCTTGTGTCACCGATATAGAAATCAATCTGTCCGGAAGTTGAAGTCGTTGTCGATGCCTTTTTCGTTGAGATTGTCTCTGTGGTGTGCGGTTTGTCGGGATTGTCGGGAAGCCATCCGTCGTAGTCGTCTTTGCAGGCGGTAAAGACAGAAACGATTGCAACCGACAGGATTATGCTGAAAAGTCTTTTCATTGTCGTTTTTGTGATTAGAAGATTAAAGAAATTCCGACTTGAAGGTCGAAGCCTTTTAATGCCTTGTCGTATGCGTCAGACACTTTTACAAGTTCCTTCATTCCGTCGGATTTAGCCACGGGAACGTAGTATTCCGGTGTTACGGAGATGCACAGTTTCTTATATACAAGGGCAAACTGCAAGGATCCGGTAAATGAGCATGCCGACGGTGCTGTCTCGTCGTCGATTTTCGACCTGTCCTGAAGAGCCAGCACAGCGGCTCCTATTTGAGGCGTGATGCGCACCACATTGCCGCATCTGAGTCCCCATCCTATTCTGCCGTTTATACGCCAGTTCTTGAAGTCGGAGGTGTGGGCAAGAGAATTTGTCGATGTGTACCAATCGACCTCCTTTGATTCATTGCCGGCGATGAAACTGACTTCCATATTGAATTTTCCGGCAAAAAAGCCCATTATCGCTCCTGCGCCTTGAAAATTAAGACATTGATAGATGGCTCCCATATAGAAAGCGTCGTTGGAGACATAGTTCTCATGGTAACGCTTCTTACGGAAAGAGAAATCCACGGAGCTTTCGTCGCCTTCCGCTACAGTGATAGTCGTTTCTTTTGACTTGCCCTCATAGTATGCGGAAATGGAATGCTCACCGTAGTCGATGTCGCGGGAAATGGAATATCCGCTGCCCGCTATTTTGCCGTCGATATAAAAATTCGCGTTTTGGTTGCATGAGATGGTGACCTTCTTGAAGTTGGGCTTTAGTTGCCAGCTGATAAGGCTTGAGCCTTCGGATATGTCTATGGTTTCCGTGCGGCTCTGATATCTGTCGGCGCTCATGCTGATTTCATGTTTGGTGCATGTGAGCAAAGCGTCGCAGGGAGTCAGTCCGATGTATTTTCCGTCGATGTTCACGACTGATGTCACATTTGACGTGAACTTCACACGGATGGCGTTGCTGAGCACGATGTTAAGCTCCGATGTCTTGCGCTCGTCGATGTCGGCGGTTGCAGTTTCGGTCTTGTAGCCGACCTTGCTCAGCGTCACGCTGTGTGAGCCTATTAGAACTTCCTTGATGAACAAAGGCGTTTTGCCCATCACCTTGCCATCGATTGCAACAGAGGCTTCCATTGGCGACGAAGTCACTTTCAGAGAGCCGTAGATTGGTGTCGGAGCGGGCAGCGAGATGATATCGTTTGCCGAAAGGTCGTCGGCATTGATTGTTATGGACCGGATAGTCGTGCGGTGGCTCGGCTTGCGCAGCTCGACGCGGTAGGTGCCCGATGCCAGCGGACCGCTCCACGAACCGTGACCTTTGTATTCTTGATTGATATAGATGTCGGCGTCGGCATCGCCGGTGACGGTGTAGTTTCGGAAGTCGCTTTTCAGAGCTGCGTTGACGCGCAGAGTGTCGTTGTCGGCGATGGTTACCGACTGTTGGAAAATATGGTAAAGCGGCTTTATGATTTTCAGCAAGTGCTTGCCGCTGCTCAGTTGCAGCATGTGCAGCGGCAATGTGCCATGGTCGGAGCCGTCGACAAACACTCTGGCGTCGGAGCCGGCGTTGGCGCTGTTTACTTCCAGCCATCCGAACATCGGTCGCATATTCACGTTGACGGATGCTTTCTCTGCCGTCACCGTCACCGAACCCACCTCGGTGTGGTAGTCTTTGCGCTCGATGCGATACTGGTATTTTCCGAATGGCTTGAAGCATGATGCAGAGCCTTCGGCATCGAGCAGCAGCGGTTGCCCGTCAAATTCGAGTATGGCATCGGCAGGCGAAATGTGGAACACGACAAACTGGTCGGTCTGTGCCTCCTCGATTAAGGTGTGCACCTTGCCGGTGACAAGCCTCAGCTCGTATGTGCGTGCGCTTTCAACTTGCTGAGGGATAGGATAATTGCGGAGAACGCCCAATTGTGGATGCGCAATCGTAATGAACCTTATCTTTTCAGGGACGTATACCCAAATTTCTCCCACTTTCTGTTCTGTAGCAACGACACCGAGTATTCCGACGTCGAAATTGAAGCCTTTTTCGGAGGTCACCACTTTTATCAAGGCACAGGTTTTTCCGTTCTGGTCTTTTTTCATTGTGCCGGCAGTGTTGGCTGTCAGGTCGTTTTCAAGCGGTGTGAAACTTTCCACGCTGATTTGCTGCGACAAGGCAGGCAACGCAAGCAGCACCGCGAACAAAATAAGTAAACTCAGTCGTTTCATTTCTGTATGAGAAGTCCGTATCTAAAATCCCGTTTTTCGGTTGAATAAGAGCAACAATGGCGCAAATGAGCGCAATGTGAGCTTGTTCACAGATTGCCTATAGCAACCTGTCTTTTGCAAAGATAGCGCAAAAAAAAGAAAAGGTGTAAAAAAAAGCGCAAAATCTTTAAGATTCTGCGCTTTATGGATCTGTGTAGTTGTGACTATGCTTTCACACGGCCAACGTAAGAGCCTTCGCGAGTGTCGACCTCGATAGTCTCGCCTTCGTTGATAAACAACGGAACGCGTACAGTTGCGCCAGTCTCAACGGTTGCAGGCTTAAGAGTGTTTGTGGCAGTGTCGCCTTTGAGTCCCGGCTCAGTGTAGGTGATCTTCAACTGAGTCTTGATAGGCATTTCAGCGAAAAGTACGGTTTCAGTAGAAGCGTCGCTTACAACTTCAACAACATCGCCTTCCTTCATGAAGTCAACGCCAGTGATCAAATCCTTGTGGATAGGAATTTGGTCGTAAGTTTCCTGGTTCATGAAGATATAGTCGCCAGCCTCTTGGTAGAGGAACTGATAAGGGCGACGCTCCACGCGTACGTCTTCAAGTTTCTCGCCGATGTTGAAGCGGCGTTCGATAACGTAACCATTAACAACGTCTTTCAGCTTAGTGCGCATAAAAGTGTTGCCTTTGCCTGGTTTTACGTGAAGAAATTCGATGCAGAAATACAACTTGTTGTCCATACGGATACAAGTTCCGTTCTTAATGTCTTGAGCGTTAATCATATATTTTTAGTGAAATTTTAAAATTCCGTAATGAGACTGCAAAGTTATGATTTTTTTCTTGAAGATTTGCCAAAACATTCAAGAAATCTTTCTATCGTCGAGCTGCGCCTCTGTCTCTTGGGTTTTTGTGTTTAAGGAAATCGCCAATACAGAGGCAAAAATTGACAAGTATAGATGTTTCATAATCTTAATTCATTGAGTAATAAAAGAGGGGGACGCATTCAGTAATGCAGTCCCCCACAAGTTTTGGAGCAGGACTGATGATAATCCTGCATTAAGTCAATGCCTATGGGTGAACAGGGCGTACCTGTATGCCGCCGGCCTTCGAGAAGAATGAAGCCTCTGGCTTGTTGAACTTGTTGAAAGCTCCGCGAGAGAAGCGCAATGTGGCGGCGTTGCTGGTCATTTTCAGACCCTGATAATTGGTCCGCACATCGGCGTTGCCTGTCATGTAGTAGCCCGGCTGTACATTGCCGCGCGGAGCGCCTTTGTAGCCTTGCATGCCGCATGCCGGAAGGAAGATGCTGTTTCCGTTAGGACCTGTTACCGTGTATCCGTATTGTTCAGCAGTCCAAGTGCATTTTTCAATGAGTTCCTTTATTTCGGCTTCGGTAGGCAGACGCCATCCGTTGCCCCAAAGCACGTTGGCTGGGTCATATTCAGTTCCTGAAATTTGGTCGCCGATTTCCACATAGTCGTTTGTGATAGGGTCATACCATTTGTAGTTGTAAATGTGGCTGTACTGTTTTTCGGTGATTTCACCCCAGCAGATGTAGTCGCCGGTTTCTGACGCACCTTGAGCTCCGATGTTGAATGGTGCCCATTTCACTGACAGACCGAGGTCGACCATTTCGGTCGGAGCGGTGTAGGATGGCAATGCAGGTTCAGGCACAGGACCGTATACCGGACGGATTGAGAATCCAACGTCGGGGTAGTCGTAGCCTTCGGCAGAACGGTTGCTCGCGTCGATGTTCGCGCGGTAGTTGCGGCATTCTTGAGTGATGTCAGCCTGCTCGTATTCAGTGGAAGTCCAGTAGAAGCAACCCAGTTGGTCGTGGGTGTGCTCAGCGCCGACCATATTTCCGACGGCAGGCAGGAAAATGCTGTTTCCGTTGATGCGCGATGTGATGAGCGCGCCGGTCACGCCTTCCATGCCAGTCCAAGTGAAGTCGCAGTTGTTTATGAGTTCGCGCCATTCATCGCGGGTAGGTATGCGCCACTGTCCGCCCCATTTCACGTGTGCCACGTCGTAGTTTGTCCCGGTGATTGTTGCGCCCAGTTTGTAGTACTCTTCCCATTGGTCGTGATCTTCGCCGTCGTTGTCGCAATACCATTGATAGTTTTCAAGTGTGTATTCTGTTTTTGGCTCAATCTCGCCGTATGCATAGAAATTGCCTCCTTCCCAAGGGTTTGCCGCGCCGACGTTGTATGACGCCCATTTCACCGACAATCCGAGGTCGACCATCTTTTCGCTTGGGTCTACCTGTCCTTCGCTGACAAATGAGATTTTTGACACGTCGGTCACGTTTTTCATTTCAGTTGTGCCGTCCTTGTATTCGATTTTCATCACTTTCTGTTGGGCGTTGAGAGTGCCGAATCCTGCAGCGGCGATGAGTATAGAGTATAAAAATTTGTTCATAGCTTGTTACAATAAGATTTTGAATGTTGTTTTGTTGATTTTGATGATGTAGGCGCCTTTTGCGAGCAGTGAGCGCTCAACGCTGTAGCTGTCGGGGATTGTGGTGTTGACCACGCAACGCCCGTCAAGGGTGTAGATGGAGAGCATGCTTCCTTCTCCAGCGTTTTCAATCACGATGGCGTCATGGGTGACGCGCATCGACACTGGTGTGCCTGCAATTTCGTTGACAGAGCCATATTTTACGAAATCGATAAATTCGATGGCTTCGAAATCGAATGTCACCGGATCTTGGTTTGTTGTGGAGATTGTAGCTCCTGTCGCCGTGTAGGTGATTTCCGGGTTGGCGGAGAACATGAACACGATGGGTTCGCCTGTGACGGGTGTCACTCTGACGGCATCGGGAACCTCTGCCGCAGATAATCCTAAGGCGGTTCCCAATAGGGTCAGAAAGAAAATGAATTTTCTCATAAGCATTTGTTGATAAAGTTGGTAAATTATTTAGTTTGGTTTGTTGTCCGGAATCTTGTTTCCTGTCCGTTTCTTGGAAACGGGCGGTGTTAAGGGTGGCAGCCTTGATGAATGCGAGAATTGCCTGATGAATTGTGAATGTCTGTTTGTCCTATGTTCATAAATGTGAACTGTTGTTGAAAATATATTCACTGCAAAAATAATACTCTATATTACATATTGCAAGTAAAATTGCGATAAAATTTAGGAAAAGTAGGAAAAATGTCAATACTGCTCATATATATTAGATTTGTGCATTGGTTTGCTTGCAGTGCGCGCGTGCATAAATAGTCATCAGCGGTCGCTGTGTATGCAAAAAAAGAGTGCCGGACGTGAGTCCAGCACTCTTGTGGATATTTTCAGATTGGTGAAATCTATTATCCGAGGAAGCCGAGCAATGCACCGGCAGCTACGGCAGAACCAATCACTCCGGCAACGTTCGGACCCATGGCGTGCATGAGCAGATAGTTGCTTGAGTCGTATTCCAAACCGATGTTGTTTGAGATACGTGCCGACATCGGAACGGCAGAAACGCCTGCGTTGCCGATGAGCGGATTGATTTTCTTGCCTTTCGGCAGGAACAGGTTGAACACCTTGACGAAGAGCACACCCGACATTGAGGCGATGATAAACGCCATTGCACCAAGGAAGAAAATCTTCAGTGTGTCGAATGTCAAGAATTCAGAAGCCTGTGTCGACGCGCCGACAGTAAGACCGAGCAGCATCACGATGATGTCGTTGAGGGCGTTGCTTGCGGTCTTGGCAAGGCGTGTTGTCACGCCGCTCTCACGGAGCAGGTTGCCGAAGAAGAGCATGCCGAGCAACGGAAGGGCCGACGGCACAACGAAGCAGGTGAGAAGCAAGCCTACGATAGGGAACATGATTTTCTCGTTCTGCGACACGGCGCGTGCCGGTTTCATCTTGATTACGCGCTCTTTCTTTGTGGTGAGCAGGCGCATGATCGGTGGCTGGATCAGCGGCACGAGGGCCATATAGGAGTATGCCGACACGGCGATTGCTCCCATCAAGTTTGGCGCAAGTTTCGACGACAGGAAGATTGCCGTAGGACCGTCGGCGCCGCCGATGATGGCGATGGCACCAGCCTGGTCGGGTGCGAAACCGATGGCCATGGCAACGATATACGCGCCGAAGATGCCGAACTGTGCGGCAGCTCCGATGAGCATCAATTTAGGGTTGGCGATAAGTGCCGAGAAGTCGGTCATCGCACCGATTCCCAAGAAAATCAGTGGAGGATACCATCCGGCGCTCACACCGTCGTAGAGAATGTTGAGCACCGAACCTTGCTCGTAGATGCCCACCTCAAGGCCGGCGTCCAACTTGAAAGGGATGTTGCCCACGAGGATACCGAATCCAATCGGTACCAGCAGCAACGGCTCGAAATTCTTCTTTATGGCAAGCCAAATGAACAGCAAGCCGACAGCGAGCATCACGAAATGCTCAGGCGTTGCGTTGGCAAAGCCTGTGTATTCCCAGAAGCGCTGAAAGTTTTGACCTAAGAAACTAACTAAATCCATACGATTATTCGATTATGAGCAGGTCTGCGCCTTCGAGCACAGAGTCGCCCTTGTTTACACAGATGGATTTTACAACACCACCCTTGTCGGCGTGGATGTTGTTTTCCATTTTCATTGCTTCGAGGATAACAACAGTGTCGCCTGCGGCAACAGTGTCGCCAACGTTGACCTTAAGGTCGAGGATTACACCTGGGAGCGGAGCTTTCACTGCGCCGGCGCCACCGGCAGCCGCCGGTTTGGCAACGACTTTTGTGCCAGCCTCGGTGCGTGGAGCGGCTGCAGGTTTAACGCTCTTCACAACAGGAGCCGGAGCGGCAGCCTGTTCGAGTTCCACCTTGTATGTCGTTCCGTTGACCGAAACTTCAGCGATGTTGTTCTCAATGTCGCCTACGGCAACTTTGTATTCTTGTCCGTTGATTTTATATTTATATTCTTTCATAATAAATTCAATGATTTAAAGTGGATTTGGATTATTTGTGAGGAAGCTCGCGGAGAGAATAAATCTTTGAGTTCCATGGAGAATATGCGCGTTTCACCTTGTTGATGGTGAGCACGAAATCCTCTTTGTCGTGCATGTTGAGATGCTCGTGGAGAGCCATGCAGATTGCTGCGATCTCCTCGCCTGAGTCGAGACCTGCCATCAGCGGCTTGCTGTCGTCGACAGTGCCTGTTGCGGCTTGCTTCTTGCGGCGTGCAGATTGAGCGTGGAACAAACCAAGTCCAATGAAACATAAACTAAGAATCAACAGCGAAAGGAATACGATGGTCATTGCCATCACTGTCATTCCGACACCGGTCTTGTCGTGCTTCTCGAAATTCTCGATTTTCTCGTTCTTGTCGATAATCACGTTGTTGCTGCTCGGAGTGATGTATTTGCCATTCTTTCCGTCGCGCACTTCCCATGCTTCGGCGTCGTTTTCAGCCTTTTGTCCGTCGATCTTGCGGGCAAACGAAGCGCCTGCAGGCAGTGTTGCAGGGACGGTTACCTCGTCGATGAGGGTTGTGCCGTCGCTGTCAAACAGGTAGATTGTGTTGTCCTGTCCGGGTTTGAGGCTGAAATTCACGTGGAACGTGCCTTTGTCGGGCTCGTTGTCGCACCAGAACACCACGTGCTGGCGTGGCGGGATCTTGGTGTTGACGTCCATGCGTGGGATTGGATATTTACGCGGGTTTGCCTTGTCGTCGGTCAGGAACATGCTTGAGATGTTGACCGAACCAAACGTGGAGTTGAACAGCTCAACCCACGCGTGGCGCATACCGTAGTCGTCTACATAGTTGCTGTCGTTCTGCACCATCACTTCGTTGATGCAAACGCCTTTGCGTCCTTGGGCAAACAAGCCGGCAACGCAGAAGGAGCAGAGCAACAGCAGCGTTAAAAATCTTTTATTCATACACGTAACTATATTATAAAGGAATATTGCCGTGCTTCTTGGCAGGGTTGGTCAATTTCTTTGTAGCCAGTTGCTGCAAAGCGCGGATGATGCGGAAACGCGTGTTGCGCGGTTCGATTACATCGTCGATATAGCCGTATTTCGCTGCGTTGTAAGGGTTGCAGAAGAGGTCGGTGTACTCTTTTTCCTTCTCTGCGATGTAGGCCTTCGGGTCTTCTTGAGTCTTGGCTTCTTTCATATAAAGCACTTCGGCAGCACCCGACGCACCCATCACGGCGATTTCAGCCGATGGCCATGCGTAGTTCATGTCGCCGCGGAGTTGCTTACAGCTCATCACGATGTGGCTTCCGCCGTAGCTCTTGCGGATTGTCACAGTCACTTTAGGCACTGTAGCTTCGCCGTAGGCGTAGAGGAGCTTCGCGCCGTGAAGGATTACGGCGTTGTATTCTTGGCCTGTGCCAGGAAGGAATCCAGGAACGTCGACAAGAGAAACCAAAGGAATGTTGAAGGCGTCGCAGAAGCGTACGAAGCGGGCTGCCTTGCGCGATGCGTTGCAGTCGAGCACTCCGGCGAGGAATTTAGGCTGGTTGGCAACGATACCTACAGACTGTCCGTTGAAGCGGGCGAAACCGATGATGATGTTCTTCGCATAGTCGCGTTGCACTTCGAGGAACTCGCCGTTGTCGATGATTGCGCCGATGACCTCATACATGTCGTATGCCTTGTTTGGAGAGTCGGGCACGATTTCGTTCAAAGCGTCTTCCACGCGGTCGATCGGGTCTGTGCACTTTACGAGCGGAGCCTCCTCGAGGTTGTTCTGAGGGATGTAGCTGAGTAGTTTGCGGATGAGTTTCAATGCCTCTTCACCGTCTTCAGTGGCGAAGTGTGCCACACCTGATTTTGTGGTGTGCATTGTTGCGCCGCCGAGTTGTTCTTGAGTAACGTCCTCGCCAGTCACTGTCTTCACAACCTTCGGACCTGTAAGGAACATGTATGAGATGCCCTTTGTCATGATTGTGAAGTCGGTAAGAGCCGGAGAGTAGACAGCGCCGCCGGCGCAAGGACCGAGGATTGCAGAGATTTGAGGCACTACACCTGATGCAAGGATGTTGCGCTCGAAGATTTCAGCGTAGCCGGCAAGGGCGTTGATGCCTTCCTGGATACGTGCGCCTCCCGAGTCGTTCAAACCGATGACCGGAGCGCCCATCTTCATTGCCATATCCATGATTTTGCAAATCTTCATTGCCATGGCTTCCGACAGCGAGCCGCCCCAAACGGTGAAGTCCTGTGCGAAAACATAAACGAGACGGCCGTCGATTGTACCGTAGCCGGTAACGACGCCGTCGCCGAGATAATGTTTCTTGTCTTGTCCGAAGTTGGTGCAACGGTGCTGCACGAACATATCCAATTCCTCGAAGCTGCCTTCGTCAAGCAGTTGGGCGATACGCTCACGTGCGGTGTATTTACCTCTTTCGTGCTGCTTGGCAATGGCTTTCTCGCCGCCGCCAAGGCGTGCTTTCTCGCGCAAGGCGATAAGCTCCTGCACTTTTTCAAGTTGATTGCTCATATTAAAATGCTTAATAGTTTAAGTGTTTGCTTATTCAGGTTTCTCGCAGAATTCAGTAAGAACGCCGTGTGTCGACTTCGGGTGGATGAACGCGATGTTCAGACCTTCGGCGCCTTTGCGAGGAGCTTTGTCGATGAGGCGCACGCCTTTGCCTTCCATTTCAGCCAAAGCGTTGGCAACACCGTCTTCAACGGCAAATGCGAGGTGATGGATGCCTTCGCCGCGCTTCTCGATGAATTTGGCGATAGGGCTCTCGTCAGAAGTCGGCTCGAGGAGCTCGAGTTTGGTCTGTCCAACCTTGAAGAAAGCAGTCTTTACTTTCTGGTCGGCAACTTCTTCGATAGAGTAGCACTTCATTCCGAGAATGTTTTCATAATAAGGAATTGCTTCGTCAAGGCTCTTGACAGCGATTCCGAGATGTTCGATGTGAGAGATATTCATAATATTTAAATTTTAAAAGTTCTCTAAAAAAGATTACCTGTTCGCAAAAGTACGAAAAAATATCAAGAACAACTTTTTTATTTGTGAAAATATGGTTAATCGGAGAGTTTTAGCGCAAAATGTCAGTAACAGACTGACGTAATGTCAGCATCGGCGGCTGTCGGATTCGCGCAGCCGGAGTTTGGCACGCGATTTGTTTATCCGAGTGTGCCGCGTCCCGCAAGGGCACGGCAGAGAAAACTTGAATAATAACAAATAAAAATATAGAATCATGGGTAAAATCATTGGTATAGACTTAGGTACTACGAACTCCTGCGTGGCAGTTCTCGAGGGTAAAGACCCTGTGGTAATTCCTAACAGCGAAGGCCGCAACACAACGCCTTCAATCGTTGCTTTCGTCGATGGTGGCGAAAGAAAAGTAGGTGACCCTGCAAAGCGTCAGGCAATCACCAATCCGACTCGTACGGTGTTCTCCATCAAACGTTTTATGGGCGAATCCTACGATGCCGTGCAAAAAGAAATCGCACGTGTGCCATATAACGTGGTCAAAGGCGACAACAACACTCCGCGTGTCGACATTGACGGTCGCCAGTACACTCCGCAAGAAATCTCGGCTATGATCCTTCAGAAAATGAAGAAGACGGCAGAAGACTATCTCGGACAGACAGTGACCGACGCTGTAATCACCGTTCCGGCATACTTCAACGACTCTCAGCGTCAGGCAACTAAGGAAGCCGGCGAAATTGCAGGCTTGAACGTTCGCCGTATCGTGAATGAGCCTACAGCCGCAGCGTTGGCTTACGGTCTTGACAAGAGCCAGAGCGACCGCAAGATTGCGGTGTTCGACCTCGGTGGCGGTACGTTTGATATCTCAATTCTTGAGCTTGGCGACGGCGTGTTTGAAGTGAAATCGACCAACGGCGACACTCACCTTGGTGGTGACGACTTCGACCACAAGATTATCGACTGGCTGGCTGACGAGTTTAAAAACGACGAGGGTGTTGACCTCCGTCAGGACCCGATGGCTCTTCAGCGCTTGAAAGAGGCTGCTGAAAAAGCAAAAATCGAGCTTTCAAGCTCTACGTCGACAGAAATCAACTTGCCGTATATCATGCCGGTAAACGGTGTGCCTAAACACTTGGTAAAAACGCTTACCCGCGCTAAATTCGAGCAGCTTTGCGACAGCCTTATCCAGGCAACCGTAGTTCCTTGCCAGCAGGCATTGAAGGATGCCGGCTTGACTCCGTCAGACATCGACGACGTGATTCTCGTGGGCGGTTCGACCCGTATCCCTGCCGTACAGGAAATCGTACAGAAATTCTTCGGCAAAGCTCCGTCGAAGGGCGTTAACCCTGACGAGGTGGTAGCCGTAGGCGCTGCAATCCAGGGCGGTGTGCTCAGCGGCGACGTGAAAGACGTGCTTCTGCTTGATGTCGTTCCATTGTCGGTCGGCATCGAGACTCTCGGTGGCGTGATGACAAAACTTATCGAAGCCAACACAACGATACCAACGCGCAAGAGCGAGACATTCTCAACCGCAGCCGACAACCAGCCGTCAGTTGAAATCAACGTGCTCCAGGGCGAGCGTCCAATGGCGCGCGACGACAAATCGCTCGGACGTTTCCATCTTGATGGAATCGCACCGGCACCGCGTGGAATCCCTCAGATCGAGGTTACATTCGAAATCGATGCAAACGGCATCCTCAACGTGTCGGCAAAAGATAAAGCCACAGGCAAGGAGCAGAGCATCCGTATCGAGGCGTCAAGCGGCTTGAGCGACGAGGAAATCAAGCGTATGAAAGACGAGGCGGCAGCCAATGCGGCAGCCGATGCCAAAGAGAAAGAGCGCATCGACAAAGTAAACAAGGCCGACGCCGTAATCTTCCAGACCGAAAAGCAGTTGAAAGACCTCGGCGACAAGTTCCCTGCTGACAAGCGAGCAGCCGTAGAGACGGCTCTCAACGAGTTGAAGGAAGCGCACAAGGCTCAGAACATCGATGCTATCGACCCTGCAATCGATAAGCTTAACGCAGCCCTTCAGACAGCCGCTCAGGACATCTACAATGCCCAGCAGCAAGCCGGAGGCGCACAGCAGGGCGCTGGATTCGACCCTAACGCCGGAGCGCAGCAGGGCGGCAATGCCGGCAACAACGGCGACACCGTCCAAGATGCCGACTTCGAGGAGGTGAAGTAAAGAATCGATAAGCGAGATAAATAAAAATCCGTGTAACTCAAAAGGTTGCACGGATTTTTTTGTTTGTTATAACTTTTGGCGTTGGCGTTTTGCGGTGTTCCATTTGGCATTTTTACGGGCGATGCGCGATAAACAGCCGACCGAGTACAACAGGCTAAATGTTAAGATGCTTGTTAAGCTTCACCTTCTCAGTCAATCCATTTGGGAAACGGAATGACAAATCTTTCCTGTCCCATCGCGGCTTGACCTTGTGAATTATTCGATGATACGATGGCGATAGAATGATAATGTTTGACGTGTCGTTGTCCATTGATTCGGTGAAGGGGATGATGTGATGTGCCTCTACCACTAAGGCGTCGTAATTGTCGCCTATTCTCTCTCCAGTCATTTGGCAGCGGTAGTTGTAGAGCAGTTTGAGGGAGTCGCCTATAGAACGGTCAAGATGGCGCACTTTCTGCAGGCGGGTGACTTCTTTAAACCCGGCATTCTTGTCTTCGCGAGGCTCGAAAGTCTCGAAGTCAAGCTCGTCCATTTGATGTATCTCGTCAGAAACTTGTTCTTGATCATCGCTGAGTATGCAGTCTAAGATAAATACATCGGGCATTGAGGTTCCGTAGAAAACGATTTCGTCATGATTGTGCTTGGGTAATCGTATCTGTTTTCTTGGACCAATTGATTCGCGTGCGTCAAGGAAATATTGGTAGTCATCGGCGAATATGGCTTGCAGTTTCTTTGCGATAGGTGAGTTGGGAGAGTATCTTACCTGCAATAAATCCGGATGACCTGGATGTTTTGTTTGGTCAAATCCAATGTTATATAATTTGGTAGAGAACTCTTCTCCGTCAATCAGTACCTTAATTTCCCTGCTTTCACCATGTTGTAATATACCTCCAGGCAGGGAATAAACCAATTTATGGAATGCTGTCTGAATGTGAAAACTGTTTGTCAAGAGCGAAATGTCGACTGGATGTTTAAGTAGAAATGTTGACATGATTGATTATAAAACCAAAATCCAACTGACGGAAAAGCGATATGCAGCAATGATGAAGCTTATGCAAGCAAAGAAATCCAATACAATAGAGCAACCACCCATACCGCAAACCATAAAAGCCTTGCCACGATTTATTTTCCTGACATATCCTTGGTATTGGATAAAGAGGATGTATCGAAGTGAGCACTTCCGCCTGTTCCTGGTTATTTGCATGGCTTGTGCCCTTGCCGTTTCTGTGTTCCTGACGATATTCTTGGCTTATGATAATGCGCAGTTGAGCTCTTGTTTGTCACATATATGCGTTAAAAGATAATGATACAGAAATGATGGAAAATGAAGCCACCTGACCTAAGGGACGCACAAAAAGTCAGGTGGTTAAAGCTGTTCCCATTCACTTCACCAATAGGCTATACTTTGTATCTTAGTCACTATATTCTGTGGCTCTTCTGGTTCTTCTTCGCCCTTGACTTCTTCGGCTTTTGCGGTGTCATTGCTGTGATGATAGCGCAATACCATGGAAAATGAAACCGCCAGACTTAAGGCAGAAGGCTTAAAGCCAGGCGGCTATTCGTTTGATAGTTAGTATTCACAAATTAAACGCTACGGCTCAACAAATACAGGTATTCCTGCGATGTGATTTGGATGATTGGCAATTAAGCTCTCAATTAAATGTTGTTTTACGGTAGGGTCAACATTTGATGTTGATGGGCTTATGTTAAACGTCATGTATTCCTTTCCTGTCTTTTTTCGAGGATAACCTGTTTGCTGCAATTCTTTTCCTGACATCTTTTGATGTTTTAGAATGTCAAAGACAAGAAGTTCTTTAGGCTTTTTCACGTCATAAAGGACGAGAAGTGAGGCTTTCTCGATACACTCTTGTTTGTCATCCATTGAACCTTTACGATTTCCAAGACGAATATTATACATATTGGAAGACTTTATCCAATCTAAATGTTTTTTATTCTTGTAACATCCTATGAGTATGGTTTTTCCCTCACCAAAAAGATTTTGGATACTCCTACTGAAACCGTACCATTTCAGAACTTCAAAGGATGGTTCTGCTGCCATAGAATACTCCGACTCCATCAAGTCTATCGTATATGCAGGGGAAACGTTCTTTGTAGATTTTAGTTCTCTACAAAGCTGCAAATAAACTTTGGAGGCTAAATCCATGACCTTCTCTATTTTCGTTTCATTAGCCTTGTTAGTTGCATACTTAGACAGTATTACCAATCTGTTGTGTAAACGATTATTTGCATTATATTTTGGAATGCACAGATTGGACTTTTTAAGGCTGAAGCCATTCGTCTTAAATGTCGCATGTATATATGCATGAACAACACTACTATTAAGTATGGCATTAATGTAATGAGATTCGTCTTCTGAGATGAAGTTCTTGTTCGAGTCTTGGCTTATTATTATTGTGTGTTTTACACAAATCGCATGTTTCATCTCTCCCCATGGGGTTTTTACTGGACGAATTACACTCGAACAGAAATTAGAGTTGTCTCTTGCGGCAACAATATATGGAGCAAAAGTGTATGGACCAATCTTTGATAGTGCATAAAATTCATCACCACAATGCATTGTCTTACTCTTGTCGGATTGTTTGTCCAAAAGAGATTTATGATTGCAAAAATATAATGCAAGTTCTTCATTTTCTTTCGTTAATTTACTCAACGGAATTGGTGCAGATGTGGATTCTTCGTCATATGGAATTACATGAAAGTTGTTCCCCCAATTGTACGAGAACGGCGTAATCGCAGGTCCTTCTACCATTGGGTACAGATGGTCAACAGGAAAATCCCAACCTTCATTTGGGATGTCCTCCACTTTGTATTTTGATGTTTTCAGTACTTTATTTTTAAACCTATAATGATTGGGCTTTGAAGAATATCCAACACCTTGCATTTTGAAAATTTCGAATGGAGTTGATTCGACTCCTGTTCTGTACAAATATGAGGTTTCACCTATGATAAGAGAGAAGTCAAACTTCGACGACACATAAGTGAATTGCGTGGAATTCTCAGCCATTTGTCTTGCCACCTCAGTTTTCAAAACAAGGTATTGCTTAGCTTCCTCAAAAGATAGACATTTGTTGATAATCATATCATTAATGCCTTTCTGCTTTGAAATGCACCTAACTGTGACGCCAGATTTATAATCCACATAAGGCTTTGAATAATAGTATGTGTTAAAATCCTGTGTTACGGATTTTAGCCCAACTTTAAATGGTCGCAGTGGAGAGCACCACTTATCCAATTTTTGCAAATACAGACGCTCTTTCTTTTCGAAGTTTGTATAGAAATTTCGGAATTCTTCATATGAATTTTGAGACATGATGCTGTCTGGCATGAGAAATGCGAGAATACCATTATCTTTAAGCCAATTTGTTGCAGCAACATTAGATATAAGGGCGCAAAGATTTAACTGTGCACCACCAAACATTCCTCCGTCGTTGCAGAAAATGTGTCTAATGTCACAAAACTCTTTTATTTTTCTTGTATATGCTGCAGGTAAATGTTCCCATTTTACCCATGGTGGATTCCCTACGATTAAATCATGCTTTTTAAGTCTTGCTATTAACATGAAATTTGTTGTAATACGAATCCAAATGCCATCCCATTTATTCTTGTGGAGTCTAACTAAATCTTCAGATAATTTTTTTATCAGTTTACACAGTTCTGTTGAATTCTTTTCTTCTGAAGAAAAGTTGTCAACAATTTTGTTGTAAAGGATTTCGGAACTTTCAGCCTTTACTAAGGCTTGAAGGTTGCTCATTACTTTCCCAAAATCCATTTTGTCAACGAAAGACTGTGGAAGAACAACATCCAATGCTCCATATTTGTTGTTGTGGATGGAATAGCAGTAACAATCAATTCCGTCAATTTGTTTTGAAACTGGTACGATGGCTGCGTCACCTAACAAAATAGGAATCTCGACATCCTTTACTTCACCCAATTGATGGATGGCTATATAGTAACTAACACGAGCAGATAGAACGGAAAGAGGATTGATGTCTATGCCGTGAACCCTGCTTAATATAGATTGTAATAATTCTTCCTTTTTTGATGCAGATAAAATCATTTATACAAACGTCACCAACAATCTTTTTAATCAGAGTTATGATGAATATTCCAGAGCCACAACATGGATCCATTGCACTCCAATCTGAACATTTTACAGATTTCAATGCCTCTGTTATAACACCATCCGCTAACCATTCGGGGGTGAAATATTCGCCCATAGAGTGTCTTACAGATTGTGGTATAATACTCATATACAAATCTTTGAAGACATCTTCTGGATTATATTTAACATTCAACGAGAACGATGAATATTCATCAATCGTTGTAATGATATCTCTGATATATTTCCAAAAATCTTCTGACCATTGGCTTGAGTCGGCATACCAAGAGAAGAAGTCTCCTTCAAGAAAATTTCTTATCCCCATATTGGTGTAAGAGTAGCCATCCTCCATCACCTGAAAGAATTTTTGTGTTTTCTGAAAATTTAATGTTGACAAATCGTGATATTCGTGAGTATCCTTGTTGAAATTTAATTTGTCAACAACTTTACATGCGATTAGCTTTACTATTATCGCATATGTTGTCTGTAAAGAAAATAAAGCCTTGTATTCTGCGTCCGTATTATCTATGTTATGGTTGAATATTTCAGATAGGTCTTTTCTTCTTTTTGCTATATCATTACTTTTCCCATTGTCATCTACAGAGAGATGCATCAATTCCTTCCATTCGGAATAGAGCATATGAGATTTCTCTGTGATATGTTCACAAAGTTGGTCATATAAGATGTTTGCAATTTTTTTTGAAGACGAATCTGATTTTGAAGAAATCGAAAAGTCTTTTACTATGTTGACTGATTTGAACTTTTTCGACTGATTATTTAGAATCGCACGAATAACCCTATCGATGTCATCAACAGAAATACTACGGAGTGAAGTGCTTCTGACGTTGTCACCAATAAACTGAAAATAAGCGATATGGATGCCATCTGTCAGTATTGCATCATATTTAACACTTTCCTTTTTGTATAGAGCTATAAGATAATCTGTCACTTGCTCAAAAGCGGATTCTATCTGTTTTTGAGTAACAAGTTTAGTGTTGTGCTTGTATTCTATAACAATGTTGTTTACAACTGCATCGAGACGACCTCTTCCGCTTTTTCTGGAGGATAGCGCCTCGAATTTATGTATTATGCCGTCAACAGGCTTTTCTTTACTGAAATTAAGTTCTATACCTACTTGATTTCTTACAAGATAGTATATCTCAGTTTCAAAGATGGACGAAGTGTGAGCCTCACTATCAGAATGCTCACAATCTCGTACAATTTTTGTGAGCAAAGAGTCTATTTGGGACTTATACTCTCCGCTGTTAAGCCAATTTGAAATTTGAGATTTGTTGATCATATTCTATAACTTATAGTAAAAACTTATTGGGATTTATTGCTCACAATGAGCTCTTTAACATCCACACAAAGTATATTTGCAATATCATTTAGCGTTTGTAAGTCAGGCTGGATGGTATTACTACACCATTTACTAACTGTACTGGTTGTTTTTCCAAGTTGTTCTGCAAGCCACTTTCCAGTCTTTCTTTTTTCTACAAGAACAACTTTTAATCTATTCAGATTTGCCATGTCGCTATAATTGATTATATTTTGATGCAAATTTATAAAAATTCTATGATAAGCACGAGCGTTGAAGAAAAAAATCCAACTTTTCCCCAAAACATAGTCACATTTAGGAGCAATTAACAAATATGCTTTAGCAATGTGCCACAGTTGGGCTTAAATACATTTATAATTTTTATTTGTTTATAGCCAACGAAAGTTCCTTTTCTATAAGGAGGGTTTTCAAAATAAATACGTAATTCTATATCATAGCTTTTTGCATCTAAAATCCCCAAAACGGAAAATTGCCGTTCGTTTCCGTGTTGATTTATGTTTAGCTATGCTTTTGGATTGTGGTTTACTGATTCTTTTGTTTCTTGTTTCTTTCTTATGTCCTATTGTAAGAAAAATACATACTGATAATCAATCACTTGCAATCTGTTAGCAAGATTATCAAGAATAAGATTATGAAGAATGTAAGTGCATTTGTTTTATCGTGGTCTCGTGCAACATTATCCTTCATTCTCTAATCTTATCAAGCTATCCTTTCGCCCCTGGTATCTTCTTATACACGAATCCTTCACCACCAGGGAAGTAAGCTTCGAATACAATGCTGAGGAACTGGGCTATGCTTTTACGCTTCTTGCCAATCTTGAAGAAAGCGGAACTGGCATACGCCATGAGGTTGGCTTGGCTGCACTTGGCATTGATAGCAATATTGACTTTAGGTATTACTATCTGGTCACACTCGGCAAAGGCTATGGCACAAGCGTTGATGTCCTCTTGCTCTTCTTTGCTGAACACGCTTATTTTCGCTGTAAACCAGTCGAGTGCTTCTTGCATTTTGTGCTGCTGCTCTTCATCCACGGCTTGCGACATTGTTGCAGCACGTTCCTGTTCAAGTTTCTCCACCGTGTCTTCAAGCACCGTCACCTTTTTCTTCATGACATTATACTTTACCATATTTGCCACGACGAAGCAATAGCAATACACAACGACGATGAAAACAAGCACGGCTTGATAGCGTAGCTCGTCCACAATATCGTTCAGTCCTGCAATGTAATGGCTCATCATTGGCACAGCCATCAACGACAGCGCAGCACCAACATACATAAACCTTACTTTCGCCTTATCGCTTATTGGCGATATGCCCACAAACAAGGCAAGGACAAGCGACAATGTGCAGAAGCAGAGTGCCAGTAATGCTGTTCCCATATTATTTATCAATAGCAAATACACCTAAATATTCAATTGCTTTCCAGACATTGCTATATGAGTCCCCATCCATCCCAAGTTTCTGTGCTCTCGAATAGGCTTTCTCAAATTTGCCTTCTTTACACATCTCTTCTACCCATTTAGGAGATGAAAGAAAAGATTCGGTTTTGTCGAAATTAGGAATATGCTTTATCAACTCGTTTATTACGGCTTTTGACGTTCCATAGTATTTATTGGTGTTGATAAAGTGTATCAAGAACCAAAATTCGACGGAAGGCATACTGTCACATAATATGACACGCTTGTTCTTGTCATATTTCTGCTTCAAGCCTTGAAGTCTTTTGGACTCTGTAGTATTCCATGATGATACATCTGCATCAAACACCACAATTGCTAACCCTTCATTGTCAAGCACCTGTTTTATAAGCTTCTCCAATGTGTAAATATTCTCATTTCCAAAATATCTTGGTCGAATCTTGATTTTTAAATTGTACAAAGATTGTAAATGAGAAAAATAATATTTCTCTGTAATACCAGCTCCGATGATTACGGCTCTCTCTGGCTTTTTGTTGATGGTTGCTGTTCTTCTTGCCATATGCCTTTAATCATGAATGTTGGGTAATGCTCCGAAAACTCCGTTTCTGTATGATTTCTGGAATGAAGAAATTTTTGACAGTCCTTTAAAGTCTGTCAACGAATATAGCGTCGTGTGTCCATCTTTTTCTTTCTCCGTAAACCATACAGAATCCTTTCTGATAAGATCATCCACAGTATTCAACAGCGGATCGTAATGTGAGGTTACTATCAGTTGACTTCTGCTTTTTTCTTTCAAGAACTTTTCTATGATGAATTCCACCAGTTCGGGATGCAATGAGGATTCTATTTCATCTATTGGTAAGATGCCGTTCGTTTTTATCGCCTCATAGATAGCTGCCTCTATGCCAAAAGTTCGTTTGGTTCCTTCGCTTTGGAGCGAGTTGGGCAGCCTGTAATTTTCTTCTCCACGTTTGTTTTTAACTGGGTGTTGAAAATCAGTGCGTAATCTTTCAAAGGCATTGTCTGCCAGCATTTTTTCCTTTGTCTTTTCTGGAATATCTTTATCTTCCATTATAGAGGTTTTGACAAAGTCTGGAATAGGCACTTTTTCCCTTTCGGTATATACATCGGTGATGTTATAGTCCGCTTTATGTACAAAATCAAGGATGTATGCCTTCAATTCAGCATTCTTTTCCATTTGTTTTCCTGCATACTCAAACATTCTTGTCCCTGGTTCTATGATTGGCATCATATTATTTTTCATCCAGTCACGCACTTCGTCTATGTATGCTAACGAACAGTTTACTTGATTTCTTGCCGCAAAAAAGGACATGTTGGACAAACATTTCACATTCAGTTGCTCCACTATTGTTGCGTTCGCCTTAACCAGACTCGCATTCAACTTAATAAGTGATGCTGTGCCGTCCAACTCCCTGCTGAACACAAGTGAAGGTTGAACGGAGTTGTATACATACAAATCCTCCTTTATCACTTGTTTGTCGTCCAAGACAAGGGCATACCAATACCTTTTGTCGCCAACAAAGAATTTGATGTTGAATTCAGATGGTTCATTCGGAGTTTCCGTGTCCAATAAGAAAGGTACCACGCCTGTCTCTTCGTCAATATCTGACTTCTTGTCGAACCAAAAACCGCATAAAAAATCCATTGCATTCAACAGGTTCGATTTTCCACTGGCGTTTGCTCCATAAATAAGGGCAAAACGCAATAAGCGCACTTTTGGGGTGACGTTTACTACCTGACACTCCTCAAACGTAGTGTCTTTGGTGGCTTCAAAGCTAAGAACCGCCTCGTCTCTAAACGATAGGTAATTTTTTATTCTAATTTCCTGTATCATGACAGTTTCATTTTACTTGTTTCTATATTGTTTTGGTTATATGCAGAGATAATGTAAGCCGAAATAGGGCTTTTACCCAGTTACTTTGTTCTGTAGGGTTGCTCATTCTGTGTGCAAAGTTACGGGAAATCCGCCAATTTTACGAATAGAATAGTGTTAATGTTTGGTTCTATTCATAGAAATGATATGCTGTTACGTCAGATTGGCATATAGATGACAATTTTGTCACATATCTGACACTCTCTTGTAAGCCCTAATCTTATTAGCTTTGTTTTCATTAAAAGAAGTTGGATTCATCCATATATAATACGGATAATGGATGAAAATATGTCGAATTTGAAAATAGAGTAGGAAAATATTGTTGTTTTATTTGTGTTTGGCATGTCAGTTGCTTTTTATTCGTTGGTGTTTCGGCTGTCGTAGCCGATAGTCTGCAAAGACACGCGACAGGACTCTTTTGAATTCTCGTCCTCAAAGAGAATGAACATAGATAAATAATGTCTAATTTTAAAATTGAATTATATGTTAATAAAAAATGTTATTGGTTCTAGCAGGTTTGTAAAGCCTAGTGGTTATGCTTCATGGTTGGATTATTGGAAAGCGATTACTGGAAAAATTCCACATTTTTGCTCTGCATCAGGTTGTATTAAAACCGATTTGGTTGGAGCACATGTTCAGAAAGTATGTAGTACCGATCAAAAATGGTATATAGTTCCGCTTTGCTCTTCATGTAATCAAAGAACAGACACCTTTGAAGTTTATGAGACTTTGGTGCCTGTTCCGAGTAATCTTTAATTGATTATGATATTCTCTCGCCTTGTTGCAGCAAGGTTATGAGCTTCTTTTAAAAGTGGTTGTCATTTAAACACCGTGACAACCACTTTATCTTTATAACGAATTTTTGCAATTATTATTGCTGTGACCTATTTCTATTCTAATTATAGTTGTTTTCTATTTTCGGTTTTGCTATAATTCAGTGGCATTTCATCCTGTATTTCCGAGGTGCAGCCTACCTTTGCATTAGTTGAGTGCGTGTTTGCTTATCGTTGTTTATTTCCATAATTGCAGCACATTTGTAGCACGTTCACGCAGATGGCTTGTTTAATAACGGTTTGCATTTCGAGGAGGTGAAGTAAAGAATCGATAAGCGATAGATGAATAAAAATCCGTGTAACTCAAAAGGTTGCACGGATTTTTTTGTTTGTTATAACTTTTGGCGTTGGCATTTTGCGGTCAGTGGAAATTTATCCCCACTAAATTTCTGCAGACTCGATAAAGGTAATGAATTTCGGCCAGATAAGAGAAAGAAGTGTGCTTTTTTTAATTATAATTGATTTAAAGGCGGGTTTGTTGTTTTTATTTCTTTTGAAATTGGGGTATATTCAATAAAAATATCTAAATTTGGGGGACTTAAAAAAATTTGAGAACGAATAATTTTATAGGGATATGGAAGAGAACGAACTTCAGCGCGCGTTGCCTGTCGGCACTATTCTGAAAAGTCCGAAGTTTGATTATCGGATTGAGGCTGTGCTTGGTCAGGGCGGTTTTGGAATAACATATAAGGTGTCGACAACGGTGATGTTCGACAAGGTGCCTATTTTTACATATTTCACCATAAAGGAGCATTTCATGAAGGATGCTTGCGAGCGCGACGCTTCGGGCGGTGTGGGCTATTCCAAGCCTTTGCAGTCGCGTGTGGAGGAGAGCCGTGGCGATTTTCTTGCGGAGGCTCGCCGGCTGAATGAGATCAGCGGCAAGAATCCTAATGTGGTGCCTGTGAGCGAGGTGTTTGAGGCGAACAATACGGTCTATTATGTGATGGAGTATCTCAACGGGGGTACGCTGCGCGATTTGGTTAAGGCCAACGGTGCGCTGTCGGAGCAGGCTGCGCTCGACATTGAGCTGCCTGTGGCTAAGGCGGTTGCGTTTTTGCATTCTCACCACATCAATCATCTCGACATCAAGCCTGAGAATATTATGTTCCGTGTGGACTATCATACTGGTCAGCGTATGCCTGTGCTGATTGATTTTGGTCTTGCCAAGCATTTTGACGACAAGGGCAAACCTACGTCGACTATCCGTGTGCAGGGCTGTAGCGATGGTTTCGCTCCTGTGGAGCAGTACAGCGGTTTGCAGACGTTTTCTCCGCAGGCCGATGTCTATGCTCTTGGTGCGGTGCTCTACTATATGCTTGTTGGCAGGGTGCCTATCATTGCCACTGAGATGCAGCGCGACACGGTGGAGAAGGCTTTGCCTCCGACGGTGAGCGATGCTGTGCGTTTTGCGATAAGCCGTGCGATGGCTTACAATAAGTATGACAGGACGGCTACGGTCGATGATTTTGTGCAGGAGATTTGTCCTACGGCTCAACCGGAGATTGTTCCGGAGCCTGCACCTGTCCCGGAACCTGCTCCTGCGCCTTCTCCCGCTCCGAATGTGGGAGGGGATGATGTGCGTGCCACTCGTGTGATAGGCGAGGGTGGCCGTCGCCGCGGCAAGTTTCCTACGTGGCTGATTGTTGTGCTGGCGGTGGTTGTGGTTGGCGGCATCGGTGCCGGAGTGTGGTCGATGATTGGCGGTTCCAAGCCGTCGACGTCAAGCGGTGGCGATGACTCTGATGTGCTTGCGCGGTATGAGAAGAAGTGCATTGCATGCGACAGTTTGATAAACAATGGCGACAATGCTGAATATGAGCCGTTGCTCAAGGCGAAAACGTTGCTCGACGATATCCGTGTAGTGGAGAAGAGCGATGAGGCAGAGCAGAGTGGCGAGGTGCTTGACAAGAGCAAGGGTTTGCAGGAGCGTCTCGACGTGAAACTGAAGGAGGCGAGCCGTTCGTGGGAACAGGCTGGCGATGCTCAGTTGGAGATTCCCGACTATACCCAGGCTTGCCAGTATTATGAAATTGCCAACAAGCTTGCTCCGTCTGACACGTTGCGGTATAAGATTGACATGTGTGTCGGCCGTTGACAATCGGCTGTGAGATAAATAAACGCGCAGCGGAAAACGATACGCTTTCCGCTGCGCGTTTATTTATGTGGTAATGACTCAGTGTTCCAGATACCATTTATAGAGCGCCGGGATGCCGTCTTCCAGCTCCACTTTGTGGCGCCATCCGAGGGCGTGCAGTTTGCTCACGTCGGTGAGTTTCCGCATTGTTCCGTCGGGCTTTGACGAGTCCCAGTGGATTTCGCCTTTGAATCCTACGGCGTTTTTCACCATCTCAGCCACTTGTGCTATGGTAGCCTCTCTGCCGCTTCCGATGTTGATGTGGCAGTTGCGCACTTCCGGATTGTCGCCTTTCAGCTGGTCGAAATCAATGTGTTCCATCACGTAGACTGAAGCGTCGGCCATATCCTCGCTCCAGAGGAACTCGCGGATAGGCCGTCCGGAACCCCAGAGGTTGAGCGAGCCGTTGAGTATGCCGTATTTGTCGAGCATAGCGTCGATGGCTTCATCTGCAGCCTTGCCGTCGACATCGCCCACCGGACGGCGGTCAAGGTCGCGGCGAATGCCTTCGCGGTCGCCTTCCATGCGCAGGCGCGCCAGATGGAGTTTGCGTATCATTGCCGGCAGCACGTGGCTACTTACGAGGTCGAAATTGTCGTTAGGGCCGTATAGGTTGGTCGGCATCACGGCGATGTAGTTTGTGCCGTATTGCAGGTTGAAACTCTCGCACATCTTCAGTCCGGCGATTTTTGCGAGTGCGTAAGGCTCGTTTGTCCATTCGAGCGGAGATGTCAGCAACGCGTTCTCGGGGATTGGTTGAGGAGCCTCGCGGGGATAGATGCACGTGCTTCCGAGAAACAGTAGTTTCTTGACGTTGTGCCGGAAACTTTCGCCGATTACGTTCTGCTGTATCTGCAGGTTGCGCCAGATGAAGTCGGCGCGATAGATGCTGTTAGCCATGATTCCGCCCACGAAAGCCGCGGCAAGAATCACATAGTCGGGCTTTTCGGCGTCGAAAAATTCGCGCACCGCCACTCCATCGAGCAGGTCGAGCTCGGCATGCGTGCGTCCCACAAGGTTTGTATAGCCTTTCTGCTGGAGGTTTTTCCAGATAGCCGAGCCTACGAGTCCGCGGTGTCCGGCAACATATATTTTAGCGTCTTTTTCCATTTTTCTGTCTGCTAAATCATTCGTTCGGATTCGGAGCCATGTTTGCGTATCATAGCCATATCATGGTCCACCATAATGTGTACGAGTTGTTCAAACGACGTCTTGCGGGGATTCCAGCCTAATTTTGTGCGGGCTTTTGTAGGGTCGCCGAGCAGCTGCTCCACCTCGCAAGGACGGAAATATTTAGGATCCACCTCGACGAGCACACGTCCGGTGGCAATGTCGATGCCTTTTTCATCCACACCTTCGCCTTCCCAGCGCAGAGTGATTCCGGCGCGGGCGAAAGCATGCTCAGTAAACTCGCGTACGGAGTGGAATTCGCCAGTGGCAATGACAAAGTCATCAGGCTCGTCCTGCTGAAGAATCAGCCACATGCACTCCACATAGTCGCGGGCATAGCCCCAGTCGCGACGGGCGTTGAGATTGCCGAGATACAGTTTGTCCTGAAGTCCAGCAGAGATGCGGGCCACGGCAAGCGTGATTTTGCGCGTCACGAATGTTTCGCCTCGCCGCTCGCTCTCGTGGTTGAAGAGAATTCCGTTTACGGCATACATGCCGTAACTCTCGCGATAGTTCTTGGTTATCCAGTAGCCATAAAGTTTGGCGCATCCGTAAGGGCTGCGCGGGTAGAACGGCGTGGTTTCGCGCTGAGGCACTTCCTGCACCTGTCCGAACAGCTCCGACGTGCTGGCTTGATAAATGCGGGTTTTTTTGTCGAGCCCGAGCATTCTTACCGCCTCAAGTAGGCGCAGAGTGCCGATGGCGTCGGTATCGGCAGTGTATTCCGGCACTTCAAACGACACTTTCACATGGCTTTGTGCCGCAAGATTGTAGATTTCATCAGGCTGCAACTCCTGAATGATGCGGATCAGCGAACTTGAATCGGTCATGTCGCCGTAGTGCAGGTTGATGAGCCGGCGGCGCTTCATGTCGCGCACCCATTCGTCGAAATAAAGGTGCTCGATGCGACCGGTGTTGAAAGAAGAACTGCGGCGGATTATGCCGTGCACGTCGTATCCCTTATCAAGCAGAAACTCAGCTAGAAACGAACCGTCCTGACCGGTGATGCCTGTGATTAATGCTACTTTTTGCTTTTCAGCCATAGTTTTTTTATGATGATTTTTTGATTAGCTATTTGTTGAAAAACTCTTTGATTTTGTCTGCCACATAGCGCAGCTCCTCTTCTTTAAGGCCGGAACCGCTTGGCAGGCATAAGCCTCTGTCAAACAGAGTTTCGCACGTTGTGTCGCCATAGTAGGGCGCGTCGGCGAAAACGGGCTGCATGTGCATAGGCCGCCACAGACGGCGCGTTTCCACACCGGCGTCGAGCATGAACTGCCGCAGAGATTCCGGATCTTTTCCGGTTTTCGGGTCGATTAAGACTGTCGACAGCCAGAAGTTGGAATTGAAGTCGGTGGAAGGATTCTGCTGAACGCTCACACCTTCGATGCCAGCCAATTCTTTTGTGTAGAAATCATGGATTGCGCGGCGCAGTTCCACGTGAGGCTGCAGCACGTCCATCTGTCCGCAGCCAATTCCGGCGCTCACGTTGCTCAGTCGGTAATTGTAGCCGATTGTCTCGTGGTAGTAGTACGGCCGCTGCTCGCGGGCTTGTGTGGCATAGAATTTCACGCGGTCGGCTTCCTCTTTGGAGTGGCACACCAATGCGCCGCCACCCGATGTGGTGATAATCTTGTTTCCGTTGAAACTCAAGCATCCGTAGTTGCCGAGAGTTCCGCATTTCTTGCCTTTGTATTCCGAGCCGAGAGCCTCGGCGGAGTCTTCTACGATAGGGATGTCGTATTTGTCGGCAATGGCGCGGATTTCATCTATCTTAGCCGGCATGCCGTAGAGATAAACGGGGATTATTGCTTTTGGATAATGTCCAGTCTGCTTCTTGCGGTCTATAATCGCTTCTTCCAGCGCGTCAGGCGACATGTTCCATGTGTCGGGCTCGCTGTCGACAAACACAGGGTCGGCGCCCTGGTATTTTATTGGGTTGGCGCTTGCGGCGAATGTGAATGATTGGCAAATCACCTCATCTCCAGAGCCAACGCCGAGGGCAACCAATGCAAGATGGATGGCAGCTGTGCCTGCGCTGAGAGCCACAACGTTTGGCGCGCCGAGATATTTCTCAAGTCTATGTTCGAATTCATCAACATTTGGACCAAGAGGAACAATCCATTCCGATTCGAAGGCTTTCTCCACCCAGTCGCGTTCAGTACCTCCCATGTGGACGTATGAAAGTAAAATACGAGGTTTCATAATTTTTGATTTTTCAATGCAAAATTAATGAAAAATCATACAAGTTGGACAAAAAAGAGAAAAGGCTTTCAAAATAAAGGGTCAATAAACCGAAATTCAGCTTTTTAAAGCCCTCATGGCATTGAGCACGGCGATAACCGTCACTCCGACATCGGCAAACACAGCCATCCACATTGTGCCGAGTCCGAAAACGGCGAGAATAAGGATGGCGGCTTTGACACCGATTGCAAACCACACGTTCTGGCGGGCGATGGCTATGGTGCGTCGGGCGATGGCTATGGCGGTGGCTATTTTCGACGGTTTGTCGTCCATAAGCACCACGTCGGCAGCGTCTATCGCCACGTCGCTGCCAAGCGCGCCCATGGCAATGCCCACATCGGCGCGTTTAAGCACCGGCGCATCGTTGATGCCGTCGCCCACAAACGCCAGATTCTTTCCTGCAGGCTTTTCGTTGAGCAGCCGCTCAACGTGTGCCACTTTGTCTGACGGAAGAAGTTCGGAATGATATTCGTCGATGCCCACTTTCTCAGCCACATCTTTTGCCGTGCCCTCGCGGTCTCCGGTCAGCATCACTGTGCGTTCCACTCCAGCCCGTTTCAGCGAGGCCACAGCCTCTGCGCTGTCGGCTTTTATTTGGTCGTTGATTACGATGTGTCCGGCATATCGCCCGTCGACAGCCACATGGACGATTGTGCCGGGAAGATGGCAGTCGTGCCACTCCATATTGATGTCGGCCATCATCTTGCTGTTGCCCACGCATACCGTGTGCCCGTCTACGGTGGCCTTCACGCCACGTCCGGCAATTTCTTCAACGTCGGTCACCGCGCATCCGTCGCTTGCCTCTTTAGGGAACGCGTTGCGCAGAGCCGCGCCGATGGGGTGGGTGGAAAAGTGTTCCACATGGGCGGCGAGATGCAGCAGCTCTTTCTCGTTGTAGTTGGAAGGATGCACAGCCTCGACGGCAAATTCGCCACGTGTCAGCGTGCCTGTCTTGTCAAACACCACTGTTCCCAGCCGCGACAATGTGTCGATGTAGTTGCTGCCTTTTATCAGTATGCCTTTGCGTGACGCTCCGCCGAGTCCGCCGAAAAATGTCAGCGGCACGCTTATTACCAATGCGCATGGACACGACACCACCAAGAATATCAACGCCCGGTGAAGCCATGTGGTGAACGAGTCAATGAAAGCCGCTGATGAAAGCAATGGCGGCAGAAAGGCGAGAATCAGGGCGGCGATGACAACGACAGGGGTGTAGACGCGTGCGAATTTGGTTATGAACGATTCGCTGCGCGACTTGCTCTCGTTGGCATTTTCCACAAGGTCTATGATTTTTGCGACGGTGCTTTCGCCGAAAGTCTTTGTCGTCTTGACGCGCAGCAACCCGGAGAGATTGATGCATCCTGATGAAATATCGTCGCCTTTGCTGATTTCGCGTGGCATGCTTTCGCCTGTCAGCGCCACGGTGTTGAGCGAGGATGTGCCAGAAACCACAATGCCGTCGAGCGGCACTTTCTCTCCCGGCTTGACAATGATTGTTTCGCCCACAGCCACCTCCTCCGGAGCTATCGTCATCTCGTCTCCGTTGCGTTCCACATGGGCGGTGTCGGGGCGTATTTCCATCAGGTGGGAGATGCTGTCGCGGCTTCTTCCTTCTGCATATTCCTCAAAAAGTTCGCCTATTTGGAAAAACAACATGACAAACACAGCCTCGGCGAATTCGGTGTCGGCGCCTGGCATAAAGCCGATGCACAGGGCACCGATGGTGGCTATGGTCATCAGAAAGTCTTCGTTGAAGACGTCGCCGGCGACGATGCCTTCGGCGGCTTCTTTCAATGTGTCGTGTCCTACGAGAAGATAGGGCACAAGATATATCAACAGCAGCTGCCATAGTGGCAGACTGCAGTAGTGTTCAATCAAAGCGGCTCCTGAGAGCAGGATGGTTGTCGCTGCGATGATGGCGATTTTGCTTTTCAGGCTGTCGTGCCCGTTGTGTATATGTTCCATAAATCTACGTTTTATCCTTTTGTCGGTGCAAATTTATGGTAAAATTGTTGCAACCTGGTTGCAACGTTTCTATATGTGCATCAAGTCGCGGTAGATGTCGAGCGCAGCCTCCACTTGTTTTACGTCGACCTCGCAGCCCGTCTCGGCGTTGCCTACATTGTGGAGAAGCGTGAAGTTGAGTTCGCCGTGCTCGCTTTTCTTGTCGTGGCGCATAAATTCGATGAGCTCTGGATAGTCGTCGCACGTGATGTGGAATGCACCATAGTGGCGGCACACGTAGTCGGCAAGACGATAGAGTTCGGCTGATGGAAATCCCTTTTCGGTGTGCGACAGCACAGCCTCCACAACCATGCCCCAAGCCACGGCATATCCGTGGGGCACAGGCGAATTGCGTTTCAAGGCGAGGCTCTCGAAAGCGTGTCCTGCAGTGTGTCCGAGGTTGAGGGCGCGGCGCAGTCCTTGCTCAAACGGATCCTGCTCCACAATCCGGCGTTTCACGTTGACCGATTCCTCGACGAGGCGTAGCAAGCCGTTGCCTGCCACATTGTCAAAATCGTAGTCGAGCAATTTGTTGTAGACCGCCTCTCCGTCGAGCAGTCCGTGCTTCAACATCTCGGCATAGCCTGACTTCAGTTCGCGTTCGGGCAGGGTGCTGAAAAAAACAGTGGAGATTATCACAGTCTCTGCCTCCTTAAACACTCCGATTTCATTTTTCAGACCGTTGAAATTCACGCCCGTCTTTCCTCCCACAGCCGCGTCGACGGCGCTGAGCAGCGTTGTCGGGATGTTGATGAAGCGGATGCCACGTTTGAATGTGGCGGCGGCAAAGCCACCGAGGTCGGTCACTACGCCTCCTCCGATGTTGACAAGCAGAGATTTGCGGGTGGCGCCACCTTTCTGCAGCGCATTCCAAACGGCTTGTGCGCTGTCAAGGTTTTTGTTGATGTCGCCAGCTGGGATGACAATTTTCTGCCATTCAGAATGGAGGCGGAAAGAAGCGAGACTCTCGCGCTCAACATTCTCGTCGGTCAGAACAAACACGTTGCGTGGCGACAGTTGTTCGACGGCTTTGTTCAAGGCATCGCCGACAGAGTTTGTGAAAATAACGTTCTGATGTTTCATAACTGTTGCTTTCTGAGGTCGATGATAGATGGCAGAGCGTCGGCAAACGCTTCCATGGTTGGATATACGATGTCGGCACCGTTTTCAAGCATGATGTCTTCCGGAATAGGTCCGGTGGTGATGCCGATGGTGAAGCATTTTGCCGCACTTCCGGCCTTCACGCCGAGAGGCGCGTTCTCAATCACGATCGACTGCCATGGCTGCACTCCAGCTTTGTCCATTCCCATAAGGTATGGTTCTGGGTCTGGTTTGCCGTGACGCACATCGTGGGCGGTCACCTTCAGCGGTGCGGAGAAAATGCCTGGATAGTCGGCGTTCAGACGGTCGAGCAGGGTGGCTTGTCCGGAGCCCGTGACAAGCACGCGGGCGATGTCGGCATCGCGCAGCGTGTTGAGCATCCGTGCAGTGCCCTGTATCTGACCCACCTTGCCCAGAGCCGTGAAATATTCGGCTTTCTTTGCATATATCGCCTTGCATTCATCATCGCTGACGTTGTCGCGGTGGCATTCGCGCTCTTCCATAAGTCGGATTATCGCCGCTCCGGTCATACCTTCATACAGGAAAAACTCGTTGTCGGCATAGTGCCATCCTCTTTCCGCGGCAAGGCGTTTCCATGCGCGCGAGTGGTTGGGCATTGAGTCGTAGAGCACACCGTCCATGTCGATCAGGGCGGTACTTATTGGCGTGGCGGAAAAGCCAGTGCGTTTTAGGTAGTCGGCGTATGCAGTTTCTTCTCTTGTCATGATTGTTTGTCAGTTTTTAGGTTTGACCGCCTCTTTTTCGCGTATCGCTGCAGAGCTGCGCGTTGAGCGGCGTTTCTTGCCTTTTTTATCTTTTGTTTTCTTGTCGGTCTTTGATGGTTGAGCCACCGCTGTCGTGTCGGGAGCCTCAATCAGCCCGTTGACAATCAGTTGCAGACTGTCGGCGGCTGTCAAGCGGTCGTCTTCGGTGATGGCATCAAAACCTCGGCGGAGGTTGTTGGTGTCGGGCACCGGACCGTTGTGATGGTGCTGTTCCTCACGCAGCCCGGCTTCGGCTCCGCGTTTGAAAATCTCATCCATCTGCCTGAACAGATTCTTTTTGGTGGTTTCTGTGATTGATGAGGTCTGAGCCACCTCGTTTTCCTTTAGCTTCGCCTTTCCTAATCGGAACTTCATATTGTCTCTGAGGATGTTTCCGCTCAGATTGATTCCGAATTTAAACGGAAGCGGAGAGTCGAGCACGGAAATGTGGTATTTATAGTTGGTGTCGAAGTCGTTCCATCCAACCACGGCGAGTTTGTAGCGGTCCATGCGCAGGATGAAAGGGTAGACGTCAAGTTGCGAGTTGAGCGCGGTGGCCTCTACCGAGAGGCTGTCGATCACATTGCGGTTGCGGTTCTTGAAACGCAGCATTTTCGATACTTGTCGGAATGTCTCGGTGTCGAGCAGCACAAGGTCTTTTCCGCTGATGTTGAGGGCGGCGCTCGTCGTTGGCAGTATCACGTTCATCAGAGTGTCGATTTTTGTCGTGGCTGCCAGTCGGGCGTTGATTACACCGTCGATGCCTTTCATCATTGGCATTATAGAGTCGAGTTCGGGCATTATCTTCATCAGTCGTCCCACTTTGATGTCGTGCAGGTCGAGCATCAGCCCGAGCCCGATGTCGTTGCGGTTGGCTGTTGCATAGATCATGTCGAGTTTCATCGAGCCGTCGTTGCTGTTTGCCGACAGGTCGCGCAGGCTCAACACGCCATTCTTCATGCCGATTGATGAGTGCAGACGGTTGAGCACAAGGTTGGCGTAATAGGTGGTGTCGTTCATCAGGTCGATGTCAACCACCACATTGCTTGGCACGAGGATGGCATAGCGTATCGTGTCGGCGTCTTCCTGTGTGGCGCTCTCCACCTTGTGTTGCATGTGCTCGTCATCGTCGTTGGCATTGATTGAGAACGAAGTTTTTTGCTCCTCGTTGTTCGCAAAATTGTTGCCCTTGTACAATGCCGCCATTAGTTCGTTGAGGTCGAGAGTGCGAGAGTTGGCAACAAGCGAGATGGTCAGCGGGTTGCGTCGCGAGCCGAGCAGCGTGCTGCGGATATTGTCAACCGCACCCGTCAGCTGCAAATCGCTTTTGCCCACACGATAGGTTATGTTGTTGATGTCGAGTTTCTGGGTGTTGAATGTGACGTCGACGTCGCTCAGACGGTTTCTGAGCGGGAAATAAGGAGTGAACAGACGGCCTCTGAGGGCTGTTATGTTTCCGTTTAAATCCCAGTTGCGTATCAGCCGCTGCCACTGCCTGTCGATGGCAAAGTTGGCGCGGAATGAGGTGTCGGCTGCCTCCTCAGCCAACCGCCTTTGTCGGCGTTCTTTTCTGTAGATTGTCCTCAGGGAGTCGCGGCTGAGATTGGGATACAGACGCTGCAGAGAGTCTATCCGAGCCTCTGTCCGTGAGTTTTGTTTCTTCACGCGCTTGTTTGCGCTCAGCTGTATGTTGCCTTCACGCAGACTCATCATCGTGGTGCGGTCCCAATAGCGTATGCGGTCTGCTTTGATGCCGAAGCTCAATATCGGAGTGCGTCCAAGTCCTTGGAACCGTCTTATTGAGGCATTTGTTTCCATCCCCGACATTTGCATCTGTGTTGAGTCGGGGAGGCTCAGCATCGTAAAGCGTCCAAGCGTGATGCGTCCGCCGAGAGGCGTGATGGCTGTGGTGTCCATCAGGTTGTGCATTTCTCCGGTGCTGCCCACTCCGGCTTTTAGACGGCTGGCGGTGACATGTCCGTGCGGGTCGGAAATGATTGCCGAGTCTATTTGTATGGAAGCCATGAGAAGGTTGCGTGTGATGTTGTCCTGTCCTTTGATTTTGCTGTCGGTGCCGAAGCGAATTACGCTGTGGTCGACAAACATGCGCAGCGAGTCGGAAGGCACGGAATAGCGCACGTTGCTCAGTGTGGCGTTGCCGTTGGCGCGGATGCGGTGGAAGGTGTTGACAGAAAAGTCGCTGACGTGGAATTTCACGTCGGTGTTGAGCGAGAACAGTCCGGAAATCGTGAACGGCAGTTGCTTTGGAGCAAGCCGAGATGCGCGTGCAAGGTCGAGCCGACCTTTGATTTTGGCCTTCACCGACGGGTCTTTTATTATTTCTGTGGCAGAGCCCGATATGTCAAGACTGATGCCGAATCCTTCCATCAGCAGTTTGTTGAGAGTCAGTTGGCTGGCATCGGGATTCTTCCCGTTGAACGCAATCTTTGCATCAGCGGCAAACTTGTCAATCCTGGCATTGTGGCGTGTGTTGGCAACGTAGCATTCCGGGATGGTCAGTTGCGCTGCGAATGTTGGCAGGTCTTTTCCGCCTACGACGTATGGCTTTTCAAGGTGCAGCGCCATCGACAGTTGCAGGTTGGTGCTGTATTCGTCAAGACTTTTGCGGTATTTGTCGGGGGCGTTTGCCAATACCTTGTCGTAGACCACAGGACCTATGCCTATGTCGAGCTTGTCGACCGATGTCTTGTCTGCCATCTTTATCGCCGCGCTGATTGTGGCGGGCACATCTGCTATGTTGATTGAAAAATCGTCAAGAGCCAGATTCTCGGGTTTGGCAATGTCCCAAGCCACGTCGCCTCCAAGACGGAATGGCACAGAATGGTTTATATCGGCTTCGGGAACGCTTGCTTTGACGTTGCCTCCAAAGGCGAGGCGATAGCGTTTCTCCTTGTCTTTGAAATTTAGCGAAAGGGTGTCGGTGTGCAGCGTGAAGTCCATGCCGCTTTTGAGGTCACGGTAGCGGATGCCGCGGTTGTTAACGATGTCGAGGTGCTCAAGCACGAGCGACTTCAAGACGATTGGCGTGCTCTCGCTCTTTTCCTTGCTTGGCGGCACAATCATAAAGTTGTTGAGGGAGTCGTTGACCGTCACAAGGTTGACTTTCGGGGAGTCGACAAAGATTTCTTTTATCTCAACGTCCATCAATGCAAGACGCGCAAGATTGAACCGTGCGCGCATGCAGCCCACGTCGAGCAGCGAGTCTACGCCTGCTGGCAGCGAAGCCTTATGCTTGTCGAGCGTGCGAGAGCGCACATTTAGACCATCGACGTCGATGGTCATGTATGGGAACGTTTTCCATACGGTCAGTTCCATACGCTTGATTTTAACATCCGCGTTGAGGTTCTCGTTGGCAAGGCGTTCGGCAATAGGTGTCAGCCGGTCGGGTGTCAGAATCCACACCGTCAGGCACAGCGCCATTACCAGCAGCGCCGCCACCGACCCGACAGTCCATGCTGCCGTTTTCAGTGTTAATGCAAGCCATCGAGGCATACGCTTGTCTACTGGCTTCGCAGCCTTTTCTGTCGCTGTTTTCTCTGATATGTTTTTGTTTGTATTCTCTTCCATAATCGATTGATAGTGCAAAAATACAAAAAAAATGGCGAATGAAAAGGGATTTTAGATGTCTGGTATGTCGGTGATGTAGCCGTTCATTATGGCATATACGCTCAGTCCGGAGACACTGCGTATGCCGAGTTTGGCTGAAATATTCTTGCGATGGGTCAATACGGTGTTGATGCTGATAAACAGACGGTCGGCTATTTCTTTGTTGGTAAACCCTTTCGCCAACAGGCAAAGCACGTCGATTTCACGTTGCGACAGCTTGTTGCCGTCGGAGCGGTTGTGGCGCGACGTCTCGATTATGTCGCCGAGTTGCTTTAGAAATGCAGCCTCGTCGCAATGGCGGTTGAGCGTAAAGCCGATATTGTCGTCGGTTGAGTTGGACAGCAGGGCAAGCCGGTTGCGCTTGGGGATGAAAAATCCTGGCAGGGAGGCGAAGGCGTCGGCGTCGGCAATAAACAGGTCGGCGGCAATGTCGGGTTCTGCTGCCACTGCCGATGGTCTTGTCCACGAAGCCTCCACGTCGAACATATTGGCAAGAGTCTGTTTCAGACCTATTGCCACAGCCGTGTCGTCGGTGATGATTCTGACATTCAGATTTGTCATAGCGTCACGTCGTTAAGAGTTTCGCGAGTTGAGCGCATCGACAAGCGGTCGGAGCACGCGGTTGCGGATGCGGTTGTTCTGGCAAATGTCCTTTTCAAGACTGATGACGGCGAAAAGCACAGCGTGGCATAGGTTGCGGTCGTAGTCGCCACGCAGATGAATCACAAACATGTTTATCAAGTCGCTCAATTTGTCCTCGATTGAGTCTGATTCCGCCTGTACGGCATTGCCGGCAACAGAAACTTCGGAGTTCGACTGTTCGGCAGAGATTATGGCGTCAAACCATTGGTTGTCGCTGTCGATGCGCCGCTCTATCTCCGTTTTCACCTCTCTGTAAAAATTAAACAGCAACGGAAGGTTGTTGTTTGAGTCGCTGCGCGATATGAGAGCTGCGAAATGACGCTCGATGTTTGGCAGCTGGTTGCGCAGGTAGGAGTTGTTTGTCTTGCGCAGATAGTCGACCACGTCGCCGGCATTGAAAGCTCCGGTCACATTTTCCAGAAAAAACGATTCGTTGATGAACGCGTTCAGGATTGTGATGAAAAATGATGTGTCGATGCCTTTTTCTTTGCAGATTGACTTTATGGTGCGGTCACCCACACCGAGCACGATGTCGAAGCGGTTGATTACTGGGACAACCGAAGGCTCGTCGACAATCACTTCGCAAAGCTTGGTGTCAGGAGTTACTAATGCCATATTGCTGAATTCTTATGGTTTCTTCGTCGGTGACGATTGTTGGAATCTTTATGTCGTGAGGTTCTGCCGGAATGTGCTCCACTATCTGGATGGCGTAGGCGGCGCCTATCAGCGGGCATGTGGCGTTGTGCAGCAGACGGTCGTAGAATCCGCGTCCGCGTCCGAGACGGTTGCCGCGGCGGTCGAATGCCATAGCCGGAACCACAACAAGGTCAATCTCTGAAATGTCGCGGCATTCGTTGCCTGTTGGCTCGTCGATGCCGAATGCTCCCTCTGCGGTGTCGCCGGGTTGGTAGGGCAGTATGTCAAGGTCGTCGCCGTTGACGCGCGGCAGGAAAATCTGCTTTCTGCCATACCAGCGGCTGATGAATTCATCGGTGGAGATTTCATCGGGCAGGGAGGCGTAGACGAGTATGCGGTCGGCATCGATAAACTCCTGGCATTGCTCGAGCCGTGAGAAGCATTTGCTGGCGGCAATTGCCTTCTGTTTATCGGTAAGCATGCGCTTGAGCTGACGGATGTCGCGTCTGATGTCGGTTTTTGTAGCCATCACCGTTTCCCTTTCTTTTTCTTGGTGCTTGTCAGAGTGATTGGAAACTTGCCCTTGCCGTCGTTGAGCGCTTTCAAGGCGGCGTTGACTGTATTGTCGGTGCGGTTGTAATAGCGGTAGAACTCTTCCGAGCCGAGCACGTCGCGAATCACGAGGGCACGCAGTTGGCGTGCTATCAGCGAACGGCTAAGGTTTATGTAGTACCAACGCATCGGCACGCCGTTGTCGCGGGCATAGCATACAAAATCGTATGTCAGGGCGTCGTCTGACGGCATCATGCCCATCAGCTGCTTGACGGTCTTGACGTTTTTCAGCTGGTCGCGGTTGATGTCGACGTAGGTGTAGACATACTGCTGCAGCAGCCCGAGGTTGGCGACGGCGCGGTAGTAGGTGGTGATACCAGTGGTGTCGTTGGGCACAAATATGTCGGGCACGATTCCTCCGCCACCATATACGATTCTTCCGTTGGCAGTGCGGAAAATCTTGCTTTTGTCCACCTTGATGCTGTCGGCGCTGTAGAGCTCGCCGTGGGAGTATCGGTCGTAGAGCTCCTTTGAGTAGTCGTCTTCGTCACCAAGCGTGTAGTCTTTCTGTATGCATCGGTGCGACGGCGTGTAGTAGCGGGCTATAGTCAGACGGATGGCGCTGCTGTCGGGCAGGTAAATCTGCTTCTGCACCAGTCCTTTTCCAAACGACCGTCGACCCACAACAAGTCCGCGGTCGTTGTCCTGCAACGCTCCTGCCATAATCTCGCTGGCGCTTGCCGAATACTCGTCGATCAGCACGGCAACCTGAGCGTCGTGGAATGAGCCTTGGTCATCGCTCCACACCTGTATGTCCTCACGCTCTTTGCGTCCTTTTGTGTAGACAATAAGTTCGCCCTGTTCCAAAAATTCGTTGACCATCAGAATAGCCATTTCCATATATCCGCCGGGGTTGCCGCGGAGGTCGACTATGTAGCGGGAGGCGCCGTCTTTCTTCAGCTTCGACAACGCTGCGAAAAACTCATCGTATGTGTTCTTTCCGAACTGTGCGATTTTGATGTATCCTGTCTTGTCGTCAAGCATATACGACACGTCGATGGTGTTCATCGGGATGTCGTCGCGTGTGATGGTGAAAGTCAGCGTCTTCTTTGATGTGTTGCGTTTCACTCCGATTCTCACCTTTGTGCCTTTTTCTCCGCGGATTTTGCTGCGTATGCCCTCTGCCGTCAGTGTGCCGCCGACAATCGACTCTCCATTGACCGAGATTATGCGGTCGCCGGCAAGCATTCCCACTTTTTCCGCCGGTCCGTTTGGAATCACTTGGTCAACGTTGGCGGTGTCGTTCATCATGAAGAACGACACGCCGATGCCGCTCAGCGAGCCGTCGAGTTTCTCGTTCTCTGCACGGATGTCGGAAGCGGGAATGTAGTATGAATGCGGGTCGAGGTTGCCGATGATTGCCGGAATGGCTTGCTCCACAAGGTCCTTCACGTCGATGGAGTCGACATATTCACTTTGGATCAGGTTGAGCACGGCATTGATCTTGCGGTCTTTGTCGAGTGTGAATTTTTTTGTTGATATGTAGTTGCCTATGACGATACCGAGCACAATCGCTATCGAGATAACCAATGGATACCAAATTATGGAATTATGTTTAATTCTCATTCTATTGCTGTTTGTTATAGATTGTTTTCCGCTTCAGTGTCAGTGTTGATAAAAGAGCATTCCACTCCTGCCTCGCGCAAAAGGTCGAGTCCGTCGCTGAGTCGGTAGAGCTTGGAGAAGACCACGCGCTTGATGCCGGCTTGGATTATCAGCTTGGCGCACTCGATGCATGGAGAGTCGGTCACATAGAGCGTGGCGCCGTCGCTGCTGTTGTTGCTTCGCGCCACTTTCGTGATGGCGTTGGCCTCGGCATGGAGCACGTATGGGAAGGTGTGGTTGGTCTCGTCCTCACAAACGTTGTCAAAGCCCGAAGGAGTGCCGTTGAACCCGTCGGAGATAATCATTTTGTCCTTGACCAGCAGCGCGCCCACTTGGCGGCGCCGGCAATATGAATTTTCCGCCCATATCTGAGCCATCCGCAGGTAGCGGTGGTCGAGCAGATGTTGCTTTATTGAATTGTCCATTTCTTACGCATTGAACATCAAAATGTTGGCAATAATACAGTTGCCTTGTATGCATTGTTTGCAATCAGTCTGCAAAAATACGAATTTTCAGCGTGATATTGACCGCCTAACACTACTTTTTTGTTAAATTCTCGCTATCTCGCAGATTTTTCGTATTTTTGTAGATTGAAAAAAATGCATAATATGGCTCAGAACAAAAAAATACGCGTTGGCATTACCCACGGGGACATCAACGGGATTGGATATGAAGTGATAATGAAGGCGCTTGAGGATCCTTTGATGACGGATCTGTGCACGCCGATTGTTTATGGCTCGTCGAAGGCGCTGTCATACCATCGCAAGGCTTTGGAGATGGGAAACGTGAACTTCACGCTTGTGCCGCGGGCGGAGGATGCCGCCGACGGTGTCAACAACTTGGTGGAAGTGGTCGACGGTGAGGTGAGAATCGAGCTCGGATCGCCGAGCGAGGCTGCCGGAAAGGCTGCGCTGGCTGCGCTGAAACGTGCTGCCGACGACCTGCGCAACGGCATCATCGACGTAATGGTGACGGCGCCTATCAACAAAGACTCCATCCAGGGCGAAGATTTCCATTTTCCGGGTCACACGGAGTTTTTGGAATCGCGCATCGGCGAGGGCAACAAGGCGCTGATGATTCTTTTCGACGACCATCTGCGCGTGGCGCTGGTCACCACCCACTTGCCTTTGGCTCAGGTGCCTGAGGCGATAACAAAAGATGCCATCGTGGAGAAACTTGAAATCTTCAATGATTCCCTGAAAAAGGATTTCGACATCATAAAACCGCGCATCGCTGTGCTGTCGCTCAATCCGCATGCCGGGGAGAACGGTATGCTCGGCACGGAGGAGAAGGAGGTGATAACGCCTGCCATTGAAGAGGCTTATTCAAGAAAAATCATGGCATTCGGACCGTATGCCGCAGACGGATTCTTCGGCAGCGGGCAGTATACGCACTTCGATGGTGTGCTTGCCATGTACCACGATCAGGGTCTGGCTCCGTTCAAGACAATCGCGATGGACGACGGCGTGAATTTCACTGCCGGACTCCCGTATGTGCGCACTTCGCCCGATCACGGCACTGGATATGACATCGCCGGAAAGAACCAGGCAAGCGAGGCCTCGCTGCGCTCTGCGATTTTCAAGGCTATCGACATCTTCAGAAACCGCACGCGCTTTTATGAAATGAACGCACATCCGTTGCGTCGCCAGTACTACGACAAGAGCGGCGACAAGGAGGTGCTCGACTTGACAAAAGACGATGATGAGTCGTCGGAAATCCTTAACGCTTAAAAAACGAAAGAAAAATGAACTATGCGATAATAGCCGCTGGCGAGGGTTCGCGTCTCGCACAAGAGGGCGTGGCAAAACCAAAACCGCTTGTCGACATCTGTGGCGAACCGATGATAGGCCGCCTGATAAATCTTTTCTGCCGCTGTAATGCGGAGAGCATCAGCATAATCGTCAACGAGCAGATGACTGAGGTGCGCGAATATATTGAGAGCCTCTCGCTCGACATCCCGCTGAACCTGGTGGTGAAGACAACTCCGAGCTCGATGCACAGCTTTTTCGAGCTTTCAAGGGTGATCCCGAAAGGACGCTTCTGCCTGACAACGGTTGACACTATCTTCCGCGAGCAGGATTTCCGTCCATATATCGAGGCGATGGAGGCTGATGAACGTTATGACGGAATGATGGCGGTGACCGACTATATCGACGATGAGAAGCCCCTGTATGTGCAGACCGACGACGATTTGAACATCACGGCTTTCCGCGACGAGCGGTATGATGGTGCAAAATACATTTCGGGAGGCATATACGCTCTCAATGAGAAAGCCATCGATGTGCTTGCCGACTGCATGGAGCGAGGCGTGGCGCGTATGCGCAACTTCCAGCGCGCGCTCGTCGACGCGGGTCTGAGACTGAAGGCGTATCCGATGGGGAAAATTCTTGATGTAGACCATGCCGGCGACATTGAGAAGGCGGAAAATTTCATCAACAGCAAATAAAGTTTAGAAACAACATACAAATGGCAGAAATAACAATTGCCGGCATTATGAGAGCCGGCGCTTACTCGCCAAACCATATCGGCAACGACGCTGCGATTTTCAACGCTACGGCAGACCAGCTGCGCAAGCGCGGTTGCACGGTCAACATCTACAGCGAGGAGCAATTCAACAGCGGCAAAGTGAAGGAGCGCGTAATCCTCAATATGTGCCGTGAACAGGAGTCGATAAAACGCCTTCAGGACATGGAGGACGATGGTTGCATTGTGGTGAACTCTGGCTACGGCATCGAGAACTGCACACGCGAGCGCATGACACGCATTCTGATGGGGCACAACATTCCGTATCCCGACAGTGTTATTGTCAACACCGACGAGGCTGTGGTAAACCAGCTGAGAAAGGCGGGCATCAACAACTGCTGGATAAAGCGCGGCGACTTCCATGCCATGCATAAGGAGGACGTGAGCTATGTGCGCCATGCGGAAGAGGCGCAGGAGGTGCTGCAGGAATATTTCTACCGCGGCATAAAGCGTGCAGTAATCAACCGTCATCTTGTGGGCGACCTTATAAAATTCTACGGCATCCATAACTCGCCGTTCTTCTTCTGGTTCTATCCTTTCGACGAGGGACACAGTAAATATGGACTTGAGGCTATCAACGGCAAGTCGAAAGGCATTGATTTCGACATCGAGCGCTTGAAGGACATCTGCCACGACGCTTCCGAGGCTCTCGGCGTGGAGATTTATGGCGGCGACTGCATCGTGTCGCCGGAAGGCGACATCCGCATCATCGATTTCAACGACTGGCCAAGTTTCGCGCCTTGCCGCAACGAGGCTGCTCCGTTTATTGCCAAGGCGGTGCTGAATTATGTCAAATCAAAACTTAAATAACGACGCCGATGAATATAAAAGAATTGAAAGCGTCTTATAAAGACACCCTCAAGTCGATGGACACGGAGGAAACGATCGACCTTTGTTTCTATCGCCCGATAGGTTATATGTGGGCTGTGCTGTGTGCGAAACTCGGCATCAAGCCAAACGCCATTACGATTGCTTCTATATTTATAGGTGTGGCGGCTGGAGTGATGTTCTATTTCGACGACCTTTGGCTGAATATTGTGGGGGTGTTGTTGCTCGTTTGGGCAAACTCTTTCGACAGTGCCGACGGTCAGTTGGCGCGTATGACGCAGCAGTACTCACGCCTCGGTCGTATACTCGACGGTCTGAGCGGCGACTTCTGGTTTGTGGCGATCTATTTGGCTATATGCTTCCGTGAAAACTGTACCAGCGTGTTCTTTATGGAACACCAGTGGGTCATTTGGGCGATAGCCGTAGCCGCAGGTCTGTGCCATGCGAAACAGGCCGCAGCTGCCGACTATTATCGCCAGTTCCACTTGTATTTCTTGAAAGGAAAAGAAGGAAGTGAGCTCGACAGCGTGGAGCAGCTTGACAAGGCGTATGCCGCTGTGTCATGGAAGGGAAACTTCTGGAAGAAGACCACGATGTTCTTCTACCGCAACTATACCGCAAACCAGGAGGTGCTCACGCCACGCATGCAGCAACTGCGCCGCGCCTTGCGCAAACGTTTTGGCGAGGGGGAGGTGCCGCAGTCGTTCCGCGATGCGTTCCGTGCCGGCAGCAAGCCGTTGATGAAATACACCAACTGGCTGTCGTTCAATTTGCGTTCGATAGCGCTTGTATGCTCGCTGCTCGTCAAGATGCCGTGGCTCTATTTCGCTTTCGAGCTGGTCGTGCTCAATCTGATGCTTGTATATATGATTTGGCGGCATGAGCGCATGTGCCGTAAATTTACGGAGGAGGTTGAAAATGGCAAATACTGATATTAAGGGTGTGATTTTCGACTACGGCGGCACAATCGACAGCCGTGGCGACCATTGGAGCGAAGTGATTTGGGACGGATACCGCAAGGCTGGTGTGCAGGTGACGAAGAAGCAGTTCCGCGACTGCTACGTCTATGCGGAGCGTGAGCTGGCGAAGACTCGCCATATACTGCCCGAGCATAATTTCTACGACCTGTTGCTCGTCAAGATGCGTATCGAGATAGGCAACCTCGTTGAAAACGCAGTGCTCCCTTCTGATTATCCCGTGGAGGAAAAGGCGCTTGCCGTGGCGCGCTATTGCTATAATCGTGCGAAGGAATCGGTTGAGGAGGCGCGTCAGGTGTTGGAGTTTGTGCATGAGCGGGTGCCGATGGTGCTCGTGAGCAACTTCTACGGCAATGTGGAGACGGTGCTTGCCGATTTCGACTTGGCACGCTATTTCAAAAAGGTTGTTGAAAGCGCTGTGGTTGGCATACGAAAGCCCGATCCGCGCATTTTCGCGCTCGGTGTGGAGGCTCTTGGCGTCCCTGCAGAGAATGTGCTTGTCGTTGGCGACAGCTATAAGAAGGATATCGTGCCGGCTGAGTCTATTGGATGCCAGGTGGCGTGGCTCAAAGGAAAAGGATGGACGGCGGAGGAAGATGCCGTCACGCATCCCGAAATAATCAAAAAACTCGAGGAAATTGAAAAACGCTTCGTTTAGAAATTTTCACAAAATAAGGCGCAATCAGGTGATATTTAACAAATATTATCTGGTTACGCCCTTTTTTACCAAAGTTTAGACCATTTGGACCATTTATTTATTTAAAAATAATTTTGCATTCAGGAAAATAGCAGTACTTTTGACCCGTGGATTTTGGTCCGCAAGACAAATTTGAAAACAACTCAAAAGAAAATATTCTGAAAAATGGAAAATTGCAACGTTAAAAAAGCAGAAGGCAAACTTGGCGTACTTGTAGTAGGTCTTGGTGCCGTTTCAACAACATTTATGACAGGTGTATTGATGGCTCGTAAAGGTTTGGCTAAACCAGTGGGCTCAATGACACAATACGACAAAATCCGCGTTGGCCGCGGTGCTGAAAAGAAATATCTTCACTATAAAGACATCGTGCCTTTGGCAGATTTGAACGACATCGTTTTCGGTTCTTGGGACGTTTATCCTGCAAACGCATACGAGTCGGCTATCAACGCTGAGGTGCTTAAAGAAAAAGACATAGAGCCGGTTAAGGACGAATTGGTTAAAATCGTTCCTATGAAGGCGGCTTTCGACCATAATTATGCAAAACGTCTTGACGGTGACAACGTGAAAACTTGCGCTAACCGTTGGGATATGATGGAGCAGGTTCGCGAAGATATCCGCAACTTCAAGGCAGCAAACAACTGCAGCCGTATCGTTGTGCTTTGGGCGGCTTCTACTGAAATCTACGTTCCGGTAGACGAGAAGATCCACGGCTCTCTCGCTTCTTTGGAAGCAGCTATGAAGGCTGACGACAAAGAGCACATCGCTCCTTCTATGTGCTACGCTTACGCAGCTCTTTCTGAAGGCGCTCCTTTCATCATGGGTGCTCCTAACACCACTGTCGATATCCCTGCTATGTGGGAGCTCGCTGAAAAAACTAAGATGCCTATCGCCGGTAAGGACTTCAAGACTGGTCAAACTTTGGTTAAGTCTGGTTTTGCTCCTATCATCGGAACCCGTTGCCTCGGCTTGTCAGGATGGTTCTCTACAAACATCCTCGGTAACCGCGACGGTCTTGTGCTCGACGAGCCTGCAAACTTCCACACTAAGGAAGTCAGCAAATTGTCTACTTTGGAGTCAATTCTCGTGCCTGAGAATCAGCCGGATCTCTACAAAGACTACTACCACAAAGTGCGCATCAACTACTATCCACCGCGCAACGACAACAAGGAAGGATGGGACAACATCGACATCTTCGGATGGATGGGCTACCCAATGCAGATCAAAATCAACTTCCTCTGCCGCGACTCTATCCTCGCTGCTCCTCTTTGCCTTGACCTCGTGTTGCTCAGCGACTTGGCTGCACGCGCAGGACGCTACGGAACTCAGCGCTTCTTGAGCTTCTTCCTCAAGAGCCCGATGCACGACTACACTCAGGGCGAGGTGCCTGTAAACCACTTGTTCCAGCAGTACGTAATGCTCAAGAACGCTCTCCGCGAAATGGGCGGTTACGAGGCTGATGAGGAAATCGATTAATCTTCCTAAAAAACATAATAAAAGCGAGGCTGCGTCGAAAGATGCAGCCTCGCTTCATTTAGGGTGGTGGTGACTCTTATTTTTTTGAAAAGATGTTATAATGCTTTGTCGAGGTCGTCGATCAGACGGTCTACATTTTCCGACAGCGTGGCCCAGCTGGTGCAGATGCGTACTTCCGTCATGCCGGGAGTGAGGTGCTCCGTTGTGGAGAAGATGTAGCGGTCAGACAAATGCTCGATTACACTGTCGGGAAGTATGGGGAATTGCTGGTTTGTGGTCGAAGCATAAGCAAGAGCCACACCTTTTGCCTCGAGCGCGCAGCGTATGCGCATCGCCTGTTCGACGGCGTGGCGCGACAGCTGCATGTAAAGGTCGTTTTCAAACAACGTCTCAAACTGGATGCCGAGCAGCCGTCCTTTGGCAAGCAGTCCGCCGTTTTGCTTTATCATGTATCTGAATCCCGGCGTGATTGACGGGTTGTTTATGACAACAGCTTCGCCGAAGAGTGCGCCGATTTTTGTTCCTCCGATGTAGAACACGTCGCAGAGGCGAGCGATGTCGGCGAGCGACGTGTCGTTGTCGCTGGCGGCAAGTCCGTAGCCCAGACGGGCTCCGTCAAGAAACAGCGGCAATTCAAGCTTGCGGCACATCGCGCTGATGGCTTCAAGTTCGTTGAGATGGTAGACCGTACCCACTTCGGTCGACTGCGAGATGTAGACCATTCCTGGCTGCACGCAGTGCTCCAACCCTTTGTCGTCGAAATGGCGGCGATACACCTGCTCAATCAGTTGTGGCGTGATTTTTCCATTGATGCCTGGCACGGTGATTACTTTGTGTCCTGTCGACTCGATGGCACCGGTCTCATGCACGGCGATGTGTCCGGTTTCCACACATATCACTCCCTGGTATGGACGCAGAATGGAGGCTATGACGGTTTTGTTTGTCTGTGTGCCGCCGACGAGAAAATGCACATCGGCATCGGGGGCATTGCAGACGCGTCGGATAATCTGGCGTGCATTCTCGCAGTGGCGGTCTTTGCCGTATCCGGGGGTCTGCTCCATGTTGGTCTCTGCAAGTCGTTGAAGGATGCTTGCATGCGCTCCTTCGGTGTAGTCGCATTCGAAGTTGATCATAAAAGCCAAATTAGATGTTTCCGCAAATTTAGTCAGAATTTGCGGAATATTTGAGTCCTTTGATGAAAAATTACCGGGTGGAGTGACCGGTAATAAAAAAAAACGGGACTCAACCAAAAGGATGAATCCCGCCCCAAACCAAATTTTATGCTTCTATTTTCTCATGCGTTTATTTGCGTTGTGCAAGCTGAGAGTCGAGGAAGAGGGTGCCAGCCTCGCCGGCTTTTGCGAATTTCTCTGCCAAGTCTCTTGCAGTGGCTTCTTCCTCCACTTGCTCGCGGACAAATCCCCAAAGGAAATCCTGGGTGGCTTTGTCTTTTTCTGCCGATGCCACATCTACGAGCTCGTCGATGAGTTTCGACACGTGGCACTCGTGGTCATAGACGTTTTTAAACACTTCAGCCACATCGCCCCAGCCTGTAGGAACAACATCGACCATACCTACTTCTGCTTTCTCTCCGCGTTTGTTCAGGTAGTCGGCAATCTCGTAAGCGTGGTTAAGTTCTTCTTGCGACTGTTTCATCAGCCAGTTGGCGCATCCGTCAAGACCTTTGTTTTTCAGATAAAATGCCATTGAAAGATAAAGGTTTGAAGACCACATCTCTGCATTGATCTGCACGTTAAGCTCTTTTTGTAATTTTTCGGTCATCATAGTTGTATGTTTTTTATATATTTATTTATCAGTTGTTTACTTGCCGCTCCTTCAAGCGGTCACTATTGGGTTCTGCCAAAAATGTGCCAGCGTGCGGATGGTGTCAATATGGCGGTTGTGGCGGTCGTTGTGTCACGAGGTGACTGCCATTTTGCAGGTTCGTGGAAAAACACTACATTTGCATTACAATGGAAAAAAAAGAAATGCAACATAAGGATATTGTCGCTGAACTGGCACGACGCTTGGAGCGTGGAGAGGCTGATGTGGAGGCTCTTGCCGACGGTTTTGCCTCTCTGCTGAAGGAGCATTGCGGCGCTCTCGAGACGGTCGCTGTGCCGGGTTTCGGCAAGTTTGAGGGAGAGAAGCTGATGGAGCGTGTGGAGGTGGATTCCGCCTCTGGACGCAGGATGCTTTATCCGCCCGAAATAAGAATGACGTTTGTGCCGGGCACTCGGCTTAAAACCCGCATTGCGGAGAAAGGAGAAGCCGGCGATGAGTAACCGAGTACTTGTGTTGCAGGACATTGTCAAGGCGTTGTCGCATGAGACCGACACGTCGGAGGCTTTGTGCCAATCTTTTGTCAAAGAATTGTTTGCCATTGTTGCCGAACGGCTGATGGATGGTGAGTCGGTGACGCTTAAAGGCGTGGGGCGCTTCGATGTGGATGGTGGCGAGGTGCGTTTTGTAGCCGACCCGGATACGGCCGCTGCAATCAACAGTGCGTTTGATTGTTTTGAGGCGATAGAGCTTGCCGATGATTTCGACGGCGATGAGCCAGTGGCGGAGGATGAGACTCCTGACGCTGCCGAAGAGGAGGCGGCGACAACTGTTGTTGATGAGACAGCCGGAACAGAGGACGTGGCGGATGAGAGTCCTGCCGACGGAGCGGAGCCGGAGGAAAAGGAAAGTCAGACTGACGGGCTTGAAGAGAGTGAGGCTGACAGCGAAGAGGAAAAAGAAGAAGACACTGCTGAGACTGACGCCGATGATGAGACTGTGACTGAGGAAACTGCCGAAGAAGAGACGGAAGAAACTGCCGAAGAAGCGGAGGAAACAGTGGAGGAAGAATATGATGATGAGCCACAGCCGAAACGTGGCGGATGCCGTTTCGCTTGGGGATTCCTTGCCGGATTCGTAACGGCTGCGGTTGTAGCTGCCGTTGCGTGGTTCTGTCTGTTCGGAGTTGTCAAAAAACCGTCGTCTCAGCCTGCTGTAATTGCCGATGACACTGCCAAGGTGGCTGCGGCGGATTCCGACTCGACGGCTGCCGTGGAGAAGCCGCAGGAACAGTCTGAGGAAAAAACGGCTGAGCCGGAGAAGGAGAGCAAGAAGGCTGAACAGACGTTCAAGGTTACCAATACGGCATATCTGAGCAACATTTCCCGCAAATTCTACGGACATTACGCTTTCTGGGTATACATTTACTTGGACAACAAAGATATAATCACCGATCCCGACAATTTGCCTGTCGGAGCCGAGCTGCGCATTCCTGCGCCGGAGAAATACGGCATCGACAAGAATAATCCCGAGAGCATCAGACGTGCTGAAATAAAAGCGCTTGAGATTAAAAACGGCAAATAGGGTGACGACCGTGGATTGACAAGGAAACGAGGGGCTGTGTCCCCATAATATATAGAAGACCATGAAATGGCCATACGCGCGATTATGGGCATTGTTGGCAACGGCATTTGCCGTGATTATGCTGTTGTCAACGTTTGACGACTTGCGGATTTTCGGGCATCAGATGGCTAAGGTAAAGACATCTCCCGAAGTCGGCGGTCAAGCCGTCAGAAGTGTTGCCGTGTCTGAAAAGAACGTTGCCGCAACCGATACGTGCAAGTATACGCTGCTCTTTGTAGGCGACTCTATGTTGGAGGGATTGTCGCCGCGCCTGGCTGCCTATGCCGAAGAAAACGGGCATTCGCTTTACACGGTGATTTGGTATGGGTCGACAACCGAAAAATGGGGCGCGACACATAAGCTGAGGGCATATATTGAAAAATTCAAACCTGGTTACATTGTGGTGTGCCTTGGAGGCAACGAGCTGTTTTTGCGCAATGTGGAACGCAGCCGTGCGGCGATGGTCGACTCCATCATTGCCGATATCGGTGGATTGCCATTTGTCTGGATCGGTCCTCCAAACTGGAAGCCAGACACGGGCATCAACCGCCTGATTGCCAGAAAGGTGGGCAACGGGCATTTCTTCCTTTCTTCAAATCTTAGTCTTGACCGCGCTTCCGACGGCGCTCATCCGACGCGCGAAGCCGCGGCGGTGTGGATGGACAGTGTGGCGGTGTGGATTTCCACAAAATCGGTATGCCCGATGCGCCTTGACGTTCCGCACAAACGCAGTGCCCAACCAGTGAAAACCATAGTTCTTACACCAGATGATTGACCGGCTCACCGACATATCCAGCACATTTGGCGCATTTCTTGACAGCGAGGTTTTCTGGCTGGTGCTTCTTGTGTTTTATCCAATCTATGGGTTGCTTTATCGCCGGCGGTCGGCAATGATGGCGTTTGTTGTGGCATTCAGTCTGCTGTTTGCCTATAAGGTGGGCGGATTGATTGCATTGTCGGTGCTTGTCAAAGCCGTGGTCGACTATTGGTTGTCGGTATGGTTGTCGCATATCCGCAGTCGCAGCCGCCGTCGGGCATTGCTCGTTTGCAGTGTCCTGTTGTCGGTGGGAGTGCTTGTGTGGTTTAAGAGCGACGTGGGAATGATGCAGTCGGTGGCATCGATTGTCGGTGCAAACTTCCGGCTGACAGACATCGTTGTACCTGTGGGCATCTCGTTCTACACGTTCCGTTCGGTCAGTTATATGGTCGATGTCTACCGTGGTGTGATAATCGCTCCGCGGCGTATGCTCGAATATGTGTTTTATCTCACATATTTCCCGGTGCTTGTGGCTGGACCGATTGTGCGTGCGGTGGAGTTTTTTCCGCAGTTGGAGGGCAACCGCCGCATCACACCCCCTATGCTGTATGCCGGACTGTTTCTGATGATGAAAGGACTGCTGAAGAAGGCGGTGGTGGCCGACTATCTGGCGCAGTTCAACAACCTTGTTTTCGACAATCCTGCCGGCTATAGCGGCACGGAGGCTTTGCTCGCGCTGCTGGGCTACAGCGCGCAGATATATCTTGATTTCTCGGGCTATTCCGACATCGCCATCGGCATGAGCCGCACGCTCGGCATCGAATTGCCGCTCAATTTCCGCTCGCCGTATAAGTCGGTGAGCATCACGGAGTTTTGGCGCAGATGGCACATTTCGTTGTCATCGTGGCTGCGCGATTATATCTATATTCCGCTTGGAGGCAGCCGCTGCGGACGGTGGCGCACGAGATTCAACCTGTTGCTGACAATGGCTGTGGGCGGGGCATGGCATGGCGCCGGCTTTACGTTTGTGGTCTGGGGGTTGGCACACGGCATGGCATTGGTTGTGCAGAAGGCATTCTCACCGCTGGTGTCGCGGTTGCGTGCGCCGCGGCAGGTGTGGATAGCCACTACGTTTGTCTTTGTCACGGTTATGTGGCTTCCGTTCCGTTGCGTCTCGCTTGCCGACACGGCGGTGATGTTCTGTCGCATTTTTACGGATTTCAGACCGGAAGTAATCGAGGCATTCGTGCGGGAACGTGCCGTATGGACGCTGATGTTGATTGCTGCCTATGTGCTTATATTCCTGCCCGACCGGATGTCGGAGTGGGCGGAGCGACGCTTTGTCGGGATGCGTTGGTTTGGCAAATTATTGCTGCTTTGCCTGTTGTTGCAGCTCATCATTGAGTTCAGTGCCGCCTATGTAGCCCCGTTTATCTATGCCGGGTTCTAAAAAAGTGGACGTGCAATCCTAAAACTATGAGATTTTTGGAAGTTTTAGGAGCGTCACGCCTAAAACTTTCGGTTCTTCTCGACAAAACGTATCGCTGACATAATGACTGCTGATGGGAGGAAGATTGACCAGAAAACAGTGGAACGCTACTTGTCTGCCTTGTGTGAAACATTTTTGTCTATGAGGTCAAGAGATTCAATATTAAAGGTCGGCAATTGCTTAACATAAGTTTGAATGGATTGAAATGGATATAGCAAAGAATAGAGAAGAATATGGTTTAATAAAAACAGATTTATCCAAGCAAAAAATCGAGGATAAAAAATCTTAAAACATTCTTTATCCCCGATTAAATATCGTACCTTTGCAACCGAAAGAGTTCTTTGGATGGTTATGCAAATCACAGCAGGATGCTACATTCTGTTTATTTCTAATTCGTAACCTCTTCTTTTTATGAGATAAAAACTTATCTCATTCTCAATCACTTATAAAAAATACGTACTTTCGTTGGTAGAAAGGATATTATTCTGTGACAGGACTTACTTTTCTTCCGCAATTTGTATGATGCGCCTGACGCTTCTATTGCTTTGGTCGATTATGAGCGGCACACGTTCTACCACCACCATAGAAGTGTCGAGACCCAATGCCTTTGGATCGTCGATACCTATCTTGCTGATAAGAGCGTAGAAAGTCATCAACAAGTTCTGCTGGCGGTTGCCGGAACTCTCCGGATAATATACGCGATGAATGATGATGAATCGGAAATCGCCAGGGATTCTGTTTTTGCGAAGCGAAGGATAGGTGCTTCTTAAATCCACCTTCTTGCTTGCCACAAGATCTTCCACCACTTGTCGCAGATATAGACTCACACGTGGTTCTATGCGGAAACCTATGTGCATCGTTATGCTGTAAAGCGTGTCGGGCACAAGGGTTTCGCAGCTGTATTCCAATGTGTCTGGTGTATCGGCAAACTCCATGTTGATAAGCCAGTAATGGTCTGCACGTTTAGGCTGCTTGTTGATGATTGAGTAGAGCAGTTTGTCGTCTACGGTACCTTCCTGGTTGGCATGGTTTATATAGACAAGGTTGGAGGCGTACTTGGGAATGCTCTCGTCGGTCTTGATGTCGGAGATAATCTGATAATAGTCGTCCAGAGGTTTGGCGCTGATATAATGGCGGCGTATCTTCATGGCTCTCACCCATACATACATCATCAGGAACAGGATGCCGCCTATGAGCACCGTACACCATCCTCCTGCGAGAAACTTCGACAGGTTGGCTGCCAGAAAGATGACCTCGATGGTGCAGTATGCGCCCATAAACAATATCGTGAGGATTCGCGACACGCCCTTGCTGTGCAGGTAGAAACCGAGCAGCAGGGTGGTCATCAGCATGGTGATGGTGATGGCGAGTCCGTAGGCTGCCTCCATGTGCGAGGAGTCGCGAAAGAGCAGGATGATGATAACCACGCCGATGTACATGGCAAGGTTGATCATCGGGATATAGAGCTGTCCCTTTACATGGGTAGGATGCTTGATTCGCATGCGGGGCCAGAAGTGCAGGTTCATGGCTTCGCTCAATATGGAGAAGGTTCCGCTGATAAGTGCCTGACTCGCAACGATTGCCGCACCCGTGGCCATGATGATGGAGAAGAACAGTAGGCTCTGCGGCATGATGGAAAAGAATGGATTCACGGACAATGCTGTCGGCACATGGTTCAGCACCCATGCTCCCTGTCCTAGATAGTTGAGAATGAGCATGGTCTTAACAAAACCCCAGCTGATGGCGATGTTCTTCCTGCCGCAATGTCCCAGGTCGGAGTAAAGTGCCTCTGCACCCGTGGTACAGAGAAATACGGCACCCAGAATCAAGAACCATTCTGGTGATTTGGCCAGCAGTATGGCTGCATAATAGGGATTGAAAGCCTTCAGTATCAATGGATAAGACGCGATGCTGAAAGCTCCCGTCACGCCCAGCAGCAGGAACCATAGCAGCATGAAGACTCCGAACGACTTGCCTATGCTTTCGGTGCCAAAGCGCTGCACGAAGAAGATGATCGTGATAATAGCAAGGGTGATAGGGATGACCGGCAGGTTGGGACTGATGCTTTCGAGTCCTTCGATGGCTGTGGTAACCGTGATGGCTGGGGTAATGATTCCATCTGCCAGCAAGGTGCTTGCGCCAATGATAGCCAATAAATAAATCCACTTGTTCTTGAGTCGGCGCAGCAGGGCATAGAGGGCAAGAATGCCTCCTTCGCCATTGTTGTCGGCTCGCAGTGCCACGCATACGTATTTGATGGTGGTCTGAAGGGTGAGTGTCCAGATGATGCAGGACAATGCGCCCAGGATAGTGCTCTCGTTGATGGTTTCGCCTGTATGGAGGATGGCCTTCATCACATAGAGGGGTGATGTTCCGATATCTCCAAACACGATGCCTAATGTTATGAGCAATCCCAGGAAGCCTATTCGATGATGATGGCAGACTACTGAACTTTCTGTTTCTTCTTTCATATTTATTCTCTTAAATAATAAGTTATCCTTTTGGATAAGAATAATCTTAGCAGGTAAAAAAGACTCCTTAGCTGGAGACTTTTACAATACTATATTGATTATAAATTGCGTGCAAAGGTATTAATAGTTGGTAAGATATAAGATTTGCTTGAGTTTTTTTAATAGATTTAACCTAAGTTTGACACTTTAGGTGGATTTTGTTGCCATTGATGAAAGCAATATTGTTTATTATCAAGTGGCGGCAACGGTAAGGGATGAAATGACATTGAAACGGGAACTGGCATCGCTGCAGCGTATAAGCGACCAATATCCGAAATATATACTTACTCTTGACGACGATCCTTCTGCCGACTATGACGGAATTAAGAGGATAAATGCTCTTAAATGGTTGATGGGGGAGTTTGATTGATGGAGATAAAGCGAATAAGACACGTCACTTTTGCAGTGGCGTGTCTTATTCGTTATGTCTTGGGTCGTTTGAAACCCCGTGCTGTTTCTACATCCCTACAACGTTGGCATAGTAGGCACGCACGTCGGTCCAGCGGTAGTAAGGGAACTGGGTGGTGGCTACTGGGATATGCACCTCATGCTCGTTGAGCAGCACTTTTACGAGAATGTCGTCGGTTGTGCCGCCTTTCTTGTTGAAGAACACTATTTGGAGGTTGGCGCACATTGGCGAAACCTTGAAGTCGGTCCAGTGCTGATAGAGCGTTTCCGGTTCGCGCCATGCCACATCGTAGGTCTCGATGCCCATCAGAGCAGCGAGAGGAGTGATGTTGGAGTCGTGGGCGAAACGCAGTGTGGCTGCCTGCGACGGATTGGCGATAGCTGCATCGGCGCTCTCAATGATGTTGCGGAGCAGCGGTTTCGAGCTGTCGCGGACAGAGCCGTTTGAGTCGGCATGGTTTGCGCAGGTGGAGTAGAACTGATAGTTGAAGCACTGCCACAGGTCAAACAGCTCCTCGCTGGTGAACAGGTCGTAAAGACGTATCGGTGTCTCCATGTTCTGGAGGTCGGCTGCAACCCAGTAGAATTGCCACATAAGTTCTTTTGACTCTACATATTGTTTGGCATACTGCTTGTCGGCAAACAAAGCGGCGATAAAGCGGTCGGCATTGGTCTGCGACGCCCGGAAATTATTGTAGGCAGCGCGCCAGATGCCCTTCTTCCCGCAGAAAGCGTTGGCCTCGTCGGTGCGTCCGGTCAGATAAGGCATGTATTTCTGCGACGACTCGTAGGAAATCTTCAATTTGGGGTTGAGCTCCTTGAGTTGGTCGCCGAATGCCGCCATGCTCATGGCACAGCGCAACACTACTGATGATCGGGCTTCGATGGAACGGTCGCCCTTGAAAACCTCAGGGAATGCGGTGAACATACGTTCTGCCACACCGCGGTGTTGGCGCACGCCGAGCGGTGAGAGGTCTTCGTTGCGTCCGGCTGCCTCTGCATAGATTTCGTGCAGTCGTTTGAGTGCGTCTTTGCCCAACGGACTGAGGGCGCCGGCTTTGTCGGCACGTTCGAGTGTCTCCATCGGGTTGGTGTATTCCGAGTCGCTGATCAGGTAGCGGGAGCCGTGGCGTCCGAAGTGGCTGATGTAGAATGGGGTGTAGCCTTTGGGTGCTTTTGTGTAGTGGTCTGTTGACTCTGGAGCCGGATAGGCATAATACACGCCGGCTGTTTTCTCAGGAGAAGCCAGCATTTCCTCCTTTGTGGTCTGTGCCGCTGCTGGCAATGCTGCCGCCAGTGCCACGCAAGCAATCAATAATTGTCTCATAGATAATATAAAAATAGTTGGTTGTTTGTCTTTCGTCTTTTAAGTTACTTTCTACCAGCCTCCCGAAGCACCTCCGCCGCCGGTTGAGCCACCTCCGAAACTGCCGCCTCCGAATCCGCCTCCGCCTCTGGAGCCTCCGCCCATCGGAAGGATGACCACAGGTGCGGCAGTCTTGGGGATTTCGTAGTAGATTTCCGATTTTTTTCCGCAGTTGCGGCAAATGTATGTGCGCATGCCGTAGCCGCAGCTGGAGGTGCTGGGCTGTGAGAAAATGCGGTCGCTTTCAAGATACGATGTGCGGGCGTGGCATTGCTGACATTCGCTGTATATGGTGTGCTTGTTGGGGAATGGGTACACGTCGACTTCGCCGCACGTGTCGCAAAGCCACACATCGTAGTCTATCGATTCGAGCTGTTCTTCAAGATCCTGTGCCGGAGTCAGGTATTTGTTGTCTTCGTCTTCAGGCAGTTTGTGCATCTTGGAGTGGCAGTTTGGGCATATACGCCGTTTGTTGCGGCAATAGTGCATCGCAGTGAGCAGCACAATCAGTGCCGGCAGTGCCATGCCGAGAGTGAAGAATGTGGCGCAGATGCACAGTAGTTTGATTTTGTTAAGACGGTTGTAGCGGTCGAAACGGCTTTTGATGCTCGGTGTGAATGCGAGAAAAAGCACATAGAGCAGCAGGATTGCGGCTGCGGACCCTGCCAGAGCCAGATAGCCGTAGAATGCATTGTAGTTTTCTTGCTTCTCGTCGTTCTCGTATTTTGATTTGAGCTCAGCCACAGCACCGGGGGTGGTGAGCAGGGAGTCGATGCGGGCAACCGCTGAAAGCATACCGCCGTCGTAGTCGCCTTCGCGGAAATGCGGCACCATGTTGTCGCGGATTATGCGTCCGCAGATGATGTCGGGGAGAATGCCCTCGGCTCCGTATCCGTTGCGTATCACGGCTTTGCGTTCTTCTGTGCTGACAAGCACCAGCACGCCGTTGTTGTTGTCCTTCTTTCCGATGCCCCAATGGCGGAACAGTGCCGTTGCATAGTCGTCGATGTCGTTGCCGTCGATAGAGTTGACCACCACTGCCACTACTTCAGCCGACGATGACTGCCAAATGTGGGCGATGCTTCGGTTGAGACTGTCGACGGTGGTTTGGCGCAGCACTCCGTCGGGGTTGGACACATATTGGGTCTTGTCGGTCAGGTGCACGTTGGGTATTTCCTCAATGCTGTATGCCATGGCTGCGACCGCAGTCATAGTGATAAGAATTATTGTGGTTGAAAGTCTTCTCAAGTACATAGTTCTGATGTTGTTTATACTGCCGGCAGGCTCAAGCCGTTGAGCTTGCGGAAAAGGTCGAGGGCATAGACGTCGGTCATGCCGGAGATGTGGTCGAGCACTGATTGTATCTTGCCGTAGGTTGTCGGCGAGCTGGTGTCGTATTGGTGTGGTATGCGGCTGAGCAACAGGCGAGAATAGTTCTTTTCAGGAAGCAGCACTGCGTCAATCAGCCTGTCGAGCAGAAACGTGATAATCTGGTTTCCGGCAAGCTCGATGTCGACAACGTCGGGCGAGTTGTAGATTTTTCTCCAAGCCGTGCGTGAGCATTCGGCGTAGCCGTTGCGTGCCACCGGCGATATGTGGTCGATCAGGCATCCCTCAAATTCACCGTTTAGGATGCATTCTTCGTTGTCGACAAACACTTTTGCGCATTCGCCAACCAATTCTCCCACCACACACGACCGAAGGTATGCCACTTTCTCATTGTCGTCGTCGATGTTGTCAAGCACACCGGTTATGTGCCTGCAGCGCTCGGGATTGAAAAATCCGGTGAGCAATGTGGTCACTTCCTCGATGCCTAAGATTTTAAGCTTGTGGGCGTCCTCTATGTCCATCACCTGATAGCAGATGTCGTCGGCAGCCTCCATCAGATATACAAGCGGATGGCGTGCAAACACGTCGGCCGATTTCTCGATGAGCCCGAGCTCGGTGGCAACCATGCGGAAGCAGTCGAGTTCTGACTTGAAAAATCCGAATTTGCCGTGTTTTGGTGTTGTTGTCGACGTGTATGGATATTTTACGATGGCAGCGAGCGATGAATAGGTCATGGCAAGTCCGCCCTCGCGCCGTCCGCGGAATTGGTGGGCGAGCAGGCGGAATGAGTTGGCGTTGCCGTCGAAGTTTACAAAGTCGTTCCACTCGGCTTCGGAGAGCAGAGGCTTAATGGCTTGTCCACGCCCCTCTGAGAAGTATGTCGCTATGGTGCGTTCGCCGGAGTGCCCGAAAGGGGGGTTGCCCATGTCGTGGGCAAGGCATGCGGCGCCTACAATTTCAACAATGTGGCTGAGCTTCTCGGCGGCGGCAGTGCCTGCATATTTTGGTTGCAGCTGGATATACACCTCGTTGGCGAGCGATTTGCCCACGCTTGACACTTCCAGACTGTGTGTCAGGCGGTTGTGGACAAAGATGCTGCCAGGTAGCGGAAACACTTGCGTCTTGTTCTGCAATCGGCGGAAAGGGGATGAAAAGACAAGCCGGTCAAAGTCGCGCTGGAAATCGCTGCGCGTTTGTGCCGACGAGGTGCGGTAGCGCTCCATTCCGAGCCGCTTGTTGCAGATGAGGCGTTCCCACTGCATTGCTTGTTTCGTGGAATCTGTCATTTACAAATAAACTATTGTTGTTTTGGCAACTATAGTGCAAAATTAGCGATATGCGTGCAATTTTCCAAATTGCATAAAATGAAAAAGTGACGCCTACTTCTCCACTGTGATGCGGATGTCGTATGCCATAAGTTTGTAGCTTATGCTGTAGGGCGTTGCCGGACGGTTGGGCTTGCGTGAGTTTGCATAGTAGAAGGAGTGCTGCTTGTCGAAAGTGCGGATGCTCAGCTGCCGCATTTGCCCGGAAGGAATGTCGCACGGCACTTCATAGGTTGCTTCTTTTATGATTTGTCCGGTCAGTGCGTTTGTATACTGGAACTTCAGCGTCAGGTGTGAAATGAGGAAAGGCGTCTGGTTGTCGACAAAGAACGACTCAAACGCGTCGTTGACCGTCTTCTTGTAGCCCGACAGGATTATTTTGTCGGCAAACGAAGCGGTGTCGTTTTCCGCATTGATTGTCTTCATCAACAATGTCTTTTCCGAGATGCCTGCCACAGGACGTGTGGTGTTGGTTTTTGCCGATGCCAAAAGGGCAATGACTGCAGAGAGTATGATAAACGCTTGACGCATAGTCTTAGAATATTAAGATTTCTTTTTTGTCTTCAATTTTGTGGAGACCGGGTGTTATTTCTGTCGATTTGATTTGAGGGTAAACCCTCACTCCTCCGAACACCGATGGCAGAAAACGCGTCAGGTTTACGGATATATGCATTTTCAGACGTCGTTTTTGGATGAGTATCGATCCGTCGCTCAGTTCTGCCACGCATTCCACAGGAGATGTCAGCCTGTCACCGTCGACCACAGAGTAGAGCCACATCCGCATCTTTGATTTGTTTGCCGTTGTGGTCAGATAGCCGATTACGGTGCCGCAGTCGATGGCTTCGTTTTCCGCCTCTACGGCAATAAGCTGATAGTTGAATTCCGATGATTTCCTGATTGCCACCACCATTTGTTCCTCTGGATAGTTCCACAGTCCGGTCAGGTTGTCGGTAGTTCCGTCGAGGATTCTGCGCGTGGCGTCGATGCGCGAGGCATAGCCCGGCAGCACCGTCGCTGTGTCGGGGATTTCAATTGCCGCTGCGCTTTGGAAGCAGGCAATGAATGCAGCCAGTATGCAGGCGGCAGCGAGGCGCATTTATCGGAATTTATATTGAAGGCCGAAACTGAACACTTCCTTGAATTGCCAATGAGAATTGTTGTTGTCGGTAATCTTCTGTGAGTCGTCGAAGCGCACGTGGGCATAAATCTGCGTTGACAGAAATTTGTTGATTGAGAAGCTCAGAGTGGTTTCCCAATCGCCTTGCAGATACGAATAGTCGGAGAATGCGAATATGCGCGAGCTGAGTGAGATGTTGCGGGTCATTGCCCATCCGAATTTCACTTCACCGCTCGAACCGACCTGATGCTCTAATTTGTCGGGGTGGAGCATTTCTCCATTGTCGTCGAGCAGCTTGTAGTTTGCTCGCCACATCTTCATGTTATAGGAAAGTGGCGACAGCGAGGCATCGAACGTCACGTTGCCGCGTTTGTTCTTGGTGCTGTATGCCATACCGACACCGGCGTTGAGCTCGCCCGGTGTGAGCAGCGAAGCCTTCATCTTCCACGTGTTGGTCTGGAAATTTTGCAGCATCTGTGTCTTGAACTGCATATTCATACTGTAGTAGAATCGTTTGGTTGCCTTGATACCGAACTGCATGTTTAACCGGAACAGGTCCTCGTTGATGTTGTAGCCTCTTAACTCATCGGCGGGAGCCGAGTTGACACCGAGTTTGTATTGCGTGGTCAGGTCAAACAGCAAGCGAGGGTGCAGTGTTTGGTTCAGTTTCAAATTGTACCACAGATGAGCCAGAAGGTTGATGTTTTTTTCGCCGCCTTGATACCAGTTGTCGGTCATGTACGCTTGTGAGAACTGTAGCGTGGCGTCGAAGGCGTGTATCCAGTTTTTGCGTTTCAAATCATGTTCGGGAGCGGCTTCCGGAACTTCAAGTTTGCGCACCTCGATGGTAAGGATGTTTTTCTTCACGTCGAGTTTCGCCTCATATTGTTTCGGAGGCTCGGGCAGCATGCTCAGGTTGTAGGGGACGAGCCATGGCGATTCCACGGCGAGACGTTGCAGATGCTCGTTCTCGAAGCGGTTTCGCCAAGAGAGGTTTTCAATCCATTCATTGTCGATTTCTATTGTCGGCATTTCGTGTTTTGTCAGCGATGCGACAGTGTCGGGCTGTTCCAGAGCCATCGGCTGCATCATCTTGTATGACGTGAACACCACTGGCAGAAACATGATGTTTGGGCGGTTGATGTCGGAGAGGGCGGCGATGGAGTCGGCGGTGTGAAGAAGAGATTCCGAATTGTCCACAGCGACGATTTCGCATTCGGGTGTTGTCCCTTTCTTCAACTTATTTGCCAGAGAGCGGCTGTTGAAGTAGTTTTGGGCGGATGCTGTGACAGCCATTGCAGCCAGCAGCGTGAAGGACAGTGCGTATTTTAATATTCTCATTGTTTTGGATTGTCGTTTTTTTGTTTGTCAAGCACTTCGAGTGCCTTTTCAATATCGCGGCGGAAAACGAATATACGGGTCATTCCCAAAGACGTCCCTGGCATGGCGAACACTGTCGACAGCGTTTCGCCAACTATTTCCGAAGGTATGCCGTATTCATCCAGCACGCCCTTGACTATGTGGGCGTCGGGGATTGGCATAGAGCCTAAAAGAATCAAATCATCGGGTTTGTTCATATCGCAGATATTTTTATGCAAAGATAGTGCAAATTGAATGCATAATATCAAGCTTGCTTGAATATTATGCTGAGATGCAGTTTATCTTATGCAAAGATAGTGCAAGGAGAGTGGAAAGAAAAGAGCTTGCTCAATTTTATTTTCCGAAGCGCCGCCTATTTTATCACGAGTTGGTGTCCCGAATAGCATATCATAAACAACTCCGCTCGCATAATATGTTTGCAGGCGGAGTTGTCTATGTCGTTGATGTAATAAACCTGTCGGCTCTTATTTTATGCCGTTGCGGTCGAGCGCGCGGCGATAGCGTGCGGCGTTTTGCTGATGTTCGGCATACGAAGCTGAGAAATTGTGGCTTCCGGAGAAATCCTCCTTTGCACACATATAGATATAATCGTTCTGAGGCGCGTTGAGCACAGCGTCGAGTGTTGATTTCTCAGGCATTCTGATAGGACCCGGCGGCAATCCCCCCACGAAGTAGGTGTTGTATGGCGACTGCGTTTTTATATGCTCCAGCGTGATGCGTCGCAGGGTCGGGTCGCCGACTGCAAACTTGGCGGTCGGGTCGCTTTGCAGTTTCATGCCTTTCTCAAGACGGTTGAGGTATAGCCGCGCTATGGTGGCTTTTTCCGGTTTATAGGCGGTTTCGGAGTCGACGATTGATGCCAATGTTGACACCTCCACCTTGGTCAGACCCAATTTCTGAGCCTTCTTTTCGCGGTCGGTTGTCCAGAAAGCCTTGTATGCCGAGTTCAGTTTGTTTAGCAGATTGTCGGCTGTTATCGACCAGTAGACTTCATAGGTGTCGGGGATGCACATTGCTGGGATTGTTTGCTGGTTGAATCCGAGCGACTGGCAATAAGTGCTGTCGGTCATCAGTTTCAGCAGGTCGTCTTTTTTGAGAGCCAGTTGCTTCGACGCATTTTCAGCAAATTCATCCACCGTGCGCACATTGTTGAATGTGAATTTAATTGGAGTCTGCGCCCCCGACGACAGTACCTTCCACAATGACAGTGCGCTCATTCCTTTTTCCACCTTGTACGCACCGATGCGTGTCGATGGGTCGATGTCGCGCACGGCAGTCAGCAATTCCACTTTGTCGGCAATGCTTTTCCCGAATCGTGCGGCGATGGTGTCAGTCAGTTGCTCTTTTGTCATTTCCGGACGCACATACAGCATTCCATCCCGCTCGGCGCTTGCCGTCAGCAGAGAAATCAGCAATGCCGCGCCTGCCATGATGATGACAAGCGCGACAATGAGTGCGATAAATTTTTTACGTTTAGTTTGTTCTGACTTTTTCAGAGTCTTTTTCTTCTTCATATTTCAAATATAGTAATAACCTAAATTCCGTAGCACAGAATCGTATAGTAGCGCGGATATCCTCCGTCCGATGTCATGTGGTTGTAGGCAAGTGACACGTAGTGGCTGCCGTTGCGGTCATACCAAGTGACTGTTTTCTCTCCGTTGCGGTATTTTTGCGTTGCCGGCAATCCGTATTGGCTGCATATTTGCGAATATAGATTGTCGAAGCGCGAAGAGTCGTAGCCATAGGTCGACTGATAAAGTCTGGCAGACTGCATTCGTCCGCTTGAATCGTAGATAACAACACCGTCGTCCCACGAATAGTTCATCTCATAGACATTTCTCAGATAAACCTCGTTGTTGTTGTAGCCGTCGATGTAGTATCCGTCTCTGCGCAGATTGTCGATGCTGATGTTGATACTGATGCCGAACGGAAGTCCGAACACGGCGGTCAACATAGGTGCGGTAGGACATGGTCTGAACGCAGGCGGCGGCACTGGACGCGGGGCTGGCCGTACTATAGGCCGGTATGGACGTGGCGGCGGTGGCGTTGGATGAAATCCGTGGTGATGGTTTGTCGAGCCTGGATTGCCGGGACGTCCTGGATGCCCGGGATTGCCAGGATTCCCCGGATGTCCGTGGTGGCTGCTGTTCGGGCGGTCGTAACGGTCGTTGCCTGGACGGTCGTAACGGTTGTTGCCTGGGCGGTCGTGACGGTCGTTGCCTGGACGGTCATAACGGTTGTTGCCTGGACGGTCATGACGGTCGTTGCCTGGACGGTCGTGATGCTTGTTGTCCGGACGGTCATGACGGTTGTTTCCTGGTTGTCTTTGCGGATTGCTGTCGGGACGGCGTCCTCCGCCGGGGTTTCCGGTGGTTGTTCCTCCGCGGTAGCCGGTGTGCTGTGCTACCATATCGGTTGCCGGCATCGATAATGCCAGAGCCAGTACCATTGCCAAATAATTCATCCGTTTCATAATTCTATAATTTGGGTTGTTAGTATCTATGACCACGAAAAAGTCAGATGGTTTAACTATGAATTGTTAAAATGTTAAATTTCATGGATGGTTGGTTTGTATTGTTGCGCACTGTTGTCAGTCTTCAAAATTTGCTGCAAGTCCGCCTTGCGACGTTTCTTTGTAGAGGCTTGGCAGGTCGTGTCCTGTGCGCTTCATCACCTCGACCACTTGGTCGAAACTCACGCGGTGGCGTCCGTCGGTGAAGTTTGCATAAGAGTTGGCGTCGAATGCACGGGCGGCGGCGAAGGCGTTGCGCTCGATACAAGGAATCTGCACAAGGCCGCACACGGGGTCGCACGTCAATCCGAGGTGGTGTTCGAGTCCCATCTCGGCTGCATATTCAATTTGCGATTCGGTGCCGCCAAACAGCTGGCAGGCAGCGGCTGCCGCCATGGCGCATGCCACGCCCACTTCTCCTTGACATCCCACTTCCGCACCAGATATTGATGCGTTGGTTTTGGCAACGTTGCCGAAGAGTCCGGCGGTGGCAAGAGCCCGCACAATGCGCTCGTCGCTGATGTCGTGGGCTGTCTTGATGTGGTAGAGTACGGCTGGCATCACGCCGCACGACCCACAGGTGGGAGCGGTGACAATCCGTCCGCCACAGGCATTTTCTTCAGATACGGCAAGGGCGTAGGCATAGATGAGTCCGCGGCTTTTCATGCTGCCCGACATTCCGCCGGAACGCACGTAGTAGGTGAGGGCTTTGCGGCGCAGTCCGAGTCCGCCGGGCATCACTCCCTCGGCGTTGAGCCCGCGTTCCACGGCTTTCTGCATGGTGTCCCACACTTCGCGCAGATATTCAATTATTTCTTTGCCCTCGCATTGCTCCACGTATTCCCAAAAGGAGTATCCTGTCGAGTCACACCATTGGAGGATGTCGCTGATGTGCGACATTTCGTAGACTTTGCGTTCTGTTTGCTCGTTGAAATGCTCGTTGGCGAGAGTGCCTCCGCCGATACTGAACACAGTCCAGGAGTCTACGGTGCTGCCGTCGGTGCCAAGAGCTTCGAATTTCATGCCGTTGGGGTGGAATTTAAGGAATACATCGGGTTTCCACACGATTTCCACTTCTCCTTTTTGCGACAGGGTGTCGATGATTGCCTGATCGGTAAGGTGGCCGCGTCCGGTGGCGGCGAGGCTTCCGTAGAGTGTCACTCGGAAATGGTCGGCATTCTTGCCCTCCGCGCTTTTCAGAAAGATGCTTGCTGCGCGTTTCGGACCCATCGTGTGGCTGCTCGACGGCCCGTGGCCTATGCGGTAGATTTGTTTTATCGAATCCATAGAGTTCTTAATAAAAAGGTCAATCAGTCGGGACGCGGCTGATTGACCTTGGATGTCGTTTTATTGTCCTGTTTTTATTTTACTCTCAGCACCTTTCCCGGATTAATGCGGCTCTTGGTGCTGATTCCGTTGAGTTTGCAAAGCTTGTTGACTGTCGTGCCGTGGGCGTTGGCGATGGAGTAGAGCGTGTCGCCCTTCTTCACGCGGTAGGTTTGGCGCGAGCCGTCGGCATACGGATTGTCCTGCTTGTGCGCTTTCTCGGCATATGTCACGCTGCTGCTTGGAGCATAGTTGCGTGCCTGTGTGTAAGTGCCTTTGTTAAACGTATAGTAGTCGGTATGCGTAGTCTGGTTTGCGAAGTCGAAGATTGCGCAAGGGTTGATTGCGTAGCCCATGAAACGCGTTTCGAAGTGGAGGTGCGGACCTGTGCTGCGTCCGGTGCTTCCGCCGAGGGCGATAGGGTCGCCGACATTCACTGTCTGGTTCGGCTTCACGAGGAAGCGCGAGAGGTGGCCGTATACGGTTTCCAAACCATTGGCATGGCGCAGGATTACGTAGTATCCGTATCCGCCGCGTTCAAATCTTGTCAACCGCACTTTTCCGGCAAATGCCGCGCGCACGGTGTCGCCGGTGTTGAGTTTGAGGTCGACGCCTTTGTGCTGGCGTCTGAATCGTGGACGGTAGCCGTAAGGCGAGGTGATGAAGCCAGGGACAGGCATTGCGTAGTCAGACACATCGATACGCACGTTGTTTGGCACCGCCTGGTGGGCGTAATGGTTGACGAGATTGCTGTTCCAGCCTTCGGTATAGATGTCGATTTCCGGTTCCTGTTCGTCTTCGAGGAGCTCGTTCATGAATTCGCGTGTCTCCTGCACCTTTATCTGGTCGCTCATGTCGCGCTGTGAAGCGATGAGGTCATGGTGCATATTGCTGTGGGCAGAAACTGAACGCAGTTTCTGAGCCGCTATTGTCAGCGAGCAGCAAAGAAATGCGCCGATGCCTATTAGTTTTGTTATCCTGTTTATGATCATCGTCCCGATGTTTTCTTTTGGTTTACTGTTTTAATGTTTAAAGTTCGTCGTCGGCATAGAGATACTTGAGCATCGGTGTCTCGTAGTCGGTGATTTCCTCCGGCTTGAAGAAGCGTCGGATTTCAATCTCGGCATTCTCTACAGAGTCGGAGGCGTGGACAATGTTCTGCTGTCCGCTCATGCAAAGGTCGCCGCGGATGGTGCCGAGCTCGGCGTGGCGTCCGCGGGTGGCGCCGGTCATTTTGCGCACCACGTCGACAGCCTCAAGGCCTTTAAGGCACATCACAACTACAGGTGAAGCCTGCATCGACTTTACGATTAATGGGAAAAACGGTTTGTCTGCCAAGTGAGCGTAATGTTCGCGGAGGACTTCATCGGAAAGAGTCATCATTTTCATGCCGATAATGATGAGGCCTTTCTTTTCAAAGCGTGAGATAACTTCGCCTGCCAATCCTCTCAGCATAGCGCTTGGTTTAAGTATGACTAATGTTTTTTCCATGTTTTGCGATATTGTATTTTTTCTAAACGACTTCCAAAGATATATATTTATCTGCAAACGGCAAAATAGTAAAAGTGCTAAATCGATTGATTTTCACATTATTTGTGATTTTCACAATCGATTTAGCACAATTTTTGCCGAAAAACCCAGCCTATTTAAGCGCCACTTTTTGGCTGAGCCTTCTTCCTTTTGCCGTCTCGGCGATGGCGGTTTTTAGGATTCGCGCATGTGTTGTTATGATTGTCGCTATTGCAAATGGTGCGGCTTTCCCCTCGTTTTAACTGATTTTGCTCCAATCCACTTTTTTGTTGAAAAAGCGGTGTAGCTGCTCGGCGAGGATGCGGTTTTGAGGCGTCTGGAGATTGGGGTCGTCGGCGAGGACTGCCTCGGCAGCCTCGCGGGCGATGTTGAGAATCTGACCGTCGGAGCCGAGGTTGGCTATGCGCAGGTTGAATGCGATGCCGCTCTGCATGGTGCCCTCGATGTCGCCCGGACCGCGCAACTGCATGTCGGCTTCGGCGATTCGGAAGCCGTCGGTGGTCTCGGTCATGATTTCAAGACGCTGGCGTGTTTCTTTGGCTATGTTTGGCTTCGACATAAGGATGCAGTACGACTGGTCGGCTCCGCGTCCCACGCGTCCGCGCAGCTGGTGCAGCTGCGACAGTCCGAAACGCTCGGCGTTTTCAATCACCATCACCGAGGCGTTTGGCACGTTGACGCCCACCTCAATAACTGTAGTCGCCACAAGAATCTGCGTCTGCTTGCTGGCAAACAGCTGCATCTGGCAGTCTTTTTCGGCAGGTTTCATCTTGCCGTGTACAAAGCTCACTTTGTAGCTGCGGAACGTGTTTCTGATATATTCAAATCCCTCCTCGAGCGCTTTCAACTCGAGCTTCTCGTTTTCCTGGATAAGAGGATACACGATATATGCCTGTCGGCCGATCGACAGTTCGTGGCCGATGAGACGGTTTACCCATTCGCGGTTGTTCTCGTAGCGCAGTATCGTTTGTATCGGCTTGCGTCCGGGCGGCAGTTCGTCGATTACCGACACGTCGAGGTCGCCGTAGACGGTCATGGCAAGCGTGCGCGGGATAGGCGTGGCTGTCATCACAAGCACGTGCGGCGGATTGAAGTTTTTCTTCCACAGACGGGCGCGTTGCGCCACGCCGAAGCGGTGTTGCTCGTCGATAATCACCAGCCCGAGGCATCGGAACTCCACGTTGTCCTCAATCACGGCGTGTGTTCCGATGAGAATGTGTATGGAGCCGTCGGTCAGTCCGGCGTGTATCTCGTCGCGTTTTTTCTTTTTTGTGGAACCGGTAAGCAGCTCCACGCGCACGCCTATTTTGCCTGCCATGGCGCTGAGCGACTCATAGTGCTGTGTGGCGAGAATCTCGGTGGGAGCCATCAGGCATGTCTGGAATCCGTTGTCGACGGCAATCAGAGCCGACATCAGCGCCACTATTGTCTTGCCGCTTCCCACATCGCCTTGCAGCAGGCGGTTCATCTGACGTCCACTTCCGAGGTCGGCGCGGATTTCGTGCATCACGCGTTTCTGCGCCCCAGTAAGGGGGAATGGCAGCACATCACTATAGAAACGGTTGAAAAATTCACCGATGCGAGAGAAGACAAAGCCTTTCTGCTGTGCCTTGCGGCCGTTGGCGATGCGCAGTATGTTGAGCTGGATAAGAAACAACTCTTCAAACTTAAGCCGCAGTTTTGCCTTGTTGAGAAGGTCGACCGACTTCGGAAAGTGGATATTTTCCAGCGCGTCGCGCAGCGGAATCAGGTGATAGCGTTCGGTCACGGTCTGCGGCAGCGTTTCCGGAATGAACGCGGTCTTTGCCAGCAGGTTGGAGATGAGCGTCTGGAATGTTTTTGATGTGAAGCCGCGATTGCGCAGCTTGTCGGTCATGTTGTAGGCTCCGCGCAGTCCGTGCGGCTCGTTGCCGGGCACCGACGTCTCTATTTCAGGGTGCGCGAGGTTGAAGCGGCCGTTGAAAATTGACGGTCTTCCGAAAATCACGTATTCCACTCCGGTGCGGTAGTTTTCAGCCACGAATTTTATGCGGTTGAACCATACCACGTCGATGGTGCCAGTGCCGTCGGAAAACAATGCCTGCATTCTGCGTTTCGCGCCTTCGCCTACGGTTGTCATCGTGACAAACCGCCCCTTCAGCTGAATGAACGGCATGCCCGACTCCAGTTCGCGAATCTGGAATATCCGGCTGCGGTCAACATATCTGAACGGGAAGTAGTAGAGCAGGTCGTAGAAAGTGTGGATGTGGAGCTGCTCGGCAAGCAACTCCGCGCGTTTCGGACCCACTCCGGTCAGAAATTTTATGTCTATTTCGTCAAGCCTGTTCATTGCTGTCGGCGGAGAGTATCCATTCGGCGGTGTTGATGTCCATAGGGTGTGTGATTTTGATGTTGTTCACATCGCCGGGATATAGAGTCACCGGTGTGCCTCTGAACTCCACTACTGACGCATCGTCGGTGAAAAGCGGGCTGAAGGCGGTGGTGTAGGCTTCTTTCAGAATCTCAACGCGGAATGTCTGCGGTGTCTGTACGGCTACAAGCGACTCGCGGCTCACGTTGTGGCTGCCGTTGCGATCAAGCTGGCGTATGCTGTCGGTGACGGGCACTGTGGGAATAGCCGTGCCACACCGTGCCGCTGTCTCGAAGCCGGCGGCAATCACCTGTCGGCTGACAAGCGGACGCGCTCCGTCGTGCACGGCGACAAGGCATTCTGTCTCGTTGACGGCAAACAGGGCGTTGCGTACCGACTCGAAGCGGTTTGCTCCGCCTTCCACCACTTTGTGGGGAACGTCGAAATTGCGCAAGGCGCAGAGGTCGCCCCACAGCGTGAGGTGCTCAGAGGGAAGCGCCACAACAATGTTGATGTCCCGGTCGTAGTCGGCGAATGCCTTGATGGTGCGCATTAGCACAGGCACACCGCCGAGAGGAACGAACTGCTTTGGCAGTGTCGAGCCGAATCTCGTTCCCGAACCGCCAGCCACTATGATTGCGTATTTTTTCATTTCTGTAAAAAATTAGTCTACAAAATAAAGAAAAACTAATGAATTTGCCAAATCCTGAGTCTATGCCGTGGAGATTGTCAACTTTTTCTGCTACCTTTGTCGTTATGGAAAATGAATTTTCGTCGTCGTTGCTTGAGAATGCGGTCAATGAGATGGCCAAATTGCCAGGTATAGGCCGTAAAACGGCGTTGCGCCTGATTCTGCATCTGTTGCGTCAGGACAAGACTGCCGCGTTGTCGCTCGGCGATTCGATTATAAAATTGCGCGAGGGCATACGTTATTGCTCGGTGTGCCACAATATATCGGAAACCGACCGTTGCCCGATATGCTCCGACACGTCGCGCGACGCGTCGACCGTCTGTGTGGTTGAAAACGTGAAGGATGTGATGGTGGTGGAGAATACCCGCCAGTATCATGGCCTTTATCACGTGCTCGGCGGACTGATTTCGCCGATGGACGGCATCGGACCGCAGGACGTGGAGATTGAAAGCCTCGTGAAGCGGGTGGAGGCCGGCGGCGTAAAAGAAGTGATATTGGCACTGAGTGCCACGATGGAGGGCGACACGACGAATTTCTACATTTTCCGCAAACTTGCCGGCAGCGACGTGCGGATCACGATGCTGGCGCGCGGTGTGGCTGTGGGAAACGAGATTGAGTATACAGATGAGGTTACGCTCGGACGGTCAATCCAGAACCGCACGCTGTTTACCGACAGTTTCAACAACTCTACTAAATGAATGGAATGGAAGCAGGACACAGTGATATAGACGTTTCGATAGTGATTGTCAACTACAGGGTGAAGTATTTCCTTGAGCAGACGGTGCGTTCGGCAAAGGAGGCGCTGGCTGGATTCTCGGGCGAGATTATTGTGGTCGACAACAATTCCGGTGACGACTCGATAGAACATTTGAGAAAGTGTTTTCCCGATGTGATTGTGATAGAAAACAGGGAGAATGCCGGTTTCGGACGTGCCAACAACCAGGGGTTCGCTATTGCCCGCGGCAAATTCACGCTGATATTGAACCCTGACACTATAATTGGCAGCCACACGCTGCGCGACTGTATGGATTTCTACGACAAGCATGCCGACGACTGTGGCGGTATCGGGGTGTGTATGCTCGACGGAAACGGACGGTTTCTGCCGGAGTCGAAGCGGGCGTTCCCGACACCTTGGGTGTCGTTCTGCAAAATTTTCGGACTGTCGTCGCTGTTTCCGAAATCGCCGCTGTTTGCCAAATATCATTTGCGCTATCTGCCTTACGACCGTCCGCATCGTGTCGACATCCTCAGCGGTGCGTTTATTTTCATACGCACCGATCTGCTGCGCAGCATTGGCGGATTTGATGAGGATTTCTTTATGTATGGCGAGGATATCGACTTGTCTTACCGCATTGTGAAAGCTGGCTATTCAAACTACTATATTCCGTCGCCCATAATACATTACAAAGGCGAGAGCACTCAGAAAAATTCATATCGCTATGTGAAGGTGTTCTACGAGGCTATGCAGATTTTCTTCCGCAAGCATTATCCGCACTACAGTCTGGTCTATGGAGCGGTGATACGCTTTGCCATCAGTCTGCGCTCATGGATGGGGCTTGCTCACAGGTTTGTGGACCGCTTGCTGCCCAAAAAGCAGCCTGAGGTGGAATACTATGATTATGTGGAGGCGGTGACTGATGAATATCTTGAAATCAGAAATGCATTGAAGGTGCCTTATGATGAGTATTGCATTGTGCGCGACCTGAGCACTCACCGTTTTTTCAGCAGCAGGGTTTTTGTGGTGTTTGACAACCGCAAATGCTCTTATTCGGAAACGATAAAGGCGATATACCGGTTTTCGCGCAGAAATATGGACTTTGCAACCTATTTGTCGGAGTCGAAGGTGATTATAACTCCTAAAATGTAGAAACCGACATGCTTGACAACGGAAAGGTTTATCTGCGGGCTCTCGAGCCTACCGACATCGATGTGATTCATCGGTGGGAGAACGATTGCGACTTGTGGCGTTTCGGATGTGCGACGGCTCCGTTCTCGCGCCATCAGATTTGGGAATATCTTAAAAACTACACTGCCGACATTTTTGCACAGAAGCAACTCCGGATGATGGTGTGCTTGAAAACTGCCGACAATGCTGTGGGGATGATTGACCTTTTCGATTTCGATCCGGTGAACCGACGGGCGGCTGTCGGACTGTTGATTGACCGTGAATATCAGCGGCAGGGAATAGGCGGGGATGCGATGGCGCTCTTGTTGGAGTATGCCCGCGACGTGCTTCATCTGCATCAGGTGTATGCGGTTGTGGCTGCCGACAATGCTCCGAGCCTGTGGATGTTTGAAAAGGCAGGTTTCCGCAATGCGGGCACTTTGCACGACTGGCTTCTGCGTGCCGACGGCGGATATGTCGACGCTTTGCAGATGCAGCTTATTGTTGACTGACGGCCTTTTTCTGCGTGTTTGGAAGAAGTCCTGCCACGATGCCGAGCAGCGGAGAGAACGAGCTTATAAAGAATATATACTCCACACTTGTGCGGTCGGCAAGCCATCCGAAGAAAGCCGAACCCACACCGCCGAGTCCGAACATCAGTCCGAAAAACACCCCTGAAATCATACCGATTTTGTCGGGCATAAGGTCGGTGGCATAGACCACTATGGAGGAGAATGCCGATGAAATCACAAGCCCTACCACTACGGCGAGTGCGATGGTCCATCCGAACGACGCAAACGGAAGCATCAAGGCAAACGGAGCGGCGCCGAGGATGGAGGCCCAAATCACGTATTTGCGGCCGAAACGGTCGCCGAGCAGTCCGCCGCCGAGTGTGCCTATGGCCGACGCGCCGAGAAAGGCGAAGAGGCAGAACTGCGATGCTTGTACCGAAATGTGGAATTTGTCAATCAGGAAGAAGGTGAAATAACTTGTCATACATGACAGGTAGAAATATTTCGAGAAAATCAGTACCACAAGAATTGCAAGAACCCAATGCACGCGTCGGTGCGACAGGTGGATGAACGGTTGCGGTGTGGCTTTTTTATGCAATGTGGCGTTTAAAAGCCGGCGCTTGTACCAAGAGCCAATGTGCAGCATCGTGAGGATGGCTATGACAGCCACAATCGAGAACCAGCCGATTGAGCGCTGGCCGAACGGTTGTACCACGAGTGCCGCAAGAATCGGGCCGAGGGCATTTCCGCCGTTTCCGCCAACTTGAAAGATTGACTGCGCAAGACTTTTTTTGCCGCCCGACGCCATCTGTGCCACTCGCGACGCTTCGGGGTGAAACACCGACGAGCCGAGTCCGATGAGGCTTACAGACAGGATGATGAGTGTGAATGTGCCGGCAAAGGCGAGCGACAGCAGTCCGGCAAGCGTGAAGCACATGCCAATGGCGAGGGCATAAGGGCGCGGATGGCGGTCGGCATAGAAACCAGTGAACGGCTGCAGAATCGACGACATCATTTGAAAAAACAGCGTGATGATGCCTATCTGCGCGAACGAGAAGCCGTAGCTGTCTTTTATTATAGGGTAGATTGACGGTATGACCGACTGTATCATGTCGTTCATAAAGTGGGAAAGACCGGCGCACACCAGAATGGAGAATGCTGTGCTTTCGGCAGCCTGCTGATTGCTTGTATTTTGATTGTAGACCATTGTTTGTTATTGCTCTTTTTCTGAAAGTTCGAGCCAGCGCATCTCTTTTTCGTCGAGGGCGTCGATGATTTCCTGCATGCGCCTTGACCGTTCGGTAATCTCGTCAACGCTGAGCGACGCGCCGCTGAGGTCGGCCTCTATTTGCTTCTTTTCTTCCTCAAGCGAGGCAATGTCGGCAGAAAGCGAGTCAAACTCCTTGCGCTCCTTGAATGTCATCTTGTTGGCATACGTGCGTTGTTGGCGTTGAGCTTTGGGCTCTTCTTTCTTCGGCTTTTCCTCTTCTTTTTTCTGGAGCGTCTTCCACTCGCGGTAGTCGGAATAGTTGCCGGGGAAATCCTTGACCACGCCGTTGCCTTCAAAAACAAACAAATGGTCGACGGTGCGGTCGAGGAAAAAACGGTCGTGGCTCACGATTATCACGCAGCCGCGGAACTTTGTGATGTAGTCTTCCAAAATGCCGAGAGTCGTGATGTCGAGGTCGTTGGTCGGCTCGTCGAGGATGAGGAAGTTGGGGGTGCGCATGAGCACGGTGGCAAGATACAGCCTTCGCTTCTCGCCTCCGCTGAGCTTGTAGATGTAGTTCTGCTGGGTTTCGGGGCTGAACAGAAACAGTTGCAGAAACTGCGATGCGGTGTAGCGCGTTTTTTCATCGATTACCACCACTTCGGCTATGCGTCTTACGGCGTCGATTACTTTGTCCTGCTCGTTGAATTGTATGCCGTCTTGGCTGTAGTAGCCGAATTTCACCGTCTCGCCGATGTCGAAATGTCCGGAGTCGGGAGCCACCTCGCCGAGGAGCATTTTTATGAATGTCGATTTGCCCACGCCGTTGTTGCCCACGATGCCCACTTTTTCATATCGTGCGAACGTGTATTCGAAGCCGTTGAGTATCACCTTGTCGTCGTATGCCTTTGTCACATCCACAGCGTCAAAGATTTTGGAGCCGATGTAGGTTGACTTCACGTTTAGCTGCACGTCGGCGTCGTCGCGTCTCACCTGTGAGCGCCGCGTGAGGTCGTGGAAGGCATCGATGCGGTATTTCGCTTTTGAACCACGGGCTTGTGGCTGGCGGCGCATCCAGTCGAGCTCGGTGCGCAGCAGGTTTTTCACCTTTGCCAGTTCCGCACTTTGCGCCGACAGGCGTTCCTCGCGTTTCTCCAGATAGTAGTCGTAGTTTCCGTTGTAGGCATACACCTGACGGCTGTCGATTTCCACAATCTTTGAGCAGACCTTGTCGAGAAAGTAACGGTCGTGGGTCACCATCAGCAGCGACATGCGGCTGCGTTGCAGATAGCTTTCCAGCCATTCGATCATATCGATGTCGAGGTGGTTGGTGGGCTCGTCGAGAATCAGCAGCTCGGGCTCGTTGATCACCACTTTGGCGAGAGCCACGCGCTTCACCTGTCCGCCCGACAGCTGACCGACGGGCTGGTTCATGTCGGTGATTTTCAGTTGCGTCAGTGTCTGGCGTATGCGGTCTTCATAGTCCCATGCTCCGGCAGCGTCCATCTGCGACATCGCTTTTGCCAATGCGTCGGCATCGCCGCTTGCCAGCGCGCGCTCATAGGTGCGTATGGCTGCCGTCGGCTCGTCGTCGATCGATAGGCACGCCTCGATTACCGACAGGTTGGGGTCGAGTTCGGGCAACTGCTTCAAGTAGCCTACACGCAAATCGTTTCTGAACACAAGACTGCCTGAGTCGTAGGACTCTTCGCCGGCGATTATGCGCAACAATGTGGTTTTTCCCGATCCGTTTTTCGCTATCAAGCCAATTTTGTCGCCTTCATAGATGCCGAACGTAACATCGGAAAACAGCACTCTGTCGCCAAACGACTTGGTCAAATTCTCTATCTGCAGAAATGATTTCATACCTATTTTTTAAACTGTGCAAAGGTACGAATTTTTATTATAGATTTTCAACTGTTTGATATAGTCATTTGAGAAATAAACTTTTAGCTAGCTATTTGAGAAGTTGTGGTAACGAGTTAGAGACCGTGCGAATTTCAGCGTTTTACATTGCTATGCTGTCAAATAACTCTTTATGCCAACAAAGGTAATATAATTCTGAGATACCATAATGGTTTATATCAGAAAACGCTATGATATTTCTTTGAAAATGCTACAGTATCGTGAATTATGGTTACCTTTGTAATGAAATTCAACACTTTAGTGCTATGGCTAAGATTACGGTTCAAAATACACAAATAACTGTTTTGCAATGGGCTGAACAGGATTACATTTCCCTTACAGATATGGCTTCAGCCAAAGAGGGAGATAGTCGATCTGCTGATATAATCAAGAATTGGATTAGAAACCGCTATACGATTGAATTTCTTGGAACTTGGGAAGTAATTCACAATCCCAATTTTAAAGTGGTCGAATTTGACCACTTTAGAAAAAGTGCCGGGTTGCCTTCCTTTGTACTCAGTGCTTCAGAATGGATTGAATGTACAAGTGCTATTGGACTTGTTGTAAAAAAGGGACGTTATGGCGGAACTTATGCTCACAAAGATATTGCCTTTGAATTTGGTTCTGCAATCAGTGTACCATTTAAGCTCTACCTTATAGAAGAGTTTCAAAGACTTAAAACCGAGGAGGTACGGCAACTCGGCTGGTCGGCAAAACGTGAATTGTCAAAGATAAACTATCGGATACATACGGATGCCATCAAGCAGAATCTTATTCCTGCTGAAATAACGCCCAGACAGGCAAATATCATTTATGCCAATGAAGCCGATGTGCTGAATGTAGCGATGTTTGGAATGACGGCAAAGGAATGGAGGGAAAACAATCCTGACTTGAAAGGTAATATTCGGGATTATGCCACCATCAATGAACTTATATGCCTGTCCAATATGGAAAATCTGAATGCTGTGTTTATCTAGCAGGGAATTCCACAGGGAAAGCGACTTATAAAACTCAATCAAATAGCCATCCACCAAATGAGTGTGCTGGAAAATGGCGATAATGGGGAAAGAAAGTTGTTGAAGTAAAAGACAGAATACCCGATTATTATTATTTCGCTACAAAAAGAATAATGTAAATATTATGAATAAGTTCAGTGACAAAACTATAGAGGAACTTGGCTATTATGTTTACTCGTTAACAGACCCTCGAAACAATAAAATCTTTTATATAGGGAAAGGTTGTGGCAATAGAGTTTTTAACCATAGCAAAGCTGCGCTTCATGAAAACGATGAATCACTAAAACTTAATCTGATTCGTGATATTATCTCTTCCGGGGCAGAAGTTGAGCATTTTATCCTTCGTCATAAATTAACAAAAGAAGAGGCTTTAAAGATAGAATCCGTTCTTATAGATTTTCTTACATATCCAAAATTCAATACTGAACAAGTGTTGACTAATATTGTGAGCGGACATCACCAGTGGGATGAGGGTATTAAAACTGTCGATGAAATCAGTTCCATTTATGATTGTGAGAAAATCAAAGTAAATCCAAGTGAACGATTGTTACTAGTTAGCTTAAATAGAACTTTTGATGATGCGAAAGTTCATGGAATATATCGGAGAACGGACATCTATGAAAAAACGCGTAAGTATTGGGCAATAGCAAAGTCTCGTGCAAGTCAAATAGATTATGTGTTAGGCGTATATCGCGGGATTGTACGTGCTGTCCTTAAAGTCGAAGGTTATGAATGGACTTCTTATGATGCAGAAAGCAAAGTATATTTCAGCAAAGAAAGATGTTGTTTTTATGGTGTGTTGATTGCAGATTCTCCTTACCTCAACAAGGATGTAAACGATTATCCTTTTGGAAGTGGAGGGGCAATCAGATATGTTTAATTTATTGTTATTCCTCAGTACATTACATTGTTACAAGAAGTCCATATAAAAATCCTGGCACTATAAAACATTTTGTGTAAATGGAAATACGGGATTCAGAAAATGAGTCTCGTATTTTTTATTATAAGTTTTTTTGACGTGGCGCTATTTCCGGCTCTTGAATTTCTTGATTTCTTCTTTCACTTTGGGAGCGAGGCAGAACACGGCAAGCATATTCGGAAATGCCATCACTGCAAAGGCTATGTCCATGACGCTTACAGTCAGACCGAGGGTCATCACGCTGGAAATCACAAGTGTGAGAAGGTAGAAATACAGATAGTATTTAGCATTTTTCGAGCCAAAAAGGTAGGACGTGCATTTGCAACCGTAGTATGAGTAGGAGAACATGGTCGACATGGCAAACACCACAACCATGACAAGCAGCAGGTACTTTCCGACAACGGGGATGAGGATGTCGTATGCCTCAAGGGCTATCGAGAGTCCGGCAATGCCTTCTGTGTGGAAGTTGCCTGCCATTATGATGGGTATTGCCGTAAGGGTGCAGACGAGTCCGGAGTCGATTGCCGGTCCGAGCATCGCTACGAGTCCTTCGCGCACGGGTTCGGCATTCATCGACGCTCCGTGCATCATTCCTGCCGTACCGACACCTGCCTCGTTGACATACATGGCGCGGCGTGCGCCGATGATGGCTGTGCCGACCATACCGCCGATGCCTGCCTGCAGGTTGAACGCGCCGTTGATGATGGCGGCGAATGTGGATGGCAGCAGGTCAAGATTGGTGACTATTATGTAGAGCACCATCAGAAAGTAGCATCCCACCATTATGGGCACTATCTTTGTGGCAACGTTGGCTATGCGTTTCAGCCCTCCGAGCACCACGACCGACACGATGGCGCAGATACAGACACCGATGATGAAGCGCATGGTTGTGGAGTCGGCGATGCCGAGCAGCGGACTTATGCAGACGGTTGCCATTGCTTCGGTGAGCTGGTTGGCTTGCATCAGGGCAAAACTGCCCACCATTCCCGCTACGGAGAACACCACCGCAAGCGGCTTCATCCGTTTGCCGAGACCTTTGGTAATCACATACATCGGTCCGCCTTGCACTTCGTTGCGGTCGTCCTTGCCCTTATACATTATGGCAAGTGTGCCCTCGAAAAATTTTGTCGCCATTCCGAGAAGTGCACTCACCCACATCCAGAAGATGGCTCCTGGACCGCCGACAACCAGAGCTATCGCCACGCCGGCGATGTTGCCCAGTCCTACGGTCGACGAGATGGTGCTCATCAGTGCCTGGAATGAGCTTATTTGACCTTCTCCCTGTTTTTTTACGCGGAGCGAATGTAGCGCAAGGCTCAGCCAACGGATTGGCAAAGCCTTGGAGTAGATGAACAGAAACAGTCCGCCGCCGATTAGCAGCACAAACAGCGGATATCCGCATATAAAGTCGCTGAAAGCGATGATGCCATCGCGTATCTGTTGTAGAAACGTCATTCTATAGATTGTGTATTTAGTCTGATTAATAATACTCTGTCAGTTCCACCGGAATTGCTTTCCCTTTTGATGCAGCAACGTCGACGATGCGCTGGTTGGGGCTGCCGCGGAAGCGCAGCTGCGTGTCGCGCAGAGCCTCGATAAAGCGTCCTTCGACCACCACGTCGATCCATTGCAGCGGAAGTTGCAATGCCGGGTCGGCTTGTATCTCGTCCCAAGTGAAACCCGTAAAACACCAAACGGTTTTTCCCAGTTCCTGCTTGATGCGCCGGCACAGTTCCGCCACCTCTTTTGGGTGGTAGAGCGGATCTCCGCCCGATAGGGTCACGTTGAAGTCGTTGTAGCGAATGGTGTCGAGTAGCTCGTCGACAGAGGCCTCTCTGCCGCCGTCCATTGCCCAGGATTCCGGATTGTGGCATCCTGGGCAGCGGTGGTGGCATCCGGCAAGGTAGATTGACGTGCGGAGTCCCGGTCCGTCAACGCTTGTGCCTTCAACAATATCCAATACTCTTATTCTCATCTGTGGTTTTTATTTGTGAACCACGCGGTCGTTAAGTTCTGCCAGTTTGGCGCTGTTCCAGCGGTCGGTGGTGCCTACGAGGTAGCCCGTGATGCGCTGCAGCTTGTCGATTCTGTGGCTGCCGCACTTAGGGCATGTGTCGAGGTTGTCGGTGGCGTCTTCATATCCGCAGTCCATACAGCGGTTGCGGTTGTGGTTGACCGATCCGTATCCGATGTTGTACTTGTCGATGAGGTCGACGATGTCGGCGATAGCCTCTGGGTTGTGAGTTGCGTCGCCGTCGATTTCCACATAGAATATGTGTCCGCCGCGAGTGAGCTCGTGGTAGGGAGCCTCCACTTCAGCCTTGTGGCGAGGGCTGCACTTGTACCATACCGGCACGTGGTTTGAGTTGGTGTAGTACTCTTTGTCGGTCACGCCTTTGATTATGCCGAACGTCTTGCGGTCGCGCTTGGTGAATTTTCCGGAAAGGCCTTCTGCCGGAGTGGCGAGCACGCTGAAGTTGTGGTTGTAGCGTTCTGAGAACTCGTTTGCCTTGCTTCGCATGTAGCCCACAATGCGCAGACCGAGCTCCTGGCTTTCCTTCGACTCTCCGTGATGTTTGCCGGTGAGTGCCACAAGGCATTCAGCCAAGCCGATGAATCCGATTCCGAGTGTGCCCTGGTTGATAACGCTCTCTACGGTCTGGTCGGGTTTCAGCTGGTCGCCTCCGTTCCATAGTTTCGACATCAGCAGCGGGAATTGCTTGGCAAGAGCCGTTTTCTGGAAGTCGTAACGCTCGCAGAGTTGTGTGGCTGTGATTTCAAGCATATTGTCGAGCTTCTTGAAGAAGGCATCGACGCGCTCTTTTTCGTCTTGGATGCCCATACATTCGATGGCGAGTTTCACGATGTTGATTGTGGAGAACGACAGGTTGCCGCGTCCGATAGATGTCTTTTCGCCGAAGCGGTTTTCAAACACGCGCGTGCGGCATCCCATTGTAGCCACTTCGTAGTGATAGCGTTCCGGGTCGTCGGCGCGCCATTTCTCGTGGAAGTTGAAGGTGGCGTCGAGGTTCACGAAGTTTGGGAAGAAGCGGCGTGCTGTCACTTTGCATGCCAATTTATACAGGTCGTAGTTGCGGTCTTCCTTCAGATAGTTGACGCCGCGTTTCTTTTTCCAAATCTGGATAGGGAAGATGGCTGTGGCTCCGTTGCCCACTCCTTCGTATGTTGAGTTGAGGATTTCGCGGATAATGCAACGGCCTTCGGCACTGGTGTCGGTGCCGTAGTTTATTGAGCTGAACACCACTTGGTTGCCTCCACGAGAGTGGATGGTGTTCATGTTGTGGATGAATGCTTCCATAGCCTGGTGTACGCGGTTGACGGTCTTGTTGATGGCGTGCTGCAGCGCACGGTCCTTACCTTCGAGTCCGTCGAGCGGCTTTTTGATGAAGTCGTCAAGTTCTATGTCATACAGGTCGCTGAAGTCCTGACCGAAGATGGCTTCGGTGTTTTTCACTTCTTCAACAAACGATGAGCGTACGTAGGGAGCCAGATAGAAGTCGAATGCGGGGATTGCCTGTCCGCCGTGCATCTCGTTCTGAGCTGTTTCGAGGGAGATGCAGCCGATGATGCTTGCTGTCTCGATGCGTTTTGCCGGGCGCGACTCTCCGTGGCCTGCCGAGAATCCGTATTTAAGCACTTTGTCGAGCGGATGCTGCACGCAGGTGAGACTCTTTGTCGGATAGTAGTCTTTGTCGTGGATGTGCAGATAGTTGCCTTTTACGGCGTCGGCTGTCTCTGGTGAGAGGAGGTAGTCGTCGACAAACGGTTTTGTTGTCTCGCTGGCAAATTTCATCATCATGCCGGCTGGCGAGTCGGCGTTCATGTTGGCGTTCTCGCGTGTGATGTCGTTCGACTTCGCCTCGATGATTTCAAGGAAAATGTCGCGTGTCTTGGCGCGGCGTGCGATGCTGCGCTGGTCGCGGTAGGCGATGTAGCGTTTTGCCACTTCCTTGCGCGAACTCTTCATCAATTCAAGCTCAACGTTGTCCTGAATTTCCTCTACGCTCATTTGCTCTTTGCCGTTCATGCCGATGCGGTCGGTGATTTTCTGGATAAGCGATTCGTCCTCGCCCTTCTCCGTCGTAATCATCGCTTTGCGGATTGCCGCCTTGATTTTCTCTTCGTTGTAGCCCACGACTCTTCCGTCGCGTTTAATCACTGTCTGTATCATATTCTTGGGTTAATTATTTCAGTTTTGGATTGTGGGTTCAAAGGTAGATATTGTTTTTCAAATAACAAAGTAAATTTTTATTTTTGGAAACTTTTTGGCAATTGTTAATTTTTAACTTGCTTATAATGAGTGGAATAAAAATATTTTTGGGAAACTTTGTGTCTGAATAAGGATTTTTAGGTTTGAAAAAACGGGAAAACGGGAAGTTGGAAAACTCGGTGTGATGCGCCGTTGAAGGCTGTTGGTCACCCATCTGCAGGGATGCTGTCAAGGGATGCTGTCCAGGCTGTTTTTGATGAGTTGTGTCGATTGTTTTTTTTCGGGAGTCTTGGATTTTTTGTAATTTTGCAGTCCGCAAACAAAAATGATGAGAATCAAGAAAATTTTAATGGTTTTGACAGCGATGGTGTGTGTTGCCGTTCCGGGCAAGGCTTTGTCGTTTGCACTTGATTCGGTGGCGGAGTGGGGTAAGTTTCCTCGTTTCTGTGTCAATACCTATCGTTGGGGCGACCGTTTCTTCAATTCCTACGATTCTGCATACGTAAAAGGTACGGGCTATAAGATGAACGTGAAATTGCGCACCAACAGTTGGATTGACGACAATCGCTTTCTGATTGACCATGACTGCAAGGTGGAGATGCGTTCGCCGTCGACCAACACTATCGGTTTCGACATAACGTATCTCGCGGTGTCGCTCGGCTATGATTTCAACATCAACAAGCTGTTTGGCGGCGTTGATCGGCGCAAGTCGAAGTTCAATTTCGATTTTACGTGTGCTCTGTTTACCGCAAGCCTTTATTCTATAAAGAATGATGTGGGGATGAACCTTAAGCGGGTGGGCGACATGAAGGGCATCAATGAGAAGTTTGACGGTGTGCGCACGTCGTCGTGGGGCATCGAGGCGGTTTATTTCTTCAACAACAAACGCTACAGCTATGCGGCGGCGTTCTCAATCAGCAAACTGCAGCTGCGCAGCCAGGGCTCTTTCTTCGTGGGTTTCTCCTACAACAATCAGGACCTTAATTTCGATTTCGCGAAACTGCCGGATTATCTGAAGCCTCAATTGCCGGAGGAATGGCACTCGAGGGTGTTCACCGTCAAGGAGCAGACCTGTGGCGTGAAAGGCGGTTATGCCTACAACTGGGTGCCGGCGAAGCACTACAACATTGGCGTGAGCGAGGCTGTGATTCCGTCGGTGTCGAAAGGCGAGCAGTCGAGTGTCAATCCGGGGTGTTCGTTCCGGCTGTACAACCGCCTGAATCTTTCTGTCACATGGAACAACCGCCGATGGTTTGCCGGAATTGTGGGCAAGACGGATGTGGCTGTTGTGGCCGACAAGAAAACGATTCTTGCCAACTCGCTGTTCAGTGTGGAGATGAAAGTGGGATGGCGCTTCAACCTGTGGTAGACACACATAGGAACGGTCGGTTTTGATGCTTCAGCCGTGCCGCTTTTTTAGTTCTCGATATTTTGGTTTTCAGCAGATTGTTCCGGTTTGCCTTCGTGCAGCACGTAGGTGTTGTAGTATGACAGAAGCAGTGTGGTGAGCGGCAAGGCGATTATCAAGCCGAGGAATCCGAGCAGCGATCCCCAGATTGACAGCGACAGAAGGATGATTGCAGGGTTGAGCCCCATTGTCTTTCCCATGATTTTTGGCACGAGATACAGGTCTTGTATCAGCTGTACCACACCATAGACCACCATTGCCAAAGCGAAAATCACCCAGAAGCTGGAATTTGTCTCGGCGGCATAGACCACGCACAGCAGTGTGGTGGGCAGCAGCGAGATGAGTTGCAGATACGGCACCATGTTGAGCAGTCCGATAAACATGCCCATAATGATGGCGAGCGGAAGGTCGATGATGAGGAAGCCTATGCTGAAAAGCACTCCGACGCACAGCGCCACGAGCGTTTGTCCGCGGAAATAGCGGTTCATGCTGTTTTTGATGTCGCCGGCGATTTTCAGCACCGTCGGTTTGTATTTTTGAGGAATCAGGCTGCGCATGCTGTTCATGAAGCGGTCGTAATCGAGCAGGATGAAGATGAAGTATAGCAGTACGATAAACCAACTGCACACTGTCAGCAGCATTGAGATGCTTCCGCTGACCATGGTCCATGTGCCCGACAGCGATTTTTGCACTATGTCGCTCCACTGTTCCTGCGTCAGCACGGATGCGAGTGTCTTCATGTCGACATATTTCATGACAAAGTCGTGTACAGCCTGCGGAATGTAGCGGCTGCTGCTTGATGTGGCATAGTCGTTGAACAGGTTGCCCACGGTGACAATCTCGTCGATGATGCGGGGGATGAGAAACCAGCCGAGCAGGGCGATGACTCCGAAGAGTTCGACAAGAAAGAGGAATATCGGCAGCACGTTGCCGCGGCAGCGAAGCAGCCGTTTGTTGAAAGCCACGAATGGCTCGAAGATGTAGGCAAGCAGGCAGGCTACGCAGAAAGGCAGCAGCGCGCCGCTGATTGCTTTGAGCAGCCAGTAGGCACCGATAAGTGTGGCGATGGTGATCAGGATGCGCACCACGCGGTCGAACGTGAATGGTCGTGACGTGTCAAACATTGTCTTATAGTCTTTTATTGTCTTTCCAAAATTACATTATAATTTGCTCTGTGGCAAATAAAACGGCATAAAAAAGCACCCTTGCCATTATTTGGCAAGGGTGCTTGACACGGATTGTGTGTCGTTATTTGCGTTTTTTCAATTTCTGCGTGTGGTCGTCGACGGGCATAAGGCTGATGGCGAAGCCTCCACCGCGGGCCATAAAGATTTTCTCCTTGTCTTTTGCAGTCACCACGCGGCGCGAGATCACATACTTTTCAGGATTTGTCTCATAGTCGGCGTCTTTTGCGTCGGCATATATTGTTGCCATATATTTCTGACCCTTTGTAAGGAAAGAGAAGTCGACGGTCATTGTGCGTGCGTCCTCGTTGGTCACACCGCCCACAAACCAGCGCTGTCCGCCTTTCTCACGGCGCGCTGCAATGATGTATTCACCAGGTTCGGCCGCGAGATAGCGGCTCTCGTCCCAATCTACAGCCACATCCTTGATGAAGCGGAAGGCGTCGGCGTAGCGCATATAGTTTTCTGGCACGTCGGCTGCCATCTGCAGCGGAGAGTAGAGTGTCACGTAGAGTGCCAGCTGGTTGCACAGCGTGGCGTTGACATGTCCGTGGTTTTCAGGATTGAGTTTCGACACGTCCATGCAGAAGATACCAGGAGTGTAGTCCATCGGGCCGCCCTGCAGACGCGTGAACGGCAGAATTGTCACGTGGTGCGGCATGATTCCTGCCGACTGCTGATATTCCGTTCCGCGGGCGCTCTCGTTGCCCACAAGGTTTGGGTATGTGCGGCAAAGTCCGGTTGGGCGAGTCGCCTCGTGCGCGTTGACCATTATTTTGTGTTTGGCGGCTTCCTTCACGCAGTAGAGATAGTGGTTGTTTGCCCATTGTCCGTAGTGATATTCTCCACGCGGCACCATATTGCCCACATATCCGCTCTTTACGGCGTCGTATCCGTATTTGTTCATCAGCGAGTATGCTGCGTCGAGGTGGCGCTCATAGTTGCGCAGCGAGCCCGAAGTTTCGTGGTGCATCATCAGTTTGATGCCTTTGCTGTGAGCATAGTCGTTGAGCATTGCGATGTCGAAGTCGGGGTTTGGAGTGACAAAGTCAAACACATAATCCTTTTCGTGGCCGAACCAGTCTTCCCATCCGATGTTCCATCCTTCCACCAGCAGCTGGTCGAATCCGTTTTCGGCGGCAAAGTCGATGTAACGCTTCACGTTGTCGTTGTTTGCACCGTGGATGCCGTTAGGCTTCATGGTTTTGTAGTCGATGCTGTCGAGGTTGACAGCCGAAGCGTTTGAGTAAGCCCATGAGCTTTTGCCCACAATCATCTCCCACCATACTCCCATATATTTCGTAGGGTGTATCCACGATGTGTCTTCAAGCTTGCACGGCTCGTTTAGATTGAGGATGAGCTTTGAGTCGAGGGCGGCGGTGGCTGTAGAAGTGACCATTACGGTGCGCCATGGAGAGTGGCAAGGAGCCATCAGATAGCCCTTGTCGCCACGGGCGTCGGGGGTGAGCCACGACGTCAGCACCATGCGTTTCTCGTCGAGGTTTAGGTGCATTGTGGAGTAGTCCACACACGCCGCCTCATGGATGTTAAGGTATATTCCGTCGTCGGTTTTCAGTTGCAGCGACGTCTGCACGCCGGTGTCGGAGAACACTGTCGACGACACATTGTAGCTGAACTTCACGGCAGGCATTTTCTCGCGCACCTCCGACAGGCGGCTTATGGTGTAGTCGTATTCCTGAGTGTCGTAGTCGCCCGGAATCCAATAGGCAGTGTGGTCGCCCGTCATGGCAAATTCCGTGCGCTCTTCCTTTATTGTGAAATAGGTGAAATTGTCTTGCGCAGGCCACTCATAGCGGAATCCTACACCATCGTCGTAGAGTCGGAAACGCACAATCATCTCGCGCAGATGCCCGTTGTCGTCGGGTTGCGACAGGCATACAGCCATCTCGTTGTAGTGGTTTCGGATACTCGACTGTTCGCCCCACACCGGTTGCCACGTCTCGTCGAACGACGAGCGGCTGACGCGTTCCATCTTGAACCCGTCGAGCAGTGATTTTTGGTTTTTAAGTTCCAGACCGAGCCGGCTTGTGGCGATTACCGGCTTGTTGTTGTAATCCATTTTGTAGGTTGGCGTTCCGTCGGCGGTGAGGTCGAACGACAACTGCAGCCGTCCGTCGGGCGACGTCAGCACCTCCGTTGCGCCCAGCGAGGCTGATGCGGAAAGCAGAGCCGCTGCAGTCAGGATAAAATGCTTCATAGAGTGTTTTGTTAAGTGAATTATAATTTAGTCATAGGGTAATATTTCGTATTTAAGCTTCAAGTTCGGCAAGGATTTTTTTCAGTTCCTCGTCGGTGGAAAGCAATTTAGCCTTGCACACTTTCAGCAATTCAAGGGAGCGCGACGTGAGTCGCGACAAGTTGTCGATGCTGCAGGCATCGCTCTGCATCTCACGCACAATCTTCTCCAATTCGGCAACCGCCTCAGAGTATGTCAGATTCTGAATCTCGTCTTTCTCCATAAATAGATAGTTTTTGCAAAGATAGTGCAAGCCGAGCGGAAAGAAAAGAGCTTGCTCAATTTTCTTTTCCGAGGCGCCGCCTATTTTATTGAAAGCAGCCCAACAGTCCTTGTTGTGATGAGGAAATAAAAAAATGCGGGCAGCTGATAAGGCAGTCCGCATTCAGATTGTTTAATAGGCGCAAATTTTATTTCACCGGAATCTTTTCGATGCGGCGGATATGTCGTCCGCCCTCGAAGTCTGTGTTGAGAAACGTCTTCACCATCTCGATGGCTTGCTCGTTGCTAACGAAGCGACCAGGCATTGCAAGCACATTGGCATCGTTGTGTTGGCGCGAAAGGGCAGCCACTTCAGGGATCCAGCAAAGGGCTGCACGGATGCCCTGGTGCTTGTTGAGAGTCATGCTGATGCCCTCTCCGCTGCCGCACACGGCGATGCCGGGATAGCATTCTCCCTTCTCCACAGCCTCAGCGCAAGGGTGGGCGAAGTCGGGATAGTCGCAACTGTCGGTAGAATAAGTGCCGAAATCCTTGTAGGCTATGCCTTCTGATTCGAGGTAGGCTTTTACAGCCTCCTTTGTGTCGTAGCCGGCATGGTCGCTGCATAGCGCCACTGGGCAATTTTGTTTCAAGATGCTCATATTTTTGTTCTGTTTATTTCGTAGTGCAAAGATAGTGCAAATCGAATGCAAAACGACAAATTTATTTGCACGATTTGCTAAGATGCCGCCTATTTTATGAAAAGAATTTTGAAGAGAAGATGACTTTTTACAAAAAAATTCTTGGAAATCGGGGAAATAGTGCTTAACTTCGTTGGAAATAACGAAATAAACCTAATAATTATGAGAATCATCAATTGCTTGAAGGCTGCCGTGCTGGCAGTGTTGGTGGGCAGCTCGTTGTGGAGTTGCTCGGGTGACAAGGGAAAGACCCGTTATGTGCCAGTGGTGCTCGACGGCGAGGAGAAGTGGAGTATTCTGGACACGAAGACAGGCGATGTGCTTTGCCAGAATGATTTTGATGAAATGCCGTCGGTTGTTGAAGACGGGATGTTTGTGGTGCGCACGAAGAGTGGCTACTATGAGTGCTATAAGATTGACGACTCGAAAAATGCCATAGGCAAGGGCAAATATACGCAGCTCGGCACGTTTGGCGATGAAGACGTGACGTTTGCTGTGAAAGAAGGGCAAGGCATTATGATTGTCAACAAGAAATTTGAAGAGGTGAAGAAACTGCCTAAAAAAGTGTCGCGGACAAGCGGTTTCTCTGAAGGCCTTGCCGCATTCTGCAAAGACGGCAAGTGGGGATTTCTTGACACTAAAGGAGAGGAAGTTATCCCTGCAAAATACGATCAAGCCACTCCGTTTTCCGACGGCCGGGCGTTTGTGTTGAAGAATGAGAAGATTTTGATTATCGACAAAAAGGGCGAGACGGTAAAGTCGATGAGCCTGGATAAATACAACCCGATTGCATTCTATCACAATGGCTATGCACCGATTGCGAAGGGCGACAAGGTCGTGTTTCTTGACAAGAACGGCGAAGAGGCGTTCACCAACAGCAAGATGGAGAGTGACGGTTGCTATGAAATCAACGACGGCAAGACGGTGTTCCGCAGAGACGACAGATATGGCCTCATCTCTACCGACGGCGAGGTGCTTGTGCGCCCGAAATACTTATCGTTGGAGTATGCAAACAAGAACCGCTACATTGCCTGCAACGACGACTTTAAATTTGGCGTGATTGACGCTAAAGGCGATGTTGTTATTGATTTTGAATACAGCGGACTGAAACAGACTTCTGTTGTCGCCGACCGCTATTTTGCCAAAGACGGCAATTCGTGGGTGCTTATCAACGAGAAAGGCGAGGAGCAGACAAAGGATTCCTACAAGAATCTGAATTTAGCCGGGTCGCATGTCGACGTGTTCTACAGCGAGGTTGCCGAGGAGCCCGTGTTTGAGCCAGAGCCAGACGATTATAGTGTTGACTCTGCTGTCGTCGAAGAGGTGGCGGAGGCATATTGATGTCATTATAAACATATAAAAAAACTGTCAAGGCGTGCGGATTACCGCATGCCTCGATTGTCATTATTTTGTGGCGCGGAGTATTTCGCGCTTGCCTCCGGGCGGTCCGGGCAGACGTTCGACGGTAAACCCTACCGACTGCAGAAGGCGGCGCACAGCGCCTTTGGCGCAATATGTGGTCAGGATGCCGCCGTTGGCCATCGCGTCATAGATGCGGCTGAAGATGCTTTCCGACCACATCTCCGGTTGCTTTTCAGGAGCGAAAGCGTCGAAATAGACCACATCGATGCCTTCTGGCAGCAGTGTGGTGGCGACATCGCCGAGAATCTTGTGGAGTGTGAACTGAGGCGTGACGGCTGTCGGTGCGTCCCACGCCGCTGCGTTCAGCTGTCTTATCATACCGTCGACAGGAGCCTCCACCGTGCGGCTGTAGGCGGCAGCGTCGTCGGCCGACAAGGGGTAGCGCTCCACGCTGTGGTAGTCAATGTGCCGGTTGTCGGTGCTGAGAGCCGTCAGGGCGGCGTTGAGCCCGGTGCCGAAGCCCACTTCAAATACAGTCACGTCCGACTTGCGGCAGTGTCGTAGCCCGCAGTTGATGAAAATGTGGGTCGATTCTGTAAGCGCGCCTTTCACAGAGTGGTAATGCTCGTCGAGGTCGGGCAGATATATTGTTGAAGAACCGTCGGCTGTCTGTTCCAGCCGACGGTTCTGTATCGTTGCGTTGTCCATTGCGTTTACTTGATTACCCTTTGCCGGCGCACTTCCTCCACATCGCGCCACACGTAGAGTTTGTCGCTCGGGCGCACACGCTCGTCGACTTTTATTGAGAATCGCTCTCCATGCACTGTCTTTTCCACAGGTTTCAGGTCGACGCGTATTTCCTCCACTTTCATGATGATGGCGCCGGTTGTCGGTCCCGATATTACAATCTCGTCGCCCACGTGCAGCTCATCGTTTTCCATAAGGAATTCTGCCACATGGATGTTTGAGAAATAGCGCACGCCTTTTGCAGCGTAGATTTTCACGCGAGTCGCCGAAGAACCGTATTTTGATGTCCATTCGCCGAGACGCTGACCGAGATAGTAGCCATTCCAGAATCCGCGGTTGAACACCTTCTTCAGCCGTTCGTCCCATCCGGCAACCATCTCCTCCGAATATGTACCGTCGCAGCAGGCGTTGATAGCCTCGTTGTAGCACGACACGACAGTGCGCACATATTCCGCCGAACGGGCGCGTCCCTCGATTTTGAACACTCGCACGCCGGCATCGATCATCTTGTTCATAAAATGGATGGTCTTCAAGTCTTTGGGCGACATGATGTATTTATTCTCTATGGCGAGCTGGTCGCCCGTCTCGCGGTCGGTCACCTCGTATCCGCGTCGGCATATCTGCGTGCATGCTCCGCGGTTTGCCGACGAGTTCATTTCGTGCAGACTCAGATAGCATTTGCCCGACACCGCCATGCAGAGCGCGCCGTGGCAAAACATTTCGATGCGCAGACGTTCGCCGTGCGGTCCGCAGATGTTGTCGCGCTGGATGGTGTCGTAGATGCCCGCCACCTGTGTCAGGTTGAGCTCGCGCGCCAGCACAAGCACATCGGCATACTGCGCGTAGAATCTTGCAGCCTCGCTGTTTGACACATTCACTTGCGTCGAGATGTGCACTTCCACGTCGATGCTGCGCGCATATAGGATTGTGGCCATGTCGGAGGCTATGATTGCCGAAATCTTCGCTTCCTTGGCGGCGTTTACAATCTCGTGCATCAGAGCGATGTCCTCGTCGTAGACAATCGTGTTGACTGTCAGATAGCTTTTCAGACCGTTCTCGTCGCAGATGCCTGCAATCTTGCGAAGGTCGTCGGTGGTGAAATTGTTGGCTGAGCGGGCACGCATGTTCAACCCCTCGATGCCGAAATATATAGCGTCGGCGCCTCCCTGAATCGCAGCGTAGAGCGACTCGTAGGAGCCTACCGGGGCCATTATCTCAAAGTCTTTTCTGTTCATATCCTTAAATTTAGTGCAAATTTAATGCAAATTATACGCACTTGCGAACTTTTCTGATTAAACTTGTGCCATTTGCGGTTTTACCGATAAAAATAGTGCGGTGAGGACAGCGATTTCGGCAAAAAGAGTTAAATTTGTAAATTAATCAAAAGCTGAAGCAGAAAGATGAAGATATTGGATAGAATTCCACGGTTTCTGACATCGGCGGTCGTAACTGCTGGCGTGCTTTATCTGACGTTGGCACCGCGTCCGTTCGGGAGTGTGCGCATTCCTCTGTTTGAGGGAGCCGACAAGGTGGTGCATTTTATGATGTTTTTAGCCATGGCTTTTGCCTATCATTTCGATTTCCGTCGTGGCAAGAAGCCGGTCGACGAAGCGCGTCTTATGGGCTGGATATTTGTCAGCCTCTCGGCTTTCGGCGGATTGATTGAATTGGCACAATGGAAGATGCGGATGGGGCGCAGCGGCGATTGGTATGACCTGCTTGCCGACATCGCTGGCGCTGTCTACGGCATCATTCTGGCTTGGCTGATTTCAGCAAAAAACAAACATTGATGACAGACGGTAAAGAGACACAACAGCAGCCTGTAGAGAAGAAAATTGTACGGCACAAGACGGCAAAGCGCATATTGAGAGCGGTTGCCGCCGTTGCCGTTGTGCTGTTTGTCCTGCCGTCGTTGCTTTATATTCCCGGTGTGCAGCGCGCTGTCAAAAATTTTGTGGTGGAGAAGGTGGCAGAGTCTACCGGCTACACTGTCGAGATTGGCGAACTGTCGCTTGAGTTTCCTTTGCGTCTTTCCATCGACAATCTGCTTGTGCTTGACGAGCATCGCGACACGATGATTCAGAGCCGCCATGTGGCAACCAACGTGCGCCTGCTGTCGTTGCTGACGGGCGATGTCGGGATTGGAGGAGTCAGTGTCGACCAGGCATATTACAGGATGCTGAGCAAAGACTCGTCGATGCTTCTCACGGCGCGTCTGCGCAGCTTCTCTTTGTCGCGCAGCCGCTACGGACTGTTGTCTGACCATATCGACCTCGGTGAGGCGATGATTGACGGAGCCGACGCGGTCATTTTGTTTGACAACCGCAAGGCAAAGCCTGAGCCGAAGGACACATCGGCGCAAATTCCTCTGCTCATCACCGTGGACAAACTGGGCATCAGAAATCTGCACTACCGCATGGCGATGATGCCGACGATAGAACGTCTTGATGCGGCGGTTGCCGAAGGAGAAATCCGTGATGTGTGTGTCAATATGTCGACAAACCTTGTGCGCGTGGCGTCGCTTGGTGTGGCGCGTCTGAATGCCGAATATATCCAGCCTACTGAAAAATCAGCCAAGGCATTTGAGGCGCAGCTGCCTCCCGACACAATGAAAACCGATGCCGCCGGAAAGCCGTGGACGGTGGTGGCGCGGCATTTCAGGGTGGCAGACAGCCGTGCGCTTTATGCCACGAGTGGAGCAAGTGGGGGAATAGGTTTTGATCCTGCCTACATACAGCTCGACAGCATCAACATTGCTGTCGACAATCTGTATAACCGCGGCTCGATGATTCGTCTGCCGCTAACTGCGTTGACGGCGCGCGAGCGTTGTGGGCTTAAGGTGGCGTCGACATCGGGAATTGTGGCCATCGACGACAAGAAAATGAGCGTTGAGCAGTTCCGTCTGGCTACAGCCGACTCGGAGCTTGGCATCGACGCATGGCTCGACGCATCGGCGCTGAGCGGCGACGACAATGCCCGGGTGGATGCGAAGATAACATCGAAAATCTCACTTTCCGATGCCGGAAAGATTATGCCGCTGCTGAAGCCTTTGTGGAAGTCGTTCGGCAGCCCCACTGTGGACCTCAGCGTCGACGCGGGCGGCACGATGCGCACTGTTGATGTAAGGAGGGTGGAGGTGAGTGTTCCTAAAGTGCTCGACATTAAGTTCAAGGGCCGGTTCAGCAACGTGATGAAGCCACAGTATATGCGTGGCGCTGTCGACATTGACGGGCGCATGACGGGCGGCAGCTATCTGAAGCGGGCACTTGCTCTGCCGGCTGATGTCAACGTGCCGGCGGTGGCGTTGAAAGGAAAGGTTGACTACAGCGACGAGAAGGCCAGCGGCATCCTGCGCGCCACTTCCGGTGGCGGCAAAGTGGTTGCCGACGGAAAGATAAATCTCAAGAACGAGCATTACGACGCAGAGGTTAATCTGGCGGGATTCAACGTGCGCGGGGTGCTGCCGGCGGGCGATATAGGCTCTGTCAGCGGCTCTGTCACCGTCGAAGGTTCGGGCTACGATATCTATAAGATGCGCACTGACGCGTTTGCCGATATCGCAAGCATAGAATATGCCGGAGTGGAATACCGCGACCTGTCGGCATCTGCCAGTCTCGATAACGGCAGCTACGATGTGGCGTTGTCGTCTAACGATGAGAAGGTGATGCTTGGCATGAATTTGCAGGGACAGATGACGCCTGATGAGTATCATGTGAAATTCAACGGCCGTATCGACAATATCGACCTTGTGGCGATGAATATGGCAACAGAGCGTCTGTCGGGAGGAATGAACATACAGGGCGTAGGACTTATAAATCCGAAAAAAGAAGAATATGCCGGCTATATGCGCTTGTCCGATTTATTTGTGCTGCTTCCGGGCAACACGTTCCGCACAGACAGCATCGACATGGGGTTCCGTTCAAATCCTGAACACACTGGGTTCCGCCTGCGCAACAACGATATGCGCATGTCGTTCCAGACTCCGGTGGGGCTGACAGCTCTGTCCGACTCATTGGCACAGATAATGCCGGCTGTAGACAGTATGCTTGTGGCGCAGCGTCTCAACCTTGTACAGCTTAACCGATGCCTGCCGCTGTTCACTCTCGACTTCAAGTCGAAAGACCGCAACATCGTGCAGAAATATTTCTCTGGTATGGGCGCAAGCTACGGCGAGCTCAACATTGGTGTGGAGAAGCGTGAAGAGCTGAAACTGCAGGCATCGCTCCGCGATTTCGGCGTGGGCGACGTGCGTTTCGACGAGATAACAATGGAAAGCCACACCGACTGCGACTCGCTGATATACAGCCTCGGCGTCAACAACAAGCCGGGCAATGCCGAGTTCCTGAAAACGGCTACGATAAAGGGGGCGGTGAGCGCAAACTGTGCCGACATATTCATAACGCAGGTGGACCGTTATGACGAGACTGGATTCAAGTTCGGACTGCGGGCGGAAATCGCCGACAGTATCGTCACGGCACGCCTTTATCCGCTGAATCCACGCATCGCCTTCCGCGACTGGACGGTCAACGAGAGCAACTACGTGGCATACGACATGAACAAGAATCTGTTTAAGGCAAGTATGACGGTCAACAGTGCCGGCAAGAGCCTTATCAAGCTCTACACCGACCGCGACGGATTGTTTCACAACGGCATCAATGCCGAGCTTGCGGGCATCGAGCTGCGCGATTGGCTTGTGTTGTCGCCTTTTGCTCCGCCGATCGACGGCACGCTGTCGGGCAATGCGAAAATCAATTTCAACGAGCAATATTATTGGGGCGACTGTTGTGTAAGGGTCGACCGTATGTCGTACGGCAAGAAGCTTGTGGGCAATCTCGACCTTGACGCCAAGCTTGCCATGACCGACGATGCGAAAAAGACATACGCGCTTGCCGACATGGAGCTTGACGGAAAGGAGATAATGACTCTGCGCGGCATGAAAAACGATTCGTTGCCAACTTCGGAATACAATCTCGACATTGCCATCAAGCGTCTTCCGCTGTCGAGGGCGAGTGCGTTTCTTCCCGACGGTACCGGCGACATGACGGGCTATCTTAACGGCTCTATGAAAGTGGTGGGCCCGGAGACTAATCCATCAATCAACGGCTATCTGCAGTTTGACACCGCACAGGTGCGCATACAGAACTACGGGTCGGCGCTTACGTTTGACGGCCGCCGCATCCCTGTCGACAACGGGCGTGTGAGGTTTGACTCTTATGAGTTGCGCGGCGCCAACGGCAAGCCGATTACTATCGATGGATATGTCGACTTGTCGATGAATGTAGACAAGATTTATTCAGACTTAAAGCTCAAAGGGCGCAACGTGCAGGTAATCAATGGAAAGAAGCGTGGCAGAGTGGAACTTTACGGCAAGGGATTCGTAGACATAAACGGCGCCGTGAAAGGCTATGCCAACAATCTCGACATGCGTGCCTCGGTAAGCATCCTTGCCGGAACCAATCTCACCTATGTTTGCCAGACATCGTCGGTGGCGCTGACGGAGGGCGCTGACGAGGGCGTCGTGAAATTTGTGAATTTCTCCGACACCACCCGCCATGCTGCCGACAGCCTTGCCGCACAGCCTTATGCCATGCGCATAAAGGCGGCGCTGATTGTGCAGCCTAACGCTGTGTTCAACGTCAACCTGTCGCCCGACGGCAAGGACAAAGTGCAGATTGACGGGGAGGGAATGCTCAGCTATTCGCAAAACGACCAGGGCGACGCATCGCTCATAGGCCGATATGCCATCAACAGCGGTTTTGTGCGCTATTCACCGCCTATGATGTCGGAAAAGAATTTCAAATTCCAGGAAGGCAGCAGCCTGACGTGGAACGGAAATCTGCTCAACCCGTTGCTCAACATAAAGGCTGTGCAGGAAATGAAGGTAAACGTAAACGGTGGCAATCAAGGTTCGAGAACCGTGCCGTTTGACGTGATTCTCAATGTGGGCAACAGGCTTAGCTCGCTTGCCGTTTCGTTCGACCTCAGCACCGACGGTGATATGACGATAGCCAACGAACTCAGCGGCATGACGGCGGAGCAGCGCGCCACGCAGGCAATGAACTTGCTGCTCTACAACACGTATACCGGCACTGGAAGCAGTGTGGGCAATCCTGCCGGCGGACTGTCGGGCAACATGGCTTTCTCTTTCCTTGAGTCGGTGGTCAACAAGTGGGCTGCAAGCAACATCACGGGTGTTGACCTGTCAATAGGCATCGACCAGCAGGATCGTCTGACGTCGACAGGCACATCGAAGTCGATGAGTTATTCCTACAAAGTGTCGAAAAGCGTGTTTGACGACCGTTTCAAGATTGTTGTCGGCGGCAACTACACCAGCGATGCCTCCGCCGAGGACAATTTGGCGCAGAATCTGCTCAACGACCTCTCGTTTGAATACAAACTCAACAAGACGGGCACAACCAACGTGAAACTGTTCTACCACAAGGAATACGAAAGCATTCTCGAGGGAGAGATAACCGAGTATGGAGCCGGATTTATGTGGAAACGCAAAATCTCGTCGTTTAGAGATATGTTCAAATTTTTGAAAAAGTGGCGACGCAGGCCGAAAGAGAATAAAGAAAAGACGGAAGAATGAAAAAACTGTTGTTTGCCATATTGACGTTGCTGGCGCTGTCGGCGTGCTCAACCACTGCAAAGTTGGCTGAGGGCGACGTGCTGTATACTGGAGTGAAGAAACTCGACGTGACAGCCGCCGACAGCGTAAAGATTCCGTCGGGCATATCCGACAACATCGGCGAAATCATCGATGTGCCAGCCAACAACTCATGGTATTCGCCCTATGTGCGTTCGCCGTTCCCGCTTGGGCTGTGGCTCTACAATCACTGGCCGGAGGACTCCAAGGGGCTTAAGGGTTGGATCTATAGAAAGTTTGCCGAAGAACCGGTGCTGATGTCCGACGTGCGTCCCGACCTGCGGATGAAGATGGTGGAGGACATGCTCGACAAGAACGGATATTTCGGCTCAACCACGTCCTACGACTTGAAATACAGCAAGAAAAACAGCCGCAAGGCACGCGTAAACTACTATGTGCGTCTGGCGCCGCCAAAGCGCATAGCCGAGATTATATATCTGCCTGACTCTTCCGAGCTCAACGTGATGCTCAACCGCTATATGAAGCGCGACAAGTATATGAAACTTGACGCTATCATTTGCAACGACTCTCTTTCGGTGGCACGCAACCGTGTGACAAACCGCCTGCGCAACCACGGCTACTATTATTTCCGTCCGGAGTATATCACGTTTCTTGCCGACACGCTTCAAGTGCCGGGCAAGGTGGTGGTGAAGATTGACTATGCCGACAACATCCCCGACAAGGCGTTGTGGAAATACAAGGTAGGCGACGTGAAGACACTCGTGATGCGCAACGACAATGGCGGCACGCCCGACACGCTTATGACCGACAAGGGAATCGTGGTGAAGATGGCGCCGTCGCGTCTGCGCAAGAGCCTTATCCCGTCGTGCATCACGTTGAACAAAGGCGACGATGTGAGCGTGCGCCGTCTCACCAACACACAGACCTACCTGTCGAGGCTCGGCATTTTCGATTTCATTTCGGTGAATGCCACGCCGCTCGATTCAGTGAAGACAGCCACCCTTGATTTCGACATCACTTGCCATTTCGACAAGCCTCTCGAGACGCAGTTTGAGGCCAACTTGACTTCAAAATCCAACAACTATCTCGGTCCGGGAGTCTCATTTCAAGTGCTTAACCGCAATATCTTCGGAGGCGGCGAGCGGTTGACTGTAAAGTGTGACGCTGCTTATGAGTGGCAGATAGGCAAGGTGGATGGCCGTCGCAACGACTTCAATTCTTATGAGTTCGGGTTGCAGACCGAGTTGGCGTTTCCGCGTCTGCTCGCACCTCATTTCATCCCGTTTATCAAGCGTGAGCTGGCGTGGACGCGCTTCTCTCTCGGAGCGACGGTGATGAACAGACCTAAATTTTTCAAGATGGTGCAGTTCGACTTCGGTTGGAACTACGATTGGAAAGGCTCGCGCTATTCGCAGAATCAGGTGACGCTGTTTGGCTTGAAATACAACAAATTGCTGAGCACCACTGCCGATTTCGACAAGACAATGGAGGAAAATCCGGCAATAGCGCTTAGCTTCCGCAACCAGTTCATCCCGAAATTTGCATATACCTACACTTTCGACCGCGGCTTCGGCAAGACTCGCGACGACCAGCACTTTACGCTGCAGGCTGGATTCACTGAAGGCGGCAACCTGTTTGCTGGTATCTGGTCGCTCGCAGGAAACAAAGGGCAGAAAGAACTTTTCGGCACGCCGTTCTCGCAGTTTGTCAAAGCAACGTTGCAGATGGTCTATTCCAAGCGCATCACGGGCGAACAGCGCATCGTGGGACGCGTCTATGCCGGCGCGGCACATGCCTATGGCAACTCGCAGGAGGTGCCTTATGCGGAGCAGTTCTATGCCGGTGGAGCCAACTCCGTCAGAGCTTTTGCCGTGCGCAGCATAGGTCCTGGCAGTTATCACAGCAACGTCGATGGCAACGGATATTACGACCAGACGGGAACGTTCCGTTTCGAAATGAATGCGGAGTATCGTTTTCCCATTGTCAGTGTGCTGAAGGGCGCCGTTTTTGTCGACGCCGGCAACATCTGGTTGTTGAAAGACGACCCTATGCGTTCCGGAGGTACGCTCAACAGCAATTTCTTCCGCGAGCTTGCCCTCGGCACAGGCTTGGGTTTACGTCTTGATATGGGTATGATTGTGGTGCGCGCCGACCTTGGCGTAGGTCTTCACCTGCCTTACGACACAGGCAAGTCGGGTTATTACAACATTGGCCGTTTCAAAGACAGCCTTGCCCTCAATCTTGCCATCGGCTATCCGTTCTGACGCAGAAATGCAACGAAAAAGCAAGCGGCTTCAGCATCTATTGATGCTGAAGCCGCTTGGCTGTATGATGGCTGGTGGATTATTCCCACTCGATGGTTGCCGGTGGCTTCGACGAGATGTCGTAGCATACGCGGTTCACGCCTTTCACCTTGTTGATGATGTCGTTTGACACCTTGGCAAGGAATTCATAAGGCAGGTGAGCCCAGTCGGCTGTCATGGCGTCGGTGCTGGTCACGGCACGCAGGGCTACAGCACGCTCGTATGTGCGCTCGTCGCCCATCACGCCCACGCTCTGCACAGGCAGCAGAATCACGCCAGCCTGCCAAACCTTGTCGTAGAGGTTCCAGTCGCGGAGGCCTTGGATGAAAATGTCGTCGGCATTCTGAAGAATTTCCACTTTCTCGCGAGTGATGTCGCCGAGGATGCGCACAGCCAAGCCCGGTCCGGGGAACGGATGGCGTCTGATGAGATGCTCGGGCATGCCGAGCTCTCGTCCCACGCGGCGCACTTCATCCTTGAAGAGCAGTCGCAGAGGCTCGCAGAGCTTAAGATTCATCTTCTCAGGCAGTCCGCCCACGTTGTGGTGGCTCTTGATGACCGTTCCTGTGATTGACAGCGACTCGATGCAGTCAGGATAGATTGTGCCTTGAGCAAGCCATTTCACGTCCTTGATTTTATGAGCCTCTTCGTCGAACACGTCGATGAAGCCTTTGCCGATGATTTTGCGCTTGCGCTCAGGGTCGGTGACGCCTTCCAGCTCGCTGAAGAACTTTTTGGAAGCGTCGACGCCGATAACGTTCAGTCCGAGGCACTCATAGTCGTGGAGCACGTTGCGGAACTCGTTTTTGCGCAGCATTCCGTGGTCTACAAAGATGCAGGTGAGATTCTTTCCGATGGCGCGGTTGAGAAGCACAGCCGCTACTGATGAGTCGACACCGCCCGACAGTCCGAGCACCACCTTGTCGTTGCCGATGCGCTCTTTGAGCTCGGCTACAGTGGTCTCGATAAACGATGCGGCGCTCCAGTCTTGTTTCGCACCGCAGATGTTGACCACGAAGTTGCTCAGCAATTTTGTGCCTTCCTCAGAGTGGTACACTTCTGGATGGAACTGAACGCCCCACACCTTCTCGCCCTCAATCTGATAGGCGGCGATTGCCACCTTGTCGGTCGAAGCGATTGTTTTGAAACCCTCAGGGATGGCTGTGATTGTGTCTCCGTGGCTCATCCACACTTGTGTGTTGTCGGAAAGTCCGGCGAGCAGCGGGTTTGTCTTGTCGATTGTCGACAAGTGGGCGCGACCATACTCGCGAGAGCCTGCCGGCTCCACTTTGCCGCCGTTGGCGTAGGAGATGAACTGCGCGCCGTAGCAGATGCCCAGGATAGGGTATTTGCCACGGATTTCCGACAGGTCGATTTTGAAAGCCTTCTCGTCGTAGACAGAGAACGGGCTGCCGGAAAGGATAACGCCGATGACCGAAGGGTCGTCTTTCGGCATTTTGTTGTAGGGTACGATTTCGCAGTACACGTTAAGCTCGCGGACGCGTCGTCCGATGAGCTGTGTGGTCTGAGAACCGAAATCCAGAATGATTATTTTTTCGTGCATAAATAATAAATATTATGTATCTAAACAAAATTGTTTCATTAATAGTTTGTTGCCCACAATCCACAGGTTGTCGCCAACGGCAAGCACGCTGTCGGGCGAGGGCGTTTCGAAGCTTCCGTCAATGCGTTCGATGGCTACAAGCATCGCGGAGTATCTGACTCTGAAATCGAGGTCGCCGATGCGTTTTCCGGCAAGCGGCGATTCGGATTGCAGCACAACGCTTGTAAACTCCATTTCTCCGGTCTTGGGCTTTTCCGTCGGTTTGCTCTCAACCTCGTTGATGAGGTTCTGAATCTGTTCGTCGGAGCCAATCACGCCGATTGTGTCGCCGGGAAACAGGCGCATGTCGGCGGTAGGCACGGCAATCAAATCCTCTCCGCGCTGTATGCTTGCCACGTTTACGCCGAAGCGTTGTGCCAGTTTGGCGTCGGCGAGGCGCTGGCCAACAAACGGGCAGGTGTAGCCGATGGTGATGTATGCAAGGTGCATATTGCTTACGAGGTTGTTGTTGCGGCCGCTGCGGCGCAGCTCGCGCTCATTGAGGTTGTCGACAAACTTGGTCTCGAATTTAGAGGTGTGACGCCGCACGACTTTGGAGAAGTTTATGCCCACAAAAATCAGCAGCGCCGTTCCGACAATGATTGAGACGCTGTGCGACGACGTGTCGAGCAGGAAGAACAGCAGGAAGCCTGCAGCAATGGCGATTCTCACCGCACGCATGGCGATAAACGGAGCGTCGGTCTGGACACTGTGGCGCAGTTTCTCGCGTTCCCATCGCTTCATGCTTGGATAGCACAGGGCGAGCATGAATGGCGACATTGCCAGGAGTGTGGCCGCCGTGGCGAGCGGTTGTCCCCACTCGTTTCCGAAAGTGCGGTCGGCAAAAGGAAACATCCATATCGATGAAATCCAAAGTATCGCCGTGAGGAGCACACTGTAGAGCAGCACGCGCCAGATGTTGCGGCGAGCCACGTCTTTCCACAGCAGCTTGATTTCCGACTCATTGCGTGTCGACTGCTCGCTGTAGCGTCCAATCCATTGCGACAGCCATTGCGGGGCGCCGCGTTCAGCCCAAGCGCATATCGGGTCGGACGCTTTGATGAAGTAAGGGGTGAAGAATGTGGTGATTACCGACACGGAAACGATGATAGGGTATATGTTGCTGTCAATCACTCCGAGCGACATGCCGAGCGTGGCGATGATGAATGAGAATTCGCCGATTTGCGGCAGGGCAAGTCCCGACTGGAGCGCTATGCGCAGCGGCTGACCGCCGACAAGCATACCCATGACTCCAAAAATGAATTTTCCGACAATCACGAGCAGCGACAAGATTACGATTGGCATCCAGAATTCGCCGAGCACGTGCGGGTTTACCATCATTCCGACAGAGATGAAGAAGACGGCGCCGAAGAGGTCTTTTACCGGGGCTGTCAGTTTCTCAATTCGTTCAGCCTCGCTGGTTCCGGCAAGGATGGAGCCCATGAGGAATGCTCCGAGCGCGGCGGAGAAGCCGGCGTAGGTGGAGGTGATTACCATCAGGAAGCACAGCCCGATGCAAAGCACCAGCATAAGCTCGTCGGAAAGAAACCGGCGTTGGCGCGACAGGAACGAAGGTATGGCATAGACGCCGACCACATACCATAAAATCAGGAAGAACGACAGCTTCATGACGCTCCATAAGAGCTCTTCGCCGCTGACGCTGTTGTTGATTGCTATTGAGGAAAGCAGCACCATCAGAATCACGGCTATCAGGTCTTCCACAATCAGCACGGCAAGCACTTGAGGCGCGAACCGCCTGTGGCGCATGTTGAGGTCGTCGAGGGCTTTCATGATGATTGTTGTCGACGACATCGACAGCATGCCTCCGAGAAACAGGCTGCTGATGAACGAGAATCCCATCAGTTTGCCTGCGAAATATCCAGCCACAATCATTCCGGTGACGGAGAACAGGGTGGTGACGGTGGCTGATCCGCCAACATTCATAAGTTTTTTGAAACTGAACTCAAGTCCGAGTGAGAAAAGCAGGAAGATAATGCCGAGCTCTGCCCAGAATTCGATGTTCGACTCGTGGATCACCGTCGGGAAATATCCAAAATGCGGACCTACAAGGAAGCCGGCAACGATGTAGCCAAGCACCACGGGTTGTTTCAGGCGTTTGAACACAACAGTAGCAATGCCGGCCACAATCAATATCAAAGCGAGGTCGGATATCAATCCTGTGGCAACATGCTCTTCGCCGCTGTTTGGCGCGGTGTCTGCCGCAGGCACCGACGTGCTTAGCGAGGCAGATTCTACAGCCGCCGGTGTCGACACCGAGGCGTGGAAGAAATTGTCAAGGGTTGGTAGGTTGGTGAAATTCATTTAAACTACTGTTTTTTATTGTTATAGTTAAGCGAGTTTAGGTATTTGCCGTTTGTCTCCGACAAGCCAGATGTTGTCGCCTTCGTGCATCATGCTGTCGGCTTTTGGGTTCTCAAATGTCCCATCGGCGTGTTCAATCGATACAAGCATAGCGGAGTATTGTCCGCGCAGGTCGACGTCGGCGACTTTCTTGCCGTTCAGCGGCGAGTTTTCCGACAGCAGCACACTCGTGAATTCAATGTCGATATTTTCGTCGGTGTTTGCCGCGCCGGTGTTTGCTTGCTCTATCGTCTCAAGCAGATGCTGTATCTGCTCGTCGGTTCCGACCACACCGAGAGTGTCGCCCGGGAAGATTCGTGTCGAGCCGCCGGGAATCGGAATTGTGCGGTCGCCACGCTGGATGCTTGCCACGTTTACGCCGAAGAGGTGGCCGATGTTTGACGATGCCAGTTTCTCACCCACAAACGGGCAGTTGTAGCCCACGTTGACAAAGGCGAGGTGCATGTCGCTGACAAGGTTGTTGTTGCGTCCGCTGCGCCGCAACTCCCGCTCGTTGAGGTTGGCGATAAACACATTCTCGATGTAGTTCATGTGTTTCCTTACCGACTTTGAGAAATATATCAGTACCAGCACGAACAGTGCCGCGCCGATGGAGATTGCAAGAGTGTGGGAGTAGGACGTGAACAGGAAATAGACCAAGAAGCTGAAAGCGATGACGATACGCACAAGCCGCATGGCTATGAACGGCACGTTGGAATGCACGCTGCTTTTCAGTTTTGTGCGTTCCCATTTCTTGGTGCTCGGATAGCAGAGCGCAAGCAGGAACGGTGCCATTGCCGCGAGGGTGATGCCCACGGTGAACGCTTTTGCCGTTCCTGTTCTCATAAACGACTCCATCAGCGGTGCCAGCAGATGAGCCGACAGCTGTATGATTGCAACGAGCACCACGCAGTAGATCAGCAACCGCCATATCGTGCGCCGCAAAGCTTGTTTCCAGAGCAGCGTCACCTCCGACTCGTTGCGTGTCTGCGACTGGCTGTAGCGCGCGATGAGAGCAAGCAAGCGTGCCGGCAGATGCTTTTCCGCCCAGCGGTCTACGGGGTCGGCGAATTTTATGAAATATGGGGTGAAGAACGTTGTTATTACCGACACCGACACGATTATCGGATACAGCGTTTTGTTGATCACACCGAGCGACGTGCCGAGAGTGGCGATGATAAACGAGAACTCTCCAATCTGCACCAGCGAGAATCCCGACTCGATGGCAATGCGCAGCGGTTGTCCGGTGATAAGCATGCCTCCTGTGCCGAACACAATCATGCCGACAATCACTATTGCCGAGAGGATGAGGATTGGCACGGTGTAGGTGGACAGCACCTGTGGGTCGACCATCATGCCTACCGACACGAAGAAGATTGCGCCGAACAAATCCTTTACCGGGGCCACTACTCTTGACATGCGTTCAGCCTCGCTGGTGCCGGCAAGAATAGAGCCCATGACGAAGGCGCCGAGTGCCGACGAGAAGCCTGAATAGGTGGACGCTATCACCATGAGGAAGCACAGCCCGATGCACAGCACGAGCAGCAGCTCGTTGGTGAGGAAGCGGCGTTGGCGCTTGAGAAACGTTGGGATGATGTAGACACCCACAAGAAACCACAGGATGAGGAAGAATGACAGTTTGAACACGCTCCACAAAAGGTCTTCGCCGCTGACACTGTTGTTGACGGCTATCGATGACAGCACGACCATAAGTATGACGGCAAACAAATCTTCCACAATCAGCACGGCAAGCACCTGTGGCGTGAACCGCCGGTGGCTCATATTCAAGTCGCTGAGCGCTTTCATGATGATGGTTGTCGACGACATCGACAGCATCGCGCCGAGGAAAAGACTGCTGATGTTGGTGAAGTCCATCATCCGTCCGGCAGTGTAGCCGGTTGCCATCATTCCCACCACGATGACAAGCACAGTCACCGCAGCCGAGCCTCCTACATTGAGCAATTTCTTGAAACTGAACTCCAGACCGAGCGAGAACAGCAGGAAGATGATTCCCAACTCTGCCCAGAAGTCGATGTTGGCCTCGTCGACAACGGTGGGGAAGTAGCCGAAGTGCGGACCCACGAGAAAACCGGCAAGAATGTAGCCCAGCACAACGGGCTGCTTCAGCCGCTTGAACAGCACGGTGGCAATGCCCGCCACCACGAGAATCATACCGAGGTCGGAAATCATGCTCGTTTCGCCGTTTGACGGCTGCTGTTGCTCTGAAATTTGTGCGTTTGATGTTTGTGCCGTTGTGGTTTGCGCCAAAGGCAATCCGCTGGCAGAAAATGCCTGGTTGAACGCAGGCACGTTGAATATCTTTTGAGATAAAAAGTCGCTCATTATGATAGTCGCTGAGTACTGTCGGTTTCTTCTGCAAAGGTACGAAGAAATAATGTAATCTTCAATCCGTTGAAACAATTTTTGGATGTATGCGTTTTCTTACTGAAAATCTTTGTAACTTTGCGGTGATTTTTTACATTTACGGATATGAAATCTGAAAAATTTGAAAACAAGGAAATGAAAAAGGCTGCCGGCATGGTGCGTGTCGGAGCGATATTGGTTGTCGTGGCTCTGATTGGTCTGCTTGTAATGGGTGTGTCGTCGTGTGGCGGCTCTGACAAGGACAAGATGCAGCAGCAACTTGACTCTTTGAAACTTGCGAACGAGAAACTGCAACTCGCGGGTGAGACAGAAGCGCTCAATCAAGAGTTTCAACAATATGAGAATCAGGCGCAGTATCTGAAAAACGATTCGCTGCTCGAACAATATTCGCAGGCTAAGGACAAGGTGGAGAAACTGCTTGCGGAACTGAAATCGGAGAAGGCCACCAACAGCAAGCGCATAAAGGAGCTTAAAGGCGAGATTTCAACACTCAAAGGATTGCTCCGCCACTATGTGGAGGTTATTGACTCGCTGAGCAAGGAAAACACGGCGCTACGGAGTCAGAACGAGGAGCTGCAGTCGCGCAACCAGCAGCTGTCGACCACCGTTTCTGACTACAGCCAGAAAAACCAGCGTTTGAACGAGCGTATGCAGCTGGCGGAGAAGCTCAATCTTACGGGATTGTCGTTTGTCGCTGTAAACAAGAAGGGAAAGGTGGAGAAGAAGATTGACAAGGCAAAACAACTTGTAGTGTCGTTCACAATACCACAGAACAATTCAACTCCGGTAGGACAGAAAACGTTCTACGTGCGCATCGTGAGTCCGGAAGGTACGGTGCTTGGTGGTGGACGCACATTCCCGTTTGAGGGCGGCAATGTGGTGTATACAGAAAAGAAAACCGTGGAATACGACCAGCGTGAATTGTCGCTTACCGTCTACCACAACATCTCGACAGCCTTGTCGAAAGGCTCATATCATGTGGAAGTGTTTGTCGACAATTATCGGATTGCTTCCCGTTCGTTCTCAATGACAAGATAATGACTGTCTACCGGTCGAAAGTTGACGTGTGGCTTGTGGCGCTGTCGGTAGGCATTATGGCTGCCGCATGCGTGCCGGGACTGTTCTTCGATTTTTCGTGGGGTGCGCTGACGGCGTGCTTGCTGTCGCTGGCACTGGTTGTGTCGGTTATGTTCAGCATCCGTTATGAAATCAGCGGCGACAAGTTGCGCGTGGTCTGCTGTTGGATATTCATTGAAACTTTCGACATCCATAAAATCACGTCGGTAAAGCCGACGCGCACCATCCTTTCGTCGCCGGCAGCGTCGCTCGACCGCATAGAGGTGCGTGCCGGTCGCCGCTCGGTGGTAATCTCACCGCGGAGCAAATATCAGTTTGTCAAGCAATTGCTTGACATAAATCCGTCGATTGACGTTATCGGCTTGCTCTCATAGCCTGTATCTTGCTAAGCATATTCAAAGCCCAGTACGATTCGGAATTACGATAATTGAACTGGTCTTCAGTCGGCTTGTCTGCGTCAATTCCAAGAATTTCAAGATATTGATGCAATAAGGTGATTGCAAGGTCGTAATTGTCTTCTCTGAGAGCGATTAGGACGGTAAGACGATAGATGTTTACATTCTGAGCGTCCAGTTTCTTTGCTTCTTCGATTAATTGGTTTGCTTCAATGTTTGTCTGTCGGTCGTTTTTTAGAAACAGCAAGCAGTTTGCCTTCTGCAGATAGTCGTCGGCACAGGCAACGCCATTGTTTATGTTTTGGTCGGCGAGGGCTATTGCTTGCCTGAAATGCCTCATGTTGAACTGCATGTTTACAAGAGACGTTACAGCAAAAGAAATGATTTGTTCATATCGCTTGTTGGCGGGAAGAAGCTCGGTGTTGCCAAGATTGTCAATACGGGCAGGTAGGGAGATGTCTTTAGCCTTGTTTATGTTGCCAAGGAAAATTCGGTTTTCAGAAAATCGGTTGTTTATTCTTTTAAGGGCGGAGCAGAGTGCGCTCTCGTTGTAGTTAAGCATCCGCAGCACATCTTTTGTGATAAAATCCGCTTCAAGGCGTTGCTCCCGATTGAAATTCATGCCCAAGTGGTCTACAACTTTGTCAGAAATTTCGGCAGTGGCGACAGCCATTGCCAGAGTTGGAACTCCTGGCACATAATATCCAGTTTTTGCAGCGACGGCAACCTCTGTTGCGGCGGTGACTACAGTTGCCAGTCCTGCCCAGAATTCCTGTCTTTTCTGTCGGCTGATGTTTTTGTTTACGTTGAACACGCTGTGGTCCAATACGAAATGGGAAATCTCGTTTGCCAAGACAGCAACAAGTTCATCCTCTGAATGCAGGCAGGAAATCAGCCCGGTGCTAAGCACAATTGTCCCATTTGGATAAATTAGGGAGATCGGATTCGGTTGCTGGACAATAAGAAGATTTACATTGCATGGTCTGCCGTCAACAAGGCTTTCCGGAGCTATTTTTGCAATCAATCCGTAGATGTAGCTTTCAAGATAAGGGTCGCTTAGCTCAAGCCCGTTGTCCTGCATTTTGTTGATAAAATCAAAAGCCTCTTCCTCCATCTCGCTCCTGAGCTCATATTGTGAGCCTTTCTGTGTCAAAAGGGGCAATACGGTTGTTATAACTTTGGCATTCCAAAAAGAACGGATATCGGGGGTGTCAAATTTGATGTGTTTCACAATGTCTTTGTTGACTTCGAGCATTACATCTGGTGTATTCATGTAAAAAGAAAGATTGGCATTGTTCTCATTCGGAATTGGTGTGGTGATTTGGTAGATGCTGTCAACGTGGTATGTAGAGCCTTTTTTTATAGAGCAGATTACACATGACTCCTCGAATTTTTTGTAATTTTTAATTACCGTCATATCTAAGTTTGCAGCGTACCTTTGCGCATTGACTGAGATGAAAGACAAGGCAATCAGAAGAGATAAAAGCAAATTTTTCATAGCGGTTGTGTTTTAAATTATGCCGATACTGATTTTTGATATACGGCATACAAATGTAGTAATTCTTTTTTAGAACAAAAAATCTCCATCGGAGCGATGCTTCGGTGGAGATTTTGTTGCTTGTGGAATGACGGATTATTCAACAGTCAGCGTGGCACCTGCGGAGTGGCTTGTGAGAGCCGGTGCATATTGGCATTGCAGCGAAGCGATACCGCTGGTGTATGTGCCGGCATTGTTGGCGTAGACGTCGTAGGTAATCACGTATGTGCCCTTGCTGATGTGGCTGAAGAAGATGTTGGTTGCCGAGTCGCGCGTCTCGCGGTATGATCCGGTGCCGTCTTGCCATTCGTATACGCTCAGCTGGTCTGCCGGTTCGAAGCATGCGCCACGGTTGTCGGTCAGCGCCACGAAGTCGAGGTCGCGCTCCGAACGGATTGTGAGCCGCACTTGTATGCGGTCGCCAACGGCAAATTCCGTTGTGGCATCGGGGCGCAGCGTGTTGGCACTGTTGTATACGTAGAACTGTTTTTCGATACGAATGTCGGCGTTTGCGTGGCTCTTAACACTGTCGGCGGGCGCATTGTATTGGCAATATACCGCTCCCCATGCCGGACATCCCTTGTCGCGGCGGATGCTGATACTGCCATCGTTGCGTTTCATGTCGATGCTTCGTCTGATGTATCCGAAGTAGGGCGTTGCGGCGTCGGTGTCAATCTTGACGTTTCCAACTTTGATTTGAGGTGCTTTGCGCACTGCGGCAGTCCAGTTTTTTCCGGTGGTGAGCAGAGCGTTGATGGCGTCGCACGCCTTTGTTGCGCTTCCCCAGCATTGCGTTTCCTTGGCGAGCAACAGCCAGTGGCGCACGTCGTCGATTATTGGGTCGTCGGGATTCGCTTTGTTGAGCGCCTTCAGAGCCGTCGCTGCGAGTGTCACCTTGTCGATGCCATCGATGTCCCAGTATGTGCCTCTGTCGCCCGATTTGCGGGCGAATTGGCGCAGCGATTCCACAACGTTGCGAGCCACGTCGTTGCGGCCGCTGTTTGCAAGCAGAATTGCGGCTTTGGCTTTGCCCATTATGCTGTAGTCGCCCCAGCCTGACGCTGCCATATCGACTACGCCGTCGGCAATCCACTTGATGGAGTCGGCAGGAGCTGCCACAGGAAGCATCGAGCGGATGAAAATATAGTCGGATGCGCTGGCAATTACGCTTTTACGCGTCGCGCCCTCGCGTTTGCTCATCTTGTTGTAATAGTTGTCGCAATATTCCACCGCACGCTTCACGATTTGCTGTGCAATTGCGTCGTCGGCAGGGTAGTAGCCCATCTCGTTAAGGTAGCCGAAGAGATTCAGCACCTCCTCTGTGGTCCAAATCGAGCTGCGGCAACCGCGAAACCATTCGAATCCGCCGTCGGGGCGTTGAAGGTCGTTGAGGGCGGTCAGCGCACGTTGTTGGCGGTACTGTACTGTAGCAGGGTCGGCAATGTCGGCAATGTGCGCCATCATGTCGGTTTCCGTCTCGGCGCGTCGGCTCCACGGTGTGTTGTCGAGTGCAATGGTTTTCAAATCCGCATTCTGCTCAAGCCGAGATTTCAACGGCGATTTCTGCCATGCGGCAATAGCGTCGGCAATCTCCTGATTGTCGGCAACGATGCGCGATGCCACGGTGGCTACGTAGTAGTTCACGATGTGGGCTGTCGCCGTTTCCGCCGTCTGCTGCATTGAAGGCAGAGCCGAAGCGGCATACCAAGCAGGGTTGTCGGCATACTCCAGTGTCAGGCGTCCGTTGCGGTTGAAGTGAGGCATGGTGATGTCGGCACGGCTCTTGTCGGCAGTGATATAGAACGGCGAAGCCTCCACGACATCGGTTGTTGCCGGAAGCACGGCTATGCGGTCGCGCTGCCCGTCGGCGGTGCGACCGTTTTTACAAACGCTTGTTGTCACGACGACTTCCGTCGAGGCAGGCACGTTGAAAGAGGCGGTTACCGTCTTTGATGATTTAGCCTGCAGCACGATGCCTTTGAACGCATGTCTCTGCCCGTTGGTGTCGATTACCACGTCAACGGTCTGCTCAGTGTCGGTGTTGTTTTGTGCGGCGGCAGAGATTGTCACACAGTCGCCCTCGCGCACGAAGCGCGGCAGGTTTGGCTGCACCATCAGTTGCTTGGCAGCCGACACGATGCGGTTGATGTAGTGGGCGTGCAAGTCGTCGGTGTATGCCACAGCCGAGAATTGCCATTGCGTGTTGCGGTTTGGCACGTCGAACGTGAATGTCACCTCGCCTTGCTCGTTTGTCACCAGTCCGGGCAGGAAGAACGCAGTCTTTATGCCTTCATCGCGGAGATTGGCAGACTGCTGTCTGTCGGGCTCTGTTGCCTCGGCGTCGGTCTTTGACTCCTTTGTGACGAGACTTTCCTCGAGCTTTGCGTCGGCCATTGGCGCAGCGGCGGCGTAGCAGCGTAAAGGAACCGAATTGCATTCGGAAACAAAGTAGTCATATCCAAGCTGACGGCCGTAGTAGTTCAGCCACGGGGCGACAAAAGTAGCGACATCAAGAGTCTGTAGCGGAGAGGATATGATTGAGTGGCAATCGCTTGGATCTCTGAAATCCTGCCAGTACTCATCGGCGGTTGTATATGTCGGGCTGAAACGATAGGTGTTTATGCAAATCGAGTTCAACGCTGCGTCATACATGTTGGCAATCACAGCCGAACGAAACGTTTTGCCGTTGTTGTTCTTGATGCGCAGTTTCCAGGTTTCCTTGCCGCCCGGGGTGATGTTGTCGCGGAAAGTTTCGGCAACAATCTCAATTGAGTCTTGAGGCGTGGCTGGAGTAAGTGTGATGAATGCCGACTTCGTTTCGTGCTTGTCGGTCCAGTAGAGGCATAGGCACGAAGAGCCGCGCGGCGCAAATTCAGCCTTGCCCGTGAATTTATGCATTCCTGCCTCGGCATGGTGCCAGCCATAGTCGGTCACGTTTCCGTCGCAGGCAATCACGTAGAAGAACCAATGCGGCCTGCTGTTTCCCCAATTGAGAGCGAACGAGCCGTCGGCGGCGCACTTGATGTCGGTGTCATTGTCAATGAGCATCGGAGTGTCGAACGCAGGCTTCGCATCGGTGAAACGGTAGAGCCGCAGGCGGAACGACGAGCTGTCGCTGCCGTCGGGTATTGATACTGTGACGGTGTATTCGCCTGATGCAATGTTGTTTGCATCAATCGTGATGTTGTCGGGCGACAGAGAGCCCTTTTTCACCACGTTTGAAGCGGAGTCGGTGATTTCGTATGTTAGATTGTCGAAATTTTTCAAATCCCGGCTCAGCGCCACCGGCTTGTCGGCATTGGCGGTGATGTTGTCAAGCATTGGCAGCGACGCCATTTTTCCCATTTTCAGTATTGCTGAAGCCGTTTGTGTCTCGCCTCGGCTGTCGGTGGCAGAAACTTTGGCATTGACAAAGATTTCGCCTTTGGCGGCAGAGAAACATTCCGCCGGCACGCAGATTGAAAATTCGCCGTTGCTGTCGGTAGCGACGGTTGTCTCGTAGTCGGAAAAGTCCATATCGTCCCACCACCATGAGAAACTTTCGCTCAGCGCCACTTTTACATCTGTCTCTGCGAGAGGCATCTGTGAGAACGTCATGGCCTTGCCCTTTATCGTGACATGCTGGAGGTCGGACAGCTCGGATTTTTCACGGTCGATTTCGATGAAGAACGTAGGCGCCTTGTATTCGCTCACCTCGATGCCTTTCCACACCACAGGCATGTCGCCGGAAACGACAACAAGCTGGAACGTGCCCGTAAGTCCGTCGGTCGGCAGCGTGAACGATCCGCTGACGCGTCCGAATTCATCCGTCTGCAGTGTTTGTGACGCGATGGTCTCGTCGGCAGTGTTCTGCAATTCCACTGTCAGCGATTTCTTTTTGGCCGTTTCGAGGAAACGCATCCCCGAAACGTAGGCTGCTACAGCGAAGTTGACCGTCTCGCCGGGGCGATACACGCCGCGGTCGGTAAACACAGTCGCTTTCAAGTGTCGGCTGCCTTCTGTTGAAGCATAGTTGAGCCAAGTGCTTAATGAACGGCTGTGGTCGTTGCCTACGATTGCCTGGAAATAGTAATAGCCGTAGTCGTTGAGACTGTTGAGCATGGCATAACCGTTGGCGTCTGTGCGAAGGCTTTTGACAATTTTTCCGTCCTCGTCCTTGCGTACGGTCACAGTGGCTCCCTCGATAGGTTTTGAAGAGTCGGTGTCGACCACCATCAGAAAATAGTCGCCGTTGATGCGGTTCACCATCATGATGTCGATAGCCGACACCGTGAGAACCGATGGCGTTTGATTGGGGATAACGGCGTTGTGGGAGTTTCTGTCAATGAATTCAGGGACAAGAATATATCTTCCAGTCGGCAGTCCGGGGAAGCGCACCGTCTGACGGTCGTCGGCATTAAGATTTGCCGACCATTCCATCATTGGCTTCATCTGTTTCAGGTCCTTCATCCTGATGTCGCATATTCCGTCGACGGAATATGCGCGTATGGTGATTCTGTCTACATTCTTTTTGTTGATGTCAATCAAGATTTCCTCATTTGGTTTTGCCGCTTCTGAGTAGCTTATGCCCATTGTCTGCTGGTCGATGCGCTTCAGAAAATTGCGCAACGCGTTGATGCGCGGATAATTGCTGTGGCGAGCAACAGCCTTGCGCGCAAGAGTCACCGTCCTGGGGCTTGAATCCAAGTCGACCAGATAGTCCAGAATCTCCACGGAATAGGGAGAGTCCTTGTATTTGTCGGCAAGGTTGAGAAGATGGGCTTTAAGCTCCGCTTCTGCAGCCTTGCTGTTGTTTTCGGAGCCCTTGATGCGTTGCAGCTCCGAGTAGATAAACGGGGCTGAACCCTCCTCATGGCTTGCCAGCAGGCTGGCGTAGATGCCTGCCACGCATTGCCTTGCAGCGCTGTTTTCATTGCCGTTGGAATAAGAGTCGGCCAAGTCGTTGATTTCGGCGATGCAGTGGTGGGCGAGCATGTCATAGAGCGAAGGGACAAATTCCGGACACACATTCGGCATCTCAAGGATGCTCTCATAGTCCTTCACCGGCGTGGCGAGCAGCTCCGTGCGGTGGTACAAAATCGAGTCTGTCAGCTCGATGATTCTGTCTTCATAGTCCTCCCGGCACCATTCCCGAGGGTCGGATGGACGCACGTCGCCGGCTTTCTGACGGGAGTCGTATTTGTAGCTTTCGTGCTGGTATGCCGCAACCACAATGTCGGACTCCAGACCAAGCAGCAGTGATTTCGCCCTGACGTCAGATACTCTTGCAGCGAAACTGTCCACGTGGTTTATGAGTTCCGGCATATAGTCGGCTGATATTTGCGATTTTGCGATAGAGAGGCGCACCAGTCCGTCGACAAGAGCCTTGTGGTTTCCCTTCTTGTCGGCTTTCTCGATTTGCTTTGTCGCGTCGTTGATCACGGTTTCCGGATATCTGAAATCAGGAACGTTGTTTTTGCCCCATGCCGCAGCACCGCAGATAAGAGCCATTCCGGCAGCCAAAAGTAGTTTGCTCATAGTTTTTTATGTTTTGTTGTAACAAAAAAGCGCCTCAAGCATTTGTCTATGCAAGAAGCGCTTTGTGCCATGTCTGTTTCGATTTATTATTTCGAGCGTCGTTGTTTCAGCAAATATTGGGTGAATTTTTCTTCCGCCTGCTTTAGCAGGAAAAGTTGCTTTTTCGACAGGAATTTGCTGAACTTGTTGAAATAATCCAATTCAATCTCACCCTGTTGTAGAGTGGTTTTAGCCATTGCTGTCGCCGCCGCTTCAAATTCAGTTTCGGATGCATTTGTGTCGGCAGCCGTTTTTTTCATCAGAGCCTCCGCTTCGCTGTTCATCTTGTAGATGGTCTTTTCCATTTCCTCATATAGCGGAAACAGTTGGTTTTGCTGCTCTTTTGACAGATTTGCCTCTTTGGTGAAGAATTCAAATTTAGTTTTTCGTATTTGCTCCATCCATCTCGCCCGTTGAGCCGCCGTGCTTTGAGCTGACAGAGCGCAAGGCGCAAGGATTATTGCGATAAGAAAAGAGATAAGGGTTGATTTGCGGATCATGTCGATTTTTAAATTAGTTTGCCGTAGTGTCGAAATCCATTGAAGTGTCAATGCCGATTGTGTCGTTCAGAAGGTCGTCGATAGACACTGTTCCGGATTTTTCCAGTTCATTCCACATGTCTTTGTCCTTCATCGCTTCTGCAATCTGACCTTCGGCGGCGATTTCGCCACTGCGAGTCTTCAAATCTTTGAACAGATATCCCATGCACCATACACCGGCAAACATAGCCGCCATGTAGACATACGGACGGATACGCAACCAGCGCGTAGGCTTCCGCTTGGCAGGAATCTGCTTTTCGGGCAGTGATGCAGCCATTTTCTTCGCAAAATCAGCGAAATAGCCTTCGGGAACATTGAAACCCGCATCTTTGCCAACTTTGGTTAATATGTCGCTTTTTTTGTCCATAGTACCGTTTTGACTTAGTTAATGCCGTATGGTTTAATTCTGCGAGAAAAAAAGTTCAATTTTTTTTACAGCGTGGTGGTATGAAGCTTTCAGCGCGCCCACCGTGGTTCCGAGGATTTCCGACATGTCCTCATATTTCATCTCGTCGAAATACTTCATGTTGAAAATCATGCGCTGTTTCTCGGGCAGGGTTGCGATGGCTTTTTGCAGCAACAGTTTCAGCTCGTCACCGTCAAACCATTGGTCGCTTTCGAGCGAGTTTACGAGAAACGAGTCGTCATCGTCGATTGAAATGTTTTGTTTCTGCTTTTCCTTGTTGATGAACGTAATAGACTCGTTGATGGCGATTTTATACAGCCAGGTGGAGAGCTTCGCGTCGCCGCGGAAGTTCTCTATGTTTGACCAAGCCTTCAGAAACGTGTTTTGCAGCAAGTCGTTGGCGTCGTCATGGTTCATCACCATGCGTCGTATTTGCCAATAGAGTGGCTCGCTGTAGGTCTTGATGATCTCAGTGAATGCCTCCCTGCATTGTTTCGGGTCGTGAAGCCTTTTGACTATTTCAGTATCGTCGATGAGCATAATATGTTTCAAAGGTACGCTATTTTTGCAGAACTATCCAAATTTCGGAATAAATCAGATTATAAAAAACTTTAAAATAGTCAAAACGGCACATCCGCAACAGGATATGCCGTTTTGACTATTTTATTGCAGATGCTTATTTCTCAGAGTTTTGCTTGGCAGAAGGCAGCAGTTTGCCCATTGCTGCAACGGAATAGTTCAAGCCTTTGATGTTGCAGTTGAACGCAACGCTTGCAACCGCGCCCTTTGAGGATGTTTCCATGCGGAAGTTTGTCACTTTGTAGCTTGGCATCGGAGTGTCGCTGATTTTCGGAATCAGCTCGTCGGCTTTGAATACGTAGCCTGAAGCCGTCATCTCGACATCAACACCGGGGAACACCATCGTCATCTGCGGCATTCTCTGTGCGAACTGAGCTGAAACGATGGTCACGTTTGCCTTTGTCGACGTGATGAAGTTTACGAGATATGTTGTCACGGTTGTTGTAAACGGAGCGATGCCCTCAGCCGATGTCGTTGTAGAACAGTTGGTGTAGTAGATTTCCGGTGTCGCGCTTGTCGATGTCTGAAGCGTGGCGAAAATGTCGTATTTGTCGTTGACCGTATAGCTGATCTGCAACACTGTGATGGCGGTGACCATCGACGATGCTGTTGAGTTGCTTAGAGCGTAAGCTGCGATTGAACCGTTGAGGTCGGTCACCTTGTAGTTGTTGCCGTCGCTTGCAACAGGGGTTGCCTCCGGAAGAGAGAAGGAGAAGCCTCCGTTGGTCTTGTCGTATTTCAATGCGATGTTGTTGAACACGAGCGAGATTTCCTCTCCGTCGCTCTCAATGGCGCCGGTTGCTTTGAGTGTCATCGTCATTTGTGAAAGGTTGATGTCCATTTCGTATTTTGCCGCCTTGTTGCGCAGAGGCGCGTCGACTTTGGCAGGCTCGTGGATGTGGTTGTAGCCCTTCAGCGCAATTGTCTGTGTTGCGTCGGGAGTGTCGCCTGAATTGATGCATGACTGCATTGAGAACACCATTGCGAGAATGGCGAAAAGAGAAATTAATTTCTTCATTGTAATTATAGTTTTTATGTTCTTAAATATTCACTCTCAGAGTAGCTCCAAACTGCACGGGTTTGCCTCGTTGCAGGAACTCGTGCTGAATGGAAACGAAGTAGAACGTGGAATACTGCGTGGCGGTGATGTTTTTAGCCCACAAATCCACGGAAAACTTGTTGCAGATAAGTTTGACGCTCGCGTCGAGCTTGAAGTATAGGTTCTGTGCCGTAGAGTTGTCTTCGTTCCAGTAGATTTTGCCGATGCCCTGTGTCGACAGCCCCGTTGATATGTAGCGCAGCGGTCCGAACTGCGCGGGGATAAGATAGTTTGCAGCGGCAAAAATGGTGTTTTGCGGAGCGTAGGGCACGAAACGTCCGGAGTAGTCCTCCTTGCCGTTGTTGAACTCTAAGAACTTAGCGTTGGTATATCCGTAAGCAGCGTTGAGCGTCAGCCGTTCCATCGGGCTGTAGGCAACCGACACCTCGATGCCCGCGCTGCGCGCCTTTCCAGCATTGGTCATTATGCGTCCTGTAATGTCGCCTTCGGGAAACACCGTCAGCTGCTGGTCGCGGCAGTAGATGTAGAAAACCGTGGCGCTTGCCGAAAACTGTTTGTCGGCAGTCTTTATCAAAGCTCCCAATTCGGCGTTCCAGCTGTTTTCAGGCTTGTAGCCCACCACCTGGTCCACATCGTAGCGGCGTCCGATGCCCATGCTCTCCATCAGCTGCTGCTGCAGCACGTCGGAAAACATCTGCGTGTTGAATCCTCCCGCCTTGTAGCCTTTGGCAACAGTCAGTCTTACTTTCGCCTCGTGGCGCGACGGGATTGAGTATGAGGCAGAAATTTTGGGCAGCAGCTGCGTGAACGACCGCTTCAGGCTGCCGCTGTTGTGGATTTCCACTGGGTGGAACGCATAAGGGCTAAGCGAACCGTCGCCGGCGCGCTGCATCACGGTGTAGCTCGTCGAGCAGTCGCTTGTGTAGTCGAGCCGCGACTGCTCATAGTCGAACCGCAAGCCCGCCACCAGCGTAAACCTGCGGGCCGCATACGACACCTCGCCGTAGGCTGCCGCTCCCGCCGACGGCATAGTGAATCCCGAGCCGAGCACGAAGCTGTCCTCGTCCCAGACGATGGGGTAGTATGGGTTCATCTCATTCCATTTTCCCGCAATCAGAGACTCGATGCCATAGTCCTTGAACGTGACCGGCGCCAGCATCTTCATGTGTCTGAAGAAAGCGAACGCTCCGCCTATCCATCGCAGTTTGCCGTCGGCAGCCGATCCGCTGATAATCACGTCCTGCGTGGCTGCATGCTCCGTCTTCTTCTGTGTTATAGTGAAATACGATAACGGCAGGAAGTCCTGGTCGAGTGTCATATTGTCGTCGATGAACTGATAGCTCGTGCTGCTTGTCAGCTCAACGTTCTCGCCACGCCATTTCATTGTCAGACCGTCGATTACCGACGTGCGGCGGTAGAAGCACGTGTCGTTGTAGTTTATCTCGCGCGTGTAGGCAAACTCGTAGGCATAGCCGCCCTGCCGGTTTATCGACACCGCCGCCATATTCTCCATTATAAAGCGGTCGGACGGCTTCCACGCCAGTTTGAGCATGGCTCTTCCCGATGTCTCCTTGTCGCAGGTTTTGCCGTTGTTAAGGTTGCGGAAAAAGCCGTCGGTGTGGTAGACCGAAACGTTGCCGCCCACTCCGAACGACCGCGATGGCCGGCTGTAGTGCGACACGGACGCCTTTGTGGTGTTCGCCTTGCCGTATTCAAGCAGCAGCCGGCAGCCTTGGTGTGAAAGCGGCGACAGAGTGCGTATCGACACCACGCCGCCCATCGTGTTGCGTCCGTACATAGTGCTTTGCGGACCGCGCAGCATCTGCAGGCTCTCGATGTCGGCTATGTCGAAGTCGTAGTTGTCCTTGTTGAGCACCGGCACGTTGTCGACCACCAACCCCACTACAGGCTGGTCGATGCGAGCGCCCATTCCGCGCACGTAGATTGACGACGTGATGCGCGACCCGTATTCAGGGATGTAGAAGTTTGGCACAATCGAGCTTGCGTCGCGAGCGTTGGCGATGTTGAGCCTCTCGATTTGCGCCCTTGATATCAGAGTCGACGCCGAACCCGCTGTTTCCGCGTCGGCCGACTGCTTGGCGGCAATCACCGAGATTTCTTTCAGGTTTATGATAGAGTCGACGTATTGGTTGGCGTCGAATCCAGCCTTCGCTGGTGCGGCGAAAGCAGATGTCGCCAGCAGGGAGGCGGTTGTGAAAAGGATGATTCTAACTTTCAAAACGTAACTGATTTTCGGCTGCAAAGGAACAAAAACATTACGAATCACGCAATCACAAGATTTGGTGATTTTGCGGCACGGGGTGAATGAGTGCTTTTTTGTCTATGCGATGAGAATTAATTGAAAATTAATGCCTTTTTAAGCAAAAGAATTGCTATATTTGCACGGCTTAAAAGCGCAGAATAGGGGAACAAACTGACGACCGCCGGCTTTGTCGGCTGGTTCTTAGTGTGTTAATCCGTATTGTGCGCATTGTTTAACATAGAAATTATAAGTAATTTTTAGATATGGATTTGTCAATATTTGGTATCGAAAGTACCTCGACGGCTTTGGTAGCCGTCCTCACCGGTGTCGCACTGGTGGTTTTGGGCTTGACGACGGCAGCGTTGATAGGCCCACGCTCATATGCTCCGCAAAAAGGCGAGCCTTATGAGTGCGGTATCCCTACCCGAGGAGACAGTATGGTTCAGTTCAAGGTGGGCTACTATCTGTTTGCCATTCTGTTCTTGATGTTTGACGTCGAGACAGTGTTTCTGTTTCCGTGGGCGGTGATTGCCAAAGGTATGGGCGTCGAGAGCATTCTCGCAGTGTGTGTGTTCCTGTTTGTACTCATCTTAGGCCTTGCTTACGCATGGCGGAAAGGAGCGTTGCAGTGGAAGTAAAGATTAAAGGAATGAAGTGGGAAGACTTCAACGACAACGAGTATATCGAGAACTTGGTCAACGAGCTGAAGGAAAACGGACAGAACGTTGTAGTAGGCAAGTTTGATGAGTTGATCAACTGGGGTCGCAGCAATTCTTTGTGGCCGCTGACGTTTGCCACAAGCTGCTGCGGTATTGAGTTCATCTCGCTTGGCGCCGCGCGCTACGACATGGCGCGTTTCGGATTTGAGGTGGCACGTTCAAGCCCACGCCAGGCCGACTTTATGATGGTTGCGGGTACAATCGTGCATCGTATGGCGCCGGTGTTCCGCCGCTTGTATGAGCAGCTCGCCGAGCCGAAATATGTAATCGCGGTTGGCGGTTGCGCAGTGTCGGGCGGACCGTTTAAAAACTCCTACCACGTGGTTACAGGTATTGACAAGGTTGTTCCGGTTGATGTCTACATCCCGGGATGCCCTCCTCGTCCGGAAGCGATGTTCTACGGCTTGATGCAGCTTCAACGCAAAGTCAAGGTGGAAAAATTCTTTGGCGGAGTGAACCGCAAGCGCACGCGCGAAGACTTCTTCCGCGAGAACCCAGAGATAGCGAAAGAGGAACACGTACAAGAATAAGATATTAAGGTATGGTAAATATACAAGAAATAATAGGCAAGGTTTGTCCGGAAGCCGTATTTGAGGAAAACGAAGTGGCATTGGCCGTCGTTCCCGACGCAAAATGGCACACCGTTGCCGAGACATTGAAGAAAGCCGGTTACGACTGGCTGGCATGTGTAGTAGGAGAGGACTGGGGCGACGCTCTGGGCTGCACCTATTATATAAAGTCGACATCCGACTATTCTATGGTTTCGGTTAAAGTGACAACAACCGACCGTGAGAACCCGATGCTTCACAGTGTCTATGACGTGTGGGAAATTGCCCGTCTGGAAGAGCGTGAAGTGTATGACTTCTATGGCATAAAATTCATCAACCACCCTGACATGCGCCGCTTGTATCTGCGCAATGACTGGGTGGGTTTCCCTTTAAGAAAGGACTACGACGAGAATCCGGAAATCAATCCGATCCGTCTTTATCACGAGAAAACCGACGACACGACAGTTACATACGTGGAAGATGCTGAAGGCAATGTGACAGAAAAGACTGCTACAATCTTCAGCCCGGAGGAGTTTGTCGTGAATATCGGTCCGCAGCACCCGGCAACCCACGGCGTGCTCCGCTTCCGCACGTCGCTCGACGGAGAGGAAGTGAAGAAAATCGACCTCTATTGCGGTTATATCCACCGCGGAGTGGAGAAGCTTTGCGAAAAACTCACATATCCGCAGACCATCCACTTCTACGACCGTATGGACTACTTCTCGGCGCTTCCCAACGAGCATTGTGTCTGCGCCTGCATCGAGAAGGCTCTCGGCATCGAGGTGCCCCGCCGCGCGCAGGTGATTCGCGTGATGGTCGACGAGTTGTCGCGTATCGCCAGCCACCTGTTGTTCTTCGGAACCTACTGTATGGACCTTGGCGCCACAACCGCGCTGTTCTACGGTATGCGTGAGCGTGAGACAATCCTTGACATCCTTGAGGCAACTACAGGCGCGCGTATGTCGTTCAACTACAACACTATCGGTGGTGTGCGTGCCGACCTATATCCAACATTCCAGGAAAAGGTGAAAGAGTTCTTGGCAATCATGCCTGAGCGCTTGAAAGAATACCATCAGCTTGTGACCGGCAACATCATCTTCCAGAACCGTCTGAAAGGTGTGGGTGTGCTGTCGAAGGAAGATGCTGTGGATTATGGCGTGGCAGGTCCGTCGGGACGTGCTTCGGGCTGGGCGTGCGACCTCCGCAAGACCAATCCGTACTCCATCTACAGCGAGCTTGATTTCGAGCAGGTTGTGCTTGACGGCTGCGACTCGTTCGACCGCTACTTGGTGCGCTTGAAAGAGATTGAGCAGTCGTGCAAGATTCTTGAGCAGCTTGTCGACAATATCCCAGAGGGAGACTATTGCGCTAAGGTGCCGAAGATTATCAAGCTTCCGGAAGGACATTGGTATCAGGAAGTTGAGGCATGCCGAGGCATTTTCGGTGTTTATATCGACAGCAAGGGCGAGAAGTCGCCTTACCGCATGAAGGTCAACGGCACATGTCTGCGTCTTGCCGGCGTTGTCGATCACTTGACCCGCGGCGAGAAGATTGCCGACTTGATTACGATTGGCGGATCGCTCGACTATGTGGTGCCTGAAATCGACAGATAAAGATAACAGATTGAGTAACAAAGAAAATTTAAAGATATGATTTTTGACTTCAAAGTAGTCACAGAATGGTTTGACAATCTGCTCAACGGCTTCATGCCGGCATGGGCAACCACTGTGGTCGAATGTGTGCTTATCGGTGTCGGGCTTTTGGTGGTCTATGCATTGTTGGCGCTGTTCTACATATATTTTGAGCGTAAGGTCTGCGGCGCGTTCCAATGTCGTCTCGGCCCGAACCGCGTAGGTCCGCTCGGCTTGCTCCAGAGTTTCGCCGATATGTTCAAGATTCTTATTAAGGAGTTGATTCCGCTCAACAATATCGACAAGTTTCTTTTCAACTTGGCACCGTTCCTTGTGATTGTGGCGTCGTTTGCCGCATTCGCGGTTCTTCCATGGGGAAAAGGCTTGCAGATTATTGATTTCAATATCGGCATCTTCTTCCTGACCGCCGTTTCATCGATAGGAGTGCTCGGCATTCTGCTCGCCGGATGGTCGTCAAACAACAAGTATACGCTTATCGGCGCACTTCGAAGCGGCGCGCAGATGATCAGCTATGAGTTGTCTATCGGCTTGTCGATCATGACAATCGTGCTGCTCAGCGGCACAATGTCGGTTACCGGTCTGGTAGAGGGACAGAAAGACCTTTGGTTCATTTTCCAGGGCCACATTCCCGCCGTCATAGCATTTATTGTCTATATGATTGCCGGAACGGCAGAAACCAACCGCGGTCCGTTTGACTTGCCGGAGGCAGAGTCAGAGCTTACAGCCGGTTACCACACAGAGTATTCGGGTCTGCACTTCGGACTGTTCTACCTCGCCGAGTATCTTAACCTCTTCATCGTTTCGGGCGTGGCAACGCTGCTCTTCTTCGGAGGATGGATGCCGCTGCACATCCCGGGATGGGAAGGCTTCAACGCCGTGATGGACTATATCCCGTCGGTAGTATGGTTTGTAGCCAAGGCAGTAGCGTTGTCGTTTATCATCATCTGGTTCAAATGGACGTTCCCTCGTCTGCGTATTGACCAGTTGCTTGCGTTCGAGTGGAAATATCTGTTGCCAATCAATTTGTTCAACCTCGTGTTGATGCTCATTGTGGTAGCATTCGGACTTAGTTTGTAAGAGATTTATTTTTTGAGAGAGAGTAAATAAAAAGTTTATTAATTGTAAAACGAAATGACCAACAACAAAGGAAAGATCACACAGGTAATCGGACCTGTGGTCGACGTGTCATTCGACATCGACAAAAACGACCTTCCGCCAATCTACACAGCGTTGAAGGTGGGTCGTCCAGACGGCACCGACTTGTTGCTCGAAGTGGAGCAGCACATCGGTGAGCAGACGGTGAGATGCGTCGCAATGGATGCGACTGATGGTCTTCGACGCGGAATGGAGGTTGAGAATATGGGACAACCGATTTCAGTGCCGACGGGAGAACAGGTCAAAGGACGATTGCTGAACGTTATCGGTCAGCCAATCGACCATTTGCCAGCCTTGTCGGACGAGAATCGCCGTCCTATCCACCAGCCGGCGCCGAAGTTTGACGATTTGTCGATCAGTTCTGAGATTCTTTATACGGGAATCAAGGTGATTGACCTCTTGGAGCCTTATTTGAAAGGTGGCAAGATTGGTTTGTTTGGTGGTGCCGGAGTGGGTAAGACCGTGCTTATCATGGAGCTTATCAACAACATCGCCATCGGACAAAACGGTTTCTCCGTGTTTACAGGCGTCGGCGAGCGTACGCGTGAGGGCAACGACCTTCTGCGCGAGATGCTCGAGAGCGGAGTCTTGAAATACGGTGACAAGTTTATGAAGGGCATGGAAAAAGGCGAGTGGAACATCGAGGATGTCGACGCCGAGGCTTTGAAGAAGTCGCAGATTGCCCTTGTGTTCGGACAGATGAACGAGCCTCCTGGCGCCCGTTTGCGTGTTGCGCTTTCAGGATTGACCGTAGCCGAGCAGTTCCGTGACCAGGATGGAGGATCGAAGGATATTCTTCTGTTTATCGACAACATCTTCCGTTTCACGCAGGCCGGTTCTGAGGTGTCTGCCCTTTTGGGTCGTATGCCGTCGGCCGTTGGCTATCAGCCAACGCTTGCGTCGGAGATGGGCGCTCTCCAGGAGCGAATCACGTCGACGAAGCAGGGTTCCATCACATCGGTTCAGGCAATCTATGTGCCGGCCGATGACTTGACCGACCCGGCTCCGGCAACTACGTTCAACTTCTTGGACGCCACCACCGTGCTTAGCCGAAAGATTTCGGAGCTTGGTATCTATCCAGCTGTCGACCCGCTGGAGTCAACATCGCGTATTCTCGACCCGAACATCATCGGCGAGGAGCACTACAATGTGGCTCAGGCAGTAAAGCAGCTGCTTCAGAAATACAATGAGCTTCAGGACATCATCGCCATTCTCGGTGTCGACGAGCTTTCAGACGAGGACAAACTCGTTGTGGCCCGTGCACGCCGTGCGCAGCGTTTCTTCTCGCAGCCGTTCCACGTTGCCGAGCAGTTTACCGGACTTCCGGGCGTTATGGTGCCACTGAGCGAGACAATCCGCGGTTTCAAGATGATTCTCAACGGCGAAGTCGACGAATATCCGGAGCAGGCATTCCTCAATGTCGGCACCATCGACGAGGCTATCGAGAAGGGCAAGAAACTGCTTGCTGAGATTGACCAATAATAAAAACAAACGAGATGACACTAAAAGTGATTTCTGCAGAACAGATTCTGTTTGACGGACAGGTTTCGTTGGTGACACTTCCGGGGGAGTCCGGACTTTTCACCGTGCTTGAAAACCATGCCTCCCTTGTGTCGGCGCTGACCAAAGGCACTATTGAATATCAAAGAGCCGACAACGCGCAGCGCGAGACGATGGATATTGCCGGAGGAATCGTTGATGTGGACCGCAATGTGGTGTCAGTATGTATCTATTAGTAATATGAAGAAAGTACTTGCCATAATGGTATTGATGATGTTTGCGTTGGCGTTGCCGATGCAGGCTTCGTCAAAGTCGGGCGACGGAAAGGATGACGAGGGCGGAATGAACCTTCAGGAAATCATTTTCGAGCACCTCGGCGACGCTTACGGCTGGGAAGTTCCTTTCTCACACGAGCACCGCATTCCGCTGCCTGTGATTGTCAACGACAATCGTGGCGGCTGGCACGTGTTCAGTTCTTCGAGGGTTACAGGCGGAGAGTCTTATGACGCCGGCGATGGCGTTGTCTACCGCATAGCCTCGGAGGGCGACAACAGCGGCAAGGTGGTGCAAGTGGCGGCAGACGGCAAAGAGTTTCGTCCGGTCGACTTGTCGATAACCAAGGACGTTGCAGCATTGATAGTAGCCGCACTGATAGTGTTGTCGGTAATGCTGTCGCTGGTGCGCTATTACAAGCGCAACGGCATGAAAGCCCCCCGCAAGGGAATGGGCGCCGTAGAGGCACTCATCGGGTTTATCTACGACGGCGTGCTTAAGAACACACTCGGAGAGAAGGCCCCCAAGTTTGCAGGGTTTCTGCTGACGGCGTTTTTCTTCATTTTCACTATGAACCTGTTGGGTTTGGCAGTAATATTTCCAGGAGGCGCCAATCTAACCGGCAATATAGCCGTGACGCTTGTTCTTGCCGTATGCACGTTTGTCGTGACCAACATAAAAGGCAACAAGCATTATTGGAAAGACATTTTTTGGCCTGACGTGCCATTGGCACTAAAGTTTCCGTTGCCAATCATGCCTGTAATCGAGCTTTTTGGAATATTCACCAAGCCGGCGGCACTCTGTGTCCGTCTGTTCGCCAATATGATGGGCGGTCATATGATAGTGATAGTGCTGACGCTGTTGATATTTATCTTCGCACCGTTTGGCGCGGGAGTTACGACTGCCGCAACCGCCGTATCGGTGTTCTTCTCATTGTTTATGCTTCTACTGGATGTGCTTGTAAGTTTCATTCAGGCGTTTGTGTTTACAATGCTTTCGACGCTATTCATCTCTCTTGCTGTGGCAGAGCCGGAGCATCACGATAAAAAAGAGGTGGAGGCCGCATAACCAATAAAAAATAAAAAAACAAAAAATAACAATTTAAAAATTTAATTACTATGTTAGGAATGATTTTAGCGCAGGCTGCTGAAGCAGTTATGTCTTTGGGACTTGACAAAATGGGTGCATGTCTTGGTGCAGCAATCGCAGCCATCGCTGCAGGTATCGGTATCGGTAAGATCGGTGCAGCCGCTATGGAGGCAATTGCCCGTCAGCCGGAGTCGGCAAGCGACATTCGTAGTAATATGATCGTCATCGCAGCCCTTGTTGAGGGTGTAGCGTTGTTCGGTGTGATTGTTTGTGTACTTTCGTTGTTCATCTAATCAAGCACAACTTAAGAGATGGAACTGTTTACGCCTGCATTTGGCTTGGTATTCTGGATGTTTGTGGTCTTCGTGCTGCTGTGCGTCCTCCTTGGCAAGTTTGCATGGCCTGCCATCATCAAAATGATGACAGATCGTGCCGACTTGATCGACAAGGGCGTTGCATATGCAGAGGAGGCCAAGGAGCATGTCGACAATGCGAAGGCTGAGGCGGACAAGTTTATCCTTGAGGCGCAAAAGCAGCAGGCGGAGATTCTGCGCGAGGCGGCACGAATGAAGGCACAAATCATTGAGGAGGCCAAGGAAGCCGCAACGGTCGAGGCCAACAAGGTGATGGAAGCCGCTAAGGTGTCGATAGAGCAGGAGCGCAAGGAAGCCGAACTGCAATTCCGCAACGAGGTTAGCACATTCGCCATTCAGATTGCGGAGAAGTTGCTCCGTGAGCATATGGCTGACGAAAAAGCTCAGTCGCAGCTTGTAGACAAATTGCTGGATGAGATTGAAACGAAAAATTGATAATAATTTAAATCGTAAAAGATGAATGAAGGACTGATTCCGAGCCGCTATGCCAAAGCGCTGCACCTCTATGCCGAGGAAGCAGGCAAAGCCGCCGCCGTCTATGAGCAGACGGAGCGTCTTGCCGCCGGCTATGAGGCGCATCCGCAGATGTCGCGCGCGGTGGAAAATCCGTTTCTTCCGCTTGCCGACAAGCAGCAGCTGCTGCTTGTTGCGTCGGGCGCGGAGAACGACGGGTGTCTGGACAAGTTTTTCAAACTCGTTTTCAGCCATGGACGGGAATCCTTCATACGCTCAATGGCACTGGCTTACGGCAAGCGCTATCGCGATGTCAACAAGATTTCACAGGTTGAGATTGCCACAGCGTCGAGCTTCAGCCAGGCTGTCATGGACAAAATCAAGGACTCCGTGCAAACTCATCTGAAGGGCCGCACCCTTGAATATCGTCAGCGCGTCGACGCTTCCCTTATCGGAGGCTTCACGGTGCGTGTCGACGGCGAGGTGCTCGACGCTTCGATGAGCAATGATTTAAGAAAATTGCGTTTAAAACTTCTAAGTAAGAAATAAAAAATGATTGACCCAAGTGAGATTTCAGACATACTGAAGCAGCAACTCGACGGCCTTAAAGGCAAGGCTCAGTTTGAGGAGGTTGGCACAGTGCTCAACGTTGGCGACGGTGTGGCTCACGTCTATGGTCTCGACAATGTGGAGGCAAACGAGCTCGTGGTGTTTGACAACGGCGCTACGGGTGTTGCCATGAACCTTGAGGAGAGCAACGTGGGCGTTGTGCTTCTTGACAAAGTCAATGAAGTGACCGAGAATATGTCGGTTCGCCGCACTGGTGAAATCGCATCAATACCTGTGGGCGAAGGACTGTTGGGCCGTGTGATCAACGTCCTTGGCGAGCCGGTTGACGGCAAAGGACCCATCGAGGGCTCTTTGATGCGTCTGCCCCTCGACCGCAAGGCTCCTGGCGTAATCTTCCGTCAGCCAGTGAAGCAGCCGCTTCAGACGGGCTTGAAGGCAGTCGACTCGATGATTCCTATCGGCCGCGGTCAGCGCGAGCTTATCATCGGCGACCGTCAGATTGGCAAGACCGCCATCGCTATCGACACGATTATCAACCAGCGTCAGAATTATGAGCAGGGCAAGCCTGTTTATTGTATCTATGTGGCTATCGGACAGAAGGCTTCATCGATTGCTTCGCTTGTCAACACGCTGAAGAAATATGGCGCTATGGACTATACGGTTGTTGTGGCGGCATCGGCGAGCGACTCAGCCGCGATGCGCTATTACTCACCGTTTGCCGGCGCGGCTATCGGCGAGTTTTTCCGCGACAGCGGCCGCGACGCGCTGATTGTTTACGACGACCTTTCGAAGCAGGCGGTGGCTTATCGCGAGCTGTCGTTGATTTTGAAGCGTCCGTCGGGACGTGAGGCTTATCCAGGCGACATCTTCTATCTGCACTCCCGTTTGTTGGAGCGAGCAGCGAAGATTATCGACAACGATGAGGTTGCAAAGAGCATGAACGACCTTCCGGAGGCACTGAAGTCCATCGTCAAGGGCGGCGGCTCACTCACGGCGCTTCCAATCATCGAGACTCAGGCCGGCGACGTGTCGGCGTATATCCCGACCAACGTGATTTCAATTACCGACGGTCAGATATTCCTTGAGTCGGGCTTGTTCAACAGCGGTATCCGTCCGGCGATCAATGTCGGTATTTCGGTGTCGCGTGTTGGTGGCAACGCTCAGATCAAGGCGATGAAGAAGATTGCCGGCACATTGAAGATTGACCAGGCGCAGTTCCGCGAGTTGGAGTCGTTTACCAAGTTTGGCGGCGACATCGACCCCGTTACGGCGCGTACAATCGACAAGGGACGCAAGAACGAACACCTGCTCATCCAGCCGCAGTATCATCCGATGGCCGTGGAGGAGCAGATTGCCGTGATTTTCTGCGGAACGCGCGGACTGCTGTCGGCAGTGCCGATGGACAAAGTCGCAGAGTTTGAAACAGAGTTTATCCAGATGTTGCAGGCAGGACACAAGTCGGATGTTCTCGACGTGCTTCGTTCAGGTCAGTTGACCGCCGAGGTAGAGGGCATTCTGACCGAGACCGCCAAGGCAGTTTCTGCTAAATATGCTCAATAAAGAAACGGAATTAGGTAATGTCAACGTTAAGAGAACTTAAGGGAAGAATCGGTTCGGTGGCGTCGTCGGAGAAAATCACCGGCGCCATGAAGATGATTTCATCGGCAAAGATGCACAAGGCGGAGCAGAATTTGAGCCGCTTGGTGCCATTCCGCAATCAGCTTCAGGGCATAATGGGCAACCTTATGCAGACCGACGCCGAGTATACTTCCGAGTTGACTGACGTTCGAGACGTGAAGACGGTGACAATAGTGGTGCTTGGCAGCGACGAGGGTCTCTGCGGCGCTTACAACATCAACATCTTCAAGGGCTTGCTCCGACATATCAATGAATTGCGCAAAGCCAACCCGTCGGTAATGATAAACGTGGTGCCAGTGGGCAAGAAGATTGTCAAGGCATCCGCTGTTGTCGCCGGCGACGGTGTTTCGGTTGAGCGCACCGAAGCCAGTCCGAAATCGGGCATCGACGGCATCCGCCGTCTTGTGGACACTCTTAAAGCCGACTATGTCGGCGGCAAGACCGACCGCGTAGAGGTGGTGTCGATGAAGTTTCTTTCGGCAGGCAAGCAGCGGCTCACTGTGCAGCAGTTGCTGCCAGTGTCGGCAGAATCCTTCGGCAAAGCCGATGGCCCGACAAACCGTCCGTATCTTTTCGAACCCGACGCCAACCGGATCTATAACGCTATTCTGCCGCTCTACGTTTTGTCGCTTGTGCAGGAAGTGTTTGGGCAGAACGCCGCCTCAGAGCAGGCAGCGCGCGTGATGGCAATGCAGAGTGCCAACGACAATGCAGTAAAGCTGCACGACTCTCTGAAATTGGAATACAACAAGCTGCGTCAGCAGGGTATTACGACAGAATTGCTCGACATACTCGGCGGCCAGGTTGAGAAATAGTACATGACAGACAACATCGGGAAGGAGGCAAACATACCGGACCTCCTTCCGGATGTTTTTAATGAATTTTTATGAATGCCGGTATGAGAAAAAACAGTTGACTGAACACAATAGAGTTATGAGTAGTGTAAAAGATTACTTCACCGGATTAGGCAAAGGTATGGTCAGCCTTTTGAAGGGAATGGAAGTGACAGGAAAGGAGTTCGTCACGAAGAAGGTGACGGAGGAATATCCTGACAACAGAGACAATTTGCCGGTAGGCGAACGTTTTCGTGGCACGTTGGAGCTCATCTATGATGAAAAAGGCAACCACAAGTGTATTGCTTGCGGATTGTGCCAAATGAACTGCCCGAACCAGACAATCCACATCGAGTCGAAGATGGTGGAGCTGCCCGACGGGAAGAAGAAAAAAGTATTGGTGAAATATTTGTACGACCTTGGCAGTTGTACGTTCTGCCAGATGTGTGTTTCGGCATGTCCGCACCACGCAATCCACTTCACCAACAAGTTTGAGCATGCGGTTTATACGCGTTCGAAACTTGTGAAACAGCTGAATTATCTTCCGGAAAAAGACCCAGTAGAGGTTTGGAAGGCGCAGCAGAAGGCCAAGGAAGAGGCCGCAGCCAAAGCAGCGGAGGCGAAAGCCGCCGAGGCACCTAAAAATGAAACAACAGAGAAAAATTAATATAAAGTATATATGAATGTAGTAGGTAATTCAATCGTGTATTGCGTGATTGCACTGTCAATCATCGTATTCTCGGTTTTGTCGGTTACTTCGCGCAAAATCCTGCGTTCGGCCACTTACTTGCTTTTCACTCTTTTTGCCACGGCGGCACTCTATTTCCAATTAGGATATGAGTTTCTCGGCGCGGTTCAGATAGCAGTGTATGCAGGCGGTATCTTGGTGCTGTTCGTATTCTCGATTCTGCTCACAAGCAAACCCGGCAACAATGCCGAGCGTTTGGCATCCAAACGTAAAACACTCGGACTTATCGCAGCCCTTGCCGGTGTTGCCGTATGTGGCTACGCCTTGTTCTCATTCTTTGGTGGAGAGACAGCGTCATTGCTGTCGACGACCAGCGATGTGACGGTGGAGAAAATCGGACATGCCTTGCTTGGCACCGAGAAGTTTGAGTATCTTTTGCCTTTTGAGGCAATCAGTGTGTTGTTATTGGCATGTATAATCGGTGGTGTGGTAATCGCCCGTAAAAGATAATTGCAATGGATTTGACAATGCTTTATTATTTGGTGCCGAGTCTGGTGATGTTCGCCTGCGGCGTTTACGGTTTTATCACCCGTAAGAATTTGATCGCCATCCTTATCTCTTTGGAATTGATGCTCAACTCTGTTGACATCAACTTTGTGGTTTTCAACCGCTTTCTTTTCCCGGGGCAGATGGAGGGAATGTTTTTTGCCCTGTTCGCGATAGCCATCGCGGCGGCAGAGACAGCTTTGGCGATTGCGATTGTGATCAACATATTCCGCGCAGTGAAGAATGTTGATATCCAAAGTTTAACTAAAATGAAATATTAAGCTCATGGACTTGTCATTATCAATAATCACAATTCTGCTGCCGTTGTTCACGTTTTTCGTGCTCGGCCTTGTAGGCATGAAGATGCCTAAGCAGACTGCGGGAATTTTCGGAACGCTCTCTATGCTCGTCACAGCCGTTGTGGCTTATGGAGTTGCGTTGAGCTATTTTTTCAGCCCAGAGTATATTGTCGACGGAGTTCGCCAGGCTCAGGTGGTCTATGATGCCACATGGCTTACGTTCGGCGAGAACTTGAAGGTGACGCTCGGCATCTATATTGACCCGATTTCGGCGATGATGCTTATCGTTATTTCAACGATTTCGTTCATGGTGCATCTCTACAGTCTCGGCTATATGCACGGCGAGAAGGGATTCCAGCGTTATTATGCGTTTCTTTCATTGTTTACGTTCTCGATGCTCGGACTCGTTGTTGCCACCAACATCTTCCAGATGTTTATCTTCTTCGAGATGGTGGGAGTGTCGTCATATCTTCTGATAGGCTTCTACTATGAGAAGGCAGCCGCTGTGGCAGCGTCGAAGAAGGCGTTTATCGTGACTCGTTTCGCCGACCTCGGCTTCCTCATCGGTATAATGCTTTTGGCTTACTATTGCGACACGTTCGACTTCAAGTCGCTGATGTCGAACCCAACGGGAATCCTCACAAGCTCGGCAGGCGTTACGTTTATGGGCTGTTCAGCCGCATCGTGGGCGTTGGCTCTGATTTTCATCGGCGGTGCCGGTAAGTCGGCGATGTTCCCGTTGCACATCTGGCTTCCAGACGCAATGGAAGGCCCGACACCAGTTTCGGCGTTGATCCATGCCGCAACGATGGTTGTTGCCGGTGTGTTCTTGGTGGCACGTATGTTCCCGATGTATCTCGGCACACCGGAGGTGCTCGACCTGATCACTGTCACCGGTGCAGTCACCGCGCTTTATGCCGCAGTTGTGGCATGCGCGCAGACCGACATCAAGCGCGTGCTCGCGTTCTCAACGATTTCACAGATTGCCTTTATGTTTACGGCGCTCGGCGTAGCCCGTCCGGAACTTCACGAGGGCGTAGGCTATATGGCGTCAATGTTCCACTTGTTTACACACGCAATGTTCAAGGGCTTGCTCTTCCTTTGCGCCGGCGCCATTATCCACATGGTGCACAGCAACGAGATGGACGCCATGGGCAACCTCCGCAAGTATATGCCGATAACCCACATCGCATTCCTTATCGCATGTCTCGCTATCGCAGGTATACCTCCGTTTGCAGGCTTCTTCAGTAAGGATGAGATTCTTGTCGCCGCTTATCAGTACAGCCCGTTCTGGGGAGTGTGGATGTCGGCAGTGGCAGGTTTGACAGCATTCTACATGTTCCGTCTTTACTACCGCATCTTCTGGTGGAACAAACCAGACTACAGCCACCACACACCGCACGACTGCGAGTGGGTAATGACCCTTCCTCTGATTATTCTTGCGGTAATCTCGTGTGTGGCAGGCTTCATTCCATTCGGCAGCTTCGTCACCTACGACGGCAAGGAACTCATCACCCATCTTGACATGGGCGTGGCGGGCACCAGCGTAGTAGTGGCAGTGGTTGCCATCGTGGTTGCCACAGTGCTCTACCGCAAGGAGAACGCGATGCCCGACCGTATCGCCGGCTCGATGAAGACCCTTCACCGTGCGGCTTACCGTCGCTTCTATATGGACGAGATTTATCAGTTTGTCACACATAAAATCATCTTCGGCATCATCTGTAAGAGCATCGCATGGTTTGACCATACGATTGTCGACGGCACGATGAACGCCCTTGCAGCCGTGACAAACCGCGCATCCTTCGCAATCCGCAAACTTCAGTCGGGATCCATCCAGATGTATGTTTGGGTCTACCTGATCGGCGCATTGCTTTTGGCGGCAGTGACATTCGTAGTATTAATTTAAAGTTGACGGAATAGATAAAAAATAAAGTTATGTTTAATATACTTTTCTTATTCGTTATAATTCCTGTGCTGACGCTCGGCGCGCTGTTTCTGACGCGCAACGTCAAGCAGGTGCGCGCCGTGGCAGCCACCGGTGCGTCGCTGCTCCTGATTGCGGCGGCGTATCTCTGCTACGAGTTTGTAGGCGCGCGTGCCGCCAATCCGGACGCACCGATGCTCTTCACCGACAGTTATATGTGGTTTGAGCCGCTCAACATCCATTTGGCAGTTGGCGTAGACGGCATCTCCGTCTTGATGATAATGCTTTCGGCAATCATCGTGTTTACAGGCACATTCGCTTCGTGGAAAATCGAGCCTCTGACAAAGGAGTATTTCCTCTGGTTCATCCTTCTTTCAACCGGAGTGTTCGGCTTCTTCATCTCGATTGACCTGTTCACAATGTTCATGTTCTATGAGGTTGCGCTCATCCCGATGTATCTTCTCATCGGAGTGTGGGGCAGCGGCAACAAGAACTATGCTGCGATGAAGCTGACCCTTATGCTTATGGGCGGCTCGGCATTGCTTCTTATCAGCATCCTCGGCATCTACTATCACGCAGGCCATACGATGAACCTTGTTGAGATTGCACAACACGGCGTAGACCTCGACTGGCAGAACGCATTGTTTGTTTGCGCATTCGTAGGATTCGGCGTGCTTGGCGCGATGTTCCCGTTCCACACATGGTCGCCCGACGGTCATGCATCGGCGCCTACAGCGGTGTCAATGCTCCACGCCGGCGTGTTGATGAAGCTTGGAGGCTACGGCTGCTTCCGCATCGCCATCTATCTGATGCCTCATGCAGCCATGCAGCTCGGCTGGATATTCATGATTCTTACGGGTATCAGCGTGGTCTACGGAGCGTTTGCCGCCTGTGTCAAGACCGACTTGAAGTATATCAATGCATATTCTTCGGTCAGCCACTGCGGCTTGGTGCTTTTCGCCATTCTGATGCTTAACCAGACAGCGATGAGCGGTGCCGTAATGCAGATGCTCTCACACGGTTTGATGACAGCGTTGTTCTTCGCCCTCATCGGTATGATCTATGGCCGCACACACACCCGCGACGTTCGCGAGATGGGCGGCTTGATGCAGATAATGCCGTTCCTTTCGGTTGGCTACATCATCGCCGGTCTTGCATCGCTCGGTTTGCCGGGCTTGAGCGGATTCGTGGCAGAGATGACCATCTTCTTCGGCTCGTTTGAGAACACAACAATCTACAACGCCGTTCTCGGCGACGGCAACCTCTTCCGTCACACGTTTGCGATTGTCACCACAACGTCGATTGTGATTACGGCAGTCTACATTCTGCGAGTTGTCGGCAAGTTGCTCTTCGGCAAGGTTCAGAACGAACACCACCGCGAGCTCGACGACGCACATTGGTATGAGCGGTTCTCGACCGTCACATTGATGCTCGCCATCGCAGCGATCGGCTGTTTCCCGGATATGGCCAACCTTATCCTTCGCGACAGCTTCGGTCCGATTGTAGAACACATAATGACTTATGCACAGTAACAATAAAGTAACGGACTATAAAAGAAATTGAAATTATGGATTATTCACAGTTTTTATTGATGCACCACGAAATCGGACTCCTCATCGTGTTCATTCTGGTGTTCCTGTTCGATACTTTCGGTTGCAAGAAAGTGCAGGGTTCGCTCTCGGTGACCGCATTGGTGCTTTTCGGCGCCTTCACAGTCTATGGCTTCTTCGCCCCGCAGCAGACAGGCGAGGCATTTGCCGGGATGTATGCAACGTCGCCTATTGTAGCATCGATTAAGAATATTCTCAACATCGGTATGTTTATCGTCCTGTTGCAGTCCATCAAATGGAACAACAGCGAGACGCAGTCAGTGCGCCGCGGCGAATTTTTGGAGTTGATGCTTGTCACATTGTTCGGCATGTACCTTATGGTGTCGGCACGCCATTTCCTTATCTTCGTCATCGGTCTTGAGACAGCCTCACTGCCATTGGCAGCGTTGGCGGCGTTTGACAAGAAGCAGTATGAGAGCCACGAGGCAGCCGTGAAATATCTTTTCACAGCCGTCTTCTCGTCGGCAATCTATATGCTCGGACTGTCGTTTGTCTATGCCTTCACAGGCTCTCTGTATTTCAGCGACATCGCTGCATCGGTGATGCTTGTCGACGGGCAGTTCCTGCTCTATGTCGCTATGGCGTTTGTAATCGCCGGCATCGGATTCAAGATATCCCTTGTTCCGTTCCACTTGTGGACCGCCGACGTATATCAGGGCGCGCCAACCTCGGTCACATCCTATTTGTCGGTAGTGTCGAAAGGCGCGGCAGCCTTTGCAGCGTTCGTAGTCTTGACACAAGCCTTCGGCGCGGTCTACAGCCAGGTTTGGGAATGGATGCTCTACGCGTTGATTATCCTCACCATCACACTCGGTAACCTCTTCGCCATCCGTCAGACCAACATGAAGCGCTTCCTTGCGTTCTCCTCGATTTCGCAAGCCGGCTACATCATGCTCGGTGTGATAGCGTGCAACGCCACCGGTGTTGCGTCGTTGAGCTATTATGTGCTTGTCTATGTAGTTTCAAACCTTGCAGCCTTCGGCGTTATCCAGGCAATTGAGAACGCCACAGGCAAGGTTGACATGACCGACTATAACGGACTTTACAAGACCAATCCGAAACTTTCGTTCGCCATGATGCTCGCCATGTTCTCACTTGGCGGTATCCCACCGTTCGCAGGTTTCTTCAGCAAGTTCTTCATCTTCTCCAGTGCGCTGGAGGGAGGAAGCGTTGCCGTCTACGTCCTCGTGTTCATAGCATTGCTCAACACGATTATCTCCCTCTACTACTATCTGCTTGTAGTGAAGGCGATGTTCATCAATCCGAACGACAATCCAATCGCCACGTTCAAGAGTCATTGGAGCGAGCGTGCCGGACTGGTGGTCTGCGTGGCAGGCATCATCCTTATTGGTCTTGCAAGCTGCATCTATACAGCGCTTAACCACGCTGCTGCAGCGGGTTTCTAACCGAACAATTGTAACAGTCAACATGGCGGGGCGACTCCTTGTGGAGCCGCCCCGCTTTAGCGTTTGTCCAAACGCACTGTCCTCGTTTGAATGAAACGCGGAAATTGTATAAAACTGACATAAAGATAAAAAATTGGGATGTCATGGCGGCATTCCAATTTTTTTATGCTAAATTTGTGGTGTAAATGTGCAATAAGGGGGAGCATTTTGTCAAGGAGTCATCAATATGAAGCCTTAGGATTTGATATCTCTTGCATGAGACAACCATTTGAACGAAACCTAAAACAAGACCTGACAATAAGATGAAAATAATAGCAGACAGCAGCGCGTCACGTACAGAATGGGCATTGGTCGACGGCGCAACCGTGGTGGAACATGCTTTTACAAAAGGCTTGAATCCGTTTTTCCACACCCGCCGCGACATCAGCCACAGCATCCGTCTTGAACTTCCGGAGGCGTTTTTCAAGCGTCGCTGGGAGCGAATCCATTTCTATGGAGCCGGCTGTACGAGTCCGGAAAAGAAGAAGATTGTCGAGGCGTCGCTTGTTGCGCAGTTCAAGACTCCGGTCACCGTCGAGAGCGACCTTCTCGGCGCAGCCCGCGGGCTGCTGATCAACGAGGCGGGCATAGCCTGTATTCTCGGCAGCGGCTCCAACTCGTGCTATTACGACGGCCGCGCGATAGTGAAGAATGTGCGCTCGCTCGGCTATATTCTTGGCGACGAGGGCAGCGCCGCGTATATCGGCAAGCGATTTCTCAGCGACTGCCTGAAGGACATTGCTCCTGCGCAGCTTGTCAACGACTTTTTCGAGTATATCAATCTGTCGCCCGACGAGATAATGTCGGCAATCTACGACCATTCGCTTCCGAGCAACACGCTGAGTGTCTATTCCCGATTCTTGATGGACAAGCTCGACCAGGACTACGTCTATCGTCTTGTGCGCCACGCCATTGACGCATTCTTCCGTCGCAACGTGCTTCAGTATGACTATGAGGGCAAGACCGTCTGCTTTGTCGGCTCCAATGCGTGCGCCTATAGCGGGGTGCTGACCGAAGTTGCAGATTCCTACAACATAAAGATTAAAAAAATCGCACCAAGCTCGATGCCAGGGCTTGTTAAGTATCATTCTACAGACAGATAACTTGCCGGCACGGACGCTTGGCGACACTCGCAAAGCTTTCGGCTGGCTTTTTTTTGAGGGAAATGGTTCTAAAAATCTGTGTTGAAATATTAAATAATGTTTTACCGATAAAGATTTGAATCAATAAATTTTTCTTGAATAGGCATATTATCGTAAATTTGCAAATAAAGCAGATACTACTTAAAATCAAACAATAATACTCAAAAAAAAGGAACGATGCGAAAGGTTTTGCTACTGGCAGCTGCAACGATTGCCACAATGGGAGTGGTCAATGCGGAATTCAAGCCGCTTGACGCCGCCACACAGGGGCGTATTGCCGTTGTTTTGAACGAGAATTTGCCAGCCAGTCTTGGCATAGGCAAGGTTGCCGTTGACTCGGCAATGATTGATGTTGAGAATTCAAAATTGAAGCTCGACATGAATGCCGCGTATGGCTATGTGCCGGAACTTGCCGGCTACAACGCGACGGTCAAGAGCAAGGTGGCAATGATGTTTGACAAGCCTTACAGCGTAGAAGTGACAGTTGGCGGAGTGCCTGTCGAGCGTCTGTATTCCGACGCCGGCTATTCCTACGTCCGCAAGTCGGAGAAGGCTCCGTTTGTTTACGCCCTCGACAAGACGCGTCACCCCAAGAAAGGTCTCGACGGCAAGGTTATCGCCATGTGGCAGAGCCATGGCTTCTATTTCGAGCCGAAATTGAATCGTTGGGAGTGGCAGCGCGCCCGCATCTTCCAGACCGTAGAAGACCTTTACACACAGAGCTTTGTAATGCCGTATCTCATGCCGATGCTTGAGAATGCCGGCGCTTATGTGATGAGTCCGCGCGAGCGCGACACGCGCCGTGCCGAGCTGATTGTGGACAACAACGGCGGCTTCGCAGCCGGCGCCTATGCGGAGAGCAACGGCACGGAGGCATGGAGCGACGGCGGCGCAGGCTTTGCATACAAGACAAAGACATACAAGGATTTCGAGAATCCGTTCCGCGACGGCACCTTCCGCAAGGTTGCGTCGACAAAGGGCAAAAACGCATCGACCGCTTCGTGGTCGGCCGACATACCCGAGGCAGGGTCGTATGCAGTCTACGTTTCCTACGCCACTCTTCCAGAGAGCACAGAGAAAGCCGTCTACACCGTTCACACAGCCGGTGGCGACAAGCAGTTTCAGGTGAACCAGCGAATGGGAGGCGGCACATGGATTTATCTCGGACATTTTGACCTGGCAGCCGGCAGCCATACCGTTGTCACGCTGACAAGCAACACCGGCAAGACCGGAGAGGTGGTCACAGCCGACGCCGTTAAAATCGGAGGCGGTATGGGCAACATCGAGCGTAGGATTGCCGACAATCTCACGGAAGAGCAAGTGAGCGACCTCAGCGCCGTCACGATGATCGACCGCCTGGCGCATAATTATCAGCTCAGCGGCTATCCTCGATTCACCGAGGGCGCACGCTACTGGTTGCAGTGGGCAGGAGTGCCCGACTCGGTCTATTCTCCGTCGCATGGAGTCAACGACTACAACGACGACTATCGTTGCCGCGGCTTGTGGGTCAACTATCTTGCAGGCGGATCGTCGGTGATACCCGGCAAGGCAGGCTTGAATATCCCCGTCGACCTCTCGTTTGCGTTCCACAGCGATGCCGGCACAACCAAGAACGACGATATAATCGGCACGCTCGGCATCTACTGCACTAAGGGCGACAAGTATGCGAACGGCACCGACCGAATGAACTCACGTCAGCTCACCGATATGGTTATGTCGAATATCTGCAGCGATGTCCGCGCGCAGTTTGACTCGAAATGGATTCGCCGCGGCATGTGGGACGCCTCCTATTATGAGGCACGCGTGCCTGAAGTTCCGGCAATGCTTCTCGAATTGTTGTCGCATCAGAATTTCGCCGACATGCGCTACGGCCTTGACCCAACGTTCCGTTTCACGGTGAGCCGTGCCATCTATAAAGGAATGGCACAGTTCTTCGCCGCCAAGGAAGGCCGCAGCGACTATATGATACAGCCGCTTCCCGTCAACAGTTTCGCCATCGCCAAAGTGAAGAAAGGCGAATACAGACTTACGTGGAAAGAAACCGTCGACACATTGTGCGATCGCGCGCAGGCACAAAGCTACATTGTGAGCGAGCGCATCGGCGACGGCGCGTTCCGTCAGATAGCCGTAGTGAAGAAGCCGGAATATGTGACCAAGATATCAGACAATGCCATCCACAGCTACCGCATTGTGGCAGCCAACGACGGTGGTGTAAGTTTCCCGTCGGAGATTCTCGCCCTCGGCGAGGCTGACGGCTCCAAAGGCGAAGTGCTTGTGGTCAACGGCTTCACGCGCGTCTGTGCGCCCGACTCGTTTGTGGCAAGTCCGGATGTGGCAGGATTCGCCAGCGCGAAAGACCACGGTGTGCCCTATATGTCGGACATCAACACCATCGGCGACATGTATGAGTTCCGCCGCGACATTCCATGGTATGACGACGACTCAGCCGGCTTCGGCGCCAGCCGTGCCGACCAGGAGGACAAAGTGATTGCCGGCAACACATTCGACTACCCAGCCATCCACGGCGCAGCCTTGATGGAGTCGGGTTACTCATTTGTGTCGGCAAGCGTTGCCGCCGTAGAGAACGGCATCGTCGACATGAAGCAGTATAAACTTGCCGACCTTATCCTCGGCAAGCAGAAAGAGACACAAATCGGACGTGGCGAAGTGCCAAACCGCTTCCTTGCGTTTACGGCGCCATTGCAGAAAGCCATCGCTGACTATACAGCCAACGGCGGCAGCATCCTCGTGAGCGGCTCTTATGTGGCAACCGACATTTGGGACAAGACCAATCCCGACGAGGCGTCGAAAGAGTTTGCCAAGCAGACGCTCGGCTACCAGTGGCGCGTAGGACAGGCAACGATAGAGGGCAAAGCCCACACCGTTCCGACATATTTTGACTCGTTCGGCGATTTGAATGTGGAATACTACACCACGCTCAACGACAAATTCTATGCAGTGGAGTCGCCCGACGGCATCTATCCAGCCGACAAGACCAAAGGCTGCACGCTGATGCGCTACGGCGAGAACAATATCCCTGCAGCCGTCGTTGCCGACCAGGGCGGTTACCGCACCTGCGTGATGGGTTTCCCGTTTGAGACTATCAAAGACGCCGCTTCCCGCCGCGCCTTGATGGGTCAGATAATGGAATTTTTCAACAAGAAATAACAGATTAACCCCAATAGAAAAATTAAAAATAAAATAAAAAATGAAAAGAATCGATTGTTTCATTCCGTTCATGAATGCGGAACAAGTGAAAAATACAGTGGCAGGTCTTAAGGCATGCGACTTGGTGCATAACATCTATCTGCTTGCCGGAGCCGACGCCCAGGGCGAAGTTGAAGGCTGCGAGAAAATTGCCATCGGCAATCTCAACAGCAGCGACACTATGAAGAAGATCGCTGCCAAAGCCGACTGCGACTACGCTATGCTCTACACAAAATACAACTCGTTGGAGTTCGGCATGTTTGCTGTTGAGCGCATGGTGAAAATCGCCGACGACTCAGCTGCCGGTATGGCTTATGCCGACCATTACAACGTGGTTGGCGACCAGCGTTCAAACGCTCCGGTCATCGACTATCAGCAGGGCAGTCTCCGCGACGATTTCGATTTCGGATCAGTGCTTCTTTTCAATGCAGCCGCATTGAAGAGCGCAGTAGCAAAAATCGACAAGGAATATGACTTTGCCGGTCTTTACGACGTGCGTTTGAAAATCACACAGGAAGCAGAGCTCGTTCACATCAACGAGTATCTCTATTCCGACGTAGAGCTCGACACACGCAAGAGCGGCGAGAAGATTTTCGACTATGTAGACCCGAAGAACCGTGGCGTGCAGATTGAGATGGAAGAGGCATGCACAGCCCACTTGAAAGCAATCGGTGGCTATCTTGAGCCAAAATTCAAGAAAATAGAGTTCAGCGCAGGCAACTTCGAGTATGAGGCATCGGTAATTATCCCCGTACGCAACCGTATCCGCACTATCCGCGACGCCATCAAGTCGGTGTTGAGCCAGAAGGCTGACTTCAAGTTCAACCTTATCGTTATCGACAACCACTCGACCGACGGCACAACAGAGGCAATCGACGAGTTCAAGGGCGACGACCGCTTGATCCACATCATTCCGGAACGCAAGGATCTCGGCATCGGCGGCTGCTGGAACGAGGGTGTTCATCATCCAAAATGCGGTAAGTTTGCAGTGCAGCTTGACAGCGACGACGTTTATCGCGACGAAAACACCTTGTCAATCATGGTCAACGCCTTCTATGAGCAGAACTGCGCTATGGTAGTGGGCACATACATGATGACCGACTTCAATATGAACATGATCGCTCCGGGCATCATCGACCACAAAGAGTGGACACCGGAGAACGGCCGCAACAATGCCCTCCGTATCAACGGTCTCGGCGCTCCGCGTGCATTCTACACACCGGTGCTCCGCGAAGTGAAGGTGCCTAACACCAGCTACGGCGAGGACTACGCACTCGGCTTGAACTTCTCCCGCGAATATCAAATCGGCCGTGTCTATGAGCCAGTCTACAACTGCCGTCGTTGGGACGACAACTCAGACGCATCGCTCGACGTAGTGAAGATGAACGCCCACAACCTTTATAAAGACCGCATCCGCACATGGGAGCTCCAGGCGCGTATTGCATTCAACAAAAAGAAATAAGAGGCAATGGGTATAAACATATCAGAATTTTTCGACCGTCAGCTGCAGGTGTGGGACACCGCCCGTAATAATTTCGAGGCTTTGAAGAATGTCAAGGTCAAGGAATTCAACGTAGACGGCACCACGATCAAGGTGCAGTTCAATCCCGGACGCATTGTCTCGTCGGCAGCCAAAGTCGACGCCAAATCGCTGAAAGAACGTAAATGCTTCCTCTGCGCAGCCAATCGTCCGGCTGTGCAGGAGGGCATTGCCTGGGGCGATGACTACACAATACTCATCAATCCGTTCCCGATTTTTCCCCGTCATCTCACGATTCCGTGCAACGAGCACGTTGACCAGCTCATCAAGGGGCGCATAGCCGATATGATGAACCTGTCGCGCGACTTGGAGGGATTCACGCTGTTTTACAACGGGCCTAAATGCGGCGCGTCGGCACCTGACCACATGCACTTCCAGGCTGGCAACCGCGGCTTTATGCCGATGGAAGACCAGATGGCATCGGCAGAGCGCGACATCATCGTCAGCGGCGGCAGTGTAGAGCTGTCGATTGTAAAGGGAATGTCGCATCCGTGCTTCTGCATCCGCACGTCGGCAGTCGACAAGGGCGAGAAGATGTTTGACCTTGTCTACAATGTACTGACGATACCGGAAGGCGAGCCGGAACCGATGCTCAACGTGCTGTGCTGGTATGAAGACGGACTTTGGACCATCCTTGTGTTTCCACGCAAGAAACACCGTCCGTCGTGCTACGCAGCCGAGGGCGACGCCAACATCCTTATCAGCCCGGCGTCGGTCGATATGGGAGGCGTGTTTATCACCCCGTTGGAAAAAGACTTCGAGAAAATCACTGCAGCCGACATCAAGACAATCTTTGACGAGTGCTGTCTCAGCGAAGCCGAATTATTGGAAATAGCCCAGAAACTTAAATAAAAACCAGACCATTATGTCACAGCCACAAGTGAAAGTGGGCATTATGAGCAGCCCTGCGATACGGTTTGTCTTCCCGACAGCCTACAGTTTCGGAGGTCAAACCGTGGAAGGCGCTCAAGAAGCCACCCTCAGCGATGGAAAAGTGCTGTGGGGCGGCGCGCTTTACGACAGCGTGGAGTTTACGCCCTGCGATGCCGAGAACGGCAGTTTTGAACTTATCGACGTGACCATCGGAGTCAATTTCCACTGGGAGCGCAAGGAGAACCAGTCGTTTCGCGGCTCTCTGCGCATCATCGTGGAAGGCGACAAGCTGACGGCCGTCAACATCCTTCCCATCGAGGAATATCTGCTCAGCGTCATTTCGTCGGAAATGAGCGCCACCGCCTCTCTTGAACTGCTGAAAGCGCATGCCGTGATTTCCCGCAGCTGGCTCTTGGCACAGATAGAGAAAAACAAGCAGCTTGCAGCCGAAGAAACGCCCTACAATCCATGCACACGCACAGAAGGAGAGCTGGTGCGTTGGTACGACCGCGAGGATCATGTTAATTTCGATGTCTGCGCCGACGACCATTGCCAGCGTTACCAGGGCATCACCCGCGAGTCGACAGCCACCGTGCGCGACGCCATCAAAGCGACGTGGGGACAGGTGCTCACCTACGACGGCACGCTCTGCGACGCCCGCTTCTCGAAGTCGTGCGGCGGAGTGTTTGAGCAGTTTGAAAACTGCTGGGAGCCAAAGCACTATCACTATCTTGTGGCACGGTTGGACAACGCCAACGCAATGGACTATCCCGACCTTACGGTCGAGGAAAATGCCCGAGAGTGGATACTTTCGTCGCCAGCCGCATTCTGCAACACCACCGACAAGCATATCCTCTCGCAGGTGCTCAACAGCTACGACCAGGAGACCACCGACTTCTACCGTTGGACGGTTGAGTATGACCAAGCCGAGCTGTCGCGTCTTGTGCGCGAGCGCAGCGGCGAGGACTATGGCGACATCGTCGACCTTATCCCCGTGGCACGCGGCACGTCGGGCCGTCTTTACCGCTTGAAGATTGTCGGCACCAAGAAGACCTGCATCATTGGCAAGGAACTCGAAATACGCCGTACGCTGTCGCCGTCGCACCTCTACAGCTCCGCTTTTGTAGTGGAGAAGCAAGGCGAGCGCGACGGGCTGCCCGAACGCTTCGTGCTTAAAGGCGCGGGCTGGGGACATGGTGTCGGACTCTGCCAGATCGGAGCAGCCGTGATGGGCGAGAAAGGCTATGACTATAAACAAATCCTTCTGCACTATTTTATAGATGCGGAAATAACAAAACAATATTAAACTCCTGACATGAAAACTTCAAACAAGACAATATCTCCATGGTTTTGGGTTCCGACTCTGTATTTTGCAGAGGGCGTGCCTTATTTCGTGGTCAACAACATTTCCGTCATGATGTTCACCAAGATGGGTGTTCCTAATGGCGACATGGCATTTTTCACAACATTGCTTTATTTCCCGTGGTTCCTCAAAGGCTTGTGGGGTCCGCTCGTCGATGTTGTAAAGACCAAGCGTTGGTGGATTCTCTCCATGCAAGTGTTGATGACAGCGCTGATGATTCTGCTCACCGTCACATTGCCTAAGCCCGACGTGGCGACTATCGCCTCCGGACAGACCCCAATCAGCATGTTCACCATCACGCTGATACTGTTTATCATCGCGGCTTTTGCCTCTGCCACCCACGACATCGCCGCCGACGGCTACTATATGCTTGCCCACAGTCCGAGCAGCCAGGCAGCCTTCATCGGAGTGCGCAGCACGTTCTACCGCATCGCATCCGTATTCGGACAGGGTGTGCTTGTCTACATTGCCGGCTTGATTGAAACCTCTACAGGCGACATACCATGGTCATGGCAGGTTACACTCGGAGTCAGTGCCGTAGTGTTCTTCCTTGTGACTATGTATCATACGTTTATCCTTCCTCGTTCGGCCGACGACCGTCCACGTGTCTCAGCCGATACAGAAGGCAACGGCACATCAGGGCTTGCAGAGTTTGCAAACTCATTTGTTTCATTCGTCAAGAAGCCGGGTTTCCTTCTCGCGGTTGCGTTTATGCTTCTCTACCGCTTGCCGGAGGGATTCTTGATTAAGTTGTGCCAGCCGTTCCTCGTGCATTCAACAGCTGAGGGAGGTCTTGGATTGACCACAGAGCTTGTGGGTCTTGTCTATGGCACATTCGGTGTCATCGCGTTGCTTGCCGGCGGTATTGTCGGCGGCGTGTTTGCATCGAAGGTGGGTTTGAAAAAAGCCCTTTGGCCTATGGCAGCCTGCATGACGCTGCCATGTCTCACATTCGTTTATCTTGCCATCGCACAGCCGTCTGACCCAATCGTGATCAGTGTGGCAGTCTGCATCGAGCAGTTTGGCTACGGCTTCGGTTTCACGGCCTATATGCTCTATATGATGTACTTCTCGGAAGGCGAGTTCAAGACATCGCACTATGCCATCTGCACGGCGTTCATGGCGTTGAGCATGATGTTGCCAGGTTTCGTGGCAGGTTATATTCAGGAGGCAATCGGTTATGTCAACTTCTTCTGGATGGTGATGGCATGCTGCATCGCGACTCTGATAGTAACCTATCTTGTTGACCGCAAGATTGACCCTAATTACGGTAAAAAATAATCAGAAACAGAACAATGAAAAAAACGATATTAACAATCGCTTTGTGTGTTGCGGCGGCGCTCGGCGCTGCTGCGGCGACGAAGCCGGGCGTGGAGGTGCTCCGCGACAATGATTTCAAGCAGCTTGCAGGCAAGCGTGTAGGTCTGATAACCAATCCGACAGGCGTTGACAACAACTTGAAGTCGACCGTCGACATTCTTCATGAAGCCAAAGGCGTTGAGCTTGTGGCATTGTTTGGCCCTGAACACGGAGTGCGCGGCAACGTGCATGCCGGCGACGAGTTTGGCAACACCACCGACCCAGCCACCGGTGTCAAGGTGTTTTCCATCTACGGTAAGACCAAAAAGCCGACCAAAGAGATGCTTTCCGGCATCGACGCCCTTGTCTACGACATTCAGGACATCGGCTGCCGCTCGTTTACGTTTGTCAGCACACTCGGTCTGGCTCTCGACGCCTGCGCAGAGAACGACATAGAGTTTGTGGTTCTCGACCGTCCGAATCCCCTCGGCGGCAACCGTGTTGAAGGCTGCTTGGTAGAGGACGGATTCTATTCGTTTGTCAGCCAGTTCAAGATTCCGTATCTTTATGGTATGACTCCGGGCGAGATGGCACGCTATCTCAATGGCGAGCGCGTGGCGCGTGGCGAGAAGGCAGCGAAACTCACAGTAGTGCCATTGAAGGGCTGGAAACGCTCAATGACATTCGACAAGACAGGAATGCCATGGGTGTTGCCTTCACCGCATATTCCACAGCCAGCCACGGCGTTCTATTATCCAGCCACCGGTATTCTCGGCGAGCTTTACTACGTTTCGATCGGCGTTGGCTACACCTTGCCGTTCCAGCTTATCTGCGCCGACTGGATTGACGCCGACAAGTTTGCAGCGCGCATGAACGCCCTCAATCTGCCGGGCACCAAGTTCCGCCCGATCCACGTGAAGCCGTTCTACGGAACAGGCAAGGGCGAGAACCTGCAGGGCGTGCAGTTCTATGTAGACGACGTGCCAGGCTCGAGCCTCACGCTCATCCAATTCTATGCGATGCAGGAGTTGGCGAAACTTTATCCAGAAAAACGCATATTCGACACCGCCACCGACAAGAGCCGTTTCGACATGTTCGACAAGGTGTGTGGCACAGACAAAATCCGCACACTCTTCTCCAAGAACTATCAGGTCAGCGATATGATTGACTATTGGAACAAAGACGCGGACGCTTTTAAAGAAAAAGCCAAGAAATATTATTTATATAAGTAAGCAATGAAAGAAACCTATAAGTCGTATTTAAAAGAAATAAGCGCATTTATCCCACGCGAGCGCATCTACACAGACGAGATGCGCCGCCTGGCGTGGGGCACCGATGCCAGCTTCTACCGCCTTGTGCCGCAGATTGTGGTGCGCTCAAAGACGGAGGAGGAGGTGTCGCGTCTGCTTTCGGCAGCCCGCCGCCGTCGTTTGCCGGTGACGTTCCGTGCCGCCGGCACGAGTCTCAGCGGACAGTCGTTGAGCGACAGCATCCTCATCGTGGCAGGCAAGAATTGGGAAAATTATAAAATTTCCGCCGATGCGGAAACCATCACGATGCAACCGGGCATCATCGGTGAGCGCGTAAATCAGCTTCTGAAACCCTTTGGACGCATCTTTACGCCCGACCCGGCTTCTAAGAATGCGGCTATGGTAGGTGGAATCGTTGTGAACAATGCATCGGGAATGAATTGCGGCACGCATGCCAACAGCGACCGTCAGCTTGTGTCGGCGCGCATCATTCTTCCCGACGGCACAATCCTCGACACCGGCGACGCCGAGAGCAAGGACGCTTTCCGCAAATCGCATCCCGACTTTATCAGCGGCATTGAAGCCATCCGCGATGAGGTGAACGCCGACAAGGAACTTGCCGACCGCATCCGTTATAAATATTCAATCAAGAATGTGACGGGCTTGAACATCCTTCCGTTTGTGCTTTTCACAGACCCGTTCGACATCATCACCCACCTTATGGTAGGTTCGGAGGGAACACTCGGATTTCTTGCCGAGGTGACGATGAAGACCGGCCACCTCTATCCTCACAGCGCCAGCGCGATGCTCTATTTCAAGGACATCAAGGACGCCTGCCGTGCGGTTGTGGCAATGAAAAACGGACCGGTGTTCAGTGCCGAGATGCTCGACAAGAAATCGCTGTCGAGTGTGAACGACACTACAGGGGAGGGCTTGACAGCCGTGCTTACGGAAACCAAAGCCGACACCAAGGAGGAACTTCAGGCAAACATTGACGCCATCAAGAAGATTCTTGAGCCGTTCGACCTGTTCAAGCCAGCATATTTCACCGACAAACCGGAGGAATATTCAAAATATTGGGCAATCCGTTCGGGAATCTTCCCGTCGGTTGGAGGAACGCGTCCGCTCGGCACGACGGTGCTTATCGAGGACGTTGCGTTCCACATCGAGAACCTTCCCGAGGCAACCGCCGACCTTGCCGACCTTCTTGAGAAATTCGGCTTCGACGATGCCTGCATCTACGGCCATGCCCTTGAGGGCAACTATCATTTTGTCATCTCGCAGTCGTTTGACACGAAAGAGAAGGTTGACCGCTACCGCACGCTGATGCAGGAGGTGGAGCATCTCGTTGTGGACAAATACGACGGCTCGCTTAAGGCAGAGCACGGCACAGGCCGCAACATGGCTCCGTTTGTCAAGCTGGAGTGGGGCGAGAAGGCGTTCAACGTGATGAAGCGTGTGAAGGCGTTGTTTGACCCGGAAGGGCTGTTGAACCCAGGTGTCATTTTCAATGACGATCCGGAGTGCTACATAAAGAACATAAAGCCACTGCCTCTGACAAATCCACGCGTAGACCGCTGTATCGAGTGCGGCTTCTGCGAGCGCAACTGTCTGACGTGCGGCTTCACGTTGTCGTCGCGCCAGCGCATTGTCGTGCAACGCGAAATCAGCCGTCTCCGTGCCGACGGCGACTCTACTGGCTGGCTTGCCGCGTTGACAAAGCAGTTTAAATATCCGGGCATACAGAGCTGTGCCGGCGACGGCCTCTGCTCTACGTCGTGCCCGATGCAGATAAACACAGGCGAGATGATCCACGACCTGCGCGCCCAGGCATTGCCTAAGGGCAGCGCCGGCTACAAGGTCGGTGATTTCGCTGCCAACCATCTGTCGGCTGTCAAGTCGGCACTCCGTCCGGTGCTTTCCGCCGCAGGCGCCGCCCATGCCGTTATCGGCGACAAGGCAACCGATGCCGTTGGCCGCGGGCTGAGCAAGCTTGGCATGCCGATGTGGTCGTCGGCGTTTCCGCTGGCATACTATCCCCATGCGATAAAGACCCAGCCGTCGGAGCTGAAGGTGGTTTATTTCCCGAGCTGCATCAACCAGACCATGGGCAAGAGCAAGGGACAGTCGACACCGCTCATCGACAAGATGGTGGCTCTGATGGAGAAAGCCGGCTATGAGGTCATATTCCCGAAGAATATGAAAAACCTTTGCTGCGGCACCATCTGGGAAAGCAAGGGCATGCCCGACATTGCCGACCGTAAGGCCAAGGAGCTTGACGATGCCCTGTTTGAGGCATCCGACGGCGGACGCTATCCGGTGTTGTGCGACCAAAGTCCGTGTCTGCACCGCATGCGCAACACGATCAAGCGAGTGAAACTATATGAGCCGGTAGAGTTTATTTATGAGTATCTGGCGCCGCATCTGCGCTTTGTGCAGACCGACGAGCCAGTAGCACTGCATTTCACATGCTCTACGCGCCACATGAAGCTCAACGACATGTTTGTGGCGTTGGCAGGAATGTGCACAACGAAGGTTGTTGTTCCCGAGGAAGTGGGCTGCTGCGGCTTTGCCGGCGACAAAGGCTTTACCGACCCAGAAGTGAACCGCTACGCTCTGCGCAAACTGCGCAAGCAGCTTGAGACAGCCGGGGTGAAGCGCGGCTTCTCCAACAGCCGCACCTGTGAAATCGGACTGACGGTGAATGGCGGAGTGCCATATCAGTCGATAGCATATTTAGTAGACGAATGTACAATTAAAAAATAACGATACGTAAAAATGGAACAAGAAGTGGCTTTGAAAAAGCCGAAAAGCAGAATCCTCGCGCTCGACATCCTGCGAGGCATCACCGTGGCAGGGATGATTATGGTGAACAATCCTGGCTCATGGGGCGCAATCTATGCTCCGCTTGAGCATGCAAGTTGGTTGGGACTGACTCCGACCGACCTTGTGTTCCCGTTCTTTATGTTCATCATGGGTATCTCCACCTATATTTCGATGCGAAAATATAAGTTTGAATATTCCCATGCCACGCTTGTGAAGATTGTGCGCCGCACCATCGTGATATTCCTTATCGGTATGGCTATCGCATGGTTCAGCCGTTTGTGCTACGGCCTTTACCGCGCCGACTCCGCCTTGCCTCTCGGCCAGCGCATCCTCGATGCCGCCAACAGTTTCTCCACCTTGCGTATACTTGGCGTTATGCCGCGTCTGGCACTTTGCTACTGTGCTTGCGCCATTGTGGCGATTGCAGTGAAGCACAAGTTAATACCGTGGATTATTGCAGGAATATTGGTGGTTTACGGAGCGTTGCTGCTCATGTTCAACGGACTTGATTTCTCGCTTGACAACATTGTCTATGTGATTGACCATGCCGTTATCGGCGACGCGCATCTCTACCGCGACACCGCCACAACGGTTTCCGACACCGTGAAGATGGGTTCGTCGGTCTCTCTCGAAATCTATGAGACCCGCACACTTCCGATAGATCCGGAAGGTCTGCTCAGCAGCCTTCCGTCGATAGCCCACGTGCTTATCGGCTTCTGCTGCGGATTTGTCATCGTAGAGGTGAAGGACAACCGCGAGCGTATGGAGAAATTCTTCCTTATCGGCACAATCCTTATGTTTGCCGGCTTCCTGTTCAGCTATGGAATGCCTATCAGCAAAAAACTCTGGACACCGACGTTTGCCATCGTCACTTGCGGTCTGGCTGCAAGTTTGCTGGCACTTTTGATATGGATAATCGACGTGAAGGGTTACAAGCGCTGGACACAGTTTTTTGAGGCTTTCGGCGTCAACCCGTTGTTTATGTATGTGCTCGGCGGCGTGCTCGGCATTTTGTTCAACACCGTTCCGGTGTTCGGGTTGTCGATCCACAAATGGATCTACGACGAGGCACTCGTGCCGCTTGTCACCGACCGCACGTTCGCGTCGTTGCTCTACGCGTTGATATTCATCGGAATCAACTGGTCGATAGGATACGTTTTGTATAAAAAGAAAATATATATAAAAATTTAGATATGGTTTTAATTGCAGACTGTGGGTCAACCAAGATTGATTGGTGTGTCCTCAATGGAGACAAACTTGAGAAGCGCTTTTTCTCAACTGGTGTCAATGCGTTGCTGATGCCAGAGGAGAAAATCCGCGAGACATTTGAAAAAGAATTGGCACCGGAGGTTAAGGATTTTTCAATTGACGAAGTGTATTATTATGGCGCTGGTTGCCTCTCGGATGAGATTTGCTCAAACGTAAGCCGCTCGATTGCCGCTTGTGTGCCGGGAGCAAAGACAATTTCCGTCAACAGCGACCTTCTTGCAGCCGCTCGCGCGCTTTGCGGCACTGAGCCAGGCATCGCCTGCATCCTCGGCACCGGTTCAAACTCTTGCTACTACGACGGCAAGGAAATCAAGGGCAACGTGTCGCCGCTCGGCTATATCCTCGGCGATGAGGGCAGCGGCGCCGTGCTTGGCAAGCTGCTTGTAGGCGATGTGCTTAAAAACCAGTTGCCTAAGGCATTGTGCGAGAAATTCCTCAAGGAGTACAACCTCGACCGTATGGCAATCATCCAAAAAGTGTATAAAGAGCCGGCAGCCAACCGCTTCCTCGCTTCTTTGTCGCCGTTCTTGATTCAAAACATCGAGGAGCCGGCAATACACCGCCTGGTGCTCAATGCGTTCAAGGCGTTCTTTGTGCGCAACATCGAGAACTATGAAGGCTACAAGCAACTGCCTGTAAGCTTCGTTGGTTCGGTGGCTCACTACTATCGCGACGTGCTTGGCGAGGCAGCCAAAGCGCTCGACATCACTATCGGAAACATTATCAAGAGCCCTATGGAAGGCTTGTTGAAATATCATTCAAAATAAATTACAACAACTATTATGGCATTTGTGAAAATCAGCGAACAATCATCGCTCTACAATGACTTGGAAAAGAAGTCGGTACACGAAATACTTGAGGACATCAACACCGAAGACCACAAGGTTGCCGATGCCGTCAAACTGGCAATTCCTCAGATTGAGAAACTCGTGACGGGCATTGTGAAACGCATGAAGAAGGGTGGCCGTATCTTCTATATCGGTGCCGGAACTTCCGGACGTCTCGGCGTGCTCGACGCTTCTGAGATTCCGCCTACATTCGGTATGGACCCGGGATGGGTTATCGGCCTTATCGCCGGTGGCGACATTGCGCTCCGCAACCCGGTGGAGAACGCTGAAGACGACACTGCTCAGGGCTGGAAAGACCTTGAAAAGTATAACATCAACGAGAAGGATACGGTTATCGGTATCGCTGCTTCGGGAACCACTCCTTACGTTATCGGCGCATTGAAGGAGGCTCGCCAGCGCGGCCTGCTCACTGCGGCTATCACTTCAAACCCTGACGCTCCGGTGTCGGAGGCTGCCGAAATTCCTATCGAGATGATCGTAGGTCCGGAATACGTGACAGGCAGCTCGCGTATGAAATCTGGTACAGGACAAAAGATGATCTGCAACATGATCACTACGTCGGTGATGATTCAGATGGGTCGCGTGAAGGGCAACAAGATGGTGAACATGCAGCTCACCAACGCGAAACTCGTGGACCGCGGCACTCGCATGGTGTCGGAAGAACTTGGCTTGCCTTACGACGAGGCTAAGCGTCTGCTTCTCTTCCACGGCTCTGTGAAGCTTGCTGTCGACGCTTACCGCAGCGAACACTAATAATTGCTTTGTGACACAATGAAAAAGTCGATAATGGCGTCGCTGCTTCTGGCGGCGGCGCTTTTTTCAAGCGATATGGCGGCTCAGGAAAAATATGTCTACAATGAATTCTATTTCCAGCGCGCCTCGCTTTTCAGCGAGCTGCCGGTGGGGAAGAAAGACATCGTTTTTCTCGGCGACAGCCAGACCAACGGTTGCGAATGGCACGAACTGCTCGGGATGAAGAACGTGAAAAACCGTGGCATCTCGTCGGACGTGATTCAGGGTTTCATCGACCGTGTCGACCCGATTGTTGAGGGGCAGCCGGCGAAGGTGTTTATCCTCGGCGGCGTAAACGACATCTCTCACGACCTTACTCCCGACAGCCTTTGCACGTCGATGGAGAAGCTGATTGTGAAAATTAAGCAAGGGTCGCCACGCACCAAAATCTACTTGCAGAGTCTGTTGCCTATCGACAACAGTTTCGGCCGCTACCGCAAGATGGTGGGCAAGGAGCAGGTGATTGTGGAGACCAACCGCCTGTATAAGGAGATGGCTGAGCGCCAAGGCGTGACGTGGATTGACCTGTACTCAAAGATGGTAGACCCTGCCACTGGCAGCATGCGCAAGGGGCTCACCAATGACGGTCTGCATCTGCTTGGCGCCGGATATCTTGTGTGGCGCGACGCGGTGCTGCCTTATGTGAAGAAGTAGGGCGGCGGTCTTGCCGGAAAAAATATGCGGGGGGATGCAGGCATGAGTCTGCATCCCCCCGTTGCGCATCGATTAAAAACCTGCTGAAAAACATATCATAAATGTTGACAAATTAGATTTTAGTTCCTACATTTGTCAACAAAACACAATAATCCATGGAAAGTAATTTTACAATCCGCCTGCGAGAAGCACGACTCATGCGCCAATTCAGCATGAAGAAACTGTCGGAACTGACCGGCAGCGCAATCACGAAGCAAAGCATCTCACGCTATGAGAAAGGCATAATGCATCCAAAGCAAAATGCCCTCGCGGCATTGTCGCGCGCTCTCGGCATCAGCGAAGCATATCTCAACGGATGCGGCGTGGGCATCGACCTGCCGGCGCTGCGTGCTTCCACTGGATGCATCCTCACAGAAGAGCAAATCGCCGTTATTGATGCGAAACTCTCATTCTGGGCGGAGCGATATATCGAAAAAGAGCGTCGCGCAGACTGCCAATCCTCTTTCGTCAACCCTCTTCAGAACCTCAGAGCATCCACCATCGGCGACGTGCAGAAGGCTGCCGACATCCTCCGGGAGCAGTGGCGCTGTGGTGACGGACCCATTACCTCTGTGCTCAGACTGCTGGAGCGGAAGGGTATTAAAATACTGCTGACGGAACTGCCCGACAACGTGTTGGGACTCAGCACGTGGGCAGACAACAAACACCCGTTGATAGTAATCGACAATAGGCTGCGGAAAACCACAACAGAGCAAATCCGGTTCACCGCCTGCCACGAACTTGCACACCTACTGCTGACATTTCCTGACGACTCCAGGTTGACCGTAGAAAAAAGATGCAACATCTTCGCCAGCTTTTTCCTTTTCCCAAAAACAACATTTATCGAAGAAATGGGAGCCGCAACGCGCTCCAGCCTGACCCTCGACGAGCTGACCGACCTGAAAACCGCATACGGCATCTCAGTGGCAGCGCAAGTGCACGAAGCATGGGACATCGGAATGATATCCCGCAAGCACTACGACTGGTGGTATGACGGACCAATCCGCGACAACATCAGAGAAACCGGATGGGGCGCATACCCGCTCCCCGAAACAATCGGACGCGAGCACCGTATCGACTCAAGAATAAAAAATGAAAAATAGACAGATGTATGGAGCAGCTGATTTCACATTTATATCAAGATAAGCAGGACGGACATTGGGTGATACAATCCAATGAAGAGCATACGGATAATGTAGCGAAACTTGCGTCAGATTTTGCAGATGAATTTGGGATGGCTCCCTGGGGAGAAGTCTTAGGAAAACTGCATGATAAAGGCAAGGAGTCAAATGCTTTCCAAAAATATATAAGAAAAGCAAGTGGCTATGCTCCCGACATAAAAGTGCCGGAGGAGCATAGACATGCTTATGTGGGAGGCGTTATCGCACGTAGAATGTATGGCAAAGGCATTGATAATATTTTTGTCAATCAAATATTTTCGCACCACACCGGCTTACATGATTCCGATGAATTATATGGTGAGAAAAGCGACTTGAAAAAGGATATACCTGTAGAGATCGACACCAATGTGGCAGTGACAGAATTGAACAAACCTTCTTTTTCTTTTGATAAGAATGATTTTCATCATTTGTCACGTATGCTGTTTTCCTGTCTGGTCGATGCCGACTATCTCGACACAGAGGCTTTTATGGATAAGGAATCTTCTGATTTGCGGAAGAATAAGGCATCTTTAAAGCACCTATTGCCTCTTTTGGAAAAATATTTAATGAATCTCAAGACTGATGCGAAAGATTCGGAAGTTAATCAAATCAGAGACATAGTGCAGCGACAATGCTTGAAAATGTCGGAAGAGCCGGTAGGTTTCTATAGCCTGACTGTTCCGACCGGTGGCGGAAAAACATTGTCTTCTTTGGCTTGGGCGATAAAGCATGCCATACATAATGGACAAAGAAGGGTCATCATTGCCATACCATATACAAGTATCATCATGCAGACAGCATCTGTATTAAGAGGTATATTCGGCAATGAAAATGTGTTGGAGCATCATAGCAATGTCAATTCCGAGATTCTTCGCGATGAAAATCTTGAAGAAAAGATGAAGCTGGCTTCTGAGAACTGGGATTATCCGATTATTGTAACTACCAATGTGCGGTTGTTTGAGTCGATGTTTGCCAACAAACCCTCTGCTTGCAGAAAATTGCATAACATAGTGAACAGTGTGATTATTCTTGACGAAGTGCAGACATTGCCAACGGGCTTTCTCCAACCGATTGTCGATTCATTGAAAGCCTACAACAAATTGTTTAACGTATCGATATTGCTTACCACTGCGAGCCAACCGGTGTTGAGCGGAATGATTGAAGGATGCAACCCAAAAGTTTCTTTTGACGGCATTGAGAAGATAACTGAGATTATCCCCGAAGAATACGCCCTGCATGACAAACTGCGAAGGGTGAAATTGGAAATCGATGATGAGGGTAAAAACTATGATGAAATTGCCGATATGCTTAAAAAGCATAAGCGCGTAATCTGCATAGTAAACACCCGGAAAGATGCCAAAGAATTGTTCAAACGGTTGCCAAAGGAGGGCATAACATTGCACTTGTCGAAAATGATGTGCTCCGCGCACATCAGTGAAACCATTGAAAAAATAAAGAGTGCGTTGAATGATGAAAGTAATGCAATTATACGAGTCGTCTCAACTCAACTTATTGAGGCGGGTGTCGACATAGATTTTCCAGTGGTTTATCGTCAAGAGGCGGGGTTGGATTCTATTCTGCAAGCTGCAGGAAGATGCAATAGAGAGGGTAGGAATGGAATATGCACAACCTTCGTGTTCAGTTTGTCAAAGGAGCATAAATTGCCCTTGGGAGAAATCCAAGCGGCAAACAATGCCAGAAAGAATCTTAACAAAAATCTTGACTGGTTTTCACCGGAGGCAATGTCGGAATTCTTTTATCAGAAATATTCACAAACGCACAGCTTTGATGTGAAAAAGATAAAAGAATATCTCTATAGTATAAATGATTTGTATTTTGCCACTGCGGCTGAAAAATTCCATCTTATAGAAGATGCAGGGCAGAATGTCATTGTCTGCTGGAAGAACAGCATGGATTTAATTCAGCAGTTGTTGGATAGCGGACCGTCATACAATTTGATGAAGACACTGTCTCAATACAGTGTCTCTATCCATAAGACCGACTTTGAAGCTTTGCAAAAAATCGGTGTAGTAAAAGAAGTTTTGGAAGGGCTGTTTGTTGTTGGCTACAGAGAGCAGTATGATGAGAATATCGGTCTGCTGACCGACAGCAATTGGTCTGATAAGTCGTTAATAATTTAAATCAATATATATGGAATATACTGATAAAGAATACTGTTTGGAGGTGTGGGGCGACATGGCCTGCTTTACCCGGCCGGAATTGAAAGTGGAACGCGTCAGCTACGATGTAATCACCCCATCGGCCGCACGTGCAATCTTTGAAGCTATTTTTTGGAAACCTGCAATCCATTGGCAGATTACAAAAATAGAAGTGTTGAACCCTGTCAAATGGACTTCGGTGAGAAGAAATGAAGTGGGGGCGGTTGCAGGTACAAAAACGGCTTCAATCTATATTGAAGAAAAAAGACAGCAGAAAAACAGCCTCCTCTTAAAAGATGTGCGTTATCGGATTTGGGCTAAAATGGAATTCCGTTCGGTAAAGAAGCGGAAGGCGGAAGGCGATTTATTTGTCCATGAACCCGGGAACGATGAGAATCCAAAGAAGTATTACCAAATGTTTGAACGCAGAGCGGACAAGGGACAATGTTTCAACCAGCCTTACCTCGGCACACGAGAATTCTCGGCTTCGTTTCGATTGGTGGATACTGAAAACGAGGCATTGAAGCCGGCTTTATCCACAGAGTCGGGAGGTGACCGCGATTTGGGTATAATGCTGTATGATATGGATTTCTCAAATCCAAAGGACATTAAAGCCTTGTTCTATCGTGCGGAGATGAGACATGGCGTTATTATTGTTCCACCTTTAAAAAGTGAGGAGATTCTAAGATGATACTTAAAGCTTTATACGACTACTACAACAGATGCGGCAATCTTCCGGCGCCAGGCTTGGAGGAAAAAGAAATAGGCTTCATCATCGTTGTTTCGAAGGATGGAAAGTTCATACGGTTTGAAGACTGTCGTATCGACAAGAAACAAGCAAGAACATATATTGTGAAAAAACATGTTGGCCGTTCAAGCGTTGTCGTTGCAAATTATTTGTATGACAACAGTGCTTATGTGTTAGGTTATGATCCAAAGAATGCTGCAAGCGAAGGAAAAAAATTCGACGCATTTGTTGAAAAAATCAAGTCTATCCATCAAGCCTTGCCAGACAGCTCCGACATACAGACATTGCTGGAATTCTATGCACAAGGGAGAGAGTCTATACTCTCGGAAATTGAGCAGGATCCATTATGGGAAGACATCAAAAAGAATTTGTCGAAGAAATATTCCACTTTTTCTTTCAGGATAGAAGGCGATTTAAAGATCGTTGCAGAAAAAAGAGAACTTTTGCAGCTGGATGAATCAGCAGAAACAAATGAAGGTGATGATATTTGCCTGATAACAGGAGAGCGGGGCATTGCTGTGGATACGACCACTGCGACTATGATTCCAGGAAGTCAGGCTACTGCTAAGCTCGTGGCTTTCCAAATTAGCTCCGGTTACGATTCGTATGGCAAGAAAAAATGTGGAAATGCTCCAATATCTAAAGATGCCGAATTTGCCTATACCACAGCTCTAAACACTTTGTTGCAGAAAGATTCACACAACAAATTTATGGTTGGAAATCGAACATTCCTATTCTGGGCTTCTTCTGCAGATAAAGCCTCTGTGCAGGCTGAAGAGAGCATCTTTGACCTATTGGGATATAAGGAAGAAAAGACCGATAATCCAAATGCTGGAATTGAGCAGGTGCGTAAAGTATTTACTGCCATATATTCGGGCAGTTTGACAACGTCGCTCGACGACAGATTCCATATACTCGGCCTCGCGCCTAATTCTGCCCGCATAGCGGTGGTATATTGGGCAGACACTCCTTTGAAGGAATTCGCAGGAATGATTCTTCGCCACTTCGATGACATGGAGATTGTCGATGCTCGCAAAGACAAGAAGCCATATATGGGACTCAAAGAAATTTTATCTGCTGTTGCATTGGGAGGAAAGCAAACCGATGCAACGCCAAATCTTCCGGAAGCGGTAATCAAGAGCATATTTCAAGGAACGCCATATCCATACACGTTGTTCTCAGCTTGCATTCGGCGCATAAGAGCCGAATGCAGTGAAAAAGGTGCCATACGTGTAACTCGTATGGCAATTATCAAAGCTTATTTAAACAGACAAAAAAATAACAACAAAAAAATAGAAGTTATGTTAGACAAAAACAACACAAATCAAGGCTACCTCTGTGGCCGTCTCTTTGCTGTCCTTGACAAAATCCAAGAAGATGCAAAAGGCATCAACAGCATTCGTGAACGTTATATGAATGCAGCAAGTGCAACACCTTCCGCAGTGTTTACAACGATATTGAACCTTTCCGTACACCACTTGGAGTCACTCCCAAATGAAGGAAGAAAGGTGTTTTTTGAGAAGTTGAAACAAGAGATTATAGACAAGATATCTGCAGACGGTTTCCCTGCTCACCTCGACTTGCAAGACCAAGGACGATTTTTTATTGGGTACTATCATCAAAGACAAGACTTCTTTACGAAAAACAATGAAGAAGAAAAATAAAAGAATAATGACAAAAAATATTAACGATTAAATTATAAATAATTATGGCTGAATTAAAAAACCGCATTGATTTCGTTTACATTTTTGATGTGCAGGATGGCAATCCGAATGGTGACCCAGACGCTGGAAACCTTCCACGTGTCGATGCAGAAACAGGAATGGGCTTAGTAACAGATGTGTGCCTTAAACGCAAAGTGCGTAACTATGTGCAGGTTGCAAAGAACCTGGCAGATGGATATGATATTTTCGTCAAAGAAAAAGCTGTTCTTAATGACGAGATTGACAGGGCGCATGACGATTCAGATGTGAAAAACATCAAGGGTGAAAAAGAAAAGACTGACGCGGCACGTAAATTTATGTGTAAAACGTATTATGACATCCGTACTTTTGGCGCCGTAATGTCAACAGGTAAGAATGCAGGTCAAGTCAGAGGCCCAATCCAATTGACATTCGCTCGCTCTGTCAATCCGGTAGCCACATTGGAGCATTCAATAACCAGAATCGCTGTAGCGACAAAAGCCGAGGCGGAAAAACAAAAAGGTGAAAACCATACGATGGGGCGCAAGGCAACCGTCCCTTACGGACTCTATGTGTGCCACGGCTTCGTTTCTGCAAATCTTGCAAAGCAAACAGGATTTTCGGAGGAGGATTTGGCCCTGTTTTTCGAGGCCCTGAAGAATATGTTTGACCAAGACCGTTCCGCTGCACGAGGATTGATGAGTGCCCAGAAACTCATCGTATTCCGTCACGAATCGGAACTGGGCAACGCTCCTGCCAATAAACTCTTCGAGTTGGTTGAGATTAAAAAAGCAGAAGGCGTAACTGTGCCTCGTTCATTTGCAGATTATGAAGTGACAGTGGACGAGAATGATTTGCCTGAAGGTGTAGCCAAAGAGGAACTTATCTAATTTGTCAATGTACACTGACGATGAGATGCTCATGCTGTCGGGGATTCAACACTATATGTTCTGTCCCCGGCAATGGGCATTGATCCACATTGAGCAGCAATGGGCAGAAAACAGATTGACGGCAGAAGGGAATATCTTGCATGAAAACGTTGACAATCCCTTCTATCGTCAAAAAAACGGCGATGTGATTACTCTGCGCTCCGTGCCTGTGGCGTCAAAGACGTTGGGACTCTATGGGATAACCGATGCCGTCGAACTTATGCCTGCCGATTCATCGGCCGACGCCATCACCCATCCGAAATATCCCGGACTCTGGAAACCATATCCCGTGGAGTACAAAAGAGGACATAGCAAGCCCGACGAGAGAGACGAAGTGCAACTGGCGGCACAGGTGATGTGCCTGGAGGAAATGTATGGCATAAACATCACCTATGCGGCGCTTTACTACAACGAAGTGAGGCATCGCGAAACGGTCTGCATCTCCGATGCGTTAAGGCAGACTACGTGCCAATGCGCCATTCAGATGCATGCAATCTTTAAAAGCGGAGCAATGCCAAAAGCCGTCAGGGCAAGCCATTGCAAGAACTGCTCGCTGGTCAACCTGTGCTTGCCCGAGATGGCCGGCTCCCGCGTTTCCACATATTTAGCCAGATATCTATATGAGAATACTACTTAACACTCTGTACGTTACCACACCCGACGCCTATCTAAGCAAAGACGGTTTGAATGTCGTGATATCAGTAAACCAGAAAGAAATATTCCGAATACCCGTCCACAACATAGAGCAAATCGTGACGTTCGGATATATAGGCGCAAGTCCGGGGCTGATGAAACTATGCGCCGACAGCGGAGTCGCGCTGACATTCTTGTCGCCGCAAGGGCGGTTTATCAGCCGCTCGCAAGGTCCGACAAAAGGCAATGTGTTGTTGCGTAAAGCACAATATCAACGCTCCGACAATCCCGACTACACACTGCACCTTTGCCGGCTGTTCATTGCCGCAAAAATACAGAATTATCGCAACATCCTGCGTCGGTTTGTCCGCGACAACGGCAGCGACACAGATGTGGAGAGGGCCGCCGATGAGCTGTCGAGATGCCGTCGGAAGGTGATAAACGCCGACTCGGTGGAACGTGTCAGGGGAATCGAAGGTGATGCCGCCACATCCTATTTCGGCGTATTCCCTCATCTAATCCTAAATCAAAAGGAAAGCTTCGTTTTTAAAGGGAGAAACCGCCGCCCGCCCAAAGATGCCGTCAACGCAATGCTGTCGTTTGTCTACACTCTGATATCCAACGACGTGACAGCCGCGCTGGAAACAGTGGGGCTTGATCCTTATGTGGGTTTTATGCACGCTCTGCGGCCGGGCCGCCCGTCTTTGGCTTTAGACATAATGGAAGAACTGCGTGCCTATCTTGGCGACAGACTTGTCTTGTCTCTAATCAACAGAAAGCAAATCACAGGCAATCAATTCCTGCAACAGGGCGATGAAAGCATCATCATGACCGACGATGCCCGACGAACGATTATCTCCGCATGGCAAGCTCGGAAGAAAGAGCAGATACAACATCCTTTTCTCAACGAAAAAGTAAGCATCGGCCTGCTGCCACACATCCAGGCTATGATGCTGGCAAGATATCTGCGCAACGACCTGGACGACTATCCTGTATTCCTAATCCAATAGTCTATGTTTATATTGATTACATACGATGTCAACATTACATCGACAAATGGCGCAAAACGATTGCGAAACGTAGCGAAAGCATGTCTGAACTATGGTAAGAGAGTGCAAAACTCAGTTTTCGAATGCATCCTGACAGAAGCACAGTATGTAGACTTGAAAAATCAAATGGCAGGAATCATTGATAAACAACAAGACAGCATACGTTTCTACGTCTTGGGAAACAATTGGAAAAGAAAGGTGGAGACAATAGGCAAAGACATCAGCATTGACGTAACCGGTGAACTCATAATATAATGTGGTTGCGAACGCGAAGCATTGCATAAAAAGCCATAGGTTCGCACTCCGTAATTATCAATAAGTTAACCATCAATGACAATGAAAATTAATTTCAATTGCTTGTATTTTGCCGTTATTCGCAAATTCGGTAAATTTGCACTATGACATTCAGCTCATTGCTGAGTATACGGTCGCACCCCGTGCGGGTGCGTGGATTGAAACTCTCTATCTCCTCCCCCCTCAAAGGGGGGAGGGTGTCGCACCCCGTGCGGGTGCGTGGATTGAAACTTTATTCATAGTTATCTTGCATTATGGACTTGAAGTCGCACCCCGTGCGGGTGCGTGGATTGAAACAACTCTCCGGAAGTCTTTGCAAACCTCTACTCCTAGTCGCACCCCGTGCGGGTGCGTGGATTGAAACCAATCCCTGAGTATGACAAACTAGGACTTGATAGTCGCACCCCGTGCGGGTGCGTGGATTGAAACCATCAGATGCAAGAACAGCGGTATGATAAGCGTGTCGCACCCCGTGCGGGTGCGTGGATTGAAACTAAAGGTCAAAAGCGTTGGGAGGTTGACCTCAAGTCGCACCCCGTGCGGGTGCGTGGATTGAAACTGGTGATATGATTGCGGATTTTGCAATGAAACGGTCGCACCCCGTGCGGGTGCGTGGATTGAAACTGGAACATACTGCCAGTACTCAACTTGTTGCTGATGTCGCACCCCGTGCGGGTGCGTGGATTGAAACTAACATAACCGAATATGTATCCAAACAAAGAAGAGTCGCACCCCGTGCGGGTGCGTGGATTGAAACACCGCCAAAGCCGGTGAATTATTGCCGGTCTATGTCGCACCCCGTGCGGGTGCGTGGATTGAAACAGCGATGAGCAATTGGCTTCGTTTATCAAGTCTAGTCGCACCCCGTGCGGGTGCGTGGATTGAAACCTACTTTCTCCCTCTCTTCTCTCTGCGCTCCAAAGTCGCACCCCGTGCGGGTGCGTGGATTGAAACCGAATCAAACGAAGAAAACAATAAAGCAAGCCAAGTCGCACCCCGTGCGGGTGCGTGGATTGAAACTGTACGTGTCTATGGTAATGAGGTTTATACTAAGTCGCACCCCGTGCGGGTGCGTGGATTGAAACAACAAATTCAGAGATTGAATTAAGGTTGTAGAACTGGTCGCACCCCGTGCGGGTGCGTGGATTGAAACTTTGGTATAAACGTTGGAAATATTACATGCGTCAGTCGCACCCCGTGCGGGTGCGTGGATTGAAACTTCGTCTACATCTGGTAAAGATTTGATAACTGGGTCGCACCCCGTGCGGGTGCGTGGATTGAAACTTGAATGATACCTACAAATGGCGAGTGAATACCGTCGCACCCCGTGCGGGTGCGTGGATTGAAACTCCGGATACTACGAGTATCCTCGGTCAGATGTGTTGTCGCACCCCGTGCGGGTGCGTGGATTGAAACTTGCGCGTTAAACTTATTTTGCTCACGCATAGTGGTCGCACCCCGTGCGGGTGCGTGGATTGAAACTTCAGCGTGGTGGTCTGAGACAACGTATGTTAGGTCGCACCCCGTGCGGGTGCGTGGATTGAAACCGGCATATCGACTTTATCAAACGACCATGCCGAGTCGCACCCCATGCGGGTGCGTGGATTGAAACCTTGATACGTGTAAACGCAGCAGTCTGCACGGAGGGTCGCACCCCATGCGGGTGCGTGGATTGAAACATTGTTTTGGTTATTTTCAGGTTTCAAACTAGAAGTCGCACCCCATGCGGGTGCGTGGATTGAAACAGAGAATCGGAAAATTTTGGGAAAAAAGTAGTGGTCGCACCCCATGCGGGTGCGTGGATTGAAACCATCGTGTTTTTTATTTGTTGCTCGGTAAACTGAGTCGCACCCCATGCGGGTGCGTGGATTGAAACATCGGAAATGTTCTGATAGTCGTTGAAAGACTGTGTCGCACCCCATGCGGGTGCGTGGATTGAAACTACAATGAATAATAAGAAGGAGGAGGTTGAACTCCGTCGCACCCCATGCGGGTGCGTGGATTGAAACGACAATTCGTCCCTCCTCACATCTTTGCAGAGGGTCGCACCCCGTGCGGGTGCGTGGATTGAAACACCCGTACGCAGGCTGTTCAAACTGCTGCTTTCAGTCGTACCCCATGCGGGTGCGTTGGTTGAAGTGCAAATTGCTATACAGTGTTGGGGAGTTTGTATTGGCGTCGCTCTCGCGGTAGGTTATGAAACAACGGCGGATGGAGTTGAGTTCCATCCGCCGTTGTTGTGTTGTGCTTGCCGTCCGTTTAGAAAGGAAGGTCGTCGCTGCTGCTGTTGCTGTCAGGTTGTGTGAAGTCTGGCATCGGTGCCGCAGGCTGTGCTGCGGGGCTTGGCGCGGCCGGGGCTTGAGTCGCGGCGGCATCGTCGGCTTTTTCGGCTTTCCAGCCTCGGATGCTTGTGTACCAGCGGTTGTTGTATTCGCGGCTTTCGATGTCGAAGCTTAGGCGGATGCGGTCGCCGATTTTGATCCAGTTGTATTGGTCGGCGCGCTCTCCGAAGAAGTCGAAATGCACTTTCTTAGGGTATGTCTCTTCTGTTTCGAGCACGTATTCTTGTTTCTTCCAGTTGTTTCCTGCTTGAGAAACGCCGCTCTGAGGCGGAAGGACTACGATGATTTTACCTGTAATTTCCATGTCTGAGAATTATATTTTTATTGTTGTTTTTTTCGTTGTGGCAAACTTACTGAATTTTTCCGGATTTTCGGTCTTTCCGCTGCATTATTGTTTGAGCATCGAGAGGAATTCCTGTCGGTATTCAATTTTTTCGAACACTCCGGAATATTCGATGGTCTGCGTTGTAGAGCATTCTTTTTCCACTCCGCGCATGCGCATGCACATGTGGGTTGCCTCGCAGAATACGATTACGCCTTTGGCGGAGAGCTCGCGTGTCAGCAGGTCGCAGATTTGTCGTGTCATGCGTTCCTGCACTTGCAGCCGTCGGGCGAAGACGTCGACCGCGCGTGCGATTTTGCTTAGTCCCACGATGTTTCCGTCGGGGATGTATCCTATTGCTATTTTTCCGAAGAAAGGCAGTATGTGGTGCTCGCAGAGCGAATGGAACTCGATGTCTTTGACAATCACCATCCGTGAGCCTTCGTGGCTGAATATAGCGGATTTCACGATTTTGTCGGCGTCCTTGCGGTAGCCGGAAGTCAGGAATGCCATTGCTTTTGCGGCGCGCATAGGTGTTTTCACCAGCCCTTCGCGGGAGGTGTCTTCGCCGAGCAGCGAGAGGATTGCTTCGTAGTGCTCGGCAATTTTGTTTACTTTCTCAATGTCTAAACCGTCAAGTTGTTTCTTGTTGTCCATTCAAATTATGCTATTCGTAAACTTTAATTCTGTCTCTAACCACGCGCATGTCGCCCGCCAGTGCTGGGAATTTCGCTCTGAGCGCTCTTAAAGCCGAGTGTGCTGCCTCTTGTGTTGTGAAGTCGCCCACTCTGAGTCTCCAGTACGGGGCGTTGTATGTGAGATAGAGCCCGTAGCTTGGGAATTGCTTTCCGATGTTGGCGGCAATCTGCTGCGCTTTTGCTTTAGCTTGCCTTTGGTTGTTGTCGGAATACACTTGTATGCGGTATCCGGCGCGGTGCACGGCGTGTCGTCGCTGCGTGGTTGTGGCAGGCGATTCGTCGGTGTCGCTCTCATGTCTTGCTGACGGCTGTCTCACTTCGGTGGTGTCGATTACGGCCAGCGCTTCCACACCGTCGCTGCATGTGATTGTCACCCGTCCGTTGGAGTTTGTCCGGATGGTGTCGGCTATTGAGCGCACGTTGTGCTTGCCCGGCTGCGCTGAGGCGGGAGCCATCGCCGCCGTTATGAAGACGGCAGCCGCGAGGATTGCGAAGTGTTGTTTTTTCATCAGTTTTTTTGTCAAAAGAAGCGTCAAAATAAGTAGACTGCAAATGTAGTGAAAAATCACCACATTTGCAGTCTCTGTAAGTATGTAAATTGTTTATGCTTTATTAAAAAGCGTCTACAATGCCCATGAAGTCTTCAGCCTTCAGAGCGGCGCCACCGATGAGACCGCCGTCAACGTTAGTCTTTGAGAAGATTTCCTTGGCGTTTGACGGTTTGCAGCTTCCGCCGTAGAGGATTGAGATTTCCTCAGCCACGTCGTTGCCGTATTTGTCGGCGATTGTCTTGCGGATGAAAGCGTGGATTTCCTCAGCCTGGTCAGCAGTGGCAGTTTTGCCAGTACCGATAGCCCAAACCGGCTCGTAAGCGAGGATGATTTTCTTGAAGTCGTCGGCAGAAAGGTGGAACAGAGCGTCCTCTACCTGCTTTTTCACAACGTCGAAGTATGTGCCGTTTTCTCTCTCTTCGAGCACCTCGCCGATGCAGAAGATAGGAGTAAGGCCGTTTTCAAAAGCCAAAGCCACTTTTTCTTTGAGGATTTCAGAAGTCTCGTGGTAGTACTGACGGCGCTCAGAGTGACCGAGAATCACGTATTTAGCACCAGTTGAAGCAACCATAGCGCCGCTCACTTCGCCAGTGAAAGCGCCTTTGGTCTTGTCAGCGCAGTTTTCTGCACCGAGACCGAGTTTGCTGTCGTCGATAACCGCCTTGACCGAAGCCAAGTGGGTGAAAGGAACACAAATGATAACGTCGCAGTTAGGAGTGCGGCTCTTCAAAGCGTCGTTGACTTCAGTTGCCAATTTGACACCTTCTTGAAGTGTCGTGTTCATTTTCCAGTTACCTGCTACAATGTTTTTTCTCATTTTTGTAATATTTTTTAGAATTCTGAATTTTTGAACAAATTCCCTATATGCGGCAAGTTTCTTGATGCCTCATATTCGGGTGCAAAGGTAGTGCAAATTTTTGGTTTTTCGATAAACAAGTGTTTGGTTTTCGCAATGAAAGCGTCAAAAAGCGTCAGTTCAGGTCGCTGTCGGTGGCGTTGGGGGAGGGCTGCCAACTATGCTTAAAAAAAAGATTGACTACGAGAAAGCCGCTAAAATGCTTTTCTCGCGTACAGAGCATTATGCCGACAATGTGCGACGGCTTTACGCTACCGCTACCGATGAGCTGTTGAAGCTTTCTGCGATGAAAGTGTCCAACGGAGTGTCTGCGGCATTCTCGTTTTCTGACAGCAAAAGATTGAGTGAACAAGCAAACGCTATTCTCCGAGCGTTGTATAGCGGCGTATACAACGAAATCAAGGGCGGCGTCATTGCAGAGTGGGAAAATGCGAACAAATCTTGCGATGCGCTGATTACGTCAATCTTTGGTAAAAAAGTTAAAGAGGATAATCACTACGCTCGGTATTTCGCGCGGAACAAAGAAAGTGTGGATGCGTTCTTCAAACGCAAGTCTGAGTATGGTGGATTGAATCTGTCACAGCGTGTGTGGAAATACGTTGGTGATTTCAAAACCGAGATGGAAATGGCTTTATCCGTAGCGATGGGCGAAGGCAAGAGCGCCGCCACAATCTCACGAGAGGTGCGCAAGTATCTTCAGCGCCCAGATATGATGTTCCGTCGGTTTCGTGTCAAGACGGGCGAACAAGACATCTTTGATGCTGACGGCAACGTTGTCGGAAAAGAGCCTGTTTATGGACGCGTGTGGAAGCGCAAGGTTGTTGACGCTGTGACAGGCAATGTGTCATGGCAGACTGTGAACCTTAAAGACTATTCTTTCGGTCGCGGTGTGTATCGCTCGTCATACAAAAACGCTATGCGGTTGGCGCGCACAGAAACAAATATGGCATATCGCACCGCGGATCAAGAGCGATGGCGACAACTTGATTTCGTTATTGGCTATCGTGTCGTGTTGTCTGATAATCATCCAGAGCCAGATATTTGCAATGATTTGTCCGCAAAACGTGGTGAGAAAGGCAGTCGAGGAGTGTACCCGAAGGACTTTGTATTCAAAGGTTGGCATCCGCAGTGCCGTTGCTATGTCGTGCCGATACTTGCAGATGAAAAAGAGTTTGATAAAATACAGGAGGCTATCCTTAACGATGAGCCTATACCCGAAAGTAAGAGCGTGATTCGGGAGCCAAACAAGTATTTTCAAGATTGGTGGAAGAAGAATAAGAAGAGGGTTTCTGAAGCGCAGTCGTTGCCATACTGGGTGAAAGATAATAGTCGGATGTTAGGGATAGATGGCAAACGAACCGTTAAAGAGCCTCTGCCGCAAGACGTCAAAAATCGCCGAAAGATTCTCCGACAACTTGCTAATGAGAAATTGGTCGGGAAAGAGTTTTCGTTGCCACAAATAGGAGAAGTGGCAACTATCTCGAAGCGCGGTGTAAAGGAATGGCTTAATCAGCCGTTCTTTGATGTTCAAGCCAAAAACGAGGCTCTGCTTGATTTGCAAAACCTCATTGAGAGTTCAATATATCGTGGTAGCGGTGTGGACAAGCATATGCCAACTGCGGCATTGACCCTATTTGAAACCAAAATTAAAAATCATAAAAGTTGGATAATCGTAAGGCGGTTTCATAATGGGAAGAGCATAATTTGGAGTGTGTCGGATAATCCGTCAATATTGGATATGGTGCAATAAAAAAGGCTCTCATAGGTATTGTTTTCGCGGAACTACAATCCGCGCCGATTTCCTATTAGAACCTTTTGTTTTACAAAGATAAAACTTTTTTGATTTACCGATCACTATTTTTATTGGAAAATTTCTTTCAGCGTATGAAAAGTTACCAAAACAAGATAATCAGCATCCCCAATCTTTACAGGGACTTGATGGTGCATTTCGGCAGCAAGGAGACCTTGCGCAAAGTGCTTTGCAAATATGTGGACGAAGAAACAGCAACTAACGCAGTTGATGCGATAGGGTTGTCGAACAAAGGATGTACCGTTATAGACCAGCAGAACGGGGTGTTCTTTGTGTGGATGCCACGGAAACCACAAAGTGCGGAGGACTTCGGTTTCCTCGTCCACGAGCTGCTTCATGCGGTGTCTGAGACAATGAGGGTGATAGGCGTTGATTTCTCGGAGGATTCCGAAGAGGTGTATGCCTACACTATCGGTTGGCTTGCACACCAGATAATGGAGCGGTTCGGTATCACGATTTCTTCTTGTCGTGCTCAACAACCGTAGTCGCTGGGTGTTTCTTTGCGTAATCTTTTGTAACATATCTGCCCGTCTTTGCAGACCGAGCCTTGCTGGTACTCTTTGAAGAAGACTTTGCTTTTGTCATAAATATATTTTTGAATTAAACTGAATGTGCCAATATAAATAGGCTGAAATCTATTTTACAAATATACGTGATATTTTGTGATTGTAAAACTCAGTAGTTGCTTAATAATGTTTTTTATCCATATCTGCTGTTATTTAAAAATTACGTTCAGTGTCATTGTTATTGCTTAATTAGCGAGCAGGCGATGAATAATGCAAGAGCCGCTATGATAACAGATATGACCGATGCGACTGCGAGGATTTTCTGCCAATCAACAGGGTTCCGCAATTTGGGATTATGGTCAACATACCGTCTCCCTTTGCTTGTTATTGCGACATCCTCGATTACGTGTCCCTCAGACCACGCGCACCGAGCAAGACCAAGCCGTTCAAGCGCTTCAAATCCATAGGACAGACTGCCGATTCGCTGAGGGTCGGTTGTCATATTGATTTTGCCCTCGTGCAGAATCCGTAAAGCCTCCTTCTCTTCTTTCGCCAGTTTGATTCTCTCCATACAGCGTTGATTTATCGATGACAAAGATAGGCAAATATTTCCATTCGCCTATCTTTGTAGTTAAACTTACTTCTTTTTACACAAACCCATAATATCCATTAACTCTTCTGCGTTATTATTAACCGCCTCTTTGTAGCAAGTGAAGAAAACGCCATCGGGGAGAAGTCCGTGCCGCTTCATCCATTCTCTTTCTGACTCGTTCTTTTTATTCGCCAGCCATATCAACGGATAGCCATAGCCGTCGGAAAATGTTTCGTCTGTAATTTTTGGACAGGTTTCAATCCAACGAAATCCTTGTCTACGGAAAAATGATGGATGCACAAGAATGTACGCAAGTTTTAGTGGGTTAATTGCACGCAAAGCATCCTTGACGTGGACGAAACACATCGCTACTTGTGTAGCAGTGCAAGCCGTTGTCAAAATGTCGACATTGACCCTATAGCCTTGACGTTCGAGAATTGCAACGACATCAAGAACGTGTCTTCCAGCAACAGCGAGTTGACTTATCGTTGTCGAACTGTCTGCGCTGTTGTTATAGATGATGTTCACGATTTTGGATTTCTGTCGGGGGCTTTTTTCGACTTGTTTTTCTTCAGCCTTGCGAGTTTGAAGAATAGCGGAGCCCTGTTGATTGTCAGCAGAGCCGCCATGCCGATTGCGAGTGCCAGCATCAGCGACAGGAAGTATTCGTAGTCTTCGCCCATCGATTCGGTGTAGGTCTTGATGTCCAGGTGTTTGCCTTTCGTGGCGTTGTCGAAGTCGGCATAGAAGTCGGTAAACGACGACTTGTAGGCAATCTTTCCGTCGGCCACGATCACCACCGCCGGGTTTCCGCGGGCAATCTGTTTCAGCTGGCTGTCGTCCATGCGGTATACGGGGTAGTCGGCCATCGACAGTTCTCTCCATTCGTCGAGTTGCTTCTCGTCAGAGCCTGTGAGGCATATCATCTGGTATTCGCTGTCGGCGGCGAGGTCGTTGATGTCGTTGAGGCGGAAGTTTGTCAGCGAGTTCATTTCCTCAATGTCGGGAATCAGCAGCAGCAGAGTCACGCCTTTTTCCGGGATGAGGTTGTCGGCGGCGGAATTGTCGCCGTCGTAGGCGGTTATTGGCGAAGCCTTCTTGTCGGCTTCGTGGTTCACGACGGTTTCCCTGCGGTCGACAAACGTCCATGACGTGTCGGGCAAGTTGTTGATTGAAAACTCCTTTGTGACTCCGTTTTTCTCATATATGAACACGTAGTTGCTGTCGTCGAACGATTCGCCGGAGTTGGTCAGCACTGTTCCCACTTTGTATGGGCGGAAGTCGATCATCGGCTGGAAGTAGTATCCGTAAGCCATAACAATCATCGCCACGATGGCAGGCATGGTGAGCGTGAGCCATTGCACGGCAGGGCCGTAGAGGCTGCGCAGCCTCTTGTTGCGCATCAGCAGATAGGCGAGGGCGGCAGTCAGCGCCACGTTTTTCCAGAACGTAGCCGTGTTTCCGAGGGTCAATGCCTCTCCGAAGCATCCGCAGTCGGGGACAGGGTCGCAAGCCATCACGTAGGCCGACAGCGGCAGCATGAACGCCATGCAGCACAGCAGAGCAATCACCGTGGCGCGTCGGAACGAGCCGATGACGAGCATCAGTCCGGCAAGAAACTCAAACAGCGGCAACGCCACCGCCATCATTCCGGCAAACGGCATTGCCCACGACCATCCGAACGCAGCCAGATAGTCGTCGATTTTGTAGCCAACGCCCCAGATGTCGATAGCTTTAGCAAGTCCGGAGAACACAAACGTTCCGCCGACTGCCAGTCTCAGCGCCAGCACAGTCCATCTTGCGGCAGTTTCCCGCCAATGCGGAGTCGAAGAGTGGCTATTTGTCATAACTCAGTTTGATGAGCGCAAACAGAGCGTAGTTTATCATGTCCATATAGTTGGCGTCGATGCCTTCGGAGATGATTGTCTTTCCGTTGTGGTCTTCAATCTGCTTGGTGCGTTGCAGTTTCGACAGGATAATGTCGGTGTATGAGCTGATGCGCATCAGTCGCCACGCCTCGTCGTAGTCGTGGTTTTTGGCGAGCATCAGCCGTGTGGTCTCGCCAATCCATTTGTCGTAGAGCGAGAGCGCCTCTTCGGCGGATATGTCGACTTGGTCGGCTGCTCCGAGCTCCAGTTGTATCAGTCCCACCACGCCATAGTTGACGATGCCCACGAATTCCGGCTGTATGCCTTCGTTCACCATTGCCTCGCCTTTGGTTTCGAGCGAGCGTATGCGTGAAGCCTTGATTAGAATTTGGTCGGTGAGCGACGACGGTCGGAGTATGCGCCACGCCGCACCGTAGTCTTTCAGTTTTTTTTCGAAAATCTCGCGGCAATCTTTTATCGCCGCTGCAAATTCTTGTTCTGTATTGTGGTTTGCCATAGCTTGTCAGAGTGATTTGTTGATACTTTCAATGTAGTCGAGCAGCTCTTCGCGGCCGCGGAAGTCGGAGCTTGAAGTGATGAATATCGGCGGCAGTTCTTCCCAAAGTTTCGAGAGTTCCTCCTTGTATGCCGCCACCATCTTTTTTCCGGCTATCGGACCGAGTTTGTCGGCTTTCGTGAAAACGATGCTGAACGGGATTCCGTTCTCTCCGAGAAAGTTTATAAACTCGAGGTCGATGGCTTGCGGCTTGTGGCGTATGTCGACGAGCACAAACAGGTTGGTCATCTGATGGCGGTGGAGCACGTAAGAGTCGATCATCGTGCGCAGCTTCTCGCGGGCGTCTTTGCCCCTCCTTGCGTAGCCGTAGCCGGGGAGGTCGACGATATACCAGCTGTCGTTGACCAGAAAATGGTTTATGAGCATAGTCTTTCCTGGGGTCGACGAAGTCATGGCCAAGCCTTTTCGGCCGGTCAGCATATTGATGAGCGATGATTTGCCCACGTTCGACCGTCCGATGAATGCATATTCAGGCGTGTCGCCTTCCGGACATTTTCTCACATCGGAGTTGCTTATAACGAATTTCGCGTCTTTGATTATCATTGGCGTGTTTGTTTTCTGCAAAGTTAGCGATTATTTGTCAATAACCGCAGTGTGTGTTGCGGAATTGGCGCATTTCTGACTTGTTTTTGTGTTCTCTTATGCTTATATGGGCAACAAATCCGCCCACGTAAGTTAAACTATTGCCAATACGTGATATTTTTTTAGGCTTACGCTTGTGGATTAGTCAAAACTCGATACCTTTGCAATGTGTTTTTCATGGTATTAGATTTAAGGTTAATTAAGATTGGTTGTCGGGAGACAATCAATTTTTTTTATGCCTATGCCCCATGCGCGCAGCTGCGTGTAAGTAGCGGCACAAAAAAAGCCTCCGAGGGGGAGGCTTTTTGAGAAGTAGGGGGGAGCGTTATTCGCTTTTTTCTTTGTCGCTGTTGTCGGTCGACTCGTCATGGCTTTCGGGGATTATAACGAAGTCGCAGAGTTTGCCTTCGTTCTTCTCCAGTTTTTCCTCCGAGAGGATTTCGATGTCGAGTTTGTTTTTGTTGTTGTAAACGAGTCCCATAGTGAGTTATGCTTTTTTGTGTTTGAGCCGCAGCACGAGGTGCACGAGCTCGCCTATCCACACTACCGCCGACGATGCGATGATCAGTCTCAGCCAGTCTTTCCAACCGAGCGGCACTACGTTGAGCATTTCTCCGCCGAAGGTGACAATCAGCACCTGTCCGACGATGATTATCGCGGCAGTCAGGAAGAACACTTTGCTGTCGCGCAGACGGCTGAATCCGGAGTAGTCGCTTTCGAAGCTTTTCGCGTTGAAGAGGTTCCAGAACTGCAGCATTACGAAGAAGGTGAAGAACAGAGTCACGTCGTATGCGTTCATCTCAGCGTTGCTGAAGTTGAGGAAGCTTGCGAAGAAGTCGGGCAGGTTGAAGCCGTCGAGCGAGTCCACTTGGTTTGCCTTCAGATACTGCATGAATCCGAACAGCACGACGACAAACACAGCGCTGACTCCGATGATAAACCATTTCATCGTGCGGTTGATGATGAAGTCGTTGAGCCGTCGCGGCTTGTTGCGCATCACGGCTTCGTTTGGCGGCAGCGAAGCGAGCGAGAGGGCTGCGAAAGCGTCCATTATCAGGTTTACCCACAGCATCTGTGTGACGGTGAGCGGCGACTGCTGTCCGGTGAATGCACCAATCAGCACGATGGTGCAAGCCACGAGGTTTACGGTGAGTTGGAAGAGGATGAACCGCTGGATGTTTTGGTAGAGCGACCGTCCCCACATCACGGCTCTTGTGATGCTTGCAAACGAGTTGTCCATGATTGTAATGTCGCTTGCTTCCTTCGCCACCGATGTTCCATCGCCCATCGACAGTCCCACCTGTGCGGCGTTGAGGGCAGGGGCGTCGTTTGTTCCGTCGCCGGTGACAGCCACCACTTCGCCTTGCTGTTGCAGCAGTCCGACGAGTCTTGACTTGTCGGTAGGACGTGCGCGCGACATAATCTTTATGCGGCGTGCCGCCTCGGCAGCGTCGTTGTCGTCGAGGGCAGCGAAGTCGGGTCCGGTGATTATGTTGCTGTCGTTGTCGGTATTGTCGTTCCACAGTCCTATCTGCCGTCCGATTTCCTTAGCCGTTCCCGGAGTGTCGCCCGTCACGATTTTAATTTTGATTCCAGCGTCGATGCTCTCCTTCACAGCCGCCGGCACGTCGGTGCGCACGGGGTCGGAGATTGCCACGATGCCCATAAACGTCAGGTTGTCGGCGTTGAGCGAGTCGCTCTCCACCGCTTTGCCATCGCCCACCTCCTGGTATGCGAATCCGAGGGTGCGCATAGCCTTCTGCTGGTATCCGAGCAGCGCCTCTCGCAGCTGTTCCTTTGTCACTCCGTCGGGGAAGTTGCGGCATTTGTCGATTACGATTTCAGGCGCACCTTTCACGTAGGCAATGCGCTTGCCCGGGCAAACACCGCTGTCGACCACCGTTGCCATGAATTTGCGCATCGTGGAGAACGGCAGCTGCTCCGTAACGGCAGCGTTGTCGCGCAGCGGCTTGTAGTCGGTGTGCTGGTCGTTGAGCCATAGCAGCAACGCGCCTTCTGTAGGGTTTCCCACCACGGTTGGCCGGTCGGCGCCGCGGTCGAGGAATGCCGTGGAGTTTACGGCGATTGCCTCTGCGATCAGCTTCGACTCATTGTTGTCGGCAAGTTGCTGCGATTTTCCCAGGGCGGCAAACTGCGTTTCGTAGATTCTCATCTGGTTCTGAGTCAGCGTACCCGTCTTGTCGGTGCATATCACGGTTGTTGCACCCATCGTCTCGCAGGCGTGCATTTTCCTCACCAGATTGTTTGTTGCGAGCATCCGTCTCATGCTCAGCGCGAGGCTCAGTGTCACGCTCATCGGCAGACCCTCGGGCACGCTGACCACAATCAGCGTCACGGCGAGCATAATCGTGGTGAGCAGGTATTCGATGAAGCCCATCCACTCGAATCCCGCGCCGTAGTTGTAGATGCAAAGGCGGCCTACGATAATCAGCGCGCCGATAGTGTAGCTTGCGTATGACACCAGCCGTCCGAGCCGTTCGAACTGCAGTGTGAGCGGAGTTTTCACGCCGTTGTCGATTTGAGCCGCCTCGTAGACCTTTCCGTATTCCGTTGCGTCGCCCACAGCGTCAACCAGCATCGTGCCGTGGCCCTCGGTCACGGTGGTGCCTCTGAGCGCGCGGTTTGAAGGGTAGGTGGCGTCTTTTTTGAAGTCAGCCTCGATGTGTGTCTTCTTGATTACCGGCTCGCCGGTCAGCGTGCTCTCGTTGATGCTCAGCGACACCGAGTCGACAAGGTTGCCGTCGGCAGGCACCTCGTCGCCCGTTTCGAGAATCACCACGTCGCCCACCACGATGTCGCGTCGCGCCACCTGCGTGATGTTTCCGTCGCGCACCACGGTCACTGCCGCGTCGTCGTTCATCTGGTTGAGCATCTCGAATTTCTTGTTAGCGTTCAGCTCGATGACGAATCCGATTACGGTGGCGAGCGTCACGGCAAGGAAGATGCCGAGCGGCTCAAGAAACGCCTTTCCTCCGGCGTTGAGCCAGAAAGCCTCGTAGCAGGCTATGCCTATCGACAGAACGAGTGCCACGAGCAGGATTTTGATTAGCGGGTCTTTGAATTTCTCCAAAAACTGCGTCCATACCGATGCTTTCTCCGGTGGCGTCAGCACGTTGTCGCCGTGGCGATTCCTGCTTTCCGCCACTTGCTGTTGATTCAATCCCTTTGTAATATCAGTTTCCATAAAATTGCTTTGTCGTAAAGTTTTCTCTTATCGTTTGTTTGTGTTGTTGTCAAACCTCAGTCTCCGTCCGCGCACCGAGTTGTTGACCACACCCTGGTTGAACGCAAGGTTTCCGTTGACGTAGGTTTGTCTCACCGTGTTGTGGAACGTGTAGCCTTCAAACGGCGACCAGCCGCATTTTGTGAGGATGTTTTCGGCTCTGACGGTGAACGGCATCTCGCGGTCGACCACCACGATGTCGGCGTAGTAGCCCGGGCGCAGGTATCCGCGTCGCACCACGCCGAAGAGGTCGGCAGGCGCGTGACACATTTTCTGCACCACAAGGTCGAGCGTGAACACCTTCTCGCGCACCAGTTCGAGCATCACCAGCAGCGAGTGCTGCACGAGCGGTCCGCCCGACGCCGCTTTCAGGCAGTTGCCCTGCTTTTCCGACAGCAGATGCGGCGCGTGGTCGGTAGCCACGATGTCGAGATAACCCTGCCTCAGCCCGTTGCGCAGCGCGTTGCGGTCGTCCCACGACTTCACGGCGGGGTTCCATTTTATAAGGTTTCCGAGGCGAGGATAGTCGTCGTCGGTAAACCACAGATGGTGGACACACACCTCGGCGGTGATTTTCTTTTCCAGCAGCGGACGGTTGTCGAACAGTTCCAGTTCACGGGCTGTCGACACGTGTAGCACGTGTAGCCTTGTGCCGTACTTCTCCGCCCATTCCACGGCGCGTGCCGTCGACTTGTAGCACACCTCCGTGCTTCGTATCAGCGGATGGAACTTCACGGGGAGGTCGTCGCCGTATTTTTTAATGTAGAACTCGCGGTTTCTGCGAATCAGCTGCTCGTCCTCCGAATGGATGGCAACCAGCGCGGGCACTTCGGCAAAGATGTCGTGCAGAGCGTCGCGGTCGCTGACCAGCATGTTGCCCGTCGACGCGCCGAGAAAGAGTTTCACCCCCGGCGTGTAGCTGTAGTCCACCGCCATCAGCGTTTTCAGATTGTCGTTGGTCGCGCCGATAAAGCATCCGTAGTTTGCCACCGACACCTCCTGCGCTCTTCGGTTTTTAGCCTCGAGAGCGTCGATGGTGACTGTCGGCGGCACGGTGTTGGGCATATCCATGTAAGAAGTCACGCCGCCAGCCACCGCCGCCGCCGACTCGGTTGCGATGTCGGCTTTATGTGTGAGTCCGGGGTCGCGGAAGTGCACCTGGTCGTCGATTACGCCCGGCATCACCAGTGCTCCGTCGACGTCGTTGCGCACGTCGCATTCAGCCATCACCGCCGCTGCCGGCTCGCCTTCGCCCACTTCAGCGATTATTTCGTCGTCGATAACGATATATCCGCGCGTCAGACGTCCTTCGTTGGCGATGTCGGCATTGTAGATTATTGTCTTCATAAGCTATTGATGCTTGGCGAGTTGAGGGTATTTCTTAAACCAGCTGCGGATGCGCAGCTGCAACACGCCGAACACCGCTTCTCCGAAGATGCTGCTGTTCATCTTGCTCGTTCCGAGCACACGGTTCACGAAGATGATAGGCACTTCCTTGATGCGGCATCCCATCTTGAACGCCGTGAACTTCATCTCAATCTGGAACGCATAGCCCTTGAAGCGGATTTTGTCGAGGTCGATAGCCTCGAGCACGTTGCGGCGGTAGCACACAAAGCCAGCCGTCGTGTCGCGCACGTTCATACCCGTCACGATTCTGACGTATGCCGAAGCGTAGTACGACATAATGACGCGTCCCATGGGCCAGTTCACCACGTTGACACCCGAGACGTAGCGCGAGCCGATAGCCACATCGGCGCCGTCGAGACACGCCTGCCGCAGTTCGAGCAGTTTCTTCGGCGGATGCGAGAAGTCGGCATCCATTTCGATAATAAACTCATAGCCAGCGTTGAGACACCATTTGAAGCCCATGATGTAAGCCGTGCCGAGCCCCAGCTTTCCGCTGCGTTTCAGCAGGTGCAGTCGGCCGTCCCATTGCTTCTGCATTCGTTCGACAATGGCGGCAGTCCCGTCGGGAGAGTTGTCGTCGATAATCAGCACATCGAACATCACCGGAAGCGCGAACACGGCGTTGATGATGTTCTCGATATTTTCTTTTTCGTTGTATGTGGGAATAATCACCACACTGTCAGACTTGTTCATTCTTTATTACGTATAACAGTGCAAAGATAGTGCAAGGTGAGCGAAAAACATTCAAACTTGTTTGAAAATGTTTTTCCGAGCCGCCGCCTATTTTATGAAAAGATAGTGCAAATCGAATGCAAAACGGCAAATTTATTTGCACGATTTGCTAAGATGCCGCCTATTTTATGCAAAGATAGTCATTATGCGCTTCAGCGGCGGCGCTCACGCGGCGCATTCCGCACTGTTGGCGTTCCCCCCGACGCTGTCGGGGGTTAACTGCAGACGCGACCGCTCACGCGGTCAAAATGCCGCCTATGTTATGCAAGGATAGTCATTATGCGCTCACGCGGTCAAGATACCACCTATTTTATAAGGTGAATAAAAAAAGTTGATTTTTTTGGCGTCAGTAAAAATTTAACACATAAATGTTGCATTATCTTTTTGAAAAGCACTATATTTGCGGTGTCCTTATGCGGCTGAAGAGTTGGCTGTTGGGATACTTTTGGGATTGCAGGCAATTCTATCGGCATAAATGTGGCGAATAAATATTTATAAACTTTTCTACAGTAGCCCCACTTCTTGCAGAGTCTTGCTTTGCAGAAAATAGGTGTTATTGTGATTATCTTCTTAAATCAAATCTCGCAAATTTGAATCTTTCGTGAAGATGATTGACAATGGCACCTGCGCTAATTTGCTTATTTGCGCGCGTGTCGGCAGTGGTGCTGATGCGTGTGTTGTGGCATATTCGGTGTGGGGCTATTGTTTTTATCTACGGAAGGGGCTATGCGAGAGCCTGATTTAAGGATAAGAGCAAAAAAATGATCCTCACACCTTTTTTATGTTCAATTATTAACAGTTTCTAAAGAGGACCAGGAAACACAAAGACAAACTTAGGGATGACATAGACACCTTGTTACGTTTTCATCACACGCAAGCGGCTTTTCCATTTAAGGAAAGGCTGCTGCACAAGCCATTAATCTAACAAACAACAAACCAATAACCTGCAAAAAAAGCTATGTTTAAACAACGATGTTTTCGGCTCTTGCTGCTCGCATCGGCAATAGTCACCTCACTCTCAGCCGCCGCCTACGACTTTGAGTCGGCCGGTATCTACTACAATATCACTGGCAACAACACGGTTGAAGTGACGTATTCCGACAGAAATAACAATACCTACTCCGGTTCTGTCTCTATTCCAGAAACAGTCACCAGCAACGGCACGGAATATTCTGTAACAACAATCGGAGAATCCGCATTCAAGGGCAGTGCCGTGACAAGCGTTTCTATGCCGGAAGGCATTACAAGTATAGACTACAATGCTTTCTCTGGATGCCAAAATCTTGAGACTGTAGCGCTGCCAGAGTCGTTGACAATTTTTGGTTTCAGAGTTTTTGAATCTTGCAAATTGTTGAAAACAATCAAGATTCCATCAGGGGTAACAGCAATTCCTGGAAGTTGCTTCTATTTTTGCTCATCGTTGGAGAGCGTGACAATTCCAGAGGGAGTAATGACTATTGGACAATATGCTTTCTTCGGTTGTATTTAGAGCCTTATAACTAACAATAACTTACTATGACTAACTAAACATAAAGTCTTGATTTTCAATATTCTTTGATTTTTAACACTTTCTGAGTGCTTTTTGGCAGTTCCCGATTTTCCACATAT